>WNFE01001501.1_pt1 | contig 16898 bp, 14 predicted proteins | sample 5400451 | NCBI WGS metagenome assembly WNFE01 (sample SAMN13153344, study PRJNA577476) | soil metagenome | isolation source: 200 cm saprolite under Douglas fir tree site 2 hole 2 | place: USA:California | collected 2015-04-18 | reverse complement strand
GGGCGGTCCCACCAGAGATAAGCCCACGGTGACCTTTGCTCCGCCCACGGATGCGTACAGGGTCACCAGCGAGTTGAACATCCGGGTGCCGGATTGCTTCGCCGCTTATGAGGTGTTGCGCTCCCGCGGAGCCGAGTTCCTCACTCCGCCGGTTGACTGGGGCTATGAGGTGCGGGCCTTCTTCCGCGATCCAGATGGTCATCTCCTGGAACTCACCCAGAGCGGTCAGCAGAAGAGTCAGGCTGGTGAACACGCCTAAAGGAATCTCCATATGATGAATCCCGCAGGTGAAACTCGAAGCTTCGCACCGACTGATCTGTCTGCTTCCAACAAGATCCATTCGTCGCGCTCACATCGACCGCAGATGCTATACTGAGTAGCAGTGGATTGCTTCTCTAAGACGCCGGGGCGAAGAAACGTTTGAGGAACAGGTACTGATGCCCATCTCGATCTCATTCGTTTTGAAAGAGGACCTTGTCAGCTGCTTGCTCAAGGGTGATGGTCAAAGACCATGAAGACGATCAACAGCGACGTATGAGTAGCCGCCTGATCGTCTCACCATCTCTGGGGCACGCAGAGGTAAGTGTATCTGCGAGGAGGAACAGTGATGACTATCAGTGACGTGAAAGCTCTCACCTTTGATGTTTTTGGCACGGTTGTCGACTATCGTAGCACCATTATTCGCGAGGGGGAACGGCTCAACCGAGCGAAGGGATTACACGTGGATTGGGCGCAGTTTGCCGACGCTTGGCGTGCGCGTTATCATCCCTCGATGGATCGCGTCATGCAGGGAGTATTGCCCTGGACCACTCTCGATTCCTTACATCGTCTGGCTCTGGATGAGTTGCTGCTAGAATTCCAGATCATCGACCGCTTTACCGAGGACGAGAAGGATCACTTCAACCGCGTGTGGCACCGGCTCCAACCCTGGCCTGACGCTATTCCAGGGCTCACGCACTTACGCAAACGCTTTGTGCTCGCCACCCTCTCGAATGGCAACGTGGCCCTGCTGGTGAACATGGCGAAGTATAGTGCGCTGCCCTGGGACTGCATCCTCTCAGCTGAGCTGGTGCAGGCCTACAAACCCGATCCTCGTGTCTACCAGATGGCGGTTAACCTGCTCGGACTGCGCAGCCACGAGGTGATGATGGTCGCCGCCCACCAGGAGGACCTGCACGCTGCCCAGGCCCAGGGAATGCAGGCAGCCTTTGTCCCGCGTCCACTGGAGCAAGGCCCAGCTCACTTACCAGATCTCACCCCTGACCCGGCATTTGAGGTCGTGGTGACCGACTTCATGGACCTGGCGCAGCAACTGGGCGCAGGATGAATGAGTGAAAGACTGTGAAGAGAGACAAATCTTAAAGCTTATTTACAGCGAACTCGTCTAGTCGCCGTCCTTACTGCTTCCTGTATCATCTCAGACTATTCGTGATACAGTCTCATTGAAATCCTCAGGAGGTAAATTGGTCTCATGACTTCGCCAGTGTGCTAGGTCACGTCAGTAGGAGCATGATTTCCGTTGGAGGCCGAGCATGTACTCTGTTCTTGGCCTTGGCTGACTGTTCCCTTTTCTTGATGCAGAAGCGTGTATCGTTGCGCTTTGCGTTGGGAATAGCACACAGAAAGGATCGAAGATGAGTTCACTTTCCAAACAAGAGCAACTCTGTCAATTGCTAGATGAACAGCAGGAGCGCATTCGCCAGACTTTTCCCGCCCAGAGGAGCAGGGCTATCGTTGCTCTTACACGCGCTAGAGATTGGCACTTCCTCAAGTCGCAAGATACGTTGAATGCTGCTACGAAGACGGCTACTGCGTATAACTCCTACCTGTACTCTTCAGGTTGGCATAAGGCACTCCAGTTCTGTTTTGGCAATGCCGCTGAGTCTCCATATGTTTCTCCTCGTGTTACTGAGAGCACACTCGATGCCTGGGCCGATCAGGTACTGCTGGAGTGTGATCGCCTGACAGCAGGTGAGCAAGTTCTCGCGCATTGTGAGACTGGCTTCATGAGGATGCAGCAGGCAGGACAGAAGGATTTCTCTGTCTGGATAGCCAGCAAGAAAATGCCGACTGAGTGCAGAGAGCGCGAAGACCTTGCATGGTGGACGAATGCGCTTGCCAAAACCTACGAGCGTGAGATGCAGGAACTTGCTGTGGAAAAAGGGTCTATCCAGCAACAGCTAGACGCATTTGCCAGTCAATGGCAAGCAGACGTGACCGTCTATAGAACGACGCGAGAGATCGACGACTATTATAGTCGGTTGGGCAGGTTGCGGGCAAAAAGCATGGCCTGTCACTTTCTGTATCCTGCTCACACGCTGATTGGTGGGTGCACGGTTGAACTGTATGGAAATGTCCTGGCTGTTCTCATTGGCTGGGCTTTGAAGCAGCTCGACCTCTGCAGAGCATGTGTGGTGCAGCACCCTTCCTGGACCCTGAGAGCTTTGTTAGCTCCTCCTCATGCTGCTGCTGCACTGATCGAGGCTCTGTCTGAAACGCTTGGAGTTGAGAGTGCAGCCATTCGTCGTGTGGTAGACGCCTATAGCCTTTCTCATGAAAATGTCTCCTCTCACTGTTCTGCAGCGGGTACACCTGCACCTCCATTGCTTCGCCTCAACGCGCAGCATCTTGTCTGGTCGTTCACGGGGCTGCTGAGCGAACCTTTCCTGTTTCTCACACGGGAACTGAAGTGGCGGCACTCCTACGAGTACCATACGGCATCTCACCTGCATGAAGAGGTCTTTCGGCAGGACCTGTATCAACTTTTCTCGGACAACCGCTTCGTGAGAAGTGCTGACAGTGTAGAACTACGAGGTGTGCAGGGCGACCTTACAACGGATGTCGATGCCCTCATTTTTGATCGCAAGACAGGAGTGCTGGCCCTGTTTGAACTCAAGTCTCAGGATCTCTTCGCCTATTCGCCCCAGGAGCGGAGAAGGCAGCGGGACTACTTTTATAACGCGGGGAAACAGGTGGTGGCCTGTGTGCAATGGCTGAATCGCAATGGGGCCAACGCATTGCTCGCGCGTCTGGATCTAAAGCGAGTGAAGCGTTTGAAGGTGCAGAAAACGTACATTTTTGTGCTTGGACGCTATCTCGCACATTTTTTTGATGGACCAGAATTTGATCGACGTGCTGCATGGGGAACGTGGCCCCAGGTGTCACGGTTGGTGAATGAAGTGTCCTTTGCTGAAGAAGCTCATCCAATTCAGTCGTTATACCACAAACTGATGAAGGATACTCCGCTGACCCCGTCCAGTCCTGTCCTTGATGTGCAGGAGATAACGATAGGAGAGAGCAAGGTGTACGTCTATCCTGATTTTAAGACGTATAAAAATCGAGTTGGAGAGAGTGAAGGAGGAGAGTAAAGGGGGATGCTGAGAAGCTGGACCCATCAAACTTGCCTCTGTAACTCTGTTAAGAGGATGCAGCGGTAACTTTGTTTTGGGAAGCGGATTTGCTGGGATTGGGTACGGTTCATCATTTGGCCACTGAGCTATGACTTCTCCCGCCCGCGGCTGCCCAAGACGCCACCGAGCCAACCAGCTGCAACCATCAGGACAAAGGTTCCCAGTGCCCTCACCAGCAGATCAAGCCTCCCACGATAGGCCCCCTGGAAAAAATTCGTGACGTCTGGTAAGACAAAGATCAAGAGCATGAGAGCAGCGACCAGACCCACGAGGAAGCCATGCAGAGGAGCCTCTCGTTCTACCTTGCGTGCAACCCAGACGGCGCCACCAGCTGTCAACAGGATCGCCAGCACGGATGTGCTCCAAGAAGTGACTTGATAGATCATCTCAGTTCGAGGGAGTGGGCCCCATACGTAGCTGGCGAGCACCAGCAAAACCGTATTGAGGATGACGACCAGGATGATGACCAGAACGTCAGTCAGCAAGACCCGACCCCACTGCACATGCCCGAAATGGGCTTTCATGCTCACACCTCCTGTTTGATCGAGTTGGCGGGAGGAGGGCGAAGCGCCCTACGTGCGGGGATACCCACACTCCCCTCGTGTTTTGTCGAGAAGTAGTCGTGAACGATCGTAGAAAAACGCTTGATGCTAGACACTCTCACAGGCAGCCAGAGCCAGTAGGAGTAACAGGCTCGTTGCTGTGATCATGAAGCGCCGCATGCTTATCATCTTCTGTTCCTTTCCTCCGCATTTCGTTTGGCAGGTAGCCCAATTCACGAGATGGTGCATTACTGGTAGGACGACGAGCAGCTGAATTTTTAGGAGATCGGACATGCGCTTTCCAGGAGCAAAAAGAGTGCTGCAAAATATCACCGCAAATGCTATAATGAAAATCCAGAATTCACAATAGGTCAGTGCGTCCTACCTTGCCTGCCCACGCAGTCGTTCATGGTCTCGCGGTTGCCATCGGTCTGGCTTTCAACAGGAGATCATTATGACGGTTGCTCTTGATGCGCCCTTACAGGTGGCATCAAACAAACGCCCTCGTTGGCTCGCGGCATGGCTCATGACGTTCGTCGCTTGACCCCCTGATAGTACTGGCGGATAACTCTCGTTATACTCGATGAACTCATCCGTCTTCTGCTGATAATACACATTTTGGTACCCACAAACAAGCCTTTCCAGGTGCTGATAATACAAAAGGCAAGAGAGATGAAAGGGAAGTTCGATGCAGGTGATCTTTGTTGGCGGAGCGAGCGGCGTTGGCGCAAGTTGCCTGGCTATTCAACTGGCAGACCAATGGATCGTGGTTGATGCAGGAGTACGTTTGGATCACAAAAATGATCCCCTACCCGATCTGGCGCTCCTCGAATACAAGGACGTGCGGGCGATCTTCGTAACTCATGCACACGCCGATCATATTGGGGCATTGCCTCTCTTGCACCAGGCCTTTCCGACTGTACCTATCTTCGCCTCACGGGGAACCGCGTTGCTGATGGAAGTAATGCTTGCCGATGCCTTGAAGGTGATGACGAAACGGGCAGTTGAGGAGATGGAGTTGCCGCTGTACCCAGAAGCGCTGGTCACAGGCATGCTCGCTCAGGTACGTCCTCTTCCCATTGGCGAGCCTTTCACATTGCCGGTGTTGCCGGGGATCATGATCCATGCCAGCCGCGCAGGTCATATTGCTGGTGCGGTGAGCCTGGGCTTCGTTGCGCCCGATGGTTCCCTCGTCGTCTCCGGAGACATCAGCATTACCCCCCAGCGTACGGTGCTTGGGGCCGTGCCGCCTCCCGTTGATCGATGTGACTTGCTCGTTCTGGAGTCTACCTATGGCGCACGACTGCACCCCAATAGGCAAGGCGAGGAACAACGTCTTGCCCAGGCCGTCGCCGATGGTATTGCCAAAGGTGGACATGTCCTGGTCCCCGCGTTCGGTCTTGGAAGAGGACAAGAACTGCTACTCGTGTTACAAGCAGCACAAGAGAAAGGCCAGATTCCTGATTTCCCTCTCTACGTGGATGGGTTAGTACGACGCGTGTGCGATACGTACCTTCTCTTGCCGGAGGCTCTCTCGCCTCGCCTGCAACGGCAGATTCGCAAGGGCTACCTACCTTTTTCTGGACCAAACGTGACATTCGTACGCGATGAGCGCGACCGCGAGCGCATCCTTGCTGGCCCTCCAGCATGTATTGTTTCCAGTAGCGGAATGCTCACAGGTGGCCCAAGTGCCTGGTACGCGGCCAGGCTCGTCTCTCAGGACAATGCTTCCATCCTTATTACTGGCTACCAGGACGAGGAGTCTCCTGGCAGGCGGCTGCTGGACGTGGCAGAGCAAAAGAGAGACACTCTCGAAATTGGTGGACAGCAGTTGCAGGTCCATTGTAACGTGGCGAAGTATAGCCTGAGCGCCCATGCGGATGGAGCAGAACTCGCTGGATATGCTGCGGCCCTCCACCCGCGCCGAGTTGCCCTTGTGCATGGCGATGATGAAGCACGCGCTGGACTACGAACCCTGCTCACAGAGGTAGACGTGTTGCTCCCTAGAGATGGCATGACTCTCGAAAAAGAGGAGAAACGGGCACGCCGATCCGCCCGTGCAACATCCGCTCCATCAGCACAGGTACTCGATAGTTTGCCAACCGGTATTGGAGGAGGAGTACCATTCGATTACCAGCATGTCGAGCAGTTGTGGCGTGCCGTGAGACAGGTTCCAACGCTGCGTATCGTCACTGCTCGCGAATTGGCGCTCGTCTGGTATGGTCGGGTGACAGAGGAAACAACCCGGATTATCCTGGACACCTTTGCGCAAGACTATGAGCAACGATACTTTATCCAGCAACACGCTCTGGAAGAAGCCTACCGGGTGCGGGGACAGTACGAAGAGACACCGGGCGATTTTCTGAGCGACCTGGTAGGGAGTGTACTTTTGCTCCTCATTAGCCCCGAGAGTACCAAACCTGTCCTATGCCGTGCCATCGAACCGGGGGCATCGGTGCGTGTGCAGCTTCCGAGAGGAATCTCTCAGGAACGGACGCGTTTTCCTTTTTTCGCTATCTTTGAGATTCTTGGACCTGCTCCTCAGGATGTGCAGCATTCCTATCAGAAGGCCCCGGCCTACTTGTCAGACCTGGTGAAAACGGCCCGGCGCATTCGCCGAACTCTCTCTGCACACAGCCTGGCGCAAGAGTGCCAGGAAGATGCGATGTACACGCTCAGCGACCTGTGTGCATTTGCAGGCATCTCGCCCTACTCCCTGGAAGAGCGCCTGGCATTGGCGAAGCTCGTGCACCAGCACCCGCGACTCTTCACCCAACAACGTTCTATCTTCGACGGAGAGGGGCTTGCCCTGTATAGCCTTTCTCCTGATTGGCGCGAAGCGCTTGAAGAGCCCGAGGAGCAGGAGCGGCCCGATCAGAACTGGATACTGAGTGTCATTGAGCAATATCTTGGGACGCCTTCTGACCTCTACCGCCGCAGCATCGACCCGGATACTGGCGATGTCACCCTGGCTTTTCACTTTCCAGAGGTGGCCCATGTACGCTACACCGAAGCCATCGCTGCCGCCGCAGAAGAGACGGGGGTCTCGATCACGCTTGCTCCTTACGTCCATCAGGGAGCGTTAGCTGAGGCTGCTCGCAGGGCTCTCCCCCAAGGGCTGACTGCGCTGGGCTCGCCGTCGATCCACCACGATCAGAGTCTGATACAGTTTACCTGTGCAGGCGAGGCCTCAGACGAGGAGGTTGCCGAGGCCCAGTCCCAGTTTAATGCGGCAACAGGGTGGCAACTCCAGATTGCGAGAAAAAAGTCGCCTGGTTCCCCGCCAGAGCCACACCAGCCGCGTGCAACTCCGAAGGCTGGACGAGTCAGCCAGCACGAAGCCATGCATTGCGCCCAGCGTCTCCTCAGTCCGCTCCCTGGCTACGTGAAGGTGAGCATGGATGTCATGAACGCGACCTTGCTGCCGCGCTTCCATTTTCCAGAAGTCGCCAGGACCCGCTATGAGGAACTATTCACACAGCTTGAGGAGCAGACCGGGTGGAGTGTGCGCCTGCAGCCAACGGTGCATCACCAGGCTCTGATTGAAATGGCATATCGTCTCCTGCCTGAAGGACTCAGCTGCATCGATACACCATCGCTCTACCAGGACGAGCAAAGGGTGCATGTGTCTTGCAGTGGGAAGGCTGATGCAGAGGCAGTGCAAGAGGCCAGCCGGCGTTTTCTGGAGGAGACGGGGTGGTACCTTGACCTGGTGGTGTGAGGTTGGCTTTATGCCTTGTGACTAGAGAGATTTGTCTCCGTCATACAAAAAAACGAAACACATCCATTAACAAAACTTCCTCTTTATATTCTAGTAGTCAGTCCAGATCGTTTGTGAGGCGGAAATGTAGTGGCAGCCCTTGCGGCTGCCAGGCCCCACCGCAAAAATCAAACTGGACTAACTATTAGTGACCTTGTGTTAAAAATATGACCTGAGAGTCATGGAATAATTGGTGGTCAAAATTTGTTATCAATGTCAGAAATTATCAGGAGTCAGAATGTATTAAGGAGGTGCAATGATGCTACCTGTAACGGCTCCTCGTTCACTGAAAGAAAAGCAGCGCCAGGAACGTGAAGAATTGATCCTACAAGCTGCCGAGGAAGTGCTGGCGGAGAAGGGCTATTATGAAACCTCCGTCGATGAGATCGCGTCCCGTGTCGGTATCGCCAAAGGAACGGTTTATCTCCACTTTCCTAGTAAGGAAGACCTGGTTATCGCGATTCTTGAGCGCAATGCGCAGAAGTTGTTGGAACTTGTCGAAACAGCAGTCGCTTTAGCCCCCACCAATCGCGAAAAGCTGGAAGCGATAATGCGGGTCTTCTACAGTGGGTTTTTTGACCCCCGCACGAGTTATCTGATGCGGTTACCATATACTGTCGTCAATAGCTCGGACCTACGCCGGGTGTTTGTAGAGAAGAAGGGCTGCATGCACGACAAGTGGGAGCGCCTGGATATACTTATCGAGTCGATCCTGGAGGATGGAAAAGCGGCGGGTGAATTTGATCAAACATTGCCCACGCCGATTATGAGTAGTGCATTTTTAAGTTTGCTGTCGCCTCGAGGTTTTGAACGTCTGAACATTAATGATCGCATCTCGTTAGATGAGTTTGCGACGCAACTGGGTCGTCTCTACTTCAAAGGCATAGCAGCAATACAGAGGGATTAAATTTCTTATGGGAACCATTTCGAGTCAGTCCCGTGCGACTGAGTTAACTTCAGAGCGCCCGGCGAGAGTCGTCGAAGGGTATGAGCAGCCACGCTATTCACGGCGTGATACGCTTCTGACGATGGCCGGTGTGCTGATGGTAATGTTACTAGGCTCGCTTGACCAGACGATTGTTTCGACGGCTATGCCGCGTGTGATCGCTGATCTACAGGGCTTTGATCGATATACCTGGGTTTCAACCGCCTACTTGTTGACATCTACTGTGACGGTTCCGATTTACGGCAAGCTGTCCGACCTGTTCGGGCGCAAACCAATCTTTTTGATTGGCATCGTGCTCTTCCTGGCAGGTTCCGCTTTATCAGGTGCATCGCAGTCAATGAACGAGTTGATTGCCTTTCGCGCGTTCCAGGGGCTCGGCGCAGGCGCGTTGTTGCCTATCGCTATAGCAGTGGTGGGCGATCTCTTTACACCCCGTGAGCGCGGCAAGTGGCAGGGAGTGACCAGCGGTGTCTTTGGGCTTTCCGCCATTATCGGTCCGGCGCTGGGTGGATGGATTACACAATACTCATCATGGCGCTGGGTCTTCTATGTGAACTTGCCGATTGGCATTGCGGCGCTGCTGGTGCTGATCTTCCTCATGCCGCCGCTGCGTAGTAAGGTACAGAAGGTATCGATTGACTATATCGGTGCGGCATTGCTGGTGCTAGGTACAGTACCGCTGCTGCTGGGTTTCACCTTCGCAGGCTCACAATATGCGTGGTTGTCTCCGCAGATAGTCGGTCTGTTCTCAGGTGCGCTGATCATTTTAGTGTCCTTTGTGATCTATGAAGCATGGCTGGAGCGGCACGATGGGCAACCAATCATTGCGCCGAGTTTGTTTAAGAATAGCATCTTTTCTGTCTCGTCGCTGGTCACCTTCATCTTTGGCATGGGGCTATTCGGTGCCGTTTTCTTCATTCCCTTGTTTGTGCAGGGTGTCGTTGGCTCATCTGCCTCCAACAGCGGCTTGATCCTGACGCCCTTGTTTCTGACCTTCGTCGTCGGCAGTATCGTTTCCGGTCAGTTGGTGTCGCGTTTGGGTAAATACAAATGGCTTGCCATCTTCGGTATGATCACAAGCATTGCCGGTATGCTGCTCTTGTTTCGCCTGGATGTCAACTCTGGCAACACCGATGTCTTGCTGGGTATGCTCGTGCTCGGCGTAGGGATGGGCTTCGGCATGTCTCTGTACACGTTGATCGTCCAGAATGCTCTGCCCCGCAAGATTGGGGAAGCAACTGCGGCGCTCACCTTCTTCCGCTCGATTGGCGGTACAATTGCCCTGGCGGCTATGGGTTCGGTTATGAATTCCGCCTACCTGCCAGCCTTCCAGAACGCGCTTCCTAACGCTGTTAAGCAAGCTGCATCAGCGAGTTCGCAGATAGCCAGGTTCCTGGGTTTATTCAAAAACCCGCAGGTCTTACTCCAACCTGGTTTACAGGCACAGCTACAGACAAGTGCCGCGCATCAAGGCCCGGCTGCGGTGACAATGCTCAACCAGGTCATTGAGGCCGTGAAGGTGGGTCTGGCATCAGGTATCCACGACGTTTTTGTAATAAGTGTTGTGATTATGGCAGTCGGTACGATAGCTGTACTCTTCCTGAAGGAGGTCCCCTTGCGCGGTGGTCGCGTCAAGCAAAAGGACGGCGCTGAAACAACCGGTGAGGAAGCTCCACAGGTTGAAAGCAACCTGGCAGCTACGCTCTGAACTTTCAAATTGACATTCTGGCACCTTTCTACGGGTGCCAGATTTTTATATCCTTCATCTTTTTTCCTCTCCCCAAATTTTTGCAACAAAACTCAAAGATGACACTTTTTACAATCTCAGTTCGTGTTATATCTTGGGGCATAAATTCCATCAACTTTTTGGAAAAAGTCTTAAGGATGCTTTTCCTTTATCTCTCCTAAGCATACGATACTCATCAACTCAATGTAATAAGCTGTAGAGGCTATTTTTTCTTCTCTACGATTACTATGAGTTGTTCAAAGATTCCCCTGAACCCACATAGAGATATAGGAAAAGAACGAAAACGGGGTGGTCAGCACATCGTTAGCTAATTGAGAGAGTGAGGGCATTTCTCATGCAGCTTCAAAAGCAAGCAACATTAAAGTACATAGATATTTCCGATGGAGAGTTGGTCCAAGAGGCACTCACTGGCGATCAGGTGGCCTTTGAAGCGTTGGTGCACAAGTATAGTGTACCTCTTTTCAACTTTATCTACCACTTTTTCGCCGATTATGATCAGGCCTGTGATATCTTACAACAGGTATTGCTCCAACTCTATATTTCACTGTCTACATTACGTACGACCAAGCCTCTGAAATCCTGGCTGTTCCAGGTAGCACGTAATCGATGTTTAGATGAACTACGTCGCAAACGTATGACACACTTCTCCGAATTAGAAACGGGCAATGAAGAAGAGGAGCTTTCAGGGATTTTCGCCATTCCTGACAGTAGCCCTCTACCCGAAGAAGTTGCAGAATATGTAGAGATGCAACAACGCCTGCATCGAGCAATTCAAACATTGCCACCCAAATTTCGCATTATTGTCCTGCTTCGCTATGCATCACAACTCAGTTTTCCCGAAATAGGACAGGCGCTTAATATACCGGAGGCAACTGCTAAAACATACTTTCAACGTGCGAAACCAATGTTACGCGCATCCTTGACAAAGATGGGCTGAAAACAAGCGGAGAATATTTAGCTTCTTACATATGCAGACAAAACCGTGTCCTGCAATTGGTAGAGGCCACCCTTGAAAAGGTTCACCATCGTTCTGGCAGTTTCCTCCCACAACTCTGGTGAAGCAGTAGAGCGTTCCTCCAGTAAACCGATGCAGCGCTGGTAGCAATGGACAAGGTAACCTGGATCGCGGTCGCCCATCGATACTACCGAATGAGCAAGATTTAGAGCTGCCTGTAAAAATTGATTGGCTCGTGTATAGCAATCTAAGGCATAATCGGGTGTCTTTGCAGAACGACCAAGCTCCTCTGCAAGTTCTCCTGCGGCAAAGTAGACTTCGACCTGGCTAATCGGGCTACGCAATACTTTTTTAGCTTTACCCGAATCAGGCAGACTGGGAAGAGCTGATGCACGATATGCCAAAGTATCGGCCTGTAAATACAGAACACCACTTATCAGCGATATAGGGAAAGAACTCTCATAAAAAGTGTCAAATACTTGCAAGCATATGAAAGAAGCCAGCGCTCGTTCCCGATAGGATGTATCTCCATATCCCCCCAAGCGTGCCAGCATCGCTCTCTGAACAAAGATACGAATGAGGTACGCCATGGCTAGATAGATAATAGAATCCAGGCTGGCGGTAGGGGTATCTGAATTGCCAGGTGGTTCTTGGAAAGCCAGTAGCACTTGACGACATTGCTCTTCTGCATCATTTAGTAAAGAGGCATAGGTCGCAACAAATTCTTTTCCTTCGCCCTGGTTCTTTTGTTGTGTCAAGTGCCTTTTTTGAGTGCTCATTTCAAGCTCTGCGAGGGCTAAAGCAAGACGCGCTCTGGCCTCACCCATACGATCGTAACTTACCTGGCACACACTCCTGCTCTGCACCAAAAAGCTCATCGCACGTTGAAATTGTATCTCCATCTCTTCGGGTGTAGGCCCCTTATGATCGGAAGTTGCTTGCCTTATCGATTGCCAGATGAGCGCATACGTACAGTAGCCCAGGCTCAAATAGAGCAAACCTGCGGTTTTCATATCACGTTCGGCATTCAAGTGCGAACGAGCGCATTCAAAATAATCACACGCCTCTTTATAAGCCCCGAGGGCAAGATAGTCATCACCACAATGTAGTTCAACTTTAAATTGCAATGCTGTTCTATCATGGCTGGATAACTCAAATTGTAACAAGTCGAGAGCACGTAAATGGTAGTTCAACGCAATGTGAAAAGAACGTGACAGGTAATAGGTATGCCCTAGTTCATCGAGAATGGCCGATTGGTGCTTAGCTGGAGTAAACGTCAGTGCATTTTCAAATGCCTGCAAAGCGGCAGAGTAATCTTGTCTTTTTTGAGCAATCATCCCCGTTAAAAAGTAATAGCGAGCTTGTTTGACCTGTGGAAGTGCTGCGATTACCTCTGCTGGAAGCACCGGAAGTTCATGCAAAGCCTCAAAGTGGTAATGATCTGCACTATCCAGCATGATGTCCAAAAAAGTTAGCTCTTCGTCCTGGAGCGCCTGACTAGCAATACCAAGAGAGTTTGACCCATGTAATACTGCTAGCTGCCTGATATGTTCGGCCTGCTGAGATAAGGTTATAAAGTAATCTTCCGGTTGATTCAATCGCTCGGCAAAAAACTGGAGAGCTTCAGAAGAAGGTGTAATCTTGCCGCGTTCAACAGCACTGACATAAGATTTCGAGTAGCGTGCCCCTCCCAGTTCAGTCTGAGTAAGATTGTTTTGTCGGCGAGTTTGCCGGATTAATTCTCCAATGCTTTGTTCTATTCCATATGTTTCCATGAGACGCCCCTCCACTTCTTCGTTCTCTTCAATGCCAGCCTACCATTATAATTTTGTCCCCTTACTATGCGGTAAATCTCAGATCTATTGCTCTTACATCCGCATTCACCACCCATCAGCTTGTTAATACGCCTTCTCATCCCTTGGCTCGATTGGCAGATCCGTAGCATAAACTTTCTCTCCAACCAACCTTTGAGGCTTTGGCAACACCTCGTCCCTACGATATGAACCGCTGGCATCGGTGTTCATTCCAGGCCAGTGACGACCATAATGGTAATGACCAGTTTCAGCAGGCGAAAGCGGGCCTCGCGCAAATTGTGCCACCCCACTCACATCGGGTACACCAAACTCCGGCTGCTCAATATACAAGTCGTCCGGTACCCGATTTAACTCTTTCTCTCGTAGTTCGTCTTCACTCACGGAGAGACGAATTACGTTTTTCGTATTGCTGCTAACAACGCTATGGGGTACGTAATACGCCTTTATAAATAACCCCCCCCGCTCGACAAGAATGTAATGGCTAAATCTCGCCTGCACTTTACCAAGTTTTTTGCCATCTTTGTCATACACTTCCTGACCCAACTCAAATGTCTGTTGAGGTATATAATCTGGCTTAGGTATACTCTCTTCAATAGGCATTCGACGGCTCCTCACTTTTTATTTGATTATTTCCAACAAACTGCTTTATCGCAAACATGACAGCCTGGTTACTCTATTATAGCGCATTTTGAGCAATTTGTAACATGTTCCCAATAGACATTATTTAGAAAAGTGAGAGCCCCAATAGAGACTCCCATCAAGAATTTCTCGCTTTTCTTAAGAAGCTTTATGCTTATAACTCCTTCTGCTCTTCGATCTTTGTTTGCCTGGGAATCACCCCCGGCTCCAAACCTTGGGCAACGCGTTCATTCGCAATTGAAAGAGGCGTACTTGCACCATTATTAGGCATTGCACGTGTACTACCACCAGGATGAGCGCGCTCCAGTGGAAGTTGCTGGTGATGGAAGAGCCGATTAGAGAGTAATGCGTTGTTCGCTGTCATCGCCACCTGCATTGACTCAATTATACGCTCAAGATGCTCAATACCATGCAGAACCTCCTGTATAGTCGTCGCGCTTCCATTGTAGTAAGATTGAGGCCCATGTCCTTGACTACGTACAAACTCATCTCGCAGACTGTGAAGTCGCACTGACAAGTATTGCTCCATATTTTTTAGAGATCTCTGGGTCGCTTCATTAAGCGATGATAGGCGCTCATCGAGAATTTTGCCAATTACGTCCATTAAGTCTTCCCAGGGCAGTTCAGTTTGAACCTCAATCGCTTCAAGCTGTGCAGGGACACCTGCCGTTATAGTGGCATCCTGGAGTATCTGCTCCGACAATTGCTGGCTTAGCAGCTGCTCGATGCCAAGAAGTTGGGCTGCCAGCGTACGATCTATACTGCCTTCAAATTGCTTTTGCCTCTGTTCCGTATCATGAGTGATTGTCTGGGTAATACGCGTTTGCTGTGTATTCAGTTTGTCTCTTAGAATGGTATCCAGTCTATTCTCTAATTCAGAAATTTTCTGCGACAAATTACGTAACGTGTCTCGCTGTACTGTTACAAGCCGCTGGTCAAGATCTCGGCGATATTCATTCATACGCTGGTCAAAAACGCGTTCCATCTCTCGTCGATGAACCGATAATCTCTGTTCGAGAATGGAGTTGAAGGCTTGAAGTTCATCTTCGGTGAATGACATTCGAAACACTCCTTGCTCTCTCGCCTATCACTGCTGTAATATGCTCAGTATAGGGTCAGGAATAAAGAGTGTCAATCTATCAGCTATTTCAAGCCCAAGTTGGCTACCTGGAGGATACTATATGCCACGAGCCATTGATTTTCACGTCCACCTGCCGACGACGGAGTTCATGCAGGTCACACTCGGTCCATACGCCAAGGCCGCTGAACGCTTCTTTCGCACTGAGGTGAAATTGAAGGATATCGAGCAAATTGCCGCCGACTACGCGGAGTTCGATATGATCGGCATCCTGCTTGCCTGGGACGCCGAAACCGCTACCGGTCTGCCCCCTTTGAGTAATGATTATATTGCAGCCATCGTGCAGCGCTACCCGCAGCAATTTATTGGCTTTGCCAGTGTTGACCCGCACAAGGGGAAAGCCGCTATCAAGGAAATCGAACGTGCCGTGAAAGACCTGGGGCTGGCAGGGGCGAAGTTTCATCCAGGTGTGCAGGCGTTCTATCCAAATGATCCCGCGTTTTACCCTTTAATGGAAAAAATTCAAGAACTGGGCATCCCCGCGCTCTTTCATACCGGCACGAATGGACTGGGAGCCGGAACGCCAGGAGGTATGGGTATCAAGCTCGACTTCACCCGTCCGATCTACCTGGATGCTCTGGCCGCCGATTTTCCTGGTTTAACGATTATAGGCGCTCATCCTTCCTGGCCCTGGCATGAGGAGATGATTGCCACAATGCAGCATAAGACTAACGTCTTCAATGACCTCTCTGGGTGGGTACCAAAACGCATTCCGGAAACGCTGCTGCGTGAAGCTGCCACACGCTTACAAGATCGCTTCTTGTTTGGCTCCGACTATCCCTTTATTACGCCCCAACGCTGGCTCAAAGACTTTGAACCCCTCACCTACTTCACGCCAGAGGTACGGGAAAAGCTGCTGTGGCGCAACGCCCAAAAACTACTGGCCCATACCACTGTCGGGCAAATGCACTTCTCATCTTAACAGTTCTCGCACTGCTTATGCGCCTTTCAGCCGATACGAAACATTTCCGCCGGTCGAAGCGCGGCGCATTCTGCAACGGTTGGAATTCCATTACACACCCAAACACGGCAGTTGGTTGAATATGGCGGAGATAGAGATCGCTATTGAGGCATATCCCCTATTCAGCGACTTTGGTGAAACGATAGATACGAGGATCAATGAACTGATCAAACTCGTCATAGCTAGGGCTCGAAAATTCGGAGACGATAGCTCCTTCGTCTCCCGATTGGAACCAGTGCCAGGTGTTCGGCGGGATCGTGTACTGGTCTCCAGGAATCAGTTCGATCTCGTGAAAGATTGTGTAGTATGGTTCGCTGCTTTCCGGTACACGCGCCTGGATAGCCTGACTTGGCTCGCCTTCTACGTAGAGCCAGACCTTACCCCAACGGCAGCGAAACGTCTCCTGCTTGCCCGGATTGGTCTCGCTGAGCGGCGGATGGCGATGCTGTGCGCAGGTCTGACGTGGTGTCATGACAAGCTCTTTAGCGCAGTATCGATCATTGTTGATATAAATGACAAGTTGCAGACCTGTGCGCTCCAATTCGCTCAGGCCAAAATCGACTACCTCGATCTGCACCTGTTCCTGCGGTGTCAACACAATACCAGCCTGAGCTAATGTCTGCGTCGCCCGCTCTTGCATCTGTCGTACCTGACTTTGAGTTAACATAGCTGATACCTCCCTGAATTGGAATGAAATGTCTTCTGGTAGGCGGCCATAAGGGTCTCTACCTCCTCCGGTTTCTGTCTACACTATTTGAAAACATTCTCGCTTTCGTCGTGTGTCGTAATGCGCACCTCCTCTGGGGCGTCATGAATCTGTTTGATCTCCCGAGTGTATTCAGCGCCAACCATCAAACCCACCACTTCATTCTCATTGGTTTCGCCGATTCTTACTTCACCGGCTTTGCTTCCACGACGCATCACGATCGCCCGGTCCGCCACAGCAAAGACATCCTGCATATTGTGACTAATTAGGATGACGGGAA
>WNFE01001498.1_pt1 | contig 16904 bp, 10 predicted proteins | sample 5400451 | NCBI WGS metagenome assembly WNFE01 (sample SAMN13153344, study PRJNA577476) | soil metagenome | isolation source: 200 cm saprolite under Douglas fir tree site 2 hole 2 | place: USA:California | collected 2015-04-18 | reverse complement strand
GCAACCCAGGTAGTCCTCGAAAAATATGCGATTCGCCTTGATATCGACGGCGAGGCAGTTGAGATGATCGAGCCGCCGGACGTTGATGCCGCGAGCAGGGAATCGCTGCGCCTGATTCTTGAGAGCAGGACGAAGTTCCGGCGGCGCTTTGTACCATTCCGTTTCAAAATAAAGCTCGACGCGATGCCCATCCGGATCGTTAGACACAAAAGCCGGGCCGTGGCCGAGGTCACCCTCCGTCCATCCAACGTCGTAGCCCGAGCCTTTCAATGCGGCAACGCGCCGCTCCAAAGCTTGTTGGCTGCGCGCGCGGAAAGCCATGTGGCCCATGCCGCTCGATTTGGACGCTGTCAATTTGAGGGTGTGGTGTTCGTAGTCGTCCCACCCGCGCAGGTAGACCGAGTCGCCTCGCCGCGCGGTCTCCGTCATGCCCATCACGTTTACGAAAAATTGCAGGCTTTCCTCTGGCTTCGGCGTCAACAGTTCCATGTGGCCGAGATGCGCGAGGTCGAAAATCGGTTCAGGTTGCATCGGGTATGTCCCTTTGGGAAAAATTTCTTGCAAATACTTCGCAAACGGTCGGCGCAGCGAGTAGCACAGGCTTCAGCCTGTGTTGGTTGATTCGATGATGCGAAATGCTCACAGACTGAAGTCTGTTTTACTAGACGATCCGTGTGCCACCGGTTTTTCTTCAGCCATGGATGTCTTTTCAATCGCGTCGGCGAGTTGTTGCCACGAGAAAGGCTCGCCACCGCGAACAGTAATGCGGCGTTCCGCCATTTCCTTCACGAGCCAATCCTGCCGATCCGCGGTGGCCACGGCGGTCAGCGGATCGAGGCCGATATTCCTGAGCGTCTCGGCCGCTTCGCGCATTTCGGAAGCACGGCGCCGGCCATGCTCCGCAACGCGGCTGATGAGGTAGTCAGGAAGCGGGCCATCCCATCCCATGTGCGGATACGTCGCGGCCAGCGACGCGAGAACTTCCTTTTCGGCGCCATAGCGGCGCGCCGCGAACAGGGATTCGACAGCCAGCGCTTCGATGCCTTTGATGATCACGCTGCGGCACATTTTGACCGCGGACGCCACGCCAATCCGTTCGCTAATCGGCGTCACATTCATGCCGATCGATCGTAGACGTTCGGCGACCGGCTCCGCTTCGGCTCCGCCGAGCAACATGGGAACTTTGAGGCGTTGCGGCGAGACGGGCGCCATCACCGCGGCCTCGACAAAAATCGCCTTCGTTGATTCCAGGATTCGCGCGATCTCGCGTTTCGTTTCCGGCGAGACTGAATTGACGTCCAGGTACGTCTGGCCACCGCGAAGAAACGGCGCGGAATTTCGAGCCACGTCAGCAGCAGCCGAGCACGTCACCGCGGAAATCACCAGCTCCGCGCCTCTGATCGCCTCATCCAAACTGTCACATGCGCGAACGTTCGCGTTCTTGGCCTTTGCCAGCATAGACGCGCGCGACGCCGCAACGTTGAAAAGGACATCGAACACCGCCACGCCGATGCCGGCCGCCGCAAGGTCCCGGCCGAAGATTCCGCCGACTTCTCCAAAGCCGATCATGGCAAGTTGCCGAACCGGATTTACAATCATGACGGCTCCCTTTTTTCGAACGCTCTTTCCAATGCTTCTTGCTGGATGGTGGGAGCATTCGATGGTATCTCTGAATGCAACCGCTGTGAACAGCATTTGTTTTGTACCGATCAGATAATACGTACCATAAGAGTACCCAAGGTGCGTGTCCAGGTTGTCCCGGATCGATTCACCTACTTGAACAACCTCATAACCTCCATACCAAATGTCTTCGCTCCATTCAATTGGCGCCCAAAAAATCGCTTCCGGCATCCGAAATCCCGCAAGCCCTTTGTTTGCAATCGGATTCTATCGCCCCCGTACCATTGCAAAACTGGTACAATAGGGTGGAAAATGGCCAGGGAGGGGAACCGATCCCTCCGAATGGTGTCTAATTAGAATGAAGCGCTCACCAACCGGTTCCGTGCGATTGATCGGCTTTCCCGGTCAGGAGATCCAGTGAGCGGCTTCAGAGCCTGCCGCGCATGGCGCGTGGCGTTTCCCGCGAATCACCCGCGAGAACGCTTCCCGCAGACAGGCGAGAGAGGCGGTAACCGTGTCTGACTTGGCGCGCGTCCTTCCGTGGTCCCGGGACGAAGCCGAGCTCGTTACGGAGCTGCAGGGCGGCTCCGGCGCAGCCTTCGACTGGCTGGTGACACACTACTCCGGGCCGGTTTACAGCCTTGTCGCGGGGATGATTTCCGAGTCCAGCGACGCGGCCGACATTACGCAGGACGTATTTCTCAAGGCGTTTCGCGGCATTCGCGGATTCCGCCGCGGCAGTTCGCTGAAGACGTGGCTCTACCGGATCGCGGTCCGGGAAGCGCTGAACCACCGCCGCTGGTTGTGGCGGCACCATCGGCAGCAGGCTTCGATTGACGCAGCGCCGATGGACGGACACGCCTTGCTGGAGATCGAGGACGAGAGCAGGACGCCCTTCGACGAAGCCGCTTCGCACGAAGTTCAGCACGCGGTCCAGCAGGCCTTGCGCGGCGTGCCGGAAGTTTTCCGCAGCGCGGTGATTTTGAGAGATCTCGAGGGCATGGCGTACGAAGAGGTGGCTGAAGTGCTGGATGTTTCGGTCGGCACCGTGAAGTCGCGCATATTAAGAGGGCGGCGTTTGTTGCGTGACATCCTGGAGCCATTACTCGGAAATGCGCATCTGGCGCATCACCCAGTGCATCACGAGAACAGGAGCGCCTCCCACCACGCCCGTGGGATCGAGGCGCGGCATGCTCAGGAAACGGTGCTGCATTCACCGCTGTTTTCGACGGTTAAGGAAGAGACTTCCAGCCGGTGTGACACAGCGGCCTGGGCGGATCCCGGCAAGCCGGGAGACGCTGAGGGAGGTGTGTGATGAAATGCGATAGAGTGAAGAGGCTATTACCCGGCTACTTGGATGGCGCGTTGCCGTCGGGTGCTGGGTCCGAAACGCACTTGATGATCGGGCAACACCTGGAATTGTGCGGGGAATGCCGCGAGGACCTGCAAAGCTATCTGGCGTTGTCGTCGTTGATGTCCCGTGTGGAGTCTCCAGCGCCCCCTGCGGATTTGGCCCTGCGAATTCGTGTTGCGGCCGCGCAACGCCTCTCCGATAACCCTTGGCTCCATTTTGCGCGACGCGCCCACACGCGCTCGCAATTGATTCTGGAGAATATTCTCGAACCGTTGGCCCTGCCGGCAACGGGCGGTTTGACTGTTGCTTTGGTCGTGTTCGTCCTAGTCTGCCAGTTGCTCGGAATGGGCACGCCGCTTCGCGCCGGGGCCAATGACTCGCCAACCAATCTCCTGCAGCCCGCGCGCCTGGAGGCTTTGGCGCCCTTTCCGGTGACTGGCATGGAGGAATCGGGGCATTCCGGACCTCACGGTCTGCTGGTGGAAACCACAGTCAACGCACAAGGCCAGGCAGTGACCTACGAGATTCTGGCGGGTCCGGACAATCCTACCATCCGCCGCCAGCTCGACCTGTTGCTCATGTTTTCGCGTTTCCGCCCGCAGATGAGCTTTGGACGCTTTACGTCAGGCGGCCGCGTCGTGCTGAGTTTTAGCGACATCTCGGTTAGAGGATAAGCCGCGCTTATCTTCTCTCTGGAATCTCGTTAATGGGGGCGCCGCAAATCCATCGTCCTTAAATGTAATACCATTGACTTGCGAGTTACATCTCCTCCTGACAGCCTTCCCTGTTTCCACCGTAGTACCCACGTACTATAGCCCTAGTACCGGCCACAATTGAAAATGAAGCGATTCTGAGGGTCCGCGCGGCTCAGCCGGCGTGGGGCCTTCTGTGATCCGGATGCCATGACGCTGACGATCAAGGACTCCTCTCCCGTGGACAATTTAACCAAACCGACCTCGACCACAGGGAGTTCTGAGAGCAACTCGAATCATAATACGAATACTCGATCCAACCCTGTTTGTTTGGAAGTTGCTGTTACGATTCGAAGTTTGCCCGACGAGAAAGGCGAGGCATCCTCGGGACCAGCGAAACCTACCCAGGAAGACGCCAGGACCGTCATTGTGTTCGAGAATGGCGCGGTTCTGCGGCTTGCGGGTAACTTCCCGCCAGGTCAAGCCGTCACAGTTTCGAACCCGCAAGGGCGCGATGTTGTTTGCCGTGTGGTCAGCGCGCGAAATCTTCCGACCGTAAAAGGGTATATCGAGGTCGAATTCCTTGAGCCGGTAAATGACTTCTGGGGCATCCACAAAACGGCGGGACAAGCGAACGCTTCGAATTCGTCGGCTGTGGTTGTTACACAGCCGCAAGCTGTGGCGCAGCCGCAAATTGTTCCCAGCGAACCACCTTCTGCGCCGCCTTCTCCCGCTCGCGTGGCCCGGACCGTGCCGCAAACACCTCCACCGACAGGGAACGCTCCATCCTTCGAAGACGTCGCGGGAGTGGTGCGCATTTCTTCGCCGGCGACCTCTCGTGGAAAAGCCCCACAGCCAACCCTGCGCCTTCCTGATTCCAAAAATAATGATGAATCGAATCACGACTCCATCGAAGCGGCAAGACCTCATTCTCCAGCGGTCTCGTCCGGGCCTGCCGCGGACTTGACCTCACTTTCGGGGAAATGGGAAAGCACGCCGGTCGCTGCTCGGAGGCCGCCCAAATCCAATGACATTCTAGGCAAGTTTTCCGCCTCCCATGAGACGTCGGTATCCTCATTAAGTGAGTCTCGAGGGAAGGCGCCACGAATCCTTGCAGGGGTGGCTGTAATCCTTGTCGGACTTGGCGCAGGATACTTCTATACGCACCAAGGAAGCTCTGGTGCGCCATCTCCTGCGCCAGTGGCTGCGGCCAGTCAGCCGCTTAAGCCCGCGCTCCCGGCGCCAATTAGCATTCCAACGCCTGCGGTTGCCGCTCAAGCGGCCTTGGAGCAAACGCCACCGTCATCCCTGGATATCTCTCCGGCCTCTTCCATTCCCCCAAAAATCGTGGCTACATCAGCGCCCTCTGCGCCGCAGACCGCTCGCCGTCAAGCAAACAACGTGGGGGCCAGGCAACCCGACCATGTGGTTGCAAAACAACCCGAGCATATCGATGTGAAGCTGCCCGACCGTTCGGCTCAGCGGCCTCCACTCACTCAAGACTTGAAAATGAGTGCTCCGACTGCCGAGAGCCGGTCCGGAAGGCTGGTGGACGGGTCTGTTCCCAACATGAGTGATGTGACGACGACGAGTGCGGTGATTGGAACACCCGGCGGTGGCTTGGTCCCACCTGTTTCGCATACGGAGAATCCATCGGTGTTTCCGGCTGTGGTAGCCGGGTCAGCACCTTCCGTAAGGACCGTAAGTGATCCCAAACTGATCACATCCACGCGCCCCGTGTATCCTCCGTTGGCCAAACAGGGGAATGTCGAGGGTGACGTCTTAATTTCGGCGGACGTCGATGCGACCGGGAAAGTCGTTGGGGCCAAAGTCGTCAGCGGACCGATGTACCTTCGCGAGGCAGCGGTCGATGCGGTCCGAAATTGGAAATATGAACCCGCGACTCTGAATGGCAAGCCGACCATCGGACAGATAACCGTTAAAATTCAATTCCGCCTCAAGTAGCCGTTTCTCAATTTCTCTCTCCCATACCGCCCTTTCACGATTACAATAGTTCTGGGACAACCCGGCCAACCATACCGGCCCTCATATGAGGGTGGGGGTTTCTTGACGGGGCTCGAATGGCCCTGTAAATTCAGACGTTCACATTTGGATGGTTAGGACTATCGCTTGCGCTTATTGGCCAAGACAAATTTGTTCTCGCGGTTCGCGATGGTTGCTCTGGGTGCTCTTCTCGGCTCCCTGGCAATTGCTCAAGCGAAGCAGCCGCAGGAAAAGAAGCCTGCGCCACGGCCCCAAGTGGAGGCGCGGCGCGCGGTTTCCGTGGAGACACGGCCGCAGTTATTCGCGACTCTTTGCGCGCTCGATGCGGCCGGATTTGATTCCAGTGTAAGCACAGCCAACCAGAGCCCCGGGCGCGTACAACTTCGTGAGCAGATGCTTGCGCTGAAAGGACCGGCCGTCGAAGCTTTGCGCAAATACTACCAGGAGCATGCCCTCGCGGACGCCGGAGCTACGTTTTCCAGGTTCGTTTCCTTCGCGTTGGCGGCAGGCCCTCCTCCGAAATTTGCATTTGAACTGCGCCGCGAGGATTTACCACCCGACGCACTAGCCCTGGAAGGTTTCAACGAGATTCTGGCCAACTTTTATCGTGAGGCGCAGCTTGACCAGTTCTGGCAGCACTACCAGCCGGACTACGAGCGCGGCGTGGAATTCTACAGTGCTCCTCTCTCGGAGGTCGCCTTTACAGTTACGAGCTATCTTCGCGAAATCGTGAAGTCGAATTCTCCCCGGACTTTTTCGTTGTATGTCGAACCTCTCGCCGGGCGTAAAACCAATTTCCGCAATTACGGGGACCATTACGAACTGGTCGTCAGTCCCAGCCCTGATCCGCCCCTCGATGACATTAGGCACGCCTTCCTTCACTTTCTCCTCGATCCGATGGCCATCCGATACCGGGCTGAAGCGGACAGAGCCTCGCCTCTGTTGGAATATGCCGCTCACGCACCGCGTCTCCCCATCGAATTCCATGACGACTTTTCGGCCTTCTTTGACGAATGCCTGGTCCGTGCCGTGGAGTTGCGCCTTCGCCACCTCGCGCCTGCTGATCTGGCCTCGGCGATCGACCAGGCGGAGAGTTCCGGCTACGTCCTTGTCCGCCCCATCTACGCCGGCCTTTCCGGCTTTGAGAAGTCGGAACCCGCTATGAGCTACTACCTCCCCGATTTAATCAAAGGCATTGATGTTGCCGGCGAGGCGCGGCGGCTGCGTGGCGTGAAATTCGCGGAGGAAATGCCCGCGGGTGGATTAACCCCGGCGGCGCCAAGCGCGGCTGTGGCCGCTCCGAAATCCGCCGCCTCTACCGATCCGGTGGAAGAATATCTGGCTGAAGGGCAGCGTCAAATTTCCGCCCGCAATGGCGCGGCTGCTTCGGCATCCTTCGAGCGAGTCCTGGCGGCTCGCCCCGATGACCTGCGCGCAACGTATGGCCTGGCGGTGGCCTCGGCGCTTTCGGGTAAACCTGACCGCGCGCGCGAACTGTTTTCGAAGGTGATTGCGGCATCCAAGGTTACCCCGGCGGAAAGCGCTGCGAGGCCGGATCCCGCCAATGTTTCCTGGTCGCACATTTATCTCGGAAGAATGTACGATGTGGAAGGACAGCGCGACCTCGCCGTTGCCGAGTATCAGGCGGCGTTGGCCGTGGCGGGAGCGCCAGAGTCGGCGCGTATGGCGGCGCAACGCGGGGTGGAAACCGGCTATCAAACACCGTCGCGTGAAAATAAGTCCGACGGCAAGTCGTGAATTTTTCCCTGCGTCCCTGTGTCGAGTACGGGTAGCGCGTTGCAAGAGAGCCAGGGGTGGGGGCAAGAAGTAGGTCACTCGGAGCATTGATTTCATCTCCGAGAATTATTTTCACAGAGGAGATTCATACATGAAGGCAAAGTTTCTCAGATCATCGACTGCATTGCTCGTTTTTGCTGTGGCCATTTCCGTAGGGACGGGAGTTTCGCAGGCGCAGTACGGTGGAGGCGGCAAAGAGATACCGGCGCAGCCAGCCCAGCCGCCTGCGGCGACACCTGCGGCTCCAGGTGGTGCGGCAAAGGCACCTCCGGTCAATAAGGCGGAAGAGGATGCTTACAAAGCGCTGTACGCGGCTCGCACTGGAAGTCCGGCAACCCAGATTCAAATGGGCGAAGAATTCGTCACTAAATTCCCGCAAAGCCACTATCTGATGGGCGTCTATTCGCAACTGACCACCGCCTACTATGCTGAAGGTCAGGAGGACAAGATGTTCGTCGCGGGCAGCAAGGCTGTCGAACTCAACCCGGATAACGTCGACGTCCTCGCGCTGCTTGCCATGGCCATGCCTCGCCGAGTCAAGTCAACCACTCCCGATGCCCAGCAGCAGTATCAAAAGGCGGAAGGCTACGCCCGGCACGCCATCGAGCTGATCCCCAACCTGACGAAGCCGGAAACGGTTGACGATGCCACGTTCGAGAAAGCGAAGAATGACAAGCTATCGATGGCTCATAGCGGTCTGGGCCTGATTAACCTCCAGCACCAGAAATTCGAAGACGCCCGGACCGAGCTTACTCAGGCTGTGCAGTTGTCCTCGACCCCGGACCCTGTCGACTACTACCTGCTGGGCAACGCGGACGTGCAAGCCAGTTACTATAATGACGCCGTGGCCGCCTACGAGAAGTGCGCGGCGAGCGGCCCGTTGGTCGCACAGTGCAAAGCTCGTGCGGAATCCGCCAAGAAAGATGCCACGACGAAGATGGGCAGGTAGCGAGCTTATGCCGATCGCTGTGAGCAGGCTTGCGGAGCTGGAGTTGGTTCTCGGACATGAGTTCCGCGATCCCCGATGGCTCTTGCAGGCCCTGACCCACAGCTCGCGCATTCCCGAACGCACTGCGGAGGACTCCCCGGGGGACAACGAGAAGCTCGAATTCCTGGGCGATGCCGTACTCGAATTGCTGGTGAGCGAGGAGTTAGTCCGGACATTTCCGGACTGGCGCGAAGGCCAGCTTTCAAAAAGCCGTGCCCGTTTGGTGAACGCCGCTTCGCTTTGTAGCGTGGCACAGCGGCTTGGCTTGGGGAAGCACTTGCGGCTCAGCCGTGGCGAAGAGAAAACAGGCGGGCGATCGAAGCCTGCATTACTGGCTGACGCGTACGAAGCCGTCGTGGCGGCCATTTACCTTGATGCCGGCCTGGACGCCGCCCGCCGTTTCGTGCGGAAGTCGCTTGTCGAGGGCGCCCTCACTGCCGCAGCCGACGCTTTGGGCCGCCCCGACCGCAAATCCGCGCTTCAGGAACTGCTCCAAGCCAGGGGCATGGCGCCATGTAGTTACCACGTCATTGAAGAAGCCGGCCCCGACCACGAGAAAACATTCCGCGTCGAAGTGCGTATCACCGGTGAAATCACCGCCGCTGGTACAGGCAAGACCAAGAAGGAAGCCGAGCAGGCGGCGGCCTTGGCCGCGCTCCACCAATTGGGCGTCGAAGGCGATGCAGGGGAACTGCAAAATGAATGAGACCGCCCAGGTCGCGGAGGTGCAGGGAGCCGCGGGGAATCGGGAAGTAGTCCGTCCCGCGACGCTGCACGAATACATAGAGTCGCTCTTGGTCACGGTCATCCTGGCGTTGTTTGGCACGACCTTTGTTGTCCAGGCCTTCAAGATTCCGTCCCAATCGATGGAGCCGACGCTTCTCGTTGGCGATCATCTCCTTGTGAACAAATTCATCTTCGGAGGACGCGGTCATTGGTACGACCGCGTCTTGCCGTACCGGGAAATTCGCCGGGGTGACATCATCGTTTTCAAGTTTCCGTATCAAGACCATCCCCATTACGTCAAGCGCGTCATTGGAACTCCCGGAGACCGCATCAAGATTGTGGATCAGCTGGTGTACGTGAACGGAAAGCGGCTCAATGAACCGTACGTTGCCCGCGATCCGGCCGCGCCCTATGATCCGTTTGGAGATAACTTCCCGCCGCGTAACGCGCAATTCCTGCAGGCCAACATGCAGCCGGAGTGGGCCGATCAGATTCTTTCGAACGTTCATGACGGCGAAATCGTGGTTCCGCCGGACAAGTATTTTGCAATGGGTGACAACCGCGACCATAGCTGGGACAGCCGTTTCTGGGGATTTGTGGACCGTGATGCGGTCATGGGGCGTCCCGTGGTCATCTACTGGTCGGTGCTAGGCGCTCGTGAAGACGAAACGGACCGCGGCCTCAACGGATGGCTGTTGAATTTCCTGGATACGATTCTTCATCTGCCGTCGCGGACGCGGTGGTCCCGCATGCTTCACGAGGTTCACTGACACGGTACTTTTCTTCGGGTCCGCCTTTTGCCACAATTGTTGACCTCACGATGCGCAAGCGACAATGGCTGCGTTGGATTTTCACTCTTGCCATCGCGCTGTTTGCCGCAAGCACCGGGCTCTCGCGCGCGCTACGGACCAGTGCGGCGCGCCGGTACCTGATCGCTCATCTCGAAGCCAGCTTCGGGCGGCCCGTGGAAGTCGGCCGATTCGATTTCAACTTGCTCGATGGCGCGCGGCTTGTTGCCCATTCCGTCACGATCTCGGAAGACCCTCGCTTCGGCCATGAATATTTCCTTCGCGCGGACACTTTGAGAGCGGGGCTTCGCTGGCCCGCATTGCTTTCGGGACGTTTCGAATTCGGCAGCCTTTCTCTTTCGCGGCCCAGTCTGAATCTCGTGCGCGATAGCCAGGGCCGGTGGAACATCGAGCAATGGCTGCCGCCCGCTTCTTCCGGTCAGTCTCGCCCCGGTTTCGTAGGTCCCCCAGCCGCGCCACGCAGTGTGTCAACTGCCCGGCTCTACCGCATTGACGTGGATGGCGGACGCATCAATTTCAAGCAAGGCGATGACAAGAGTCCCCTCGCGCTGATCGGCGTTTTGGGCCGCGTGGACCAGGACGCCGCGGGCCGATGGCGGCTGGACCTTGAGGCGCAGCCCATGCGCGCCGGCGTGGAGTTGCAGGAAATCGGCACGCTCCGCCTGCGCGGCACTATCGCGGGAACTTCCGCGCGGCTTCAGCCCGCGGAGCTCAGTTTGGCCTGGCGGGATGTCTCTCTTGCCGATGTTTTGCGGCTCACTCGCGAGTCCGACTTTGGAGTCCGGGGAGAGTTCGCGTTGGACGTCAGCGCGCGAATCGCTCCCTCCAATTCCGATTCGAGTAACGCTTCCGGCGCGCGCTGGTCGATTTCGGGTGCCGCTCGCCTGACCGGTTTCCACGGTTGGAGACTCCCCGGCCGCGGCACGGATCCCGCGGTAAATCTTTCCTTCGACGCCGCGTGGCGTTTGGGAGAAGCGCGCACGCAAGTTTCAAAATTCCTGATTGAAATGCCAAATTCGCATCTGCAAGGCGCCGGCGAATTGGACTGGGCGCACGGCCTGCGTCCGGAGCTGCGCCTCAATTCATCAAGCGTCGGCTTCGCGGATATTCTGGCATGGTATCGGGCGCTTCGTCCGGGTGTGCCGGAGGATCTCAATCTTCAAGGGACGATCGGCGTTGATGCGACGCTCGGCGGATGGCCTCTGCAACTCGAACAGGGCGCGTTTGAAAGCGCTGGTGGAAGACTCACGGGAGCTCCGCTGCCGTCGCCTTTGAAGATCGGCGCCATCAACGCCGCCGTTTCTCGCGGCTCACTGGATTTTGCCCCGACGGAGATCTCGTTTCAGGCGCCGATTGCCAGAGGAGCGCCAGGAACGGTTTCAGCGAACGATGCCTCCGCGAATTCATTCACGATGCGCGGGACGATCTCTCCGGATGGCCCCGGCATGTTCCATCGGCCGCCGAATTGGAATTTTTCGATCGAGGGCGGGACGACCCGCATCGAGAATTGGCTGGCGCTTTCCGAGGCGCTTGCACAGCCTCTGACCGCGAGCTGGACCGCTGCGGGCGGCCTCGCCGTGAAAATGCGTGCCGTCCACAATGCACAATCGCCGGCCACGGTCTGGCTTGGCACGATCGATTCTCAAGACCTCAATGTGACCGTCGCCTACTTGAACCAGCCGCTGCGTTTCCCCAGGGCGCACATCGAATTCGCGCAGTCGCAGAGGACGGTTACATTGTTTGCCACGGAAGCATTCGGTGCGACGTGGCGCGGCACCGCCGTGCGCAAGAACGCCGATGGGCATTGGACGTTCGATTTCTTCGCGGATCAATTGGACGCCGCGCAGCTCGACCGGTGGCTGGGACCGCGGGCGCGGCCCGGCCTTCTGGCGCGGTTTACGGGCGCCGGAAAATCAACAGCGGATACTCGCGACCGCGATGCTGCGATCGCGGGGATTGCAGCGCGTGGACGTCTGCACATCTCGGAAATTGTGCTTGCGCCGTTGCACTTCGAGCAGTTCGACGGCCAGGCAGAACTGGCGGGCAGGGTAATCACAATTCGCAAGGCTCAGGCGGATTTCTTCGACGGCAAAGTGGCGGGCGCGCTGGATGCCGCGCTGCTTGCCGACCCTTCCTACCAATTTCAAGGGCGCTTCGACCGAGTGGACCTCGCGCGGCTGGGGCGCGCCATGCCTTCACTCAATAACCATTTCGCAGGAACGGCGTCCGCCACGCTTACGCTCTCCGCTCACGGCGTAGGCCGCGACAATCTGGGGCGTTCCATCGAGGGCGATGGCAGACTCGAAGCGCGGAATGCGGAACTTCGTGGCCTGGATTTTGCGAGCCTGATTTCCGGGGGCAATCAGGATTTCTCGCCGGCCCGGTTCGCGTCCGCTCAAGGGAACTTTCACATCGGTGGCGGCGGGATCGAAGTTGCTGATTTCATCCTGGAAAACTTGCAAGGCCGTTTCCAGGCCGAAGGCCGCATTGATTTTTCTCACACTCTGAACCTTCGCATTCATCCGTCGATTTTCCATGCCACAACAACTCTGGCGAGCGCCCCCCCGCCAACCTTCGTCCTGGGTGGGACCATCGAAGTCCCGAGCGTCGTCGTTCCGGCTTCCCTCGCGAAATCGGCGATCAAGTCCGCCGCCCACGCGCGATAGCACGGCCGCACGGGTAGTCGACTGACCTGGATTTCTCGCAACTGGTGTAGCATGAACTTCGCTGCCACCGTGTCTTGCGCGGGGAGCGCGGGTTGGTGGCGCCGGCGTCTCGCCGGCGATTTTACGACGCGATGGGTATGCAGGAATCGCCAGCGGGACGCTGGCGCCACCAAACCCCGCGCTGCGAACCAAAGTGTGGGACCACCGATCCACATACTCCGATCGGGGTGAGAAATGCGGGCTAAATCCTTGTTGCTGGAAGTCCCGGAGGGACGTCACAACGTAGCCCACCGTGGAAACGGTGGGGAAATCGGGTCGGGAATGCCCAGAAAACCCCGGCAGGGGTGACACATGGAACTCAGCCACACGAAATCAGCCAATTACCAACGCGCTGGTCGCGTTGCAACAGCATGGATGGTGGCTTGCAATCGAGGCCTGCCTATTCGCGATACAACTCCGTCAAGCCTAAGCAAAATGGTAATCCGCGGCGCAATCGCGTTTATGGCTATGTTGTTACTGCTATCCTTTGCTGGTGCGCAGAAAAAAGCTCCGGAGAAATCCCAGGCGAAGTCGCAAAAAAATAACATCGCGACTTCGCCGCCCCGCGTTTCTCTTTCTCCGCGATTTTCTCCGGGGCAATCATACCGCTACGCGATGGAATTTGAGACCACCACCGCTACTTCGCAATCCGGCCTCGCCAAGGACCCGCAAGGCCCGTCGAAGCTGGTGATCACCTGGGACGCCACAATCCTTTTGGAGGTTCTCCCCACGGAGGCCAGTGCGCCGGGCAGCATTCGGCTCCGCACCACATATGAAAAATCCACGGCGCACGTCACGAGCGATACATTCGATCCCGCGGCCGCCGCGACCGAGGAGCAGTACCAGAAGCTCGAAGGGAAGGCCGTTGAATTCACCCTCGACGCGAGCGGGAAAGTGATCTCGGTTTCAGGCCTCCCGGAAATTGTCGATGGAGAGAAGGCCGTGCAGGCCGCCCGGGAATGGATCGCGCAACTCGATACAGGCTCAGGTGCGCCCGCAGGCGGCGTCACCGTGGGGCAGACGTGGTCGTCCGAACAACCGGCATCGCTTCCCGTCGCAGGGATGGTCTGGCGCACCGAATCCGAATACCTGCGCGACGAGGTTTGCCATCCGCCCAATCCTGAGGCGCCACCAGCTCCATCCAGCGCCGAATCGGCGGCGAATCCGGAGTCCGCTGAAACCTGCGCCGTAATCCTCACCCGTTTGAACTTGCTCCGCCCCAAACCCGTTCGCAACTCCACGCCCGAGGAATACCGCAAGAGCGGAGTACAAACCGCGGGAAAATGGGAAGGCTCGGCACAGAGCTTGAGCTACATCTCGCTGCGGACGGGCCTCGCCGTGAGCGTCACACAAACGGGAACCGAGGAAATGCACGTAACGTTGACGACCCAACACAACGCTTCCATGCGCTACGCCGGCACGATCCTTTCGCGCTCGCAGGTCGCGCTGGTCGCGGACGATCCACACGGAAAATAATCGGTCGAATCCGTTACCAAAGCACTGATCGACTAGCACCACGCTCCGTCCTTCGCGCCATCCTTTGAATTTTTGTCCACGGTGGAAGATAGTTGCTCCGCGCACCGGACCGGGCTTTCCTGCCTTTAAGAATGCTAAGACGCGCACCTGACTCCAAGCGCCCATATTGCTTCGTTGGAAACAGCTATTTGACATATCGTACTACGATATATATAATAAATTAGGGTCGAGCGCTCCTCCGACACGCTTGGCTCGCTTTGCAGTAGAGGACAAGCCAGGGAGGCAGTGAAGCAAGTCTGCCTCCCTACCCAATTTGTTCCGCCCCTGCCGCCGTCTTGCGGAAAGCAGCCCTTGCGCGCGCCCACAAATCACGACTACTTCTGAAATCCAGTCCTGAGATGTCGTCTTCTCGGAAAGTGGCCCACCACCTCGAACTCAAGTGGTGACTCAGTTTGCAAAGAAACGTGCCCTCTCCGTCCTGGAAAACACGGGACGGTGAGTCCTCTGCAAAACCATCTTTGGTCCGTGGCAGTTGTTTTTGTAGAGGCCGCCCGCTCTTGGGGCGGGCAGTTGTGCGTTCTCTCAAAAACCAAACTGAGTCCCCACCCGAAATCAACCGGCTTCTTCTGTCCTCAGCCGTCTGCGCTATAATGAACGATTCTGCACGGGCCAGTAACCGCGCCGTGCCTGTCTATACCGATGAACTTCAAACTCATGAGCGATTACGATCCTCGCGGCGACCAGCCGGAGGCCATCGAACAACTTTCTCGCGGCGTCGAGGCGGGGGAGAAGCATCAGGTCCTGCTTGGCGTCACCGGTTCCGGGAAGACATTTACGGCGGCCAAACTCATCGAGCGGGCGAACCGCCCCACTCTGTTTCTCGCGCACAATAAAACGCTCGCTGCGCAGCTCTACAGCGAATTCAAAAGTTTCTTCCCGCAGAACGCGGTGGAATACTTCGTCAGCTACTACGATTTCTACCAGCCGGAAGCGTACTTGCCCGCGTCGGACACCTACATCGAGAAAGAATCCACGATCAACGACGAACTCGACAAGCTGCGCATGAGCGCCACGCGGTCGCTGTTCGAGCGGCGCGACGTCATCATCGTCGCCTCGGTCTCGTGCATTTACGGCATCGGCTCCCCGGAAGCCTATTTCGGCATGCTTCTGCTGATTGAGAAGGGGCAGAGCACGCCGCGCGAGGCCCTGCTGCGAAAACTCGTGGACATCCAGTACGAGCGCACCGAGGAGTTGCGTCGCGGCACGTTCCGCGTGCGCGGCGATCGCCTGGAAATTTATCCGCCGTATGAGGACAACGCCTACGCCGTCGAACTCTGGGGCAGCCAGGTGGACGCCATCCGCCAGATGGACCCGCTGACCGGGGAAGTGCGTTCCGGACAAAACGATTTGCAGCGATTGACGATCTATCCGAAGTCGCACTACGTCATGCCCGCCGCGCAGAGAGAGCGCGCCATCCGCACGATTCTGGAAGAGCTTGACTGGTGGAAGCCGGAGCTTGAAAAGCAGGGTAAATACCCGGAGGCGCAGCGCGTCTGGCAGCGCACCATGTTTGACATCGAGATGATGCGCACGATCGGATACTGCCACGGCATCGAAAACTACTCGCGGCACATGTCAGGCCGCCTGCCCGGCGAAGCGCCCCCCACGCTGCTGGATTATTTTCCGCAGGATTATTTGCTCTTCATCGACGAATCGCACCAGACCGTCCCTCAGTTGCACGGGATGTATCACGGCGACCGTTCGCGCAAGCAGACGCTTGTGAACTACGGCTTCCGCATGCCCTCCGCGCTCGATAACCGTCCGCTCAATTTCGAGGAATTCGAGCACCGCACCGGGCAAGTGATCTACGTCTCCGCGACGCCGGGGCCCTATGAGCTGACGCGCTCGGCGGGAGTCGTGGTCGAACAGGTGATTCGCCCGACGGGCCTGGTGGATCCGGAAATCGAGGTGCGCCCGGTAAAAGGCCAGGTGGACGATTTGCTCGAAGAGATTCGCGTGCGCGCGGAACGCAATGAACGCGTGCTCGTGACCACGCTGACGAAGCGCATGGCCGAGGACCTTGCCGAATACTTCACCGAAACGGGCGTTCGCTGCCGCTACATGCACTCGGAAATCGACACGCTCGAACGCGTCCGCATTCTGCGCGATCTTCGCCGTGGAGAATTCGATGTCTTGATTGGCATCAACCTGCTGCGCGAAGGCCTCGATCTGCCCGAAGTCTCGCTGGTCGCGATCCTCGATGCCGACAAGGAGGGTTACCTGCGCAGCGCCACGGCGCTCATCCAGACGATTGGCCGCTGCGCCCGGCACGTCGAGGGGCGCGCGATCCTCTACGCCGACCGCATGACCGGCTCGATGGCGCAGGCCATCGAGGAAACCAACCGCCGCCGCGCCAAGCAGGTCTCTTACAACGACGCGAATCACATCACTCCGCAATCCATCATCAAGTCCGTGGACATGAAACTCGCGGCGATCGTGGAAGCCGACTACGTCACGGTTCCCGTCGAGGACTTCGCCGACGCGGAGATCACGAGCGAAGCGAAGCTGGGCGAAGTTCTCGCGCAGTTAGAAATCCAGATGCGCGAAGCCGCCAAGAAATTCGAGTTCGAGCGCGCCGCCGCGCTGCGCGACCGCATCCGCGCGCTCAAGCAGCGTGACCTGTCAGGCTTCTTTTCCGCAGCGAGCGAGCCTGCGATCGCAGAACCGATGGCT
>WNFE01001494.1_pt1 | contig 16920 bp, 13 predicted proteins | sample 5400451 | NCBI WGS metagenome assembly WNFE01 (sample SAMN13153344, study PRJNA577476) | soil metagenome | isolation source: 200 cm saprolite under Douglas fir tree site 2 hole 2 | place: USA:California | collected 2015-04-18 | reverse complement strand
GGGCCGAGCAGAATCGGCGTAGGAGCCCTGGAGGGCTCAGGGAGGGACCATGGAAACCGCCCGCACCAGGTTAACGGCCGCAGAAAAGACCGCGCGGTTACGAGAAGGATACGCAGCGTTCAACCGCGGCGATGTGAACGCCGTGCTGGACCTGCAGACGGACGACTGCGTCTGGCACTTTCGGGGCAGCACCAAATATGCCGGGGACTTCAAGGGAAAGGAGAAGATCCTCGGGATGCTGTCTCAGATCCCGCAGGACTTCGAGGAGTTCAAGCTCGATGTCCATGACATCCTGGCGAACGACGAGCACGCGGCGGTCTTGGTCACCAGCCGCAGTCGCCGCAAGGGCAAGACCTACGAAGACAACGCCGTGCATGTGCACCACGTCAACGACGAGGGCAAGACCACGGAGCTCTGGTTTGCCACCGACACCGAGCAGCTGAAGGAGGCCCTCCAGAGCTAACCCCGGCGGAGACAGCCTGAGCCCGAATCCACCGAGTCGAACTTGCATCTCGGGCGCGGATGCGGCCGATCCGGGCGTCGTCTCCTGCGCGCACTCGGTCACGCACCGACGGGTGCGCTCCCTCGCGTGCTCGTCGCCTCCTGCGGCTCGGCACGCCCCGCATCCCAATCTGCTTCGTTCGTCCGACGGCCCCGGGCTCCGGGCGTCGTCTCCTGCGCGCGGTCGGTCACGCACCGACGGGTGCGCTCCCTCCCGTGCTCGTCGCCTCCTTCGGCTCGGCACGCCCCGCATCCCGATCTGCGTCGTCCGATCGGTGGATCCGGGCTCAGAAAGGTTTGGCGCGGACAGGCCGTTGTACCCGCGTGGCCGTCTGCAAGCGCTGCGGGTCCGTCATGCCCGTCGGCCAGAAAATCTGCGATATGTGCGGCGGCCCCCCGGCCACCGCGGCGGCTAAGTGGCAGGCGCCGCTGGAGGCCGCGCCGGTCCAGCTCGCCTCCAGCGCGGCTGGCTGGTCCCAGCCCCAGGCCCCCCCGCCCCAGGCGGCTGACCATGGCATCGCGGTTCCGTCCTACGTCACCGTAGGCAGCCTGCGGGCTCCCTTCTGGATGCGGGCCATCGCGCTCTTGATCGACGGCGCGGTGGTCGGGATCCCCTCCTACGCGCTGTCCGTGGTCGTCCTGCAGCAGCAGGGGGTTGGCCCCCGTTATGCAATCGGGGTGCTGCTCAACCTCATCTACTTCGTCTACTTCTGGAGCGGCCCCGAGAAGGGGCAGACCCTGGGCATGAGCCTGTTCAACCTCCATGTGGTCAAGATCGACGGCTCATACCTGGATGTCAGCCGCGCGTTCATCCGCTACATCGGCTTCTTTATCTCCCAGTCCGCCTTCGGTCTGGGGCTGCTCTGGGCGGCGTTCGACGCGAATAAGCAAGGCTGGCACGACAAGATCGCGGGCACCTACGTCATCCGCGCTGCCAGCTAAGAAATCTCGCTCCCCCTGCGCCGTCTCTCAAGTCTCCCTCCGCTTTGTTGGGGAACTGTTGTCCTCCTTGCAGGTAACTCTCCCTCGCCCTTGCGGGGAGGGTGGGGGAGGGGGTCTCAGGTCGTGACGTCGCGCGCATTGAGCAGCGGGTGAAGCGGAACTCGTCGTACGCGTATTTCGTTGACTAGGACGGCAAGGATCTGCTGTTCGTCGGTCCCATCTTCAGCCCCGCGCAAATGGAATCGTTTGCCACGTCCGTCGCTCTCCCGATTCGGAACGTTATGACCGAGCCTCCACGGAGCACGAAGCTCGACGCTTTGCAGACGCGAAGCGCCGCGCAGGGAAATCGCGCCTACGGGTTGATGTTCACTGGCCTCCTGGCCCTCGTGGCTCTCGGCCTCTGGATTTTCGTAGCGGTCCTTGTTACTCAATACCGAGACAGCGTGAGCGCCTATCAGACGGCGCCGACGTGCGTCGGTCCAGTACCACCCAAGCAAGACTGCCGCTATCAGACGACCGCCGTCGTGTCCAACCTGCATTCAGACCGCTCCGGCCACCCCGCGATGACCCTCACGTTTGCCGCCGACGTCTTTAGGAGCGGCCCGATGCGGCGGGCCGACGTCAGTCTGATGATTCAGGCCGGCCCGACGATGGAGGAGGGTCAGTCCGTTTCGGTGGAGATCTGGCGGCGCGACCTTGTCACCCTGGTGAATGGGACGGAAACGACCAGCTTTGGCATTGTCCAGTCCAATGCCTGGTCTTCTTGGATTCTGCTCATTGGGCTGGCCTTGATGCCGTTAAGCGCGATTGCCTTCTTCGTCTGGCAGTGGCGGTCGAAGCCTCGCTAGAACGCTTTCCAGAGGAACAGGCGGAACTCCAGCGCGGGATCCGGTTCCAACCCGAACTCGCGCAACCGACCGCGGATTCGTGACCGGGCCGCCCCTGGGGCGGTGCCGGCCGCCTCGGCGTAGGCATCGGGCCAGAATCGCTCGCCCAGGTCCCACACGTACGCATACGTGCCCCGGGTCCGGCCGGCCAGATCGACCTTGCAGATCACGAACCGCCGCTGCAGCTCCACCAGGGCCCGGTCGAACCCGTCGCTGCCGGCGATCCGGCGCAGCTCTCCAGACGACGCGCGCCCGTTGCTGCGCAGGTGCTCGAAGATGACATGGGCGTTGCGCGGCAGCCGGCCTTCGGCATAGAGCCTTGAGGGGTCCCGCTCCACCTGCAAGCCTCGGCCGCCCACGGCCGCGACGAAGTCTGGCAGGAGGTCGGGGGTGATGAAGCTGGGCTGCCCCTTGATGATCTTGCCGTAGTGGGCTTTCCGCTGCATATGGACGTCGTCCTTCCAGCCCCAGGTCACGTCCATCACCGTCCAGGCCGTCCGGCCCATCGCCTCGGCGACGTTGGGAAAGTCCAGCCCATCGACCGGTGCCCAAGTGCAGAAGCCGATGGCCCGCACGAAGGCGGTGGCATCGGCCGGCGTCCGCACCGGTCGCCGCCACAGGCGATGCCAGCCTACCTGGCTGGCCCGCTTACGCTCCGCCAACGATGGTGACCAGCGTGTCGGGCAATCCAAAGAGGAAGCGCAGGCCAGGGCCGCTCAGCTCGAAGCTCCCGCCGCTGCCGCGCACCCGCACCCCAAGAACCCGGCCCGAGGGACCCATCTGCAGCACATCCATTCCCACGATGATGTCGCCCAGGTCCTCGCCGTCGTCTCGCATGATTTGGGCCGCAGCGGCCGGCGTGAAGGGTCCAATCTCCCAGGCGGGGGAGCGGTCGAGCGGATCCGAGATCCCGCGCAGATAGCTGTAGTAGGCCGCCGGCACCAGCCCATCATTCCACCGGATGAACCCGTACTCGCTGTTCTCCGTGTGACCGCCCCCGGAGGCCATGTAGAGGGCATCGATGAGGTGCCCGCCGCTGGTGAGGACCTGGCCGCGCGTCGCATCCACAGCGTCGCTGCTGGCGGCGCGCTCCTCGCCCAGGCCGCCGTACGCCTGGTCGTAGGTCGTACCCTCCAGGTCGAACTCGCCTGGTCCGGCGAGCAGGATCTTGCGCAGCGCGTAGGTGCGCGCCGCCACAGCCTGCGCCTTCAGCGCCTCGGCGCCCCATGAGAACGGCATCTCGGCGGGGACCACGTCCTTCAGGTAGTCCTCCAGGGACAGCGTGTTGACCAGCATCACGCTGGCGCCTGCCCTGGGGATGATCGTCAGCGTCCCGCCGTAGCGTCGCTCCTCGCTGCCCCGGCGAAAGTCGCTGTCCAGCGATTCCAGCAGATTGGTTCGTAATCCCGCCGGTCCGCCCGCGCGTACGGTCAGCGGCCGGGTGATCGTGAACGGCTGGCCGCGACTGCCATCCGGTCGCTGCACCAGCACGATCGCCCGGCCTGCTGGATTGGACCCGAACACCAAGAAACCGCCGGTCTCGACGCTGAGCGTCGTGCCGTCCACCGTTGCCGGCCCGGCGATCTCCTGGAACGGGCCGTACAGCCGGGGCCATGGGCGCGCCAGGTTGATGGCGTAGTGCGTCAGCCCCACCCGCACCGCACGGCTGGTGTCCCGCGCATCGATACTGACGCCCTGGTAGTACGCTTGCAGGATGCTGCGGTAGTCCTGGCCGGCCTGGCCCCGTCCGCGGGCGCCCCACTGGCTCATCCCCAGGCCGTGTCCGTTGCCCCGTCCCGAAAACAGGAAGCCCGAGAGGTGAAACCGTACCGGATCACCGAGAGCGAGCTGGGTCCCGTGTGTGGTGAGGGTGACCGCCAGGGTGAAGTCCCCGACCGCTACTGGCGTCAGGGTGACAAGTGCCAGCGTGGTCTCGCCGCCGGCCGAGACGCTCAGGCCCAGCGGCCGCGTCTCTTCGAGCGCTGTTTGTCCAGCGCGGAGCCATCGGACTCGCAGCGTGTCTTGCGGACTCCAGGCACTGGCGGAATCGTTGACTACGTCCAGGGTGAGCCTCACTACACCGCCAATCGGGGGCTGCTGCGGCAGCACCGAGCTGGAACGCACGGTGACGCCCGACGCGGCCCGCACCGGCGCCCCGCCCAGGGCGGCGGCCAGGATCATGGAGACCACCACGACGCTGGCCGGCCGCCGCTTCAGGCGCACCTTGTTATTCTCGCGAAATGCCCTCTGCTGACAGGCTCGCCTGCCTGTTGCTGGTAGGCCTGCTCTCGTCCTGTACGGTGCACATCGGGCCGCAGCCCACGCCCCATTCCACGGCATCGCCTACGCCACCCGCCACCATCAGCCTCCGCCTGCTGGAGGCCGATGACGTCCAGACTCTCGATCCAGCGCTGATCGACGACCCGACCTCGATGGCCGTCGGAGGCGAGCTCTTCGAAGGCCTGACCAGGTTGGACGCGCAGCTCCGGCCAGGACCAGGCTTGGCCAGCAGCTGGGACATCACCGATGCCGGTCGTACGTACACGTTTCATTTGCGCACTGCCACCTACCAGTCTGGTGCCCAGGTCCAGGCCCCGGATGCGCTCACCGACTGGACGCGGGCCCTGGACCCCAGGACCGCCAGCCCGCTGACGGCCTTCTTCGCCCCTCTGGGCGCCCGCCACGCCGGCGAATCGCTGAGTGGCGTGGACGCGGTCGACCCGCATACGCTGCGCGTCCACCTGGCCGTGCCGAACAGCGAGCTGCTCACCCTGCTAGCCCTGCCACCGTTTTGGCTGTACGACCCGAAGGCCGTCGGCCCGCATTTCGGCGATGCCGTCGCCTCCGCCGGCAGCGGCCCCTACGCACTCGACCGCTGGGACCGCGGCCGCAGCCTGTCCCTGCATACCTGGTCGGGCTACTGGCAGCCGGCGCCCAAGGTGCGCTCGGTCAGGGTAGACGTCGTGCCCGACCCGGCGATACGGCTCCAAGAGTTCCAGGACGGAGCCGCCGACATCATCCACGGTCTGACGGGGGCCGAGCTGCTGGGGTGGGCCAGCGATCCGGCGCGGCTAGCCGCGCTGCACAAAGTGCCCACCGGGCTGACCGCCTGGCTGGGGTTCAACACGGTTGCTGGCCAGCACCACGGACTGGCCGAGCGTCAGGCGCTGGCTCAGGCCATCGACCGCGGGCGACTGACTGACCTGGCCCTATTCGGGTCGTTGCTCGGCGTGCCCGCGACCGACCTGGTGCCGCCCGGGATTCCCGGGCATGTCGACCGCTCGCTGCCCGGCTACGACCCGGCCGCAGCGCGGCGGGTTCTGGATGCCGCCGCCTTCCCCAACACCCTCGATCTATATCTCTCCGGCGGGCAGACCACCGGTCGAGTGGGCCGTGACCTGCAAGATCAACTCGCCGGCGCGACCGGACGGACGGTGACCCTGCACACCAGCGGCGACTTCTCGTCGCAGGCGTCTCTGGATAGGCTGCCCTTCTTCATCGACGCCTGGACGGCGGACGTGCCGCATCCGGCCGACGTGCTGGAGAACGTGCTTCGTCGCAATGCCCAGTTCAACAATCTGCAACTGCAGGATGCCCAGATCGAGGCGGCCCTCGACCAGGGGCTGGGCGCCCCCACCTTCGACGATGGGATCCGCGGCTACCAGGCGGCCGACGGTCTCGCCGTCGACCAGGTCCGCGTCATTCCGCTCTACAGTGGGGTGGAGCCGTACCTGGTCCGGTCCGGCCTGCAGGTGCCATTCATGGGCAGCGTGCTGCCCTATCGCTGGGAAGACATCCACGCCTAAGCCACTGCGGTACCTCCCCGCTTATGAGCGGCCTATTTTAGCTATGGTCCCTCCCCCCTTGCGGGGGAGGGTCAGGGTGGGGGGTCTCGCAGGGCCTGCCTGGGGCATAGGCCTACCATCTGACCATGAGCGACCGCGCCTCGCATCGCGCAAAGGTGCTTCGCTACGGCGATCAGGCCGAGCGTCGCGACGATCAGCTGGCGGCAGAAGAGCCGCTCGAGCTCCGGCTCGACGGCGAGCCGCTGACGGTGATGATGCGCACGCCAGGCCATGATCGAGAGCTGGCTCTTGGCTTCTGCTACGGCGAAGGCATCATCCGCTCCGCCGCGGACGTGACCAACCTCGCGGTGGTGCCGAATGGCGAGCACCCGGAGCTCGAGAATGTCCTCGACCTTCACCTCGCGCCCACCGCCCCGGGGCGCGACGCGCGCTGGCAGCGCCAGTTCTTCGCGGCGTCCAGTTGCGGGCTCTGCGGCGTCAGCAGCATCGAGGCCATCCACAGCCAGGCCCCGCCGCTTCCAGACGATGATCTGCGGATCGCCCCAGAGGTTCTCTTCACGCTGGACGAGCGGCTGCGCGCCGAACAGGCGGTGTTCGCCCGCACCGGCGGGTTGCATGCGGCGGGTCTCTTCACCGAAACCGGCGACCTACTGGTGGTGCGGGAGGACGTCGGCCGCCACAATGCCGTCGACAAGGTCATCGGGTACGCGCTGGAGGGAGGCCTGGTTCCGCTGTCGCGGTCCATCTTGATGGTGAGCGGCCGCACGTCCTTCGAGATCGTGCAGAAGGCACTGATGGCGCGCATCCCCGTGCTGGTGGCGGTGTCTGCTCCCTCGAGCCTTGCTCGCGATCTCGCCCAGGCGTCCAACCAGACGCTGGTTGGCTTCCTGCGCGGGCGCAGCCTCAATGTGTACTCGGGCAACCGGCGGGTTGGGGCGGAAGCGCCTGGCTCCGGCTAGGATTTCCGGCCTGTAACGTTTCTGGCCCGCGGCCCGTTTGCTGGTGAGGACGATCGGTCCTGGGCAGGTCGCTGGACCCGAGCGGTGCTCTCGTAGACGTCCAGTTGGATCGATCGTCCCTCTTCCCCCGGGGGCCGCTACGGCGGCCCCTTACCTTTGACGGCGCGGGCGCTGGCTACCTGGATGATCGAACTAAGTCGGGCGGCAGCACGCGCTTGCCGGCATCGGTCATCAGCCCCTCCCGAAGCAGCCGGGCGACCCGCTCCCGGTTGGAGGCCGACCAGTTGCTACCCGGGCGCCGGGGCGTGAAGCGGCCCGCGTACCTGGCCTCGTCCAGCCCCTTCGTTTGGCCGTCTACCCAGCCGAAGCAGAGGGCCTCCTCGACCGACTCGTCGTAGCTGATCCCCGTCCTTCCGGAACCCTTTTTGTAATACACGAGCCAGATTTCCCGACGGTCGGCATGATGCCGGCTGAGCCAGGCTCGCCACTGCGCTCGAGATCGTGCTTGGAGCGTCTGCCCTATATCCATGTACCTAGTTGAGACCTCTGAGACTTTGCCCCTCGGAAGGCCGCTGCCGTAGGCTCAAAGAAGGCCTGAAAGCATTTGGTCCATCATCCATTACATATAGCAGTGGCTGGCGTAGCGACCGGTGTTGGGACACAATAGGGAATGCGCGGCCACGAGGCATCAAGATGAGCGAAGCTGCCGGACCCGCCGAGCCGACCGCCGGGGAGCCGCTCCCCGCCTCCGCCCCTGAGCCCGCGGCGATCTCTTCTGTGGAGCCGATCGCTTCCCCTCCGGCTGCTCCCATCGTCTACGTCGGTGGCCAGCCCGAGGCTGCCCGCCCGACCCTCCCCCGCGGGATCGTGGCCGCGATTGTTGCCGGAATCTTCCTGCTGGTGGCGGTCGGGGGCAGCGGCCTCTGGCTCCTGAACACGACCCGGCAGGTCAGTTTCCGGCCGGCTTCCGGCAGCACAGCCGAACCTGCTGTCACCAAGGCCTTCGTCGACGCCCTGCATCGTGGCGATCCTGCCGGCATGCGGGCCCAGGTGACCAAGGCATGCCTCGCCGACCAGAGCTCATCGCTGTGCTTTGGCCCGGAGGCCGATAGCCGCTTCCAGCAGTCAATGGCCCACCGCAAGGTGGACCTGACCTTCCTGCGCCGCTACGACGGCAAGCTGGGCACGGTCGTGCTGTATGACCTGCTCGTGCACGACACCAGCACCGGCGAGCAGGTGGAGTGGATCCTGACCCTTCGCCTCTCCACAGACGGCCACATCGACCGCGCCGTCACCAGCTAACGAATCCTCCCTTAGCCCGACGCGGCCCGGATCGCCTCCCAGACCTTCGCGGGCGCCAGGGGCATGTCGAGATGGCGGATCCCGAGCGGGCTGAGGGCGTCCATCACGGCGTTCACGATGGTCGGCGGAGCGGCCAGGGTGCCACTTTCGCCGATGCCCTTGGCCCCAATCGGGTTTCGCGGTGTCGGGGTGACGGTTCGGTCCAGCTCGAAGGGCGGCACGTCGGGAGCGGCGGGCACCAGGTAGGTGGTGAGGTTGCCGGTCAGCAGCTGTCCGTCCGGGCTGAAGGCGGCTTCCTCGAAGAGCGCCTGCGCGATCCCCTGGGTCGTGCCGCCGTGGACCTGGCCATCCACGATCATCGGGTTGATCACCACGCCGCAGTCGTCAACGGCCAGGTAGCGCAGGATCTGGACGCGACCGGTGTCGCGATCGACCTCGACCACCGCCAGGTGGGCGCCAAACGGAAAGACGTAGTCCGGGGAGTCGAATTCTTCGTTCGCCCGCAGTTCGGCCTCGCGGCCCTGGGACAGCGCCCAGGCGGCCAGCCGGTCCAGGCTGAGGGCCCGGCTCGGCACGCCCCGCACGTAGACGCGGCCGTCCTCGACCACCAGGTCGGCTTCAGCGGCTTCCAGGGCAGACGCGGCCAGCCCGACTACCTTGCGCTTGAGGGTCCGGGTCCCATTGAGGACGGCCGCGCCCGACGTCGCGGCGCTGCGACTGCCCCAGGTCCCCTGGGCATACGAAGGGTGGTCGGTATCGCCGTGGCGGACGCGGACGCGCTCGAGCGGGAGGCCAAACACATCGGCGGCCAGCTGGGCCCAGGTCGTCTCATGGCCCTGCCCGTGGGGCGTGGAACCCGTGTACGCAGTCAGGCTGCCATCCATCTCCAGGTGCACGGCGCTACGGTCGGCCGGGCCGCCGCCCCCGATGTCGACGTAGGCTGCCATACCGATCCCGTGCAGGCGTCCGGCCTGCCGGGCGGCGGCTTGGTCTCGGCGGAGCCGTGGATAGTCGGCCATGGCCAGCAGCCGGTCCAGCGCAGCGGCATAGTCGCCGCTGTCGTAGCTGGTCCCGGCCGGGTTGCGGTACGGGAATGCCTCCCGGTCGATGAAGTTGTGCTTCCGCACCTGGGCCGGGTCCAGGCCAAGGTCGACGGCCAGGAGGTCCATCATCCGCTCGATCAGGTAGGTGGCCTCGGGCCGACCGGCACCCCGATAGGCGCTGGTTGGGGTTGTATTGGTGAAGACCCCGGTGAGCGTGCTCTCCAGCGCGGGGATCTTGTAGCAGCCGGTCAGCATGTCGACGGTGCCCACCGGGACCATGGGGCCAAAGCCGGCCAGCGTTCCCATGTCGGCCCTGATCTGCGAGCGAAGCGCGAGCACGGTTCCGTCCCGCATGGCGGCCAGCTCGACCTCCTGCACATGTCCCCGCCCCTGCCAGGTGCCGGAACAGTTCTCGGTCCGGTCCTCGATCCACTTGACCGGCCGCCTCAGCCGACGGGCGGCCTCGGCTACGACCAGCTCTTCCGAGTACAGGCCGCCCTTGCTGCCGAACCCGCCGCCAACCTCGGGCACGATCACCCGGATGTCGGCCGGGTCCATCCGAAGGCCCTCAGCGAGATCTGCCAGCGCGGAGTGGGGCGCCTGGCTGGAGATCTCGACCGTCAGCCGGCTCCCATCCATGGTGGCCAGGGCGCCGCGCGTTTCCATCGCCATCGGAATCAGGCGCTGGTTCTGTAGCCGTTGCCGGACCACCACCTCCGCCTTCTTGAAAGCCGCGGCCACGGCGCCGCGCTTCTTTCGGATCGTGAACGCGATGTTGCCGGGGGCTTCGGTGTAGACGAGGGCGGCATTGGGCGCCGAGGCGGTCTCGATGTCGGCCACGGCGGGCAGTGGCTCGAGGTCCATCTGGATCCGGTCGATCGCGTCGCGCGCCTGCTGGCGCGATTCGGCGATCACGACCGCCACCGGCTGGCCTACGTGGTGCACGCGGCCGTTCGCCAGGGGCCGCCTCTCTGGGACGAACGCAGCCTCCTCCGGCGCTTCCGTCGGCATCGAGCCCAGCTCCTGCAGGTCCGCGTCGGTCCAGGCGGCCAGGACGCCGGGTGCCTGCCGAGCGCCGGTCACGTCGAGACGGCGGACGACGGCATTCGCCTGGTAGCTGCGGAAGAAGAGGGCGTACACCAAGCCCGCCGGCTGGCGGTCGTCGACATAGGTCCCGGCTCCAGTGACCAGCCGCGGATCTTCGACCCGGCGCATGGAGCGCCCAAAGGTCGGGGGGGACATCGGATCAGTCTAGGCGCGCCAGGGAACGGGCGTTCAGCCGCCGAATGCAGCGGCGCATTGACTTCTGGCGGAAGCCGTAGTATCTGTCTTAACCGAGTCTTGTCCCAATACTGACCGAGTCTTTCCCGATTGGGCAGGTTGCGCACATAGGCTGTCCAGAGGGGTCACGCAGAGGGAGGAGGAACGATGATCAGAGTCCGCCGTTTCGCGCGACTGGTTGCCCTACTCGCCGTCCCGACGTTCGCATCGGGGCTGGGATCCGGCGGTGCCTCCGCAGCACCCCCCGACACCGGCTGTCACCTGCAGTCGGCGAAAGGCGACATCAAGCACGTCATCGCCCTCACCTTCGACAACGTCCACTTCACGCGCGACAACCCGAATGTCCCTTCGGACCTGGAGCAGATGCCGCACCTGCTCAACTTTATCGAGAACAACGGCACCCTCCTCAGCAATCACCACACACCCCTGATCTCGCACACGGCAACGGACATCCTGACCAACCTGACGGGCGTGTACGGCGACCGCATGGGCGTCCCGGTGAGCAATAGCTTCCGCTACTTCACGCCGACCGGCGGGAGTCGAACAGGCGTCTCATTCGCCTACTGGACGGCGCCCCTGTTCGACCCGGCACCCGGCCAGACGAACTTCACACCCGAGATGATCAACGAGAAGGGGAAGATCGCCCCCGCTCCCTGGGTCCCCTTTACCCGCGCCGGCTGCGACTTCGGCGCCGTGGCGACCGCGAATACGGTCCTCGAGAACACCGCGATCGACATCCCGACGGTGTTCGGGGCAGGGTCGCCCGAAGCAGTTGAGGCGGCCGCCTCGAACGCCGCTCCGCAGGGAACAGCAGCGCGCGCGCTGGCCCAGACGGACTTCGTCGGTATCGGTATCCACTGCGCGCAGGGCTCGTCCCTCTGCTCGGCGGCAAACCACGGCCGTCCGGACCTGCTCCCCGACGAACCCGGAGGCTACAGCGGCTTCAGCGGTCTCTTCGGAGCCAAGTACGTTGATCCCGCGATCGACTTCTCGCCGCCGACGGACCTGGGTGGCAACCCGATTCGGGATCCGTTCGGGCAGCCGGGCTTCCCCGGCTTCGACGGGGTCGAGCCGAGCGTCTCCCTGTCCTGGGTCGCCCAGATGCAGGAAGCCGGCATCCCGGTGACCTACGGCTATATCTCCGACGCGCACGACGGGCACGGCACGGCGGGCAACATCCACTTCGCCTACGGCCCGGGCGAGCCTGGCTACGTGCAGCAGTTGAAGGACTATGACGCCGCCTTCGCCAAGTTTTTCGACCGGCTGGCGGCCGATGGCATCACGACAGGCAACACCCTCTTCGTCATCACGGCGGACGAGGGCGATCGCTTCGTCGGCGACGTACCCAGCCCCGCCGGCTGCGACGGCGTGACGACGCCGTGCACCTACAACCGGGTAGGAGAGATCAACGGCAATATGGCCGGCCTGCTCGCCACCTCCATCCAGCCGGGCGTCACGACGCCCTTCAAGGTCCACTCGGACGACGCGCCGACCGTCTACATCACGGGGAATCCCGATCGCAGCGCTCCCGTCACGCGCGCCTTCGGGCGGGCGCTGGGCAAGCTGACCGCGGTCAGTCCCTACTCGGGCAACACCGACACGCTCACCCAGTTCCTGGCCGACCCGGTGGAGATGAAGCTCCTCCACATGGTCACCGCCGACCCCGCCCGAACGCCGACCCTGACCTGGTTCGCCAATCCCGACTACTTCTTCGTCGCGGCCGCTACGAACTGCAACTCACCGTGCGTGTTCGTTCCGGGGCGCACCAGTCAGAGCTTCGCCTGGAACCACGGCGACACCAACCCCGAGATCACGACCACCTGGCTCGGCCTGGTGGGCCCTGGGGTTCGCAACCTGGGCGTCACCGCCGACGTCTGGTCAGACCATACCGACATCCGGCCGACTGCCCTCTCGCTGCTGGGGCTCAAGGATGACTACGTGGGCGACGGCCGCGTCCTAGTCGAGCCGCTCTTCGACTGGGCGGTGCCCCAGACGCTTCGGGCTCATCGGGAGACCCTGCTGCGGCTGGCCGCCATGTACAAGCAGATCAATGCCCCGCTAGGCGCGTTTGGCCTCGCCACGCTGGCCATGTCGACCACGGCCATCGAAAGCAACGCCGACGGCGACCTGGATTACACCGCGCTTGAGAACCAGCTGATCCAGTTGACCAAGAGCCGCAACGCGATCGCCGCCAAGATGCGGGATGTGCTCGCGTCGGCGGCCTTCTCAGACCAGGCGATCGATGAGCAGCAAGCGCTGGCGCTGATCGACCAGGGGCAGGGTCTCCTCGATCAGGTGACCGGTCCCTAACCGCAGGCAGTGGGGAGGCCGGCCGCCGGGCTGGCCTCCCCGGAGTTTCAAAGGAGGGAATCCAATGACGCATGGGATTTCGACACTCGGTCGTGCCGTAGTGGCGGCGGCGCTGGCGCTCGCCCCGGTCGGCGTGAGCCTGCCGGCCGCGCCGGTCCAGGCTGGCGCACCGGCGGGCTGCCAGCTCAACGCCGCGAGTGGCCGCATCCAGCACGTCATCGCCCTCCAGTTCGACAACGTGCACTTCCGGCGGGACAACCCGAATGTGCCCTCGGACATCGAGCAAATGCCCAACCTCTACAACTTCCTGGTGGGCAACGGCACCGTGCTCAACAATCACCATACGCCGCTGATTTCCCACACTGGCACGGACATCCTGACCACGCTCACCGGCGTTTATCCCGATCGCCATGGGCAGCCGGTCAGCAACACCTTCTTCTTCTACGATTCGAAGGGCAACCCGCATCAGGCGCTGACCTTCGCCTACTGGACCGACCTGGCCAAGGCGTTTGACGGTACCGCCGAAAACACGCTCAACATGCTCGATGCCCAGGGGAAGAATCCGCCCGCACCATGGGTGCCGTTCACCCGTGCCGGTTGTAACTTCGGGGCGGTGGGCACGGCCAACATCGAGCTCGAGCGCGTGGCCAACGTGGCCACGGTCTACGGCGCGAATTCACCCGAAGCGCAGGCCGCGGCCACCAATCCCGAGGCGCAGACCACCGCCGACTTCATCGGCGTGGCCGTCCACTGCAGCCAGCAGGCACCGCTGTGTGCCTCCGCTCATCGGGGGGTCTCCGATCTGCTGCCCGATGAACCAGGCGGCTATTCCGGATTCAACGGCCTGTTTGGTCATAAGTACGTCGCCCCCCAAATCAGCGCCACCCTGCCCATGACCGATCTCGACGGCAATGTCATCAACGATGCCGGCTTTCCCGGCTTTCCCGGGTTCAACGGCATGACCGCCGCCGTCTCGCTGTCGTACATCGCCGCCATGCAGGAGCACGGGGTCCCGATCACGTACGCCTATCTCTCGGCGGTGCACGAACAGAGCGACACGGGGCTGGGTCCAGGCGATCCCATCTATGAGCAGAACTTGCGTAACTACGACGAGGCGTTTGGCAAGTTTTTCGCCCGCCTGGCGGCCGATGGGATCACCAAGTCCAATACACTGTTTGTCGTCACCGCCGACGAAAACGACCACTTCGTGGGCGTGGGTCCCAGCAATCCGGGATGCGACGGCGTGACCGTGACCTGCACCTACGATCCCACGCGGCTGGGCAGTGTTGAGGTCGCCCTCGACCAGCTGCTGAAGGCTCAAGGTGTCACCGTCACCATCACCGGCGACAACGTGAAGGGCGACTCGGCTCCGGATTACTACCTCACGGGCAACCCTGGACCGAATGACCCGGTCACCCGGCAAGTCGAGCGGGCGGCCAGCCGGATCATGGTCACGAATCCGCTCACCGGGCAGACCGAGCGCTTGATCGACGGGCTGGCGGATCGCCCGACGCTTCGGGCCTTGCACATGGTCACTGCGGATCCGTTGCGCACGCCCACATTTACCCAGTTCAACAAGCCTGACTACGAGGGCGTCACGTCGGATGGGCAGGACTGCGGGACGCCCGGCGTCGACAACGTGATTCAGTGCCAGGGCGTCGAAACCTGGCATCACGGCGACATCCAGCCGCAAATCACCACGACCTGGCTGGGCCTGGTCGGCCCGGGAGTGCGAAATCTCGGTGCGAACAGCACCATCTGGTCGGACCACGCCGATACCCGGCCCACCATCATGGCGCTGGTTGGGCTCCGGGACGATTACCGGCATGACGGTCGCGTGCTGCTCGACGTGTTGAATCCGGCGGCGGCGCCGGTCGACGGCGATGCGGGCGCGCTGATCCAACTCGGTCATATGTACAAGCAGCTGGATGCAACCGTCGGGGCTTTCGGCACGGCCGTCGTCAATGCCGACTCTCGGGCGGTCCAGACCGGGACCGGACCCAGCGATGGCGCCTACCTGGCCTTCGAGAACCAGCTGAACAGCCTGACCAACGATCGCAACAGAGTGGCCCTGCAAATCTCCCAGCTTCTGGATGCGGCAAGCTTTGACCAGACCCAGTTCAGCACAGGCGCGATCGTGTCCCTGGAGGGACGAGCACAGAGCATCCTCGACCGAGCGCAGCAGCTGGCGTCGAACGACTAGCGTCCTCGGACAGGGTCGGCGCGAACGCCGGCCCTGTCCCGCCCCGCGGCCGGACCGCGTGACAGGCATCTGTCACGCGCCCGTCCTACAGTGAGCGCAGCATGAAGGCTGCCGTCGCCAAGATGGTCTACGTCTGCCAGGACTGCGGAGCCCAGTCCAGCCGGTGGCTAGGTCGGTGCGCGGACTGCGGCAACTGGAACACATACGTCGAGGAGCAGGCGCGAGTAACCGCGCCGAACCGGGCGCGGGCCCGCAGCAACGGTGGGACGTCGACACCGCTGCCGCTGGTTGAGGTCCAGTTCGCCCAGGCGAACCGGCTTCGGCTCTCCATGCGAGAACTCAACCAGGTGCTCGGGGGCGGCATTGTACCCGGATCCCTGGTGCTGGTCGGTGGCGACCCCGGCATCGGGAAGTCCACGCTGCTGCTCCAGCTGGCGGACGAGGTGGCCCGCACCTTCGGCCCGGTGCTCTACGTCTCGGGGGAGGAGTCGGTCCAGCAGCTCAAGTTGCGGGCCGATCGGCTGGGGATCCCGGGTGATCGGCTGCTGGTGCTGGCCGAGAATGACCTGGAACGCATCGTTGACCACATCGAGCAGGTGCGGCCGATGCTGGCCGTCATTGACTCCATCCAGACCGTCTTCCTGGACGCGGTCGCGTCGGCCCCCGGCAGCGTCAGCCAGGTCCGCGAATGCGCCGGCCGGCTGATGTTAGTGGCCAAAAGCACCCATATCCCGATCTTCCTGGTGGGCCACGTCAACAAGGAGGGGGCGATCGCCGGCCCTCGGGTGCTCGAGCACATCGTCGACACCGTGCTCTACCTCGAGGGCGAGCGCCATCACGCCTTCCGCATCTTGCGCGGTCAGAAGAACCGGTTCGGCTCGACGGACGAGATCGGCATTTTCGAGATGCGGGACGATGGGATGCGCGAGGTCCCTGACCCGGCTCGGGCCTTCTTGCAGGAGGGGACGCACACGGAGGTTGGCAACGTCGTCACCGTGGCGCTGGAGGGCACGCGACCGCTGCTGGTCGAGTTGCAGGGCCTGGTCACGGAGACCGCCTTCGGGATGCCCCGCCGGGCGGTGAATGGCATCGACCTCAATCGGGTGCACCTGCTGGTAGCCGTGCTCGAGAAGCGTGCCCGCCTGCCGCTTGGCAAGCAGGACATCTTCGTCAATGTCGCCGGCGGGGTGCGCCTGGCAGAGCCCGCCGCCGACCTGGCGGTCGCTCTGGCCATCGCCTCAAACTGCCGGGAGCGGCCGGTTGGGCGTGATCTCGTGGCTCTGGGGGAGCTAGGGCTGAGCGGCGAGGTTCGGCGCGTCCCCCAGCTCGAGCGACGCCTCCACGAAGCTCAACGCCTGGGGTTCAAACGGGCCATTGTCCCGGCCGCCGGCGAGCTCAAGAATCTTCCTAAGGGGGAGGGTCGGGGACCGGGTGGGCAGAGTCTGCCTCCCCCTCAGGGGGAGGGTCGGGGAGGGGGTGTTTTAACGGTCCATCGGGTTGAGACGCTGGCCGAGGCGATGGCCAGCTGCTTTCCGGGCGACTAGCCGACCGGCTGGTCTCCGGCGTGTCGCACCTTCTGGGTCCAGAACTCCAACCGTGTGCGGAGTCGGTCCAGCTGCTTGGTGATGAGCTGAAGATCGGTGTCGAGCGGCCCGGCGCGTTCCGGCTCCAGGGCGGACTGTGACT
>WNFE01001491.1_pt1 | contig 16921 bp, 16 predicted proteins | sample 5400451 | NCBI WGS metagenome assembly WNFE01 (sample SAMN13153344, study PRJNA577476) | soil metagenome | isolation source: 200 cm saprolite under Douglas fir tree site 2 hole 2 | place: USA:California | collected 2015-04-18 | reverse complement strand
TGTCGCCTCAATGTAGAGGTACACACCTCGTATTTTTGGAAACAATAAGGAGAGACGTCTTATGGCATTCGAACTTCCACCACTGCCTTACGACTACAACGCGCTTGAGCCGCACATCGATACGCAGACGATGCAGATCCATCACGACAAGCATCATGCCGCGTATGTGACCAATCTGAACAATGCCCTTGGCAACCACGAGTTCGCATCCCTCGCGGTTGATGATGTGGTACGCCGCATCAATGAAGTCCCCGAGAACATTCGTACTGCTGTCCGCAATAATGGCGGCGGCCATTCAAACCACAGCATGTTCTGGCAGATCATGAAGCCCAATGGTGGCGGTGCGCCGACGGGGGCACTGGCAAGCGCCATCCAGAGCACCTTTGGTTCATTCGATGCATTCAAGGCTGCATTCAACGATGCAGGCGTCAAACGCTTCGGCTCGGGCTGGGCCTGGCTGATCCTCGACAAAAGCGGCAAGCTCCAGGTCATCTCTACCGCCAACCAGGACAGCCCTTTGATGGATGGTAACTACCCGGTCATGGGGAACGATGTCTGGGAGCACGCCTACTACCTCAAGTACCAGAATCGCCGTCCCGACTATCTCAACGCCTGGTGGAACGTAGTCAACTGGGATGAAATCGCCCGTCGCTACTCTCAAGGCGGCGGCCATTAGGAGATCCCGCTTAGCAAACGCGCCGGAAGCCCCCTTGCTTCCGGCAAATTAAAGCCTCGAAGCTTTGGGGGAACTGACTCTCGTTCCCCAAGCGGTGAGCATGCGTGAAGTGATAACGAAATCAGGCTGCTGCATGTCATTCATAGCTTGCTGATAGATGGTCTCATAGTCCTCTGGCACACGTGTCCACTTCCGCAGGAAAGGCACGATGGTTCGGAAGAGGTATCTGGTATCCTCATAGGCATAGTGGCCTTTAGGAGTGCCAGCATGATATTGCAGGGTCGTGACACGGGTCTGGATGTTCTCAAATCCCGACCGGGAGAGCAAATTGGCGAGGTGACCGGTCAGCCCATCATTCTGCGGCGTAAAGAGATGCCCTGCCTGGGAGAGCGCCGCAAGCATCAAGTCAAAGAGGGCCGCTAAAGCACGGCTGGGACTGGTCACAAGGATCTCCGGTTCCGTAATGCGGATAACCCCACCGGGTCGGCTGACACGCTGATACTCGTTAAGGAGTTTGGGCCAATCCCACGTGCGGATCCAACTGGCCGCAGAGCGCTGATTCACCAGGTCAAAGAAAGCCGTGGGGAATTCTAATATCTGCAGTGCATCCATGGTACGGAACTGGACGCGATCGGCTACCCCTTGGGCTTCGGCCTGAGCCTGCGCAAACGACACCATTTTGCTGCTGATATCCACTCCCGCTAGCAGAGTAGTGGTAGGAAAGGCTTTCGCCACGGCAATCAGCCAGCCTCCGCTGCCACAGCCGACATCGAGCACCCGCTCGAAGACCGTCGGGTCGGCTTGCTCCGGCAGCACTCCCCCCATGCCTTCCGTCACGAGCTGATCCTGGATTTGTAACCGTTGAAGTTCTTCGACATTGCTGCGATCCTGCACAAAATATGTACCGGATTGCTCGCGTGAACGAGAAGGTTCAGTGGGAGTAGGCATCACATTGCTCCTAGTTTGCTGATGTTCCTTGTGACACTCTGATCTTCCAGCATTATACTCGAGCACAGCAGATCTGTCGAGTATTTCGAGACAGATCGTAGTGCAGTAAAAGCCCTTTCTGGCATCAACTCACAACTGGAGTGCAAAAGCGTCCCCGCATCTGCCTCATTTTTCTGTCCTCTCGAACAGTGTTTTAAAACCAACCTATCGGGTATGCTTATCACAGGTCAGAAACAGTTCCCAAAGCGTATGAAAGGAATCTATACTATATGCAGACCATCCACACAGGCGCTGCCGCCGATCATTTCGAGTCAAACGGGCGATCCTTCACCCGTGCCGCCAGCGTTGCCGAATTGGAGCAGCGTCCTTTCAAAGTCGTTACCCTTGAAGATCGTCATATTCTACTGCTGCGTGCCGATGGACAGATCCGCGCACTCGACAGCCGTTGTCCACATATGGGTTATCCTCTTTCGCAGGGAACAATCAAAGACGGGGTACTGCGTTGCCATTGGCACCATTGGCGTTTCGATCTTGCCTCTGGGGGATGTTTTACCGAAGGCGGGGACGATGTTGCCGTATTTCCTCTGGAGATTCGCGACGGTGAGATCTGGGTCAGTCCAACGCCACTGGAAAGCTATGTGCGCAGCCGCATCGACAAGTTCCTGGGCGACCTGCGCCAGGGCATGGAAGAACGCAACACCTTCCTCATCGCCAAGGCCGTTGCAGGCCTGCGCGCCAATGGGGTTCCCGACCGTGACATACTGAGCGCAGGAGCAATGCACGGACTGCGCTTCCGCCAGGGCGGCTTCTCTATGGGACTGACCATCCTCACCTGCATGGGCTTGCTCGCGCCTCATCTACAAGAAGACGATAAAGCGCTGGCTGATGTCCATGCCCTCATCAACTGTTCCCGTGATGCTTTTGCTGGCCCACCTCGCCGCATGCTGCGTCCATTGCCTACCACCCAGTTCACCACCCAGGCGCAGCTCAAGCAATGGTTTCGCCTCTTCATTGAGGACCGCGAAGCTGCCGGAGCTGAACGCATCCTGCGTACGGCCATCGCCGCCGGATACACTATGGAAGACCTGGTTGACCTCTTGATGGCCGGTGCTACCGATCACTACTTCCTCAGCACAGGCCATGTCATCGACTTTACCAACAAAGCTTTCGAGTTATTCGAGGTAATGACAGCGGGCGAGGCATTGCCTTTCGGCGAGTCTGATGCCCGTGAAGTGCTGGCCACAACGCTCTCGGCAGTTGTGCGGCCCATGGCCATGGGTTTCCGTCACGAGGAAGATGCCGACTGGCACGAAACAATAGAACCGCAGGAAGCCCTCTTTGCCGCGCTACCAGCTTTACTGGCGCAGCCGCGCGATCCCCACTGGGTGCGTGATGCCCGCCCTGAGGCCCTGCGCGATGTGCTGCTCGCAGGCAAGCCGGATGATATTACCAAGGCTTTGCAAAAGGCATTGGAGCAAGGAGCTCCTGTGGAAGCGCTGAGCAGCGTCCTGGCGCGAGCCGGTATCCACCGCGTTGCGCGTTTCCATGTGCAGAACGAGGAGGACTGGGACGACGTATTGCATGTCATCAGCTATGCTAACGCCATCGACGCGCTTACTCATCGCGCCGTTGGGCGTTCGCTGGAGAGCGACATCGCTCTGATGAAAGCGATAACCCACGGAGCGATGTTCGTCTACCTGACGCACTTCCTCAATATCCCGCGTGCGCTCTTGCCAGCAGAGCGAGGCAAGGCAGCCATTCCTGCTCTTCTGCATGATAAGTCGGCGCTGCTGGAACGATTGCTGTACTGTGCCGAATTCCAGCAGGTCGAGGAAGCTGCGGCCATTGTGTACTACTACCAGGAGCAAGACTATCCACTTGCCGCTTTAAAAGCAGCGCTGGGTAAAGCCTTATTGCGTGAGGATGCGACCTTCCATACCTTCCAGATGCTCGATGCCGGTATGCGGCAAAACGCTGCTCTTGGAGCAGATCATCCTGATGGTCGCCTGGCATTGGTTGCCGCTACGCGCTATATGATAGCGCAGCGCTTGCGCCGTAATGTGCTCTTCTCGACACAGAATGCCTTGAAGTTGCAGCGCGGTGAAGCCTTGAACGAAGATGTATAATCAACTTTGTGGTTGATCTGTCACAATTTGCTTTTCTTTTTTCGATGCTGATGCCCCAGCTCGTCGCGTCGTTGAACGTGGCGGAGCGGCAGGAGTAGCAGTGCTCTCCTGGCGGTGTATCGTCTTGAGCTTTTCCACCTCGTAAATAATCTCAACCCAGCGGTCGATATCTGCCTCGTGTTGAGATTGGAGAGCATCAAGTTGTCGCCGCAGCGATTCTGAAGTCAACACGCGTTCTGTTAACAAACTGTGCAGGCGGCCGCTCAGATCCGTAAAGATGCCGGGCTGGCTCGCAGGAGGCGCGTCGAGGCGGTCGCTCTCATAGGCCTGTCGCATCTCCAGTTTGTCCAGCTCATAGCGGAAGAGATGGGCTATCCGCTGCTCAGTGCTCTGAGCCAATCCCCCGCAGATAACATCGAGAATCGGCCCCATTGCCATGCGGGCCTGCTGGACAATGTTTTCTGGCTTACTTTGTCGAGTGATAATGCTATAGAGGGCATCTACGGCAGGGTCGTCTTTTGTGGGCGTGTATTTTCCTTCGTTTAATAGGTCGCCCATTGTCACATATAGACAGATATCACGTGCCTTCTCACGGATGCTGCGCTTGAGTTTGTTATAGGCTCGGGAAATCTCATCCAGTTCGCCGCCAAACTCACCAAGTGCCACACGATGAATATCCAGTGATCCATCGACTTCTTCCTTGTGCGCTATAGGAATGAGGAATGCATCGGCGAGGGCACGTGCAGGCTCATTTAACTCTCTCTCCAGCGCGGCACTGAAGTTTGACCGCAACTCCTTGATGAGATTCCAACCGTCTATGTCTGCCCAGCCGCTACCAGGCTCCATTGCCTGTGCATTGCCGCGCTGATTCACTTTGATAAAGTGGTCGAAGTGTCCCTGCATGACGCGAATCTTGACGCGCCGTGCTGCCCGGTCATGGGCCGTCTCCAATGCTTGATGGAATGCGCTGTTCTCAGTATGGACCGCCGCATCAAACTCCTTCAGAGCGTCATTCCATGCATCTCGCATTTCATTGATACGCAACTGCAACTGCTCAAAACGGATTGCACTGCGTCTTCCCTGGCGCAGGTTCACCTCGTGTTGAAGCTCTTGTAGGTCGTAGCTATGAATGCCCAGGTTATTGAGGTTCTCCCAACACAGGTCCTCCAGATATTGTAGGGCCATCGTAAGCTGTGTTTCGGCCTGCCGTAACTGCACCTCGTAACGATTGCTCGTCAGAAATGTTTGCAAGTCATTGATCAACTCCGGAAGGCCACTCAAGTGCCGCATAGCCTCGTGCTGCTTGAGAGTAACCTGCTGGAATTCCTGTGCGACCACAGTTGTGGGGAGAGTCGAGTCAATGTTCAACAGGTCGGGATAGACGCTCAGGATGCGCCCCGCGTAGTCCCGGCCTTCTTGTTGGCGGTCTGCATCGAGCTTATGTTTCTCGACCCCGAGGGTAGATAGGAGCGCGTCGAGCGCGCGTAGTGGGTAGAAGAAGTAACTGTGGTTGGGGCCGTGATGATGATAGCTGTTATAATTTGTAGGAAGATCGCCGAGCAAGGGACGCAGGCTGCCGAGGGCCTTCTCCAGGCTGGCTGCCGAGTTGACCTCGTCCCAGTGTGTTACGACGAGAAATACCATGCGTGCAGCCACCTCGGGCGAACGCGCTTGCACAACTTTGCGCCTGGTCAGTTCAACGATGCGCCGCGTGCGGGCATCGTCACCAAAACGGTTGTTCCCAATGACCAGGATCACAGCATCGACAGAGTTCAATTCAGTGCGCAAGATGACATCGTGTCGTAGCTGGCCTGTGGTTCCCCCTGGCAGATCAACCAGTGCACTCCCCGGCGGCAGTAGTGCATTGGCTCCTGCGTGTACGGTATACTCAACGTAATCAATGATGCGCACCAGGCGCGGCTCCTGGCTGTCGCGTGCAGGCTCTTCGATGTAGCGGCTGCTCTCCGTCTTCCAGCGTTCGCGAGGAATGATCTCGACATGCGCCTGTTCATCTTTGAGGTACTGATCGGCGAAGGCCTCGCAGGCCTTGAGTAAAATACTCAGTTCGACCGCCAGGGCATCGCGTGTGTGCTGGCTGGAAGCATTTTTTATGGCCTGCTGTGTCTGCTTCAGCAACTCATCGAAGGCGCCGCGCGTGAGAAAATGCACGCGCATCTCTTCTGGCTCTTGCTCACTGCACAACCGGACTCGTGTGCGCACTCCCGTCACAGCTCCACCGGCCAGGCGAGGGAAAATGTCCTGACCAAGCAGGGCAGCTAGAAGAGTACTTTTACCGGCCCCCGCGTGCCCAACCAGTTTAACTGTATACTCGCGTGTAAAGTCAAGTGCACGTGTCGCCTCAGCCAGGTAATAGCGCAATTTAAGCGCTTGTTGTGACGCGATCTGCTGTAGTTGAGGACGTTCAAAAAGCTCAGTGCTGGCAAGCGCACGCTGCAACTGCTTTTTCCAGGCCGTCATTTTTTGCGCTTTCCCAGCTAGGTCTGCTGGGAAATAACGCCCAATATGCACTGCTTGCTCCTGTAGCTGGCGCAAGAGGTACAGGAGCTCTGCCGGTGTCGCCGGAATCGCAATGCCCTTTCCATTTTGTTCCGACTCGTCTTCATCTTCGTCTATATACTCGTCATCATCTTCAGCATCCTCAATCTGTGAGGTAAAAGCCGGTGGAGGATATGATGCTATTGGCATTGCTGTGCGGGTATTAGCTAAGGGGGGACGTAGTCGTTTGCCACAAATATTACAGAACTCCGCGTCAATCGGCACAACGTTATCGCACTGCGGGCAGATGATAGCTTGCTGGGTCTGTGTGGTGAATTGCATAAGCGCTAAGGTTCTCCCCTCCACTGGATTTTTGCTGATAATAGCATATTGCGCAGTTGAGAGGCAACATGCCCGTTACTATCGGGAGGGAAAATGTTTCTTCCCACAGATTGCACTACGTGGAAAGATTCTGTTACTATGCAGGCTAGATAACTTATAGAAAGGCGGTTCCTTCTGTGGATGATATATTCCCCTGCTGGTATCCCCTGCAAATTCGCTTTCGTGACCTCGACCCACTGGCTCATGTAAATAATACTGTGTACTTCACCTATTTCGAAGAGGCCAGAAGTCACTATTTCGATCAGTTAGCTCCCTGGCTGCCTCAATGGCCTTCAGGAGAAGAGCATCAGCATCAGGAGGAGGACGATGAACCGCATAATCCACGCATCCAGACAGGACCGCGCGGATATCATTATGGCTTGCTCGTCAAAGAAATCTCCTGCACCTTCAAGCTTCCCCTTATACGAGCAGATCGTGCCGAGGTGGGCGTCCGTGTAGCACACGTGGGCCGCACCAGCTTCATCATGGAGCACCAGATACGCGATACCCGTGATCATGAGCGCATTTTCGCCACTGGCCGCTCGGTAATGGTCTGGTGATATCATCATCGCAAACTATCACATCGTCGTACGCCGCTAAGCATACTCCCTGAATGTGTTTGCGTTATTCGGGGAACCAAGAGAAAGGAACAAGGGCTACTGTATGACAGACGAGTTTCCTTGCTGGTATCCAGTACAAATCCGCTTTCGTGACCTTGACCCCTTAGCGCATGTCAACAACACTGTCTACTTTACCTATTTTGAGGAAGCGAGAAGCTTCTATTTCAATCATCTTGAGAAGTGGCTTGATGAATGGCCGTCACGGCAGGAGCATCAAGAGGTAGAAAGTATTGTCTCACACCCACCGCATAACCCACGCATTCAGACACGCCCAAGTGGGAGTCACTATGGACTCCTTGTTAAAGAAATCTCCTGCACCTTTACGCTTCCCCTGATACGATCTGATCGTGTTGAGGTAGGTGTCAGAGTGATACACGTTGGTCGCACCAGCTTCATAATGGAACATCAGATACGCGACTTGAACGAGCATGAGCGCATCTTTGCAACTGGCAAGTCGGCAATGGTGTGGTGCAATTATCTCACTGGCAGACCTCATCCTATTCCTCCTTCACTACGCTTTGCCTTTGAACAGATAGAGAAAAGAACATTTCCTTTACCACTTTAGCTGGACATACCCGCCACAGTAAAGGAGAGGTGTATAGTATATGCAGCCCCGATAAAACCCGAACAACCCACCAAGCCAACCAAACCGGCAAAACCTGAGCAAAACGAATATACGAGTATGTTTTGTATATGGTTGCTGTCAAACCCCATGCAGCCACAGCTACAGTAAACCGTACAGTTACATGCTGCATGACAAACTGTACCAAAAAAATGTACTCGACAAAAAAATTTTTTCGGAACCTGCGGTTCTTCTTTTCCCAGCCGCCCCACCCATTTTTTTGACCGACGCGGGCGCAGTCAGGAGCCGCGTTCAAACCATGCCCCCAGCATAGTTTGCCCGCTAAAAACCTCCGCTAAAACTGCGCCCCGCGCACTTTCTTCACGCTCCAATTTTTGCTCCTGACTGCGCCCGCTCCCTTCGTCCGTTTATTGCGAGGTTGTTTTTGTTCGGCCTTCGGCCTCACAACGGCCTCCTTCGTCGCCGTTGCCCCCCTTGCACATCATGGGAAACCCGACCCATAATGTGCAACCCACCCCGTAGTGTTCACAAAACTTATTCAGCAAGAAGAGAAAGCGGCTTATCATCCGCGGTAATGCAAGAGATCATGCAGCGATTGGGCAGAGCAGAGGTAGCAAAACAAGAAGTGGAAGTAGGAAGCGAGAGAGTCGAGCCAGAACCACCAGCATCACAAGAGCCAGAGGAGCAGACACCAAAGCCACTAACAGCGAGCATGGACAACATGAATACCCTGTATGCACACTTGAAAGCCAGGGAAATTGACCCCGATACCACAATTTTAGCCTCACTTGGAGAACACTACGTACTGACCATTAAACAATGGATGAAACTGTTTGCATGGGGTCATATCCGAGAGCAACACAGTATTTCAAAGAACTGAAAGATAACGACATGATTTACCGGAAAGACCGAGAGGGTAGGGGAGGCACACTTGTTGAAGGTGACTGGTTTTTCCTGCTCACCAAAGGCGCTAACGAACTTCTGAGACGAAGACAGGATAGCCCATTATTTCGGCTCGAACCAAACGAAGCAGAGAGAGCATCAGGGGACACCCTGGTTCACACCTATCTCGTCAATGAGATACTCATTCACCTTCGTCTCTTAGAACGCTCACATCCGGAGATCGTGAAGATTGAACAGATAGACCATGAACGCAGTATGCGTAGATACTATCTTGCAGCCCTTGCAGACTCCAAACTCTACCCTGATGGTTTTGTGCGGCTGTTAGTCCCGACACCAAACGGATTGAAACAAAGGCATTCCTTCCTTGAACTTCAACACACGACGCAAAGAGACGAGGCAAACTGGAAGACAAAATGCAGAAAGTACCTTGAACTCTTTGACCAAGCAGATGTCCTGGATAAGTTTTTCTCAACAAAAACACCCCAGGTACTCGTTATCACGATGGAGGCAGCGTATATAGCCTACCACAAGCAGTGGACAGAGGAAGTGTTAGCAGAGAGGGGAGACAGGGGACGAGCCTACAGCAACCGCTTTCTCATTGGCGCGTATGACACGGGTATCAGTGATATGACTCTGCTGCCGGAGCAATTCTTCTGTGCGCCTCGATTTTCTATACCCTTCCTGAGTACGCCGCACTCAGTCTTTGGTATCTAAGCATAGACGAGTATACGAGGGATATGCTTAGATAGCTAACAGGATTTGCGGGGAAGAACAGGTGTTTTGAACAGAGGTTCTAGGCAGCTTCACGTGGTTTTTTTGCCGAATTTTCGGGTAAGGGTAACTTACCCCCAAACTTACCCGTCAACTTACCCGTTATTCCTCGTCCCGAACGTTCATATTTTCCTCAACCCAGCGATCTAAGTCTATTTTCCTCACCCGCCATTCTCTCCCGACTTTGAAGGCAGGCAGCTTATTTTTCCTCCGATTAATGTAGTCTCTGACTGTCTCAACAGCGACTTGCAATAACTCAGCAACTTCTTCAACTGTCAAATAGGGTTTTTCCACACTCAACCGCCTGTGTTTTCTGCCTATTATACGCTCACAGAAAATACACGTCTATACCCTTGACATTGTACGCTTATTCCAGGCATACTAGATACATAACCAGACAAACCCACGTTATCCACTGAAAGGGGGCATCTATGACAACTACAGCCAGTCAAACCATGCTTGTTATCCCTTCTTTACTGTCGCTATTTTTTCTCTGAGAAAGGAGTGATGCCACCAAAACCAAGAAACGCCTAGCAAGTCTTTGCTAAGCGCTTCAAGTGAGCCTTACGTAGTTTGTTGTGTGCTGTACCAGCTCGCAAAGTCAACACAGCGCATAACGTCGCACCAATCCTTTTGACCGTTGTTCACAGGGCAGCAGAAACATACGTTTTTGCTGCCAGGAAAGGCGAAAGCTCTATGCTTAGTATCGCATTACAAGCCTTTCCTGTCAATTCAGAAAGGCAGATATATGCACCACTACGGGGATAACTTCATTCCTGTTGTGCCAACCACGCAACCACTCCACACAGAAGAACATCCCTTGTGCGGCGATCCTACCTGTCTCTGTTACGAAGACCAGGACAGGCTCACCGAACTTGACCAGGCGATCAGGGACGGACTCATCACGCCCGATGATGCAACACACATCATGGCAGGGGAAACCCTATGAGAGAGCAGACAGGGATAAACGCAAACACCTTTAAGCGGCGTGCGAGTTTGCCGCAGGAGGAGATAGCATACCTCACAACCCGCAGCCGGTATACCGCGCCCGCAGCACATAGTTATGTTGAGATGGACGAGGAAGGGCAGGACGTGTACACCAGACCGCAAACCCGAACGAGTGCCAGGCGATACGATCTTGCGCCATACAGACATGGCAGGGGAGAACAGAGAACCGAGGAGCTACCCCGCCAGGGGAAACATCCACTGTTCTACATCGGCATCTGCCTGGTTATCATGGTTGTTTTCCTCACCGCCTACACGCTCATCCCACCAGCACTTCAGAAATGGAGCGATGAGAGAACCTACGGATACCCGCGCACATTCCAAACCGATGCGAATGTCGGCCACGGAGGAACGGAGCATTTTCTTGCGCTGAACAATCACGGCACCATTGAAGTGCTCGAAATCCCCACCAATCCAAGCCCGACGAACCAGCCGCGCTTGTATATCATTGTCCGGCTGAGCAGCCAGGGAGCAGACCTTATACCTGCTACGTTGTTTTTTCCCGATGTGAACGGGGACGGGAAGCCTGATTTACAAGTAACTGTTTTAGACGGCGCAAACCCGTCAGTATGGGTACTGTTCAACAACGGGACAATCTTTGTTTCCAAGCTTTAGCAAGTCTCAAGAGGAGCGGTAGCAATACCGCTTCTCACCACCAGAAAGCGAGTAGGGGATGCACACAGACACACTTGAGGAAATGGAATTGACGGACAATACCAGCGAGCCACAGCCGGAGCCACCGGAAACAACTGCTTCACCGGAACCGGAGGAAGCAAAGCAAGAAACGCAGGAGCAGGAAATACTAGCGCTTGTTCCCGCAGAGCCGGAAGTGATCGAGGGAGAAGTCATTGAGCTTGAGCAGCCGGAAGTCGCAGGAGATCAGATACCTCCAAAGCAAAAACCGTACTGGTTACTCATTCCGTTCACCATACTTTTCTGCCTGGTGTTTGTTGCAGCTTCGCTTCTTTTTCCACTCCTTACCCCAACGGCAACAGTCACCATTATTCCGGTTGAGCGAAACATCACCCTAACCACAGCGACCCAGGTACAGGCAAGAGCATTAGCACCGCTCACACTTTCTCAGAGCACAACCGTACCGGCGACGGGAAAGCGGCAGCAATCCGCGACCAGAGCATCAGGAACGATCACCTTTTATAATGGCCTGCTTACTTCGCAAACCATCGCAGCAGGCACCATTTTAACCGGCTCAGACGGCGTGCAAATTGTGACAGATCAAGCGGCCACTATTCCGGCAGCAAACCCGCCGTTTGAAGGACACATAACCGTTTCTGCTCATGCGCTGAGTACAGGAGCGGGCGGGAATATACCGGCCTATGACATCAATCAAGCCTGTTGCGCGATGTCTGTTCTTGCGAAGAATACAACAGCGTTTAGCGGAGGAGCAAGCGCACGAACGTATAGTGTCGTTACGAAATCCGATCTTGCCAGCGCAGAAGAAGCTATACAAACCACTCTCACTAAAAGCGAGCAGGCAGCATTAACCACGCAATTAAACCCAGGCGAAGCACTACTAACCCCGCCTTGCAAACCTGTTGTTTCAAGCACGCACAAGCCAGGCATTGAGGCGACACAGCTAACGGTTACTGTTTCTGAAACCTGTAGCGGCATTGCATATATTTCTCACGATGTATACGCGAGCGCCACGCAGATGATAACAGAAGAAGCAGCACGACGCTTAGGAACTGGTTACAGCCCCATAGGTGACATCCAGACCACTATCGTTGAGGCAACCGACACAACCAATCGCCAGGGAAAAGCCCAGGTCATTGTGCAAGTCACCGGAACATGGGCGTACCAGATCACACCTCGCATACAAGAACAGCTTGCAGTGCTGCTTGCTGAGAAAACCAAACAGCAGGCACTAGCACTACTTCTCCAATCCCCAGGCATTGCAGGAGCGCAAATCACTTTGCGGGGAGGCAATCAAACACTGCCACAAGACTTAAAAGCAATACGAATACTTGTCCAGTATACCCCCGATCACATGCAGATGCTCGTGAGTGTGCTCGCGCCAGTTGAAGGGTAAGTTACCAGGTAAGTTACACCGTAAGTTGGCTTGACAAGCCTCGTCAAACGGAAAATCACCTGGCATACTAGAGGTACGCGCGTAAGAAAGGCACAGTCGAATGCCTACCTCGATGTATGCCGCCTCACAGGAGTATTACCGCATGAACAGAAAAACTCTTGTCGCGGCCTTATATGTTCGTAACAGTGACCCAAGTAAGAAAGATACAGAGGAACAGCAAGCACAAGTTGACGCATTGCTCGCCTACGCGAAAAAGATGGGCTATGCGACAGAGGAACGGCTTATCTACAAAGATGCCATCTCTGCCTTAAAGTTTCCCTATTGGGAACGACCAGCGTTGATGAACTTGTGGGATGATGCAGAGCGGGGAGAGTTCGATATTGTCCTTTGTACTGAATTTTTCAGGCTTGCCCGTAAGTCCTCAGAGCAATATGCCATCATGGAATACCTCAAACGCTTCAAGGTTGAGGTTGTGTCCATAACCGAGAAGTTTGAAGACTCTACTGAGGGAAGACTCCTACATGCAGTGCAAGGATTTTTAGGGGAGGTTGAAGCAGAGAAGATACGCATTCGCACCACCAGAGGCCGCCAGCACCGCGCAACACGCGCTTTAACCGGCCAGGGTTCAACTCCAATCTATGGCTATGTGTTTGTTGATGGGGTAGAGTACAAGAAGGAGCGCTACGAACTCAACCTTTGTGTGATTGCCAGAGTTAACGGGCAGGAATGGACAGAGGTTCGGGTTGTCATCTACTGCTTTACTTCCTGTCTGAAAGGCATGTCCATTCGGCAAATTGCCCTTTCCTTAACCCGCATGGGTATTCCCACCCAACGGGGACGGGATGCCTGGAACCCCTTAACAGTCCGGCAAATCCTCAAACGAGAGGCATACACCGGCACCGGCTACAACGGCATCTGGACAAAAGACCCTGAAACTGGACGATTGACGGATAAAAATATTGTCAAGCTTCCATCTGGCATTTATCCAGCCATTATTGGCCGTGACACCTGGGAACAGGCACAGCGTCAGCTTGAGATCAATTCCGAGATGTCCACTCGCAATACCCACCATCCGCAGGATTACCTCATGAGAAGCCGGATGTTTTGCGGCATTTGTGGCAGGCGGATGCATATTAAGCATTGGAATAAACCCAAACCAGGACGAAGAACAATTAAAGCGCCTGATTATGGTTGTCTGATTAACCAGGGTATTGAGGATGTAGCACATCACCATTCAACCTCGATACCCATCCACAAGGCAGATAGGGAAGCCTGGGAGTTTGCCGTTCCCTACATCCGAAATCCACATCGTATTAGAGAGCATGTCCTGGCAATGAAGGAGCAGGTGATACAGCGCAACCACTCAGAGGATTTAGAGAAAGACCTTGTTGCAATTAAACAGGGTATTGCCAACCTGTATAAACTCGCAGAAGTCGCAGACCCCAAGGATACAGACGCTATGACTGCGCTCCAAGACAGGTTAGTTGTCTTGCAACGGCGCAAACGCGATATTGAACGGCTTCTCAGCGGTGTCACAACCGCTGAGGAAAAACAGGAAAAGTTACTTGCAGCTCTGGACAGATTTGAAGCATGGGCGGCATCCATCCGGCCATTTCTTGACGACCCAACGTACGTGATTTCCAACGAAGACAAGATAGGAGCACTCCTCATTTTAGGTGTCAAGGGCATAGTCTGGCCGATTGAAGGGTACCCTGAGCACAATACATTTACGCTCATGCCACCTGATGTTTCGAGATTTTGCGATGATAATCTCGTGTAACTATCACACTGGTCGTCCTTACCCTGTTCCGCCTTCGCTGCGCTTTGCCTTCGAACAGATGGAGAAGCGCAAATTCCCACAGCCGGATATATAATCGCACTTCTTTTAACTGAAAAAAACTTGACGTAGTAATAAAGTCGAGCGTATTATATCGTTAAAAGATACAAAATAAACTAGGGATATGGAAGAGTAGTTATCGCGGGGTGGTACGAATGCTGTCAATCAATCTTCCTGGCAGAACGTATAGTCAGCGATCATAGCATTACTTCGCATAAGCTGTCGGGAGGAACAAAACAATGAAGATTGCGCACATAGCTCCGCCGTGGATATCTATCCCACCCAAAAACTATGGTGGGACAGAGGTTGTTATCTATAACCTGGTCGAAGAACTGGTGGCACAGGGACATGACGTGACCTTGTTTGCCCCTGGCGATGCCAGAACATCGGCGAAGCTCGTTTCCTTCTTCCCAAAGTCACTTCTTGAGAGTGGGGTGACATGGCCTGCCCATCTCAAGGCTTATTATCATCTATACAAATCATTGGAACGCGCTCAGGAGTTCGATATTGTCCATACGCATCTTTCCTCCAGCTCGGATCTGTATATCTTCCCTCTCACCACCTCACTAGCCACCCCTCATGTAACTACGTTACATAGCCGTTTCCCTTTTGATCGTGTCAATATTTGGACTGGTGACGCTGATTACCTTTATATGGAATGGGCGCCCTACGTGCCGATGATCGCCATTAGCGAAAGCGCCCGTGCCGAAGTACCGCACAAACTCAATTTCGTAGGCGTGGTTCCGCACGGCTTGCCGATGGAACAGTTTCGTCCTACCGGTAGGAAACGGAGCGATTTCTTTGTGTGGTTAGGACGTTTTGTTCCTGATAAAGGCGTTCACCTTGCCATCGAAGCCGCAAAACGGGCGCAGGTGCCGATCGTGCTGGCCGGTACCATTGATCGCTACAGCCATGAATCGATACACTACTATCATCAAGTCATCGAACCTCTCATTGACGGTAAGCAGATCAGGTATGTTGGCCCGGTTAACATGAAAGAGAAGATCAGCCTGCTCAGCCGCGCCCGTGGCTTCCTCAACCCGATTGAATGGGAGGAGCCGTTTGGTATGGTCATGATCGAGTCTATGGCCCTTGGCTGCCCTGTCATCTCTTTCGCTCGCGGAGCAGCTCCGGAGATCATTGTATCCGGTAAAACAGGCTTTTTAGTGCGTGATCTCGATGAGATGGTCGCCTGCATACCCCACATAGATGAAATTGATCGCAATGTAACACGCATGCACATCGAAGAGCACTTCTCCGCTCCCGTTATGGCCAAACAATATGTCGAGATTTACGAAAAGCTCGTGAAGACTTGGGATACTGTGCCGCAGCCCCGTGTCGCTGAACTGGCAACGCCCCTTCGCTACTAAAATAACCTCCCCTGCTCGGGTCCCGAATCGAGGCGCTCAGGTTGCCATGGCAGTGGATGAAGTGAAGCCAGCGCTCTGATACGTTCATAGAGGGCAAAGCAAATAGCAGGCGAGTGTATCTCAAACGGGCAGTGACAGAAGACATATGCAGTCACCTTTTGCTTCAGCCATTGCGCCAGTTGTCGTGCCCATGTCTCAAGGAATGGATTGTTGACATCCATATTGGGGTTGCCAATGTAGCGTACAAAAGTGAGGTCGGTGGTAATCGCTACCTGGAGAGGTAAATCGGGTTTGCGTTCGCGCGCCTGCAGAACCCGCTGTTCCTCGCCAGGTCCAACTCGAATGGGTCGCGTATCCATCAATACCCGCGCCACCTTGTACTCGCCAAGCAGTTTGTTCAGTGCCTCCGCGTGTTCCGCCTCAAAGAAACCTGCATGGCGTACCTCGACCGCCAGCCGCACATCTGCCGGCCAGAACTCGAGAAACGAGCGTAATTGCGTCGTTTGAACAGGGGAGAATGCTGGAGGGAGCTGTAAGAACATCGTTCCCAGGCGTTCCCCCAATCCACGCATACGCTCGATGAAAAAGAACGTCTCCTGCCGGTGGTTTTCCAGGTCAGGTGTGTGGCTGATAGACCGTGGGATCTTAAAGCAGAAACGGAATGTCTCGGGGGTCTCGGCCCGCCAGCGTGCCACCGTCTCAGCCGCAGGAATCGCGTAAAACGTTGTATTCCCTTCAACCGTGGTCAACTTCCTGCTGTACAGCCGCAAGAAGTCTCTCTGCGGTGTGCGAGGTGGGAAGAATTCCCCCACCCATTCCTTGTAACCCCACATAGGGCAGCCGATGTAGAGCAAGCGCCCCCTCCTTTCATACTCCTTACAACGTGCGCCAGTAGAGACCACTCTCGCCCTGTATAAGCCCGGCGTCCAGTAACTCTTGACGCAGCAAGGGAGCGTTCGGATAATAGCGCGCAATCAACTCATCCGCCTCGCTCTCCTGGTAGAGTGTCCTGTACCCGAACTGGTTTGCCAGGCCCCTGAGGATCACCGACCGCTTGTCAGCATCGGTCGGTAGATCCTTGAAGGGGACACGCCAGTAGAATCCGTTCTCTCGCTGCATGAGGTTAGCTCCTACCAGCTCTCGACGCCAGAAAGCAGC
>WNFE01001993.1_pt1 | contig 16923 bp, 15 predicted proteins | sample 5400451 | NCBI WGS metagenome assembly WNFE01 (sample SAMN13153344, study PRJNA577476) | soil metagenome | isolation source: 200 cm saprolite under Douglas fir tree site 2 hole 2 | place: USA:California | collected 2015-04-18 | reverse complement strand
CTTCTTGGTGTCTGCGGAGGGATGTTGTTGTCGTAGTCTATGTAAGCCATCGACTCGTACGCTCACTCACTCGGTCCTGCTCTCCCAGGAGCCAGTGATTGAGCGTTCCCTTTCTAGCGAAAAGAAACGGCGTCATCGTTGCGGGAAAGCTATGCCCCACAACAATTGCACGGAAGCATTCCCTAACGTATTCTTCAGTCATTTTCCGTCAAAGGTTCAGCATGGGCTGTCGTTTGCTACGAGGACAACTTGCCATGTCTGTCGAGCCACTGTAGGAATACGAGTCGCTTTCGTTCCGTACTGCTGAATGGTGAGGTATCATCTGCGATCCCATCCCCGCGTCTGACGACAAAAAGTCGGAGGCTGGCTCGTTCTGCTTCGCTCAGGGGTGCCTCCTCTGCACGCGTGCATTCGCTCGGTATTCGCGTTTCTGTGCTCCGTAGAAAGATGTTGTGTAACATCTGATCCTCCTCTCTGGGCAACGCTCTTCAACTCCTCGTTGTATTACGTGTTTATCACTACCAACCGTACGTCTGTACGTAATGATGACATTACGTCTGCTTGCCAGGAACTAATGGTTCTCGACGTCCTCGACACAGCCACTCGTCTGCGTATACACAATGTACATCCGCAGCCCCACCCAGCCATGAGGTCGATGTGCTGTGACGACGTACAGGCGGATCTCTCCACCCTGCGGTCGAGGATGGCTCCCGACATAGTCCACCGTGAGTGTCAGATCTTGCCCAGACTCGGAGATGCGCTGCTCCTCCACCTGCCTGGTGAGCGTCGCCAGTGGCAACTGTGCCTGTACTGACGGACAGAGCTGGTGCCAGCCCAGGGCGCCATCGCGCTTGACGACCGATTGCATGAACAGATCGGCGGGAGCAGGAGCGTTGCTCTGTAGAACCCACATGGTTCCCAGAATGAGGGGAGGTGTTGCCAGCACGACCACCAGGCCGAGCGGCACAATCGGATGGCGCAGCACATGCACGACCGTGGACTGCCAACAGCTCTGCCAATGTTCCAAAGAAGTGTTCCGTGACATGGTTCTGCCTTTCTAGTGATCTCCTCGCTCAGGATTCCAGTCCGGTGACCCGTCATGTTCAACCTGGAACCACTGAGGCCCTGCATATGCAGCGTTACCCCTGTTGCAGGCATTCTGGAGGTCATTGATTCTCCAGTTGCCTGTGAACGACGCATAGAAATGGCAGGCGCGATCAAAGGTTCGAGGATAAGTTCATAAACGGTCGGAGAGACCACTTGGGTAGGACAACATCAGTGGAAAGAATCTTCTCCCTCACTACCTACATCTTCGTCCTTTTCTCACCACTTTTCGTATTACCCTCGAGCAGCAAACAGTGTGGACTTGCATTCAATTAAATGTATACGGGCATAGTCCATTTTCGTCAAGAGTTCCCTCTTCACGTTTGTGAAAAAACTGAGTACAATAAAAAGTGAAGGAGCGATGAGCCTCAGGGGGAACGCCCTCTATTTATAAGGCATTCGAATATTAATGGAATCAATAAACTCAACAGTTGAATAGGAACAACTAAAAAAGGCAGGGGATTCAATATATTCTCCGAGATTATATCTTCTATTTGTTCGGCCCTGATAGCGTATAAGTAATTACTAATGTCTTGACAAAATAAACTGATAGAGGTATAACTTTGAAGGAAGCCTGGAATGCATTCCCTCTCTGAGAGCATAGTCGTCTCCGGTCGGAGGAACTGGAGGCTACTCCGATCATACATCGGCAGAGAGCGCGAGGAAGACCCTGTATTGTACAAGACCGTAGGCGCCACAGGCGCGCTAGCCACGCTGAACACGGGCTCTACTGTTCTGGGAAGATGCTCATGGGAGGACGATCTGCCCCAGGAACGTTGCGAACTGGAACCACCGCGGGTGGCAGCACCACCCCATGGTGTGCCTGCTGAGCAAGCAGGCAAACTAGAGAGAGAGTAAGCACCGGGTTAGGGATCTTTCCCAAGGAATCCAGAGATATTGTGTCAGGAGAACTGGTCAGTGAAGTGCTCTCTCCACGCCGTTGTGGACTCGATATCTAGTAGACAGTATGCTAGCTTGTCTGCTCATCCCGGGAGCCGATGGCAACGTCACGAAAGCAATCCGGCGTTTCAGCACCATGACAGAGGAGCGATGGCGCCGTTTCGAATAACAGGACACGCAGAGAGAAGGGAGGTGCCTTTTTGATGAACTGGACACCGAGCGCGCCCAGCAGCAGGTGGTTGAGCATCTGGAGCAGAGGAGTTCTCAGGTGATGCTGCAACCACGTGCGGGTGTGTCTTGCATGTCGCTGGACAACTGAAGAGTGAGGAGAGCGAGTGAACAGTGAGGAGAGCGAGCGGGCAAGCGTTCTAGGGGGGGTTCAGAGGAAAGTGGAGGGAGCTTTGCCTTCCTCGCTCGACCAATGTCGGAGTCGTCAGGAAGCGAGCCGATGATGCCTCGAGACGAACCCAGGCAAGGGGACGGCGACCTAGAGCGCCGTCCCCTGAACCAGCAACGAGTAACAGCAAAAGGGGTCATTCACGTCCCAGTGGTGGGGTGGTGGGAATAGATTGGTGTTGTTCTCCCAACCAATTTAGCGCGCAATGAGGGGTACAATGACCTCTTCACCAAGGGAGAAAGAAATCATGCTAACTGGTGATCCTGCCAAAGACATCTACACCATGATGCCAGCAGCACAAGAGGACCTTCCTTTTCTGGTTCAACGCTCTCATGCCTCCGCTCGTGGGAAGCGCATGGGCAGTGAAGATGCGTTGCAAAGTTACATGTGGGATCTGAGCCAACTCGGTCGGTCGATGCTGACATCGGCGGAGGAGGGTGATCTCGCACAACGGGCCGCGAGCGGTGATGTGCGAGCACAGTATAGACTGATCGAATCGTCTCTCTGGCTCGTCATCGCGATTGCCCGTCACTATACGAGCCCTGGAGTGCCGTTGATTGACCTTATTCAGGAAGGCAATCTGGGACTCATGCATGCCATCCAGAAGTTTGATTATCAGCGAGGATTTCGGTTTAGTACCTATGCGGTGTGGTGGATACGTCGAGCCGTGAGCCGAGCGGTGGTGGAACAAGCCCACTTGATCCACCTGCCTGAGACCCTGGCCAGCCATTTGCGCAAGGTGCGTCGCATCGCTGCGCAACTCACGCAAGAGAATGGAGGTGATCCTCCGCCAGAACAAATCGCAGCGGCCAGTCATCTGCAACTGCACGAGGTCCTCGATTTACTGGGCACCATCGAGCAGCCAGAGTCGCTCGATGCGCTGCTGGATGAGCAGACCCACCCCCTGGCAGAGACCCTGGAAGACCACACCAGCCCGACGCTTGATGAGGTAGCCACGCAGACGCTGGTGAGCGAAGCGCTGCAACGCGCCATGATTCGGCTGACGCGCAGCGAACAACTGGTGATCACCTTGCGCTATGGGATCAACGATGGTCGGAGCCTTTCGCTGCGGCAAGTGGGCAAAGCCCTGGGCATCTCCGCGGAGCGCGTCCGTCAACTCGAAGGGGTTGCTTTGAAGAAGTTGCGAGCGAGCAGTTTCGCCGAGGTATTACGAGAAAGCGTGTAATCCCGGGTCATGTTGGAAGAAGTGGCATCGAGAGACCTTAAATCCAACTGTGCCGCTTTCTCCCGAAGAGGGTCTTAACAGCCCTCTCCTTCGTTGGAGAGCTGTTAAGACCCTCTTTCAATGGAGAAGAGATTACTTGGCTAACCCCTTTCATACAGATATGCGATCTCAGAAACCTCCTTTCGCGTTACAGGGCAAAATCACGCCATTCAGCATCCATGCTCGCTCGATCCACGCAAAGGGATAGATTCTCGTAGCCATGAGATGATTGTCTTGAGCCTGAAAGGCGTTTTCCAGGCAAACTGAGATGAAAACAGGTATGCTATGAACAGTTTTTATTTACTGATCGTAACCGGTACCGATATCGATCACGCAACCGTTTTCGCAACTCGCTCATGTGGTAACACATCTCGTTCTCAAGATAGCAAGCCAGAAGGGGTAGTCATGAAAGAGAAAATGACGATACGTGACATCGCTCGATTAGCTGGTGTCTCCAAGGCCACCGTCTCGCGGGTCTTGAACCAGAAGCCAGACGTGGACCCTACCACCCGTGAGCGCATCTTGCGCCTCATGGAAGAGTGGTCATTCGTGCCCAGCATCACCGCTTCCGGGCTGGCTGGTGGTCGCAGCCGAGTGATTGGAATCCTGATTCCTTCGTTGACGTGGCCCTCGATCCCAGAGATCATGCGTGGTGTCTCTGAAGTTGTGGAACAAACCCCGTATGAACTGATTCTCTATAGTATCACGCACGAGCAAGATCGTACTGAAAAGATTCAGCGTGATGTAATTGACCGCATCCTGGCTACTAAGCTGGCTGCGGGTCTGCTCGCTGTGTTTCCTGGTCAATCGTCTCAGCATCTAACCAAGTTGCACGAGCAGGGGTTTCCCATCGTGATGATCGACGACCAGGCTGAGCCGTCGAGTATTCCGTGGGTGGGTGCTGGCAACCGTATGGGCAGCTACGCTGCCACACGTTATCTGCTTCGACTGGGCCACCGGCGTATTGCCTATATTCAAGGACCATCGAAGTTTCTTGTCTCGTGTGAACGCTATCAGGGCTACAGTGAGGCATTGTGCGAAGCTGGTATAACTCTTGATCCAACACTCGTGATGGAAGGGGATTTTATGCCATTGGGGGGACGTAGTTGTGCTAGCAAGCTCCTTGCTATGGAAGAGCGACCCACTGCCATTTTCGCAGCCAATGATCTGATGGCCTATGGTGTGCTAGAAGCCGCCGAGGAGTATGGTTTGCAGGTGCCAGAGGATCTCTCTCTCATTGGGTTCGATGATATTCCTCTGTCTGCTCACACGCGACCAGCCCTCACCTCTGTACGACAACCATTCTATTCAATAGGACAGCGTGCCATCGAATTGCTCTTGTCCCTGTTGGAGTCGCCTCGTCCAGTGAATCATGGCTGGTACCCAGGTTCTGTTCAAAGTTATGCTTCCTTCTCATCGGTCAAGCAGAGCGATCCCATTCGCATCCGATTGGCTACCAATCTCGTAGTGCGTGCATCTTGTAGCGCTCCTCAGCCTCTCTCGGTCCCAATGTTACAGGAACTGTAGATGTCTTGCGGGCATCCTGTCTAGAAGACAGGTAACCCGCGTTCTACAAGGGGGTGATGGTTCTTAAATATACGTTAGTCCTGATATCAGGTTGTAGTGTTGTCTTGTTGTTCATTGATTCACTAGGAGGTTTCCTATGACACCACGTCCAACGTCCTCTCCTGGAGATCGATATGGCTATGGCAGAGTTTTTACTCTGATCTCATTACTACTTGTCTTTGCCACACTTCTGACTGCCTGTGGCACCACCTCGAACACCAATACCAGTAAGTATGGGGGGACACTCACAGTAGTACCTGGCCCTCTTGGAGTCTTTACCCGCAACTTTAATATCTTTGCCAACGGTTCGGTCTTGAGCGGCACACAAGGCTTGGTCTATGAGACTTTGCTCTTCTTCAACCGCGAAGATGGGAGCGTGAAACCCTGGCTCGCGTCGAGCTACCAGTTCTCAAGTGATGCCACCAGCCTCACTTTCAAGCTGCGTCCAGGCATTCAGTGGTCTGATGGCAAGCCCCTCACGAGCGCTGACGTTGTCTTCACGCTGAATATAGTTCGTAATCATCCTGCTGTTGATTACAGTGCCATTTGGACCGTGATCAATAGTGTATCTGCCCCCGATGATCACACGGTCATTGTGAGGCTGAAGCAGCCATCGGTGCCGATCCTATGGTACCTGGGTGGACAAACATATATCCTTCCCCAGCATCTCTGGTCCAGCGTGAGCAACCCGGTCACATACACGAACCCTAACCCCATCGGTACAGGACCTTTCGTGCTCAAGTCTTTCACGCCACAGGTCTACGATTTTCAACGCAATCCTCATTACTGGCAACCGGGTAAGCCGTACATCGACGAAATACGCTACCCTGCCTTCAACTCAAATACGAGCGCTGACCTGCTGCTCTCACAAGGCTCGGTAGACTGGACTGGTCTATTTACCCCAAACGTCAATAAAACGTTTGCAACCCGTGATCCGGTGCACAATCGCTACTGGTTCCCGCCAAACAACGTCGTAACACTCTATCCGAACCTTACGAAGTATCCCTTTAACTTGTCTGCGGTGCGTCAAGCCATCAGCATAGCCATTGATCGTGACAAACTCTACCATATTGGGGAAGACGGATACGAACCACCTTCTCACCCCACAGCATTAGTCTTGCCAGCGAACCAGAGCTTCTTGTCGCCCAACTATGCCAATGCCTCCTTCTCAGTGGATACCGCCAAGGCCACCTTACTGCTGAAGGGCGCGGGCTTCAGAAAAGGCAGCGATGGCATCTATGTCGACAAGAATGGCAAGCGACTGGCGTTCAACATCAATGTCGTGTCAGGCTGGACCGACTGGGTAACCGACTGCCAGATCATGGCAAGCAATTTGCAGGCAATTGGCATGGACGTGAAGGTGAATGCTATTTCCTTCAACTCGTACTACAGCGCCTTGCAGATGGGCTCTTTTGATACGGCCATCTCCTGGACGAGTACTGGTCCCACGCCTTACTTCCTGTACGACACGATGCTTGGCAGTGTCAATACAGCGCCCATCGGTCAACCGGCCACGTCGAACTTTGAGCGCTGGAATGATCCTACGACAGATAAGCTTCTTCAGCAGTATGCAGGTTCACCTGACCCAGCGGTACAGCAACAGGCACTCGCTGGCATCCAGAAGATCATGGTTGAGCAGTTGCCTACCATTCCTCTCATCTACGGTGCCACCTGGTACGAATACAGTACAGCCCGCTTTGTTGGTTGGCCCGATCAGCAGCATCCATATGCGGTGCCGGCGCCATATGCAGCACCTGATGTGGAGATGGTCGTGCTGAACCTGCATCAGGTATAACGGGCGCAAGCTCGTAGTAATACGTATGGGTGATCTTAGTACAAGATCACCCATACGAGTAACAGTGTACAAGAAAGAGAAGGAGGGATTGCATGCGTCACTTGCTACAACGTATTGGCTTTTACCTGGTCGCGCTATGGGCCTCGATCACTCTCAATTTCCTCATCCCACGACTTGTCCCTGGTAACCCTGCCCAAGTGCTCATAGCTCGACTTCAGGGACGCATCGACCCACGCGCAGAGCACGCGATGGAAATTGCCTTCGGTATTAGCCATGCAAGCTTGTGGAGGCAATATATCGAGTACCTTGGTAACCTTATTCACGGCAACCTGGGTATCTCAGTCACCTATTTTCCCACCCCTGTTGCGACCGTCATTGGACAAGACTTACCCTGGACACTCGTACTCGTGGGAACCGCCGTCGTCATTAGTTTTGTGGGTGGTACGTTATTGGGAATCATAGTTGCCTGGAAACGCGGTTCGCGACTGGATGCCTTGCTGCCACCAGTGCTTACCTTCCTCTCCGCCATCCCTTATTTTTGGCTTGCACTCATCATACTCTATTTCTTTGGCTTCATCCTCAACTGGTTCCCGCTTAGTGGTGGGTACGACTTGTCGATCGCGCCAGGCTGGAATCCAGTTTTCCTGTTGAGTGCTGTCCAGCATGCCCTTTTGCCGGCCTTCACCATTGTCGTCAGCTCTATCGCTGGTTGGATGCTTGGCATGCGTAATGCGATGATGACTACTCTCAACGAAGACTATGTGTTGATGGCCCAGGCAAAGGGACTTTCTGAGAGACGGGTGATGCTTGCCTACGCAGCACGCAACGCTATCTTACCTAATATTACCGGCTTTGCCCTCTCCCTTGGCTTCATTGTTGGAGGTGCATTGCTCACTGAGATTGTCTTCTCCTATCCCGGTATTGGCTTTGCCTTGCTGCAAGCAGTCCAGAACTCCGACTACGCCCTGCTACAAGGAATCTTTCTGATCATCGCTGTAGCGGTTCTGGGAGCCAACTTCCTGGCCGACTTGATCTATGTTGCACTGGATCCTCGTGTGCGACAGGAAAGGAGCTAGCATATGCAATTGAATGAATGGAAAGCAAAAGTGGGAGCCGCACTGGTGACGCCGCAATTGGTACTCCCAAAGGACGACATACTCACAGGTAACACCACTATAGCTGACAGCATCCAACAGATGCCGCAGCGGGAGAGCCGTTGGCGTGCGGCAGCATGTTGGCTCGCTGCCAATCCCAAAGTCGCCTTCGGACTGGGTATCGTTGGCTTCTTCTTCCTGGTGGCAATCCTGGGACCCCTCGTCATCCACCATGATCCCAATGCCTTCAGCTCCGATGTACTCCAACCTCCTTCAACCACGCACTGGCTGGGCACTACTCAGACAGGGCAAGACGTCTTTGCCCAGGTAGTGGATGGCACGCGCGTATCAGTGTTGCTCGGGTTTAGTGCGGGGTTCCTGGCGACAGTCATCTCAGTCATCATTGGCTTGACTGCTGGCTACTTTGGCGGCTTTGTCGATGATTTGCTCTCACTCTTCATTAACATCTTCCTCGTCATCCCCTCTCTGCCTCTTGCCGTTGTCCTGGCGGCCTACTTCCCCTTCCGGGGACCGCTGCCTGTTGCCGTTATTGTCACCTTTACAGGCTGGGCGTGGGGCGCACGCGTGCTGCGTGCCCAGACCCTCTCGATGCGCCGACGTGAGTTTGTAGAATCGGCCCGGGCCAGTGGAGAGACCACCCAGCGCATCATCTTCGCTGAGATTCTACCTAATGAGATTGCGATAGTAGCGGCGGGCCTGGTCGGAACGGTGATCTATGCGATCCTGGCCCAGGCAGGACTGGAATTCCTGGGTCTGGGTGATGTAACTATCATCAGTTGGGGAACCATGTTCTACTGGGCACAAAACAACGAGGCTCTGCTGCTGGGAGCGTGGTGGTGGTTCCTGGCCCCTGGTTGCTGCGTGGCGCTGCTGGGAGCGGGTTTAGCGTTCATCAACTTTGGCATCGATGAGCTGGCAAATCCGCGTTTGCGCAGGGAACGTAGAGCAAAGAAGTCCGCCAAGACGAAAAAGGTGGTGGCATGATGGTCACAGAAGTAGGCACCAACAAGCTACTAGAGATCAAACATCTCAGCGTGGATTATGAATCTGCAAAAGGTGCAGTGCATGCAGTCGATGATGTGAGCTTCACGATCGAGCGTGGGCAAATCTTCGGATTGGCGGGCGAGAGCGGCAGTGGGAAGTCAACCCTTGCCTATACCATCGCGCGTTTGCTCCAATCCTCGGCAGTTGTAACTCAGGGGCAAGTATTGTACTACCCACGTAAACTTCCTTACCGACCGACTGAGCCGAAGGCTAGCTGCGATAGCAGCGTTGTCAGTCGGAATACTGAGGTACGTGAGGTGGACAAGACCTCCAAAGATGATGCAGCAGTGGATATCCTGGCACTAAACCCGGCACAGCTACGAGCTTTTCGCTGGCGTGAACTCTCCATTGTCTTCCAAAGTGCTATGAACGCGCTGAACCCGGTCCTGGATATTGGAGTACAAATCACCGATGTGCTGCGCACCCACAACCCGCTAATGACCGCCCAGGAAGCGCGTTCGCGAGCGTTGGAATTGTTGCGACTGGTCGGCATTGCGCCAGATCGGCTGCATAGCTATCCGCATGAACTTAGCGGTGGTATGCGCCAGCGAGCGATTATCGCCATCGCGCTCGCACTCAATCCAGAGATTATTATCATGGATGAGCCGACCACCGCACTCGATGTGGTAGTGCAGCGCGATATCCTCGCGCAGATTATGAGGCTGCGTAACGATTTCGGCTTCTCTGTCATCTTCATCACGCATGATCTTTCGCTCCTGCTGGAAATCACAGATACGATTGCTATTATGTACGCGGGCCATATTGTCGAGATGGCGAGCCGGGAAGATCTGTATCGTCACCCACGGCACCCATACACCTATGGGTTGTTGAACTCATTTCCAAGCCTGCGTGGTCCGAGCCGCAGACTGACGGGCATTCCAGGCTCGCCACCTGATCTACGTTCAGTACCGCCGGGCTGTGCGTTTCATTCACGCTGTGCGTTTGCGTTCGCAGCCTGTCATACCATCGAGCCAGCGCTGCTTCATGTGACACGTGAAGGGACTAAGGCGCATAGAGGAATGCCTCCGGTGGATACCTCGTCTGCTAGGGGAGAGGTAACCCACGTTGCTTGCCACCTGTATGATGCCGAATTGAACCCTGAAGGTCCACCCGAGAGACTGGAGTCTGAATATGCCAACCAACACTGAAACGTCAACCAATGAAGAACCCATCCTGGAAGCAGCGCATCTGCGCAAGGAGTTCCCTTTACATAAAGTCAAGCTCTTTGGCCCTCCGCGTATGGTGCATGCTGTCGAAGACGCTTCGCTGGCTCTACATCCCGGTCGTGCTACGGCCTTGGTAGGGGAAAGCGGGAGTGGCAAGACAACGGTAGCGCGTTTGTTGGCAAGGCTCTACACACCCACGGCAGGCACCATCCGCTATCGGAAAGAGGTGGTCAAAGCCAGGGGAGAAGCTGCCCTGCGGGCGTACCGTCGCCATGTACAAATGGTCTTTCAGGACCCGTTCTCGTCGCTGAACCCGGTGCATACTGTGCGCTATCATCTAAGCCGTCCTTTACGTATTTATGGGCATGCCCATAGTGCTGCAGAAGAGACACGGCTCGTCACATCGTTGCTCGAACGAGTGAACCTGGCTCCTGCTGAGCAGTTCATGGCCAAGTATCCTCACCAACTCAGTGGCGGTCAACGTCAACGCATCGCGATTGCTCGTGCGTTGGCGGCAGTGCCTTCTGTCCTCCTGGCTGACGAGCCTGTCTCGATGCTGGATGTTTCAATCCGACTGGATGTGCTGAATCTGTTGATGCGTCTGAAAGAGGAAGAGGACCTGGCATTGCTCTTCATTACTCATGATATCGCCAGCGCACGTTACTTCGCCGATGAGACGCTGGTAATGTATGCTGGCCAGATGGTAGAGGGTGGGCCCAGTGAAGAGGTGATCCAGCGACCAAAACATCCCTATACCCAGCTCTTGCTCTCTGCCGCACCGGACCCTGATCGATTCGGGTCCGCTGACCAGCAGGGTGACCGCAAGGAGTCGTCTTGGGCACAACCTATACTGCCCACGGGCGAAAGTGGGGAGCCACCAAGTTTGATCAACCCGCCTAGCGGCTGTCGCTTTCATCCCCGCTGTCCATATGCCATGCCTGAATGCCGCCAGCAGTTTCCGCCACGTACGGAACTGGGTGGAGGACACTGGATCAACTGCTTCCTCTATGGAGCAGGAAATAAAACTAACCTGACAGAAACAGCTCATGCTTCTTCCTCTAAGGGACAAGCGGGCCTGGAGAACTCACAGTCACTATAAGTCATGGGGATGGTCTGCCGGATTCCGATAAGGATCGCCCCTACAAACGATAGTCTATCTTAGGAGAATTAATGAGCATAACCGATAATGCGAAACCAGTAACGATGGTTAACACTCACGTAGCATCGGCCTTCCCTGCTGATTTTCTGTGGGGTGCGGCAACTGCATCCTATCAGATTGAAGGTGCAGCACACGAGGATGGGCGCGGCCCGTCCATCTGGGATCAGTTTGCAGCTATACCGGGCAAAGTACATCAAGGAGAGAACGGAGACGTGGCTACCGACCATTACCACCGTATGCCGGAAGATGTGGCGCTAATGGCTGAACTAGGCCTGAATGCGTATCGCTTCTCCATTGCGTGGCCGCGTATTCTTCCCCAGGGAACGGGAAGCGTCAACGGGCGGGGTCTGGATTTTTATGATCGTTTAGTGGATAGACTCCTGGCACGGGGTATTACTCCCTTTGTGACCCTGTATCATTGGGACTTACCATTGGCGCTACACGAAAAAGGTGGCTGGCTCAATCGAGAAACTGCATCCGCTTTTGCCGACTACGCAGAGGTAGTCGCACGACGGCTAGGAGATCGTGTCGACTGGTGGGTCACGCTGAACGAACCCTGGTGCTCTGCCTATCTCGGATACGAAAACGGCAAACATGCTCCGGGTATATGCGATAAGCAGTCGGCTTACATAGCAGCTCATCACCTGTTGCTCGCACATGGATTAGCACTACCTCGTCTACGCGCGCACACCGGTCAGCATGCGCAGTTGGGAATCACGCTGAATCTTACACCCATCTATGCTGCAAATGAACATCCCGAGACGCTACGTGGAGTAGAGTGGACAGATAAGATGAGCAATCGGTGGTTTCTCGACCCAATCTTTCTTGGCAACTATCCCGAAGGTCTATTCGCCGATGCAGGGGTATCTCCTCCACCCATACAGGATCGTGACCTGGACATCATAGCGACTCCCATTGATCTTTTGGGCGTCAACAACTACTCACGGTTGCTCATTCGTGCTCATGTAGAGGAAAACGGAGCCAGTGACAATAGGATCAAGCGCTATGAACATGTCGCAGTGGTAGCTGATTCATCGTATACAGAGATGGGATGGGAAGTCTATCCACGAGCGTTAACTGATGTGCTGGTACGAGTCCACCGTGACTATGCTCCTCGTGCCATAGTGGTGACAGAGAATGGTGCAGCCTTTGCTGATCAGTGGGATGGCAACAATCACGTCAATGACCCGCAGCGCGTACGCTATATACGTGAACATATTCAGGCTCTTGGGCAGGCGCTAGCGCAAGGTGTTCCATTGCGGGGTTATTTCGTCTGGTCGCTGATGGATAACTTCGAGTGGGCGGAAGGCTACAGCAAGCGCTTCGGTATCGTCTACATTGACTACCCCACACAACGCCGTATTGTCAAAGAAAGCGGCCGCTGGTATGCCGACTTTATCACAGACCAACGCAGACAAGGGGTCCGTAAACGAAAACTTTAGATGGTCCTGGTCCGAACAAGGGAGAGCACGATGAGAAGTTTACGCATGAAAAGTTCACCCATCACCAGAGTGGTGCTCGTTCTTGTTCTAGGGACCGTATTCCTGTTCGCTTACCTTGTTGCGTTATGGCACATCTCAATGCAATGCCAGGCCGACACCGCCAGTGGCTTCCTCCATAGCTCCAATGGCAATTTGGTGGATGCGTCAGGTTGCGAGTTGCACCTCATAGGAGTAAACTGGTTTGGGTTTGAGACGAGTGCCTTTGCCCCGCATGGGCTGTGGGCGCGCAACTGGCGGGATATGTTCGACCAGATCAAGCAAGCGGGGTTCGACACCATTCGCCTACCCTACACCAATCAGCTCTTCGACCCGACGAGCAAGCCGCAGGGGATCAACTACCAGCTGAACCCTGATCTGAAAGGACTCCAAGGTTTGGCACTCATGGATCGGATCATTCAGGGTGCCCGCAGCCACGGCTTGAAGATCATCCTTGACCGCCACGACCCGATCGCCGATCAAAGGCCCGAATTATGGTACACCGACCAAATTCCCCAGTCGCGCTGGATCGATGATTGGGTTATGCTGGCCCGGCACTACCAGGGGAATGATACCGTTATTGGGGCAGACCTGGCCAATGAGCCCCACGGCCCGGCTACCTGGGGCGATGGCAATCCGCTCACGGACTGGCGGCTGGCTGCCGAGCAGGTGGGCAACGCCATCCTGGCGGTCAATCCGCAGTGGCTGATCATTGTCGAGGGGATCGAGCAGTACCACGGCGACTATTACTGGTGGGGAGGGAACCTGGAGGGAGCCGAGCAGTTTCCCGTGCGCCTGTCGGAGCCAGACAAGCTGGTGTATTCGGCGCATGACTACGGACCGGAGATCTACGAGCAGTCGTGGTTCCGGGCTCCAAACTTTCCGAACAACCTGCCGGGGGTCTGGGAGCACCACTGGGCCTACTTGCAACTGGATGGCATTGCCCCGGTGCTTCTGGGGGAGTTCGGAGGCCGCTCGGTAGGTCGGGATCCCGCTGGAGTGTGGCAGCGCAGCCTGGTGGAATTCCTGAACACGCAGGGCATCAGCTACACCTACTGGGCATGGAACCCCGACTCAGGGGATACCGGCGGCATCCTCCAGGACAACTGGATCACGATCAACCAGGGCAAGCTCGGCGTCTTGAACGTCTATCAATTGTCGTTGGTGGGTCAGCCGCAATCTAGTGTAAACGGCTACTCCGGGAACGCTGGTGCTATCCCAAACGACTATCGATGGCCGTGATGAGATGCCCCTTGTCTAGCAAACAGACAAGGGGCATCTAGCCAGTTTATAGTCGTCAGGAACCCAGTAGCCTAGAAGGCAGGGGACTCCTGGCCACGAATGTTGAATCAGGGTACCTGATTCAGGCAATCACACAAGGCATCGACGAAAGCCATAGCTTGCTTCACGCCGTCGATGAGCACCAGCCCGGTTGCTGACGCTTGCAGGTATGCGCCAGTTTGCCTATCAATCAAGAAGGTCTGCCCTTCCTGATCCGAGCAAAGTAGGAAGCCACGATAGACCTGGAGGGTGCGATGCCAGACCGCAATAAAAGCTTTCAGGTCCAGGGAAGTCTCAATGAGCCAGACCGGCATCGTTGGAGCGAGGTCATCAGCGACCTGTGCCACAATATCGCGCATTGCCCGGTGTTCCTTCTGAGCATCCTGGTGCATCCATACAATCAACCACTCGAGACCTCCTTGTAGCCGGCGCTGCAGCGGGTTTCGCTTTTCCCATGGCATATACATGGCTATCAGTCTCCAATTCCATCGGATGGGTTAACAATCCTGCTATCTTTCTGTGCGCCCTGAACACTGCGATACATTCATTACAATCGTTACAATCAATGTACGTATTACAAATAGACCTCGGACGCGAAACTTTCATTTGGTGTGGTGCGAAGGCGCATAACATCTTTTGGTTTGTGGTTGAGAAGGTATCGGAGCAGGTAGTGTCACGCATACGCTTCCTCCCCAGGGGCGACGAAATGTGCCAGGGAGAGAGGGGGACCTGCCTGCAGAAAGCAGTCAATGCGGAGTTTGGAACCGGGGGTTATCAGAAGTCGCGAAAAGTCAAGATATTCGATGAGTTACTCTGTCCCTGAAGATGCCGGCGAATCAAATCTCTGTTACGCCTGCGCAAACGTATCAATCATTAGCTTCACATCGTCACCCAATGGATAGAGAATCGGGCAGGTGCAGCCAGTGCGATTGTACTCTTCCACCTTCGCACGGACTTCATCCGGTGTCCCACTCGCGGTGATGCGCTCAATCAGTTCGTCCGGAACAAACTGCATGGCCTGATGAATCTGTTCTTTGGTTGCCGGCCACCCGAGAATGCTCTGCACCTTCTTCACCGTTTCCGGCGGTGTGCCGCTCGCTTGCGCGATATGGGGCTGCTGCGCGAGGTATTGCGTAATCAATTCCTTCGCAGCTTGCACTGCGAGATGGTGATCATGATCGACTGAGCACACGACCAGCTGTGGGCGATCAATGTCGTCTATATTGCGCCCGGCTTTTTTCGTGCCAATTGCAAGATGCTTCAATGCTTCGTGATTGTATTCTGGTGGCACGCAATAATTGAGCACCACGCCATCGGCGATTTCACCTGCCAGTTCCATCATGCCCATCTGCGTTGCGCCGATGAAGATTGGCACGTTGCGCGGCTCACGGCGCCCGTGCACGACGTCGAGTTCAATTCCATCCACGTAATGGAATTCGCCATGGAAGGTGACACGCTCCATATTGAGCAATCGCTTCAGTACTTCGATGGTCTCGCGCATCGCCTTCATCGGCTTTTTGCGTTCAACACCCACATTTTTCGCCAGCGGATCCCACCACGCGCCGATGCCGCAGATGATACGATTGGGTGCAAGGTCGTCTAGCGTCAGGAAGGTCGCGGCGAGTAGCCCGATGTTGCGCGTCCAGTTGTTGATCACACCGCTGCCGATCTTCATTCGCGACGTCACTGCTGCGAACGCGGCCATTGGTACAATCGCATCCCGCACGAGGCGCGATTCGGCCTGCCACACGGCCTCGAAGCCGCGCTGCTCGGCGTACTGCGCGTATGCCATGCCTTCGCGGATTTCATGTTTGTCTTGCAGATACATTGCTACGCGTGCCATAAAGTTCTCCTTGGTGAATACTGGCTTCCAATACGAGGTGATTTTACCATATCAATGAGGGATACTTTAGTTTGCTTGACTGAAGCCATATTCATTGTTATCCTACTACATGGTAGAGGCAATGTTGAGTGACAAGACATTCAACTCAGTGTAATGCCATCTATTCAATCTCCCCACCGATTTCCCGGCGTACGATCTTTGTACCTGCGACCATAGCTTGCATTTTTGCGAAGGCCGCCCAACGTGCTGTCTGACTGAATCCGCAATCTGGCAAGATTTGCAAACGTGTGGGTTCTACGTACTTGAGCAACAGGCGTATTCTCTCGGCTACATCTGTTGGCTTCTCAATATAGTACGATTTGACATCCACCACACCTGCTCCTATCTCCCGCGTCCCGGCAATTTCGCTGAGTAATTCCAATTCAGCCATCTCGCGATTAGCAAATTCCAGGATAATCTGGTCAATTTTCGCATCCAGCAAGCGCGGGAATAGGGGACGATAGTGTCGTTTGCCCACAGGTTTGCACCGGTAATTCCCAAAGCAGGTATGCATGGCTAGTTTTATATTCACCCCTTCGATGGCAGCATTCCACAGTGCTACATAATCGTTTACCTGCTCTGGATAGACAGCAAAAGAGGGTTCATCGATCTGTATGAAGTCGGCACCAGCTTCGACCAGGTCACGCAGTTCTTGGTTCACGATGGGGACCAATGCCCAGGCTACCTCCATCCGGTCCCGGTAGACTGTACCAGGGTCGAGCCTGCCTGAAAGCGTAAAAGGGCCAGGAACAGTAGCCTTTAATGGTTTGCCTAGATCTGCAGTAACCGTCTGCAAATAACGAAAATCGGC
>WNFE01008872.1_pt1 | contig 16930 bp, 11 predicted proteins | sample 5400451 | NCBI WGS metagenome assembly WNFE01 (sample SAMN13153344, study PRJNA577476) | soil metagenome | isolation source: 200 cm saprolite under Douglas fir tree site 2 hole 2 | place: USA:California | collected 2015-04-18 | reverse complement strand
TAGGCGATGCGGCGGGTGATGACGGTGGTCTTGCCGGTGCCCGCGCCCGCGATGATGAGCAACGGACCGGTCTCATGGGTGACCGCGGCAGCCTGGGGCGCGTTCAGCCCCTCGAGGATGCGCTCGGCGCCCCGCGCCGTTTCCGCCATCACCCGAAACTATACCATCCTAGGGAACCACCAGGGTGAGGGCATCGGGCACACACTCGAAGCTGACGGGCAGCGGGCCGAGGAGCTCGCCGTCCACCTGCACGAAGCGGCTGGCGTCGCCGTGGACCACCGCGCGGCGGGTCTTGAGATACGTCACGCCGGGCATGCCCAGGTGCGAGCCGGTGAAGGCCGCGGCCAGGTAGCGGGCGAAGCGGTGGCGCTGGGTGGAGTCGAAGAGGCAGACGTCGAGCAGGTCGTCGTCCATGCGCGCCTCCGGGGCGAAGCGCAGCCCGCCGCCGTAGGACGCCGCGTTGGCCACCACCGCGAAGGTCGCGCTGTGCTGGCCGGCCTCGGTCTCGACCAGGAAGTGCACCGGGTGCCAGTCGGTGAGCTGGCGGAGGCCCGCCATCCAGTAGGCGCCCTCGCCGGTCAAGCGCTTGAGTCCCGGATGGACCGCCCGCACGACGTCGGCGTCGAGACCCACCCCGGCCATGAGCAGGAAGTAGCGCTCTCCCGCCCGGCCCACCGACACGCGCCGCGTCCGCTCCACCGCGATGACATCGGCGAGGAGGTCGATGCCGCCCGGCAGGTCGAGCTCCCGGGCCAGCACGTTGGACGTGCCGCCCGGCCATACCGCGAGCGGGGTCGACGTGCCGACCAGCACCTGCATGGCCTCGTTCACGGTGCCGTCGCCGCCGTGGACGATGACCAGGTCCGCCCGCGCCTCCAGCGCGGCCGTGCTGAGCCGCGTGGCGTCGGCGGGGCCGGTGGTCACCTGCGGGGTGACCGTGACGCCGCGCCCGCGGAGGGCGTCCACCATGCGCGTGATCGAGTGGAATCGATCACGGCGCTGGCCGGAGCCGGGATTGTGGATGAGGACGGCGGAGCGCGGCACGGCGTCTCGCTAGCGTCGGATCTCGGTACTGTCCGTGGCCAGCAGCTCGTCGAGCTCGGCCCGGGTCACCACCGGCACGTCGCCCCAGATCGTGCACTTGAGCGCGGCCAGCGCGGTCGCGGCATCCACCGCCTGCTGCGCGCCGCGGCCGGTCAGGGTGGCCCAGAGAAAGCCGGCGGCGTAGGCGTCACCCGCCCCCACCCGGTCCACCACCGAGACGGTGTAGAGCTTGGACGGCCGATGGACACCGCGGTCGGTGAGGACCGCCGACCCGGCCTCGCCCAGCGTGAGCGCGATGGTGGCCGAGGGCGCGAGCTGGCGCAGCCCGTCCAGCACGCGCTCGGGCGAGCCCTCCAGCTCGAGCACGGTGGCCGCGTCGTCCGAGCCGATGAACAGGTAGCCCAGGCGCGGCAGGATCTCGCCGAGGAAGTCGCGCGCCTCCTTCGGGCTCCAGAGCCGGGAGCGGAAGTTCACGTCGAAGGACACGGGCACGCGCGCCGCCTCCGCCTCGGCGATCGCGCGGCGAACGACCTCGCGGATATTGTCCCCGAGCGCGGCGGTCACCCCGGTGAGATGGACGAGCCGGGCGCTCCGGACCAGCGTCCAGTCCACGTCGTCCGCCACGAGGCGGCTGAACGCGGAGTCGCGCCGATCGTAGAGGATGCGAACCGGGCGCGGCGCCATGCCGTACTCGATGAAGTAGAGGCCCATGCGCTGGCCCGGACGGCGCAGCACGCCGCGGCAGTCCACCCCGTGGCCCGACAGCTCGCGGATGGTGCGGTCGCCCCACGCGTGCTCGGATGGCAGCACCGAGATGAAGGCCGTGCGCAGCCCGAGCCGGGCGCAGGCCGCGGCCACGTTGGCCTCGGTGCCGCCGATCTGGACGTCCAGGTCCTGGGCCTGCTCGAGCCGCTGTGGCGGACGGGCGGCCAGCCTCAGCATCACTTCGCCGAGGCCGACCAGATCGTGCCGCGGCTCGGGCCGGCTCACGCGGTGCCCGTCACGCGCACCTTCAGGGTGGTGCCATACAGGAGGAGGGACTGGAGGGATACGAGCTGCCGGTCCGGCGCGAAGGTCACCCGGGCGGGCTGATCGGGGCGGGCCCAGGACGAGAAGCGGGTGATGTCGACGAGCGCGGTGAGGCCGCCGGTGGCCGCGTCGGGGCTGGGTCGGAAGCGCAGCGGGACCAGCTCCGCGCGGTAGCCGTCCGCCGAGACATCGTCCGGCCCTTCGTTCTCGGCCCGGGCCCGGCGGACCACCCAGGTGTGATAGGTGCCGTTCACATCATGCTCGAACGTGTTTTCGGCGAAGTTGAGCTCGGCCGAGATCAGATCGTCCACGTGGCGGCCCGCGGGTAGGGCCAGGACATCGTCGACCTGGCGGCGCCGGCCCAGCAGCAGCGTGTGGGTGACCGCGTGAATCTCGGCGCGCTGACGGGTGTAGTCGTAGCTGGTGGTGGAGGTGTTCTGGCGGCCCCGGAAGTGATGGACCGCCCGCGTCTCCACCGGTTTGAACCGGCCGTCCCGGATGATGCCGGAGGCCTCCGTACGGGTGCTGATCCCCGTCCCCTGGCCCTCCATGGTCATCCGGTACTTTCCGGCCCGGCGGTCGATCTCCTGCACCACGGTCCCCGACAGGGAAAAGGTCAAAAAGCTAAACAGAACCGATAGATCAAGCTGATACGCGAAGGTGGACCGGCCGTCCCCCAGGGCATGGGCCCGGCCGCGCCCGAACAGCAGCCCGAGCGGCAGGTCATGAAGAACTCCCGGCGAGTAGTAATTACGGGGTTGGGTGTCGTTGCCCCCAACGGCATCGGCAAGGAAACCTTCTGGCAGAACCTGATCGCGGGCAAGTCCGCCATCGACTACATCACCGCGTTCGACGCGTCGGCGCACTCCTGCCAGGTAGCGGCAGAGGTCAAAGACTTCCATCCCTCGGACTTCATGAGCGCCCGCCGGGCGAAGGTGATGAGCCGGTTCTCGCAACTGGCTGTGGCAGCTACCCGTCTCGCCATGGAGGACGCGGGGGTACCGGCATCCATGTCGAAGAGCATGGCTATCTGCTTCGGTACCTCAGTGTCTGGCCTCGAGATTGCCGTGGATGGTGTCCAAGACTTCGTTGCCAAAGGGCCTGGCGTCATAAAGCCCTGGACAGCTCTTGAGTATCCTCCGCACGCGGCTGCCAGCTATCTGGCGATCGAATTCGAGATCAACGGCCCGGCTCTGACAATCTCCTCGAACTGCTGCACTGGTGTGGACGCGATCAATGCTGCCGCTCGCCAGATCGCCTCGGGTCAGGCAGAGGCAGCAGTAGCGGGCAGTTCTGATGCCCCACTCTTCCCGATAATCTTCGACGCTTTCTGTAGTCTAGGCGCTCTAACAAAACGTAACGACGATCCGACAAAGGCCTCTAGGCCCTATGACCTGTTGAGGGACGGCCTAGTGCTCGCCGAAGGCGGCGCCGCCGTGATCTTGGAGGAGCTAGAGGTTGCACTGGCACGGGGTGCAACTATCTACGCCGAGGTACTCGGCCACAATGCGGCAAGCGAAGCAATCGGAATGCGGAAGGGAGATCTTTCCGGACGGGTTATGGCCGAAACAATTCGCTGCGCCATCCGCAATGCGGATCTTCTTATCGAAGATATCGACCACATCAACGCGCACGGAAGTTCGTTACCCGACTTCGATGTTTGCGATACCAAAGCGTTCAAAACCGCTCTCGGCGATCATGCTTATCGCATTCCTATCAGCTCCATCAAATCGATGATCGGACAGCCCGTGTCAGCAGCTGGGGTTTTTCAGACCGCGGCGGCGTGTCTATCGATCAAACACCAAGAGGTCCCACCCACCATCAATCAAGAAGTGCCTGATCCGCAGTGCGATCTCGACTATGTCCCCAATCTCTCGAGGACAGCGCGAATACGGTACGCGCTCATCAATGGGCATAGTTTCGGAGGCAGCGTCTCGGCGATGGTAATAGGACAGCTCACGGAATAGGACTGGGCGTTGTGACAATCGACATCCAGCTCATTGGGGCCATCGGTCTATGTATAGCCGTGACCGCCCTAGCCCTGTTTGTCATGCTGCACAGTCCGACAGCGCGAGTGAATCGCCGCTTCGGCGTGATGGCATTTGTAACGGGCGGCTGGATCCTAACCATCTCTCTCGCGCTAGCCGCCAGTGATCCGGCAACTACAGTAGGACTCGGAAGAATAGGATTTGCATTTGCCAGCGCCATTCCCGTCACGCTGATCTGGATGGTCGATTCCCTGTCCGATACCCGGACCTGGACCCGCCGCTTAAGACATCTAGTACCAGGATGCCTCTGCCTAGTCTTCGTGGCCCTCTCACTCGGCCCCTGGATTGTCAGCGGTGCGAATCCCGGCGTTCCTCGCGCCAATTTTCTCTACGGTCCTGCCCATCGCTGGTTCGGAATCTATTTCCTCCTGGCCTTTGCTACAGGCATTTACACTCTCTGGAGAACCAGCAACCAAGCGTCGGGAACCACGCGAGTTCAATTACTCTACCTGCTCCTCGGCATCTCTCTTACCGGCGCTGGAGCAATCACAACGAACCTCATTATCCCGGTAGTCTGGAAGACTTCCCGATACAGTCTGCTCGGACCCTATTTCTCTCTGCTCTTTTTCTCGTTTTCTGCGCACGCCATTATTCGCCACCGTCTGATGGACATCCGTGTGTTCATCCGGAAGAGCGCCGTCTACGTTGGTGCCATCATCGCCTCCGCGGTGATCTTCGCTCTCGTCGCTCAACCTATCGCTCGCGCCGCTGGTTACCAGCATGGTGACGGTGTTCACGCCGGCACGGCCCTCGTCATCGCTCTCATTCTTGCCATCGCGTTCCAGCCGCTGAAGAGCCAGATCCAACGTTACATGAACCGCTATGTCTATCGAGAAAGTTACGACTATCAGCGCACCGTTCGCGACGTGACTAAGAGCCTGAGCACGATCCTAGACCTTCAATCACTACTGCAGTATCTGACGGCGACCATCGAAAACACGCTCAAGGTCGAGACAGTTCTTGTGTATGTTTGGGATCCATCGCGGCGGACCTTTGTTCCGCGGTCATCCAACCACAACAATCAACTGCCCGGCCTACCACCCCCTCCTGAACTAGCGGAGACGTCAGCTCTGCTGACTTTCCTTCGTATGGAGCAACGATGCCTCGTTCGGGAGGAGGCCAACATAGAAGCCGCCAGTGCCCTCGTCAAAGCCGCAGCTCAGGAACTAACCGACCTCCGAGCAGAGATCGCGTTTCCATTGGTCAACGACGCCAACGTTACCGGCCTGATCCTCTTTGGAGCCAAACGATCCGGCGACCCATATTTCACAGAGGATATCGATCTTCTCTCCATTTTGACGAGTCAAGCCGCGGTGGCAATGCAAAACGCGCAGCTATATCGTCAAGTCGTACTTGCGAACGAGTACCTCGACAACATCCTTTCAACAATGGAAAGTGGCGTCATCGCGGTAGACGCTACAGGCCGCGTTTCGCGCGTCAATCCTGCAGCTGAGAGGCTCACCGGCCTAGATCCCGAGAAGGTCCGTACGGCATCCTACGTTGAGCTGCCCACGATGCTCGCAATACCTCTCCGGGAGACGCTAGAAGATGGCAAGGCCCGGCCACAGTTCGAAACTTCCATCGAGGGCCCGATGGGATTCCTTCCTCTTGTATGTTCCACGGCTACTCTGCATACGAAGGATGGCGCGACCGAAGGCGCACTCATCGTCTTCAGCGATCTCACTCGAGTAAAGGATCTCGAAAAGGAAAAGCAGACGGCTGAACGTCTAGCTGCATTCGGCGCGCTTGCGGCAGGTGTAGCGCACGAAATCAAGAATCCGCTGGTAGCGATCAGAACCTTTGCCGAACTCCTACCAGAACGGTTTGCGGATACAGACTTTCGAGACGATTTTTCGAAGGTCGTCGTGAGAGAGATCGACCGCATTGACAACCTGGTTGCTCGCCTGCGGGGGATCGCCACTTCGCCCCAACAGCAGATCGGTTCCATCGATGTGCGGCAGCCTCTCTCCGAGACCTTGAAACTTCTCCGGGGACAACTTGAACAGACGCGTACGACTGTTCACAACACGATCGAGGATCCAGCTCCGGTCGTGACAATGGACGATGCCCAGCTGAAGCAGCTATTTCTAAACTTGTTCCAGAACGCGATTGAAGCGATGGGCTACGATGGCGAGCTAAGCATTCGGATCGCACGGAGGCACTCCGGGGACTCCAGCTTCATCGCGATTGAAATCTCCGACACCGGGCCAGGGATATCCGACTCTGTGCGCAGTCACATCTTCGAACCATTCTTCACCACAAAACCTACAGGTTCTGGGCTAGGGCTGGCCATCTGCAGAAGCATCGTCGATGCGCATCGCGGTTCTATTCGAGCCCAGAACAATCCCGATCGGTCTGGAACCAAAGTGATAGTTGAGCTCCCCGCAACCGACGGAGCCACTCTAGCCTTGCAGGCCAGCGCGGTCCGTTCCTGATATTTGAACGCCTGTGAAATTGACCAGGAATCCCTTGGGCCGCTGGAATAGACAATAGACTACATATGGAACTTCATATCCAACCCAGCACCATAGCGCTTGCTTGGGTTGCCCTGCTGAATGTGGGCATAGGCATCTATGTCCTGCGACGGAATCCTGGGGCCCCACTCAATCAGGCATTCACGTTCTTGGCATTGGCAATCGCGCTCTGGACCATCGGCATCGCTTTGACCTACCACACCAATCTCATACCCACAGCGACGTTGCGATTCAGCTTCGCCGCCGGAAGCCTGATCCCGCTTGGCGTCGTTACCTTCGTCGAACGCTTCCATCCGAGCAGCAATCCGACAGTCAGGATAGCCACGAAGATTTGTGCCCTATCCGCTCTCACGTTCTTCGTCCTTTCCTTCTCGCCGTGGGTCGTAGCATCAGTGACAAAAGGTTCAAGTGGGCCGCGTACCGTCTACGGCCCATTACATGCTCTCTTCGCCCTGCATGTTGTGGTTTGGTTTTCCTGGGCAGTCTACCAATTGATCATGACTTACCGAACCTCATCCGGTTTCATCCGTCTAGAAGCCAGGCACTTGCTCATAGCGTTCGGGGTCTCTAGTGGATTGGCAACCGCCACCAATGTTCTAGCGCCCCTGCTCCTCAAGACCTCCACCCTCGGTAAGTACGGGCCATTCTTTTCACTCCTGTTGCTCGCAATGGTTGGGCACGCAATCATCCGCCATCGGCTGATGGATATCCGAGTGGTCATCCGACGCAGTGTCACGTACTTAGTAGCAATGATGTGTAGCGTCGGATTGTTTGTCCTACTGCTGCTGGGCTCGAACACGTTGCTCCCGGACAGCCATGATTTCTCGATGAAGGAGATTCTCCTAGTTCTGATTGCCTCTGTGCTGTTTCCGTCGGTCAAGGCGCAAGCGCAGCGGCTATTTGATCGCTATCTCTACCGAGATCCGTACGACTACGCCCGCACGCTCCGGGAAGCCAGTCGCGCGCTGACCGCCACGATCGACCTGGAAGCGCTCCTCGGTCACGTTGGTGATGTCCTAGTGTCAACGCTGCGCCCAGACGGTGTGGCCATATATCTTCTCGATCCTGAGGATCGGGAGTTTCGGTTGGGGTGGGGTGCGGGTACCGTGCCGTCCGTCACGACTGTCTCGATAACATCACTCTTGGTAGCGACGGCACACGCTGACCGGCAACTCGTTTTTCGGGACGAGGTCGTAAGTGCGCAGCCAACCGATCGGCGAGATCGGCTGATCGACGATCTTGCCCAGCTCCGGGCCGAAGTCGTTGTCCCCCTGATCGAGGAGGACGAGATCATCGGCTTCCTAGTTCTCGGCGCCAAGCGGGCGCCAAGCGGTCGGGCGATCCGTATTTCAGCAACGACGCCGACTTGCTGACGACGCTGGCGAACCAGGCGGCGGTGGCGGTGCGTAACGCGCAGACCCACGCGCGGGTCGTCCAGGTCAACGAGGAGATGCAGAAGGTCCTCGAGACCATCGAGAGTGGGGTGGCGGCGGTCGGGCCGCGCGGGCGCATCACCCTTTTCAATCGCGCGGCTGAGCAGCTCACCGGGACGTCGGCCCAGGCGGCGCGGGGCCAATCGCCCGAGTGCCTGCCCAGCCCGCTCGGAAGCGCGCTCCAGGCCACCGCCGCCGATGGCGAGCCGCGGTCTCAGATCGAGTTCTCGCTGCCCGATGCGGCCGGCCAGCTGGTCCCCCTCATGTGCTCGACGTCGCCGTTGCGCGGGCCGGACGGGGCGCCGCTGGGTGCGGTCGCGGTGCTGGTCGACATGTCCCGGCTCAAGGAGCTGGAGCAGGAGAAGCGGCGGGCGGAGCGCCTGGCCTCGATCGAGGCGATCGCGTCGGGGCTGATCCACGAGATCGGGAACCCCCTCGTCGGGATCAAGACCTACGCGCAGCTCCTGCCTTCCCGCGGCGCGAGCGAGGAGTTCCGTGAGATGTTCTCCCGGACGGCGGACCGCGAGATCGGGCGGATCGACGATCTGTTGAGCCGCTTCCGCACGATGTCACGAGCCTCGCAGCACCGCATGGAGATGGTGGACCTCTCGGACCCTCTGCGCGACACGCTGGAGACGCTCCACGCCGAGCTCGAGGACCGCAAGATCCATCTCCGCCGGGTCGGCGAGCAGACGCGACGGCCGGTGCTCGGCAACGCCTCACAGTTACAGCAGCTTTTTCTGAACCTGTGCTTAAATGCCATTCAGGCAATGGAACCCGGTGGCGAGCTGACCGTCCGTATAGCCGACCTCTCCGAAGGGGGCGGCAGCACGCTGCTCGTCGAGGTGGCGGACACCGGTCCCGGCATTCCCGACCACCTGCTCGGCACCATCTTCGATCCTTTCGTGACCACCAAGCCCCACGGCACCGGCCTGGGGCTCGCCATCTGCCGGGGCATCGCCGACGCCCACCACGCGCGGATCCACGCGCGGAACAACGTCGGGCGGCCCGGCTGCACCTTCACCGTCGAGTTCCCGGTCCCCTCGGGCCGCCCCGCCCACATCACCCAGTGAAAACCGTTCTCCTGGTCGCGGCGAGTGAGGCGCTCCGCCCCAAGCTGCTGCGGGCGCTGGAGGACACCTCGGTCTTCACCGCCACCTCGGACGAGGAGGCGCTGCGCACCCTGCGCCTCACCGAGATGGAGCTGATCATCAAGGAGGCCACGCCGCCGCTCAAGCACCTCGCCGCGTTCATCACGCGGGCGCGGCACCTGTGCCCGACCGGGGTCATCGTGTGCGTGCTCACCCCCGGATCGACGAGCTCCGAGGACGAGAGCGCGGCGGAGGCGGCCGACTTCGTGCTGCTCCAGCCGTTCACGACCCGGCACTTGCAGGGCCTGCTCAAGCAGGCCGAGGACAAGCTCCGCCTGCTCCAGGAGGTGGCCGCCCTGCGGGTGGCGCAGCGCCCGACTGCGGAGAGCAGCCGCGAGGCCCCGGTGTCGGGCCCGCCCGTGTCCTTACACGCGATCACCCAGATGGCGAAGGAGTTCGCGAAGGCGCTCGCGGCCGGCTTCGATCTGCCGCGCGTGCTGGACCAGTTCCTCGACGGGGTGGCCGAGCTGGTGCGCCCGAGCCGCTGCGCGATCCTCCTCGCCGATCCGGCCACCCGCCACTATCGGGTGGCCGCGTATCGCGCCCTCGCGCCCCACGTGGTGGAGTCGCTCACCTTGAACGCGGACGGCGGGCTGCCCCTGTGGCTGGCCACCGAGGGCCGGCTCATCCAGATCGAAGAGGTCCAGGGCCGGGTCACGGACCCCGCGACCCGGGAGATCGCCCGCGAGCTGGCCGTCCTGCAGTCGGTGCTGGCCGTCCCGCTGAGCTCGCACGGCGAGCTGGTCGGCATCCTCACCCTCGGTCAGCGGATCACCGGTGGCGGTTACCGGCGCGACGAGACCGAGACCCTGTTCAATCTGGGAACCCATCTGGCCACCGCCATCCGCGACATCCGCGTGCACCACCTGCTCCAGTACGAAAAGGAGTTCAACGAGCGGATCCTCGCGCGCATGTCGAGCGGCGTCATCACCATCGATCCCGACCAGAAGGTCGTCGCGATCAACGGGCGCGCGTCGGAGATTCTCGGCATGCCGGCGCCCGAGGTGCTGAATCGGGACCTGCGCGTGCTGCCCTCCCCGCTCGGCGACATGCTCTTCGAGGCCCTGTCCAAGGGGCGCTCGGTGACGCGGGTCGAGGTGCAGCTCGCCCTCCGCAGCCTGCCCCTGGAGATCTCGACCTACCCGGTGATGGGCGATCGCACCGAGCCCATGGGCGCGGTACTCGTGTTCGAGGACCTGACCGCCCAGCGCCTGCTCGCCCAGGAGCGGCGCGGCGCCGAGCAGCTCCAGCTCCTCACCCAGGTGGTGGCTCGGATCGCGGACGAGATCAAGAACCCGCTCGTGTCCATCAACGCCTTCATGGAGCTGATCGGCGAGCGGTACGACGACGCCTCCTTCCGCAACCAGTTCTCCTCGGTCGTGGGCCGCGACGTGCGCCGTCTCGTGCAGATCTTCGACAAGCTCGCCGCGCTGGTGAACGACGGCGACTACAAGCGCGAGACGCTGGATCTGCGTCAGGTGGCGGAGGAGTGCCTGGCCGAGCTGGGAGCGCAGGCCCTGCCCGACGGCGAGGGGCAGACGCGTCTCCTCACCTTCACCGACGAGTCCACCCAGAAGCACGTCACCGCGACCCTGTCCCACGAGGGGTCACCCTTCCTGGTGCGTGGGGATCACGCGATGTTCAAGAAGGCCATGTCCTATCTGGTCTGGTACCTCCTGCGCAAGACACCCGCGGCCGAGGCCAAGATCGCCGTGTCCATCTCCCATCTGGCGAGCGACGATCGCGTGCGGCTCACGGTGGCTTCCCGCAGCACGGAGGTCCGGCCGGAGGAGCTGCAGGCAATCTTCGATCCGATCCAGGTCGTCCAGGAGAACCTCATCGACGTGGGACCGAGCGTGAGCCAGCGGATCATCGAGAGCCAGGGAGGCCGGCTCGAAGCCAAACAGGGCCGCGGCGAGGTCAGCTTCACCGCCTCGCTGCCGGCGACGGGGCAGCCATGAACGACCGTCCGAAGGTGCTGGTGGTGGACGACGAGCTGGGCCCGCGCGAGTCACTGCGCATGATCCTGAAGCCGCGCTACGAGATCGCGACCGCGGACAGCGGCGAGGCCGCGCTCAAGACCCTCAGCACGTTCCGTCCCGATCTCATCTTCATGGACATCAAGATGCCGCAGATGGACGGCATCGAGCTGCTCCGACGCATCAAGGGCGCGGATCCCAGCATCGAGGTCGTGATGATCACGGCCTACGCCTCGCTGGAGACGGTGAAGAACGCGCTGACCCACGGCGCCTTCGAGTACCTGATCAAGCCCTTCAGCCGGCAGGATCTCGAGGAGACCGCGCGCCGGGCCCTGGCCCGCCGGCAGACCGAGATGGGCACGCGCAACCAGCTCGCCGAGCTCGTCAACGAGATGCGCTCGCAGGCCACCCGGGCCCGCAGCCGCGAGCAAGAAGCGCGGAGCGAGCAGGGCGACCAGTCCCTGCGGGTTACCCAGCTATCGATCCTGCGGGAGATCTCGCGCAGCCTGCTCGGCCAGCTCGATTTCCGCCAGCTCACCGCCGCGATCACCGCGCAGCTCAAGGACGCCCTGGGCTACGAGGAGGCGACGGTGCGCCTGGGCGCGGCGCCGCCCGAGAGCCAGTCCGGGGAGAACCGCGTGGTCTGCCCGATCCGGGAGGACGGCAACACCCTCGGCTACCTCACGGTGGCCAACCGGGCGGGCACGCGCCCCATCGACCCCCGCGAGCGGGAGCTGCTCGAGATGCTGTCCGACTACCTGGCCGTCGCCATCCACAACTCGCGCCTGTACGGCGAGGTGGCCGAGACCAAGCAATACCTGGAGCAGCTCATCTCCTCCGCGGGTGACGCGATCGTCTCGGTGGACGGCGAGGGTAATATCCGCGGCTGGAATCCCGCCGCCGAGCGCATCTTCGGCCAGGCCGCCGCCCAGATGGTGGGCCAGCCGTTCGGCAGACTCGTCCCCGCGGAGCAGTACCGGATCGCGCGGGCGGCGCTCTCGCGGGAGAACCCGGTGCGGGTCTTCGACGGCGCCACCAAGCGGGCGGACGGGCGGCCGCTGAACCTGGCCGTCACGCTCTCGTACCTCCCCGGACGCGACGGCGGCCCCGAGGGCATGCTCGCCATCGTGCGCGACATGACGGCCCAGCGCGAGATCGAAGCGCAGATGCACCAGTCCGAGCGGCTCACCGCGCTCGGCCAGATGGCGGGCGGCATCGCGCACGACTTCAACAACCTGCTCCAGGCGATCCTGGGCTATGCGCAGCTCATGGCCCGGAGCCCGGGCAATGCCGACGTGGTCCGCCGCGGGATCGACGTGATCGAGAAGGCGGCCAACGGCGGCGCCGAGACCGTGCGCCGCATCCAGAAGTTCGCGCGGCTGCGACCCGACGAGCCCTTCGTGACCATGGATCTCAACCAGGTCGTCCGCGACTCGCTGGCCATCACGCGGCCGCGCTGGGAGGAGAAGAAGATCAAGGGGGGCGTGCGGCTGCAGCTCGAGCTGGAGCTGGGCCCGGTCCCGGTGGTCATGGGCCGGCCCGCCGAGCTGAACGAGGTCATCACCAACCTCGTGCTGAACGCGATCGACGCCATGCCCAAGGGCGGTACCCTGCGCATCCGCACGCGTCTGGGCGATCACCGCCACGCGGTCATCACGGTGGCCGACACCGGCATGGGTATGTCGGAGGAGGTCCGGAAGAAGGTGTTCGATCCCTTCTTCACCACCAAGGGCGAGGAGGGCACCGGCCTCGGCCTCTCGGTCTCCCACTCCATCGTGGAGCGGCACGGCGGCGACCTGAAGGTGGACAGCCGCCCGGGCGAGGGCACCACCTTCACGATCACCCTGCCGATCGGCATGAGCCCGACCGGCGAGGCCACCCAGGGCGGCGAGCCGGGCGTGGAGCGGAAGGGGCGCATCCTGCTCGTGGACAACGATCCGCAGGTGCTCTCGATCCTGGGTGAGATGCTCAAGGACGCGGGCCACCACGTGCTGCCCGTCCCGAGCGGGCCCGAGGCCCTCCGGGTCTTCGTCCCCAGCGGCTTCGACCTCGTGATCACCAACGTGGGCATGCCGGAGATGAGCGGCTGGGACGTGGCCGAGCAGCTCCGTGCCCGGGATCCAGACGTGCCGGTGATCTTCATCACCGGGTGGGGCCTGCAGGAGGAAGATCAGGCGCGCTGCCGGCGGCTCGGCATCACCGCGCTGCTCTTCAAGCCGGTTCCGCCGCCCGAGCTACACCGCAAGGTGCAGGTGGCGCTGGCGGCCGGCCGCGCGCGGTAGAGGCCCATCCAGAAGCTCCGGGCTGCACGGCGATCCTCGAGCTCACCCTGCGCGTCTGCGGCTGGCTCATTGTCCTGGGGTTCTTCGGCAGCGCCTTCTGGGTGGCTTTCGCCCAACAGAAGCTGACGAGGTATCTGATCAAGCATCATCCGGGTCGATTCCGCCAACTCTATCGTGACCGGCGCCTCCGAAAATTTCTCCTGGGGCCCTCTGCAAAGGATCATCCGGTCCGGTTCCCACTCTCGAATGACGACCTCGCCGATCCTCGGGTGCGCTCTGAAACGAAGTGTGAACCGAGCGTGGGCGTGCGTCGGCCTGAGCGTGCTCGGCTGCGCTGCCTTCGGAGTGACGTATAGCTTCGTACTTTTAGCGCTGCGCGGGTAAGCGACTACGCCGGTCCTGAACCGGGCCGCGTCGCCAGCGGATGCAGCACGTCGATCGCCCAGCCCACGTCCAGCCGCTCCCCCAGCCACCCCGCGAGTCCCGTGCGCGCATGGAGCCGGAGCCCCTCCGCGGCGTTCTGCGACTGGAGCGCCTCTACCGGATCGGCAGGCAACGGCGCTGGCAGCGGCACCTCGGGCAGCGTCCGGCCATCCGGTCGCCGGAACTGAAGCGCCCCATCGGGCAATCGCTCGACCTGGTAGCCCTCTTCGTGAACTGCGCGGTGATGGCGATGGCAGAGTAACGCGAGGTTCGACAGCTTGGTCGGGCCGCCCTGCGCCCAGTGCCGCACGTGATGCCCCTGGCCGACCCGGACATTGCAGCCCGGAAAGCGGCAACTCCGGTCTCGATGGTGCAGCGCCCGCCGGAGCGCCGGGGGAATCGTCCGCGTCCGGGCCCCGACCTCCACCACCCGCCCGTCCGGGTCCGACCGCATCACCACCCGGCTCGCGTCGCACGCCAGCCGCCGGGAGGTTTCCGCGGAAACGTGGCTCCCCTCTTCCAGCACGGATTGGCCGGATTGATTCGGATCCGCCAGCACGGCGGCATCGACGTGGACGACTACCTGGTACCGCTCCCCGGGCGCCCCGGGATCGAGTTCCTGATGCAGCGCCGTCTCCGCCAGCAGCGCCAGCGCGTCCGCCTGCTGCTGAGCGCGGGTCGGGGCCTCCGAGGCGGGGTCGGTGGCCGGCAGGGCGGCCCCGCTAGCGCGGCGCCGCTGATATAGCGTCTCGCGGGCTGCGTCGAGGGCCCGCAGGAGCAGCGCGCCCACTTCAGGCGCCAGACGCCCGCGGAGGACTACGGTGCCGTCCTCGTCCTGGTAGACGTGCAGCGCCCGGCCCGCGTGCTGCCGCGCGGCCTCGCGGGCTTCGGCCTGCCGGTCTACGCGGCGCCAGCCCCGCACGATGCGCTCGACGTGGGCCGCCGTGCCCGCGCGCCCCACCGCCATCAGCCGGGCCTCCGTCTCCGGGGTCGCCACGCGGGTCAGAGCGCGCACCTTGGCGTAGGAGAGCTCCCCACGCGCCAGGGCTTCGGCCAGGGCTGGCAGCGTCTCGAGGGCACGCGCCACGCGGACTCGCTCCCGGGCGGCGCCCAGATCGAGCCCTACTCGCCAGGCGAGCCAGGCGGCGCACGAGCGGAAGCCGGTGTTCCAGCCACCGCGGGCGTCGAACTCCCGGATCAGCGCAAGCAGGCGGGCCGTCGCCGCGTCGAGATGGGCCGAGAGCTCCGCGATCTCGTCGCCCAGGCGATCCAGCTCCGCGATGCGCGGCGACGTGGGCTGCAACGTGGTGGGAAAATCCGGCGGGCGTGTCTCCATGGCGAGTCCCCCTTTCTGCTGGGACGACTCTAACCCCCGGTTTCGGCGACGTCTGGAACCGCCCATGTCGCGCGAACGCGGGACGCTCCATCATCGTTCGTGCCCCGCAGCGAGACCATGCATCACGCGCCGGATGCGAAACGCAGGGCCGGCATTCCCCACACGCACTCGACACACGGCGAGGCTCCCGCGAAAGTCCGTCAAGCGGAAAGTGCAGGTGCCTCCGAGTCGCTGGGAGCGCGCCGCGCTACCACCCCTCACCCTGCCCTCTCCCCCTGAGGGGAGAGGGGTATAGGGTGGGGACGACCCTTACAAGACCCTTACAAGCGCTCCCCTGCCCGAAGCCGATGCACATCGTCTGGAGCCCGTAGCGCTTCTTGGTGCGCTCCAGCTCGTGCAGCAGCGTGGTCATCAGCTTGCCGCCCGAGCAGCCGAGCGGGTGGCCGAGGGCGATCGCGCCGCCGTTGACGTTGACGCGGCTCATGTCCGGGTGCAGCTCGCGCTCCCACGCCAGCACCACCGAGGCGAAGGCCTCGTTGATCTCGAACAGGTCGATCTGGTCGAGCTTCAGCCCCGCCTTCTTGAGCACTCGCTGGGTGGCCGGGATGGGGCCGGTGAGCATGATGGTGGGATCCACCCCGGCCAGGGCGGTGGCCACGATGCGCGCGCGCGGCTTCAGGCCGAGGGCCTTGGCCCGCGCCTCCGACATGATCATCAGCGCGGCGGCGCCGTCGGAGATCTGCGAGGAGTTGGCCGCGGTCACCACCCCGTCCGGCTTGAAGGACGGCGCCAGCGCCGCCATCTTCTCCCGGTTCACGGGCACCCGCACGCCCTCGTCGGTGTCGAACACGCTGCCGTCGGGAAGCGTGAGCGGCGCGATCTCCCGCGTGAAGCGCCCCTCCGCGATCGCCCGGCCCGCCCGCTCGTGGCTCTGGGCGGAGTACTCGTCGAGCTCCTCGCGCTTGATGCCCCACTGCTCGGCCACCATCTCGGCGGAGAGCCCCTGCGGGATGATGTTGTAGAGCGCCTGGATCCGCGGGGAGAGCGGCCCGTCGCCGGGCCCCATGCCGTTCGAGCCCATCGGCACGCGGCTCATGTTCTCCACGCCGCCCGCGATCACGCACTCGTACTGGCCGGACATCACGCCCATGGCCGCGAAGTTGGCCGCCTGCTGGCCGGAGCCGCACATGCGGTCGAGCGTGGTGCCGCAAACGTCCAGAGGAAAGCCGGCGATGAGTGCCGCGTTGCGGGCGATATTCAGGCCCTGCTCGCCCACCTGGTCCACGCAGCCCATCACCACGTCCTCGACCTCGCTCGGGTCGATCTTCACGCGCGCCACCAGGGCCTTGAGCGTGTCGGCCAGCAGGTCGTCCGGGCGGTAACCCGAGAGCTTGCCGTTCTTCCGGCCGACGGCGGTACGGACCGCGCCCACGATCACCGCGTTCTGCATGGTCATCTCCTCCTCGAGAGAGTCACGTTGACTGAACCGGCATTCATTCTAGCAGGTCAGCCCAGGGTCAGCGCCGGATCAGGACATCCGGCGCTTGACCAGGTCGGCGAGCTTGCAGAAGGCGCAGATCGCGCCGGTGGTCACCTGTCCGCAGGAGGTGCATTCGTGGAGCTCGACGTGCTCGATCTTCTCGAAGGCCGGTCGGGCCTTCTCGAGGAACCCGAACAGGAAGTTGTGCTTGGAGCCGGGCGAGGCCTCCTCGAGCCGGTTCAGCACTTCCT
>WNFE01001582.1_pt1 | contig 16933 bp, 15 predicted proteins | sample 5400451 | NCBI WGS metagenome assembly WNFE01 (sample SAMN13153344, study PRJNA577476) | soil metagenome | isolation source: 200 cm saprolite under Douglas fir tree site 2 hole 2 | place: USA:California | collected 2015-04-18 | reverse complement strand
CCTCACCTGAGGTCGCCTGGACGTTCGGCGGGTTCGCGATGTAGTTAAAGTCCGCTGGTCCCACGAGGGCGGCGGACAACCGGGCGGGCGTCTTAGGGCCGGCGGTGTCCTGCGTGCAGCCCCAGCCGAGCGCTGCGACGAAGACGATGGGCGATACGACTCGGGCCAGCCTCATGCGACCCTCCTCTGCAACGTGTGGTGGCTCACGGGACCTGCGACAAAGCGGCTCGACACCCGATCTACGCCGCGCGGAATGAACTGTCAAGCGACGAGCGCTTGCGCGTGCGCCCTGCGGAGGGTCACCAAGGAGGAAGGAGACCGCGGATGCACTTGCGGAGTCAGTTGCTGCGCATTCTGGCTGTCTTGGCGGCCTCGCCTCTTCTATCGGGGAACTGGACCGGCCGGGCTGTTCCCATGGTCGGCGCACCGGGGCTGCGCTGCCCAGTGCCGGTGGGCGACTGGGTAGGCACCAGTGTCCAGGGAGCGCCCGACCCGACCCGACCCCGGCTGGCTGCGTGGACCGGAAGCCGCCTGCTCGTGGTGAACCAGCACGGCGAGGGTGGGCTCTTCGACGTCTGCGCCAACCGCTGGTCGCACGTCTCGACCGAAGGCGTTCCCCAGCAGTTGGCGCTGTATGGCGACCGCTCGAGGGCCGTTCAGAAGCGGCCGGCGCGCCGGGCGCCGCGCTGGACGGTGAAGCGGAACGTCAGCGTGTTCACCTGTTCGAAGCGACGAGTCCCGCCCGAGGGTGGGAAGTCGTAGCGCTCGAGGCCGTAGAACAGCCCGCTGGTGACCGAGCCACTGCGGTACTCGACCCCCGCCGCCGCAGTGAGCGCGACATCGGGTCGGGGCAGGCCGGTCACCGAGACGACAGGGAACAGACCACCGCGGAGCACGCCCCGCATCGGGCTCGTCGCGAAGTCGAGGCGTGCCTCGGCCCCGACCTCCACGGTGGTCCAACGCTGCCGCGCGATCGCCGTAGAATAGGTCCGCGAGCTCGCACCCCCGTGGATCGCCAGCCAAGGCGTGGGGACGACGCTCGCTTGGATGCCGACTTCCCCGAGGTCCCGCTGCTCGGCCCCCGCCGCCGTGGTCGACAGTGACCCTCCCGCCGCGCGGATTATGACCTCGAGCCGCGAGAGAGCGACCGCACCTTCCGCGCTCAACAGCAGGCCGCTCGACTCCTCGACACCGTATCCGATGTCCACCTGATGCTCGACCAGCGCCGCCGCCGCGGTTCCGGACAGCGTGATCTGCGCGATCCCGGCGCCCGGCGCGAGCGAGAGAGCGAGCGAGACTCGCAACGCGACCGCAGCAGAGTCACCCCGGTTCACGGGCCCACCCCGGCCGCCGGCAGGATGACCAGCACGGTCTGGGCAACGTTCTCGGCATTGCGGTGCGCGATGCCCGCATTTGCGGCCGCCCGCGCGGCACGCCGCCGGTGGTTCTCTTCGACATTGGCGGGGAGGTCGCGCTCATGGCGGGCGCTCAGCAGGGCCGTCACGCCGCCGATCCCCGCCGCGCCGCCTACGGCGATGGCGAGCGCCCGACCGCGACGCCCGAGGTCGCCGTTCGCCGCCACGCTGGAAGCGACCACGGCACCAACGGCGACCGCCAGGCTCTTGAAGAAGTCTTCACGGCCCGCCGACACTTGCAGCCGCTCGGGAAGCAGTTGGGCCGGCGCAAGCTCGGGGAGAGTGTCCTCGAGCGGCGGTGTCGCGTGCGCCACCGTGAAGTAGACGCGCATCGAGTCGGAGCGACCGAGCAGTTGGCTCCGGCCGACGACCGCGAGCGCGTATCGCCCGGGCGGGGCGAGATGGCCATCGGATAGCAGGCCATTCCAGGGCACCTCCCGCTGGCCATCATTCGCATCGTGGAACAACACGATCGTGGTCGGCTCGTCGACCGATCGCAGTTCCACTCGGAAGGACGCCGGGTGAGTGCTCACGACGATGAAGGTGGCGCGCTCTGTACGTGGATCGATGCGCGCGGCCGCAACCGGGCGAGCCGCCACGGCGAACGCGAGGCGTCGTGCCTGCCGGAACAGCCCTAGCTGAGCTGGCGTGAAGCGCTGCGTATCCAGGTCAGTGAAGGGGTCGCGCTCGATCGCGGCTCGGAAGTAGAGGAGGGCGGAGTCGCGCACGCCGGTCAGGGCAAGCGACGCGCCCAGGTAGGTGTAGGCTTGGACGCGCTGCGCGGTCGTGATCTCGTGGGGCCAGTTCGGCGACACGATCTGGCGCAGCAGTGGCACCGCCTGCTCGATCTCGAGCCGCTCGTACAGCGCCTGCGCTTGGTCGAGCAGGTCGGCGGTCTCCGTCTGGGCGCGGACTGCCGGCGACGCTGCGACGACCAGCGCCAGGCCAAGGACGAGACGCCTCATGGCCCCCGCTCACGCACGGGCAGAGTGACTCGGCCCAGTGCCAATGTGCTGCCGGCCGTGACGACGAGCATCGTGTCGAAGGACTTGTATCCCGTCGCCCGCACCTCGAGCCGGCGCTCGCCCACAACGAGGGGGAGGTCGAAGGCGCTGCCCACTCCGACGCGGCGGCCGTCGATCAGGATCTCGGCGTCGGGCGGAATCGTGTGCAGGCGGAGCTTGCCGCCGGGCGGTCGCGCCGCTCGCGGCTCGGCCGCCGGGGGCCGCCCGGCGGTGCGCGCGGTCGGGGGCTGCGCGGGGATCGGCGCCGGACTGGGGCTCGCGGCGCCACGCGGCGCGCTCAGGCGCATCGCGCCAAAGGCGAGGCCGAGGAGGAGCACGCCGGAAGCGGTCACGCCGATTCGGACGGGCAGTCGCCGCTTGCGGCGTGCGGCGCGCGCCAGCGGCAAGGTGGGGCTGTCGGGTAGCGCGGGGAGTGCGCGCGTTGGCACCTTCGCGATTACGGTGCCACGGACCAACTGGCGCAGCACCCGCTCGCTCTCGCGGCGGTCGGCTTCCGAGAAGGAGATGGCCTCGAGCGCAGCGAGCATGTCGCGGGTCGTGGGGAAGCGCGCGGCCGGGTCCTTTTCGAGCGTTCGGTTCAGCACCGCGCCGAGCGCGGCGGGCACGTCGTCACGTGCTTGGCGGACGTCCGGCGCGAGAGTGAAGAAGTGGTGCTGCATCACGCCGGCGATAGTGTCGGCGTTGAACGGCACCGCACCGCTCAGCATCTGGAAGCCGACGATGCCGAGAGAATACTGGTCACTCTGCGGGCCGGTGCGTCGGCCAGCGCACTGCTCGGGACTCATGAACAGCGGCGTGCCGATCACCATTCCGTCAGCGGTGAGGTTCACGTCCGACCCGCGCAGCGCGACCCCGAAGTCCGAAACCATGACCCGGCCGTCCTCGTCGACGAGGATGTTGGCGCCCTTGATGTCGCGGTGGACGATGGAGCGGTCATGGGCATAGGCCAGCGCGCGGGTGGCGCCGCGCAGCACGTGCAGCGCGACGGGCACGGGCAAGGCGCCTTGGGTGTCGACGATCAGGCCGAGGGAGCGGCCCTCGATGAACTTCATCGCGATGAAGAAGACCCCCCCCATCTGTCCGACGCGATAGACGGGGATGATGTTCGGATGATCGAGCTCGGCCACCATGCGCGCTTCGCGCTTGAACCGCTCGGCCGTCTTGACTCTGAGCCCGAGCTCCGGCAGCAAGACCTTCAGGGCCACCGGGCGCCGCAACCCGACCTCGGTTGCCTTGAAAATCACGCCCATCCCGCCACGCGCGAGCTCGCGCTCGACGTCGTATTCGCCAGCGAGCACCATGCGCACTCGCCGCAACAGTTCCTCGGGGTCTTCCGTCTCGACGACGATGGTAGCGCTCTGCGGGTCCACGGCCGGAGTCCCGCAGCTCGCGCAAAAGCGCGCCCCCTCCGGGATCGCGGCGCCGCAGCGGAAGCAGCTCACGGACAGGCGGGGGGCGCGGGGGGCGCTGACCCCTTGCCCTTGACGCGGATGCTATCCTGAGCGCTGGGCGCTGTGCTAGTGACCATTGAGCTGACGAGCTGGATGGTCAGCAAGACGTGCCCCACCGTCCGAGCGACGAGCGTATCGCCGATCGGCGTGAGGGCGAGAACCGTGGTGTCGGATGATGAGAAGGTGAGTCGGGGGTTCTGGATCGTGGCGCCGTTGGCCTTGACTGCGACCACGGCCGCTTTCCGCTCCCCGACCGCGAGGACCGTGTCACCGCAATAGGTCACAACGACGTCGTTCAGGCCCGCCGGGCGGAAGACGTCTGCGAAGCCGCAGGCACCGGCCGCGAGCCCGCCAAGTGCAGCGAGCGCGACAGGCGTGAGGGACCACAAGTGCCGTATCACCTCGCCCAGGGGAGGGAGGACACCGTAAAAGATGCCGGATCGCCAGCAAAGGTACCAGGACGGGCAGGGTACGTCGCTACAAACGCCCTGTTTCGCGGCATATACCTCACACCCCCTGCCCCCGCGCAGCTCCTAGCCCGCGCGATCGGAATGTCTGAGCGGGAAGTGAGGCACCCCGCCGAGCCCGACTGGGATCTCTCAGCGCCGCTCACCTAGGCAGACGCGTGTTTCCTCAAAGGAGAGCGGGACCGAATCGAGCGGCTGCTGCACTTGCTGCTGTAGAAGCGCGTTGCGCGGGCGGCCGCCTTATGGGCAGGTGGTGGCGCCGCTCGAGCCGCCGCCGCCCGTCGTCCTAGTCCGCCCGTGAGTGCTCACGCCGCCCACGAACACCTGGCGCTGGCGCCCCAGCGGGGAGAGCGAATTGAGGGGGGAAATCCCCGTCGCAGCCGTCCCGAGACTCACGGCCATGCCCCAGCGCGGGGCCAGGCCGGAAACGCGGTGCGTTACGTCGACCGTGAGGTTGAGCGACCCGCTGACCGCGTACCTCACGCCGCCCCCCACCTGGCGGTCGGCGGCGCCGGTGTCCGCGCCGCCGACATCGCCGCCCACGGTGAGACTCACGGTCCAGTGCGGTGCCACGTCCAGGTCCCCGTCCAGGTCGAGCCACGTCGACTGTGGCCGGGCGAGTGATGACAGGGTGATGGCGCCCGAGAAACTCCGGCTCGCATCGGCCGACAGGTGCAACGCCTCCGCGGGGGCGATCCCCGCGCCGAGGCTCATACCGACGCCGGTCTGCCCGCTCCCCAAGCCGCAGGCCGCATTGCCCGTCGGCAGGGTCAGAATGACGCTCGCCCCGACTTCGGGCCGGAACGGGGTGTTCCACTCTTGCGACGCTTCCAGCGCGAGCGGCAAGTCGCCGAATCCCGAGGTGGTGGTCGCGCCGCTGGCCACACGCATGAGCGTCGGAGCGGTGCCGAGCCGCAGCCAGCCGAGCGCACGGTACTCGAGGACGCCGGAGAGCGCGCCGAGCGAGTTGGTGTCGGCGATTTGGAGGGTCGCCGCGCGCACGCTCCCGGTCCACGGAGACTGCTTCGACCCCTGGGCCTGTGCCCTGCCCGCGACGAGCGTGAGCAGCAAGCCGAGCGCGAGCGAGCGTGATCGCATCAGGCGGCCCGCGGCAGCTCGACCGTGCCTTTGCGCACGAGCGTCCCCCAGCCGCGCGCGCGGCCCTGGGCCGCGGCGAAGACCGCCTTGACGACCGCCCAGTAAAGCACTTGGCGGTACACGAACCGCTGTAGCAGCACGAGCCACGCGAGTCCCCTTTCCTCTCCCGGTTCCATCAGCAACGCCGCGATCCCGGCCAGCCAGTCGACCGCGAGGAACGCCAAGTAATAGAGCACCACCTGTTCGAGACTCTGCATCGCGTACTCCGCCCCGTGTTGGACCTTGTTCAGGTACACCGTCACGAGCGACCAGGCGAACAACAGATCGGCGACCGGTGCGAGGAACGGGAACACGAGCTGGAACACCCAGACGTTGGGCAACGCCACGAAGCCGAGCGCGCCGTAGCGCCACCGGAGCAGGGCGTCGCGGTGCTTCCAGGCGCACTGCAGCGTCCCGAAGCTCCAGCGGAAGCGCTGGCGCGCCAGGCCTTGGAGCGTGTCCGGGGCCTCGGTGTACGCGATCGCCTGGTCGGCGTAGGCGATCCGGAAGCCCCGCCGCAAGAGCGTCAGCGTCAGGTCCTGGTCCTCGGCCAGGGTCTGCGTGCTAAAGCCGCCCGCGTCGCGCACCAACTGGCGCCGCCACGCCCCCACGGCCCCCGGCACCACCGTGATGCAGTTCAAGAGCGCGAAGGCCCGGCGGTCGAGATTCTGGCTCGTCACGTACTCGACCGCCTGCCACCGCGTCACGAGATTGATCCGGTTGCCGACTTTGGCGTTGCCCGCCACCGCCCCCACCTGCCGGTCGGCGAGCGGGGCCACCAGCGCCGCGATCGCCCCGGGCGCGAGCACCGTGTCGGCATCGACCGCCACCACGATCTCGCCCGTGGCTCGCGCCACGCCCGCGTTCAAGGCGCTCGCCTTGCCGCCGTTCGGCTTGCGCACGAGACGGACGCTCGAATTGCCGCGGAACGCCGCCGCCACTACCTGGGCGGTGCGGTCGGGGGACCCATCGTCCACCACCAGCACTTCGAGCCCCTCGTAGCCCTGGGCCAGGAGCGACTCGACCGTGCGCACCACGACCGTTTCCTCGTTATAGGCCGGCACCACGACGCTGACGCTCGGATGAAAGGCGCCTGCCCTTACGGGTGGCGCGCCGCGGCCGAGCCGCCGTTGCCGCAACGCGAGGGCGAGCAGGACGACGAGGCGGCCCCCGCCGAGCACCATCGCGATGAGGAACAGCGCCTTCAGCCCGAGCTCGATCCATCCGACGAGCGAGAACGACGTGAGCTCCACGAAGCGACGCAGCGCGCCGTGGGGCGGCAGCAGTGCCATGGCCTGGTCGCGCGTGAGCCCGGCGAGCGCGGTGACCGTCGTGAGCTGGTAGCCGCGCGCCCGCAGCGAGTCGATCAGGGGGCCGAGCGCCGCCACTGTCTGCGCCCGGTTGCCGCCGCCGTCGTGCAGCAGGATGACGTTGCCGCGGCCGAGTTGGGCCAGGCTCTCCCCGATGATCGTGTCGACGCCCGGTTGCAACCAGTCGCCCGGGTCGTCGCGCAGCCCCACCGTGACGTAGCCGAGCGATTGGGCCACGGCGATGGGCCCGAGTTCGTCCGCCGTGGTCGGCTCGGCGTCCCCGAAGTAGGGAGGGCGGAACAACGCGGTGCGGCGGTTCGTAACCGCCTCGATCAGCCGCTCGGTGGCGGACAGCTCGTAGCGCGTAAGCCGGGGGCCGACGAGCGCGAGATTGGGGTGCGTGAAGGTGTGATTCCCGATCTCGTGCCCCTCGCGCACCATCCGGCGCAACAGCTCGGGGTGCAGCTCGGCATTCTCCCCGATCACGAAGAACGTCGCGGTCGCGTCGCGCGACTCGAGCGTGTCGAGGATGAGCGGCGTCCAGGTGGGGTCCGGGCCGTCGTCAAACGTCAGCGCGACGGCGTGCTTCTTCCGGCCGTAGCGCTGGATCACGTAGGTGGACGGGGTTTGCACGACCGAATCGACCACGATCCGGCCCGTCGCGCTGTCGGTACGCACCACGCGCCGGCCCAGCGTGGGCTCCGCCACCATGCGCAGGATCTCTCCCGTGCCGATGAACCTCACGTCGTAGCCGATGCGGATCGTATCGAGCGCCGCGGGGGTCGGGCGGAGGCCCGAGCGGTCGAGCACCGTCCAGAGCGACGGGTCCTCGGACCCGAGCCGCCACACGCCCACGCCCCGCACGCCGAGCGGTTGGGTGTGCAGCAGCTGGTTGTAGGCGGTCGCCGCGTCGAGGAACCAGACGATGTGACTCGTCGAGTCCGGGTCGTCCCAGGCGAAGGTCGGGTTCAGGGTTGCGCCGTCCATGGCCGGCGGGCGGGCGTGGTCGCGCGAGAGCTGCATCACGTCCTGGAAGGTCAGCTCGGTCGCCGACGGCGTCGTGTCGGTCCACTCGTAGCCGTACTGCCCCAAGCTCACGATCACCTTGGCCGGGGGCACGCGTGCCAGCACGCGGGCGAGGTGGTGCTCGAACCACGGCTCGCTTGCGATCGGGCCCGGGTCGTCGGACGGATCGTGCTCGTCGTACAGCATGACGAAGATGTAGTCGTCGAGCGCCGCGTAGCGCGCGAGCGGCCAGCTCGGGTCGTCGGCCGGGACCGCCTGCGTCACGAGCCTCCCGCCCGACGCGAGGCGCCGCTTGAGGGCGCCGAGGAACCGGAGCAGGGCCGGATGCACGGCCCGCGGCAGGTTCTCGAAGTCGATCGTGACCCCGGCCAGGTCGTAGCGCGCCACGGTGTCGGCGATGGTGGTGATGGCGCGGCGCCAGAGCCGCGGGCGGGCGAGCAGCCGGGTCACGGCGAGCGAGTCGAAGTCGTCGCCCGTGAAGTTGGTGATCAGGGCGAACACCCGGACCGACTGCTTGGCGCGCGCGGCGAGCGCCAGCACGCGGCGGTCCACCTGGACGCGCACCGGCACGCTGTCGACCCCGCGGCCCACGAAACCCCACTCCGCCACGATCCAGTCGAGCGCGTCGATGTGGCTGCGGAGCGACGCGAGGGAGTTGTCGTCCCAGTTGACGTAGAAGCCGGTGACGATCGGCGCGCCGGTCGGGACGGCCCCGACCCGGGGCCGGGCGATGGGCATCTGCGCGTAGCGCAGCGCCGGCGGGGCCGCATGGTCCTTCAGGTAGGCGAAGAGGCGCTGTCGGCTCGCCACCCGCTCCCGCTCCGCGCGCACCGAGATCGGATGCTTTGCGACGGTACGCGGCACCCGGGGCGCGTGGCCGAGCGAGTCGGCGGCCGTCTGGGTCAAGGGCAGGGTGGGGAGGAGCGGCGGCACGAGCACGCCCATGAGCACGAACAGGAACAGCACGGTGCTCACCACACCCGCGACGAGCGCGCCCGCGCGCAGCCGCGCCCACCGGCGGCCGGTGGGATCGAGAAACGTAGGCACTGCACTCGGTGGGCGCGTCACGACGCTCGGGGCTCCTTGGCATCAGAAGGGGACCCCCTGGCCCTGATGCCGGAGGGTCCCCTTGCTCTACTACTAAGACCCGGGGAGAGGGCGCGGCGTAACGCGGATGGGCGCTAGCCGGGGGCGTGACGCACGTCACGCACCGGCTTGGCGCGCGGTGTGCGCGTCCCTGATTACGTTTCCCGTGTCCCGTTCAGTGTGCTGTGACCGACCCCACGCTCTTCTCCCGCTCAGCCGAGCCGCTCGCGGCCCGCATGCGCCCCAGGAACCTGGACGAGTTTCTCGGCCAGGAGCACCTGCTCGGCCCCGGCAAGGCACTCGGCGAGCTGATCCGCCGCGGGGATGTTGGGTCGTGCATTTTCTGGGGGCCGCCCGGGTCCGGCAAGACGACGCTCGCCCGGATCATCGCCAACTACACCGAACGCCAGTTCGAAGGGTTCTCGGCCGTCACCGAAGGCGTGGCTCGCGTACGCGAGATCATCACGCAGGCGGAGGACCGGCTCAAATATCACGGCCGCGGCACGATCCTCTTCTGCGACGAGATCCATCGCTTCAATCGGGCGCAGCAGGACGCGTTTCTGCCCTGGGTCGAGAACGGCGTGATCACGCTGATCGGCGCGACCACCCAGAACCCGAGTTTCGAGCTAACCGGGGCGCTGCTATCGCGTTGCCGTGTGTTCGTGCTCGAGCCGCTCACCGTGGATCACCTGAAGACCCTCGTGCGCCGCGCGCTCACGGACCGAGACCGCGGGCTCGGAAGTCTCTCGCTCACGCTTGACGACGACGCCCTCGCGCTGCTTGCGCGCGAAGCCGACGGCGACGCGCGCCGCGCCTTGCAGGCCCTCGAAGCGGCGGCCGAGTTTGTGACCGGGACGGGCCCCGGCAGCCGCAAGCCGGCCGTAACCGCGGGTGCCCTCGCGTCGCTGTCGGTCGCGCTGATCTCAGACGCGTTGCAGAAGCGGTTCGCCAAGTACGACAAGGGCGGCGAAGAGCACTACAACCTTATCTCCGCTTTGCACAAGGCAGTGCGCGGCTCGGATGTGGATGGGTCTTTGTATTGGTTGGCGCGCATGCTGGCGGGCGGCGAAGACCCGCTCTACATCGCGCGTCGTCTGGTGCGCATCGCCGCTGAGGACGTGGGCCTCGCCGATCCGCGGGCGCTCGCCCTCACGCTCGCCGCGAAGGACGCCTATCACTTCCTGGGATCTCCCGAAGGCGAGCTCGCCCTCGCCCAAGCCGTGGTCTACCTCGCTACGGCACCCAAGTCGAACCGCGTGTACACCGCGCTCGATCAAGCGATGGCGGCCGCGCGCGAGCATCCCGCCGAAGCGGTACCGCTCCACATCCGCAACGCCCCGACCAAGCTTATGGGGGAGCTGGGCTACGGTGCGGGGTACCAATACGCGCACGCCTTCGAGCACGCGTACGTGCCGCAGGAATACCTGCCCGAGCCGCTGCGCGGCGTGACCTGGTATGAGCCCACGGAGTTCGGGTTCGAGAAAGACATCAAGAAACGCATGGAGTGGTGGGCTGAGTTGAAGCAGACGGCGGCCGGGCACGGGAATTCCGAGGGCCGGGGTGAGCGCTAGGTGCCAGGCGAAGGCAAACGTTGCTGCGAGGGCACAGTATACATATACCCCACTACGCGACGCGCAACATTCGCGGCTACGCTCGGTCGCCGCTGCGCGCGGCGACGCCCAAGGCACTGATACGCGAGCTGCTGTGACGGGCGCGTTGGCGGCCGCAGGGGCCCGGGGCAGCGGGCGTCGTATCGGGCCGCACTGCGTTGCGCGGTGGCTGGCGCTCACTGTGGTCACCGCACTCGTCGCTGCCTGTGCAACCCTGGGGCACTTGGCCTTCCAGGAGCCCGCGATCGCCCTCAAGGAGATCGCCTTCACGAGCATCGGCCTGACGGGCGGCACGTGCGATCTCGTATTCGACGTGTGGAACCCGAACGCTTACCGCATCACGTCGACCCGGATGGAAGTGGGGATCGACCTGGAGGGGAGCCACTTCGGGGACGCGCTGCTCGAGCGCCCGCTCGACCTGTCGGCCACGGCTCACAGCGAGGTCCGGGTCCCCGTGCGGTTCGAGTGGGTGGGCCTCGGGGCGGGAGCCAAGGCGCTCTTAACGAAGCGCGCGGTCGCGTACGCGGTGACCGGTCGCGTGCTGCTCGATACCCCGGTCGGGACCGAGACGGTCGTGCTCAAAGGGACCGGAAACGTCCCACTGACGAAGCTATTCAAATAGATTGAACCTATGCCAGCGAGTCGAGCGGCCGTGGCCGCGGTCCTCGTGCCATCGATCATTCCCGTCCTGGTGCGGGCACTCATGACAGGGAGCAGGCGCAGATCCGTCAGCTAATCGAGATCCAGCTGCCCGTCGAGCGCGCGTTCCTGGTCGGCGCCCCGCGCAAGGGCTCGGCGGACGCGGCCCAGGTGGACGAGCACCTGGACGAGCTCGGCCGGCTCGCCGATACCGCCGGGGCCGACGTGGTCGGGCGGACTCTCCAACGCATCGAAGCACCGACACCCACCTTCTACATCGGGCAGGGCAAGGTCGAGGAGTTGAAGGACGTCCTGCACGATGCCCGCTCCACGTTGGTGCTGTTCGACGAGCCGCTCTCGCCGGTACAGGGAACGAATCTCGAGAAGGCGCTCGCGGTGCGCGTGATGGACCGCACCGAGGTCATCCTCGACATCTTCGCCACCCGGGCCCGCTCGGCCGAGGCGAAGATGCAGGTGGAGCTCGCGCAGCTCGAATACCTCCTCCCCCGCCTCACCCGTATGTGGACCCACCTGTCCCGTATCCGCGGCGGCATCGGGCTCCGGGGCCCGGGCGAGACCCAGCTCGAAACCGACCGCCGCGCCATCCGCCGCAAGATCTCCGGGCTCAAGCGGCGCTTGGAGGAGGTGGCGGACCATCGCGCCAACCAGCGCCAGGGCCGCCGCGACCTCCCGAGTGCGGTGCTCGTCGGCTATACCAACGCCGGCAAGTCGAGCCTGCTGCGCGCGTTCTCGGGCACCGACGTGTTCGTCGAGGACCGTTTGTTCGCCACGCTCGACACGTTGACGCGCGAGGTGGACGTAGGTGGCGGCTACCGCTTCCGCCTCACGGACACGGTCGGCTTCATCCGCAAGCTGCCGCATCACCTCGTCGCCTCGTTCCGCGCGACGCTCGAGGAGGCGCGCGCGGCGGACCTGCTGCTGCACGTGATCGACGCGTCCCACCCCGCGTGGGAGGAGCAGGTCGAAGTGGTCGAGACCGTGCTCGCGGAGATGGGTCTCTATGATGGCGGACGCGGGGCTGAGGCCGGGCCCGGGAAGCCGGGAGCCCCGGAGCGCAAGCGCACCGTGTACGTGTTCAACAAGGCCGATCTCCTGCCTGACTCCCAGGCGTTCTTGCAGCACGTGCGCGAGCGCTACCCGCACGCCGTCCTCACGAGCAGCCCGCCCACGGCGTCGGCGGTCCGTGCGGCCGAGGTCGAGGACTTACGCGCCGCGCTTCGGACCTCCGCGCAAGCCCTGCGACCCGTGGCGAAGATCCGGGTGCCCCTTGCGGACGGGAAGCTGCTCGCCGCCCTGCACCGCGACTCGGAAGTGATGGGTGAGATCCAGGCGGACGGCGTGGTGGAGGTGACGGCGCGGGTGGAGGCGTGGCTCCTCGGTAAGCTCCGGCGGGACGGGATCGCCGTCGAGATCGGGTGGTGAGCGGCCGCCCTCACCCGGCCATCCGCTCACCTCGCGTCGTCAACGTGGAGGATCTCCGGCGCCTGGCGCGGCGCCGCCTGCCGCAGATCATTTTCGATTACATCGACGGAGGGGCCGAAGATGAGGTGACGCTGCGCGCCAATCGGGACGCGTTTGCCGCCGTCACCTTTCGGCCGCGTCAGGCGGTCGCGGTGCCCGTGTGCGACTTGCGGACTGCAGTACTCGGTGCCGAGCTGGCCCTGCCGGCCTTGCTCGCACCGGTGGGCTACAGTCGCGCGATGCACCCTGACGGCGAGCTCGGTGCCGCTCGGGCGGCAGGTGCCGCGGGCACGGGATACATCCTCTCCACCGTCTCGGGGTACGGGATCGAAGACGTTCGGGCCGTCACCGCTGGGCCCGTGTGGTATCAGCTCTACCCCATTGGCGGGCGGGGGGCGGCCGAGGCGGCGATCGCGCGCGCGCGCGGGGCCGGCTTTTCGGCGCTCGTCGTCACGGTGGACACCGGTGTGGCGGGGCTGCGCGAGCGGGATATCCGCAACGGCATGGGCGAGCTGGTGGGGGGACCCCTGCTCGCCAAGCTGCGGCATCTGCCCCAGCTCCTCACCCATCCGCGGTGGCTCACGTCGTTCCTGCTCCACGGCGGTCTGCCCGTTCTGCCGAACATCGTCATCCCCGGCCAGGGACCGATGCCGTTGGTCGACGTCAACACGGCCCTGGGCCACACCCCCATCACGTGGGCGGACCTGCGCTGGGTGCGGGAGCTGTGGCCCGGCCCGATCGTGATCAAGGGGGTCCTGACCGGTGAGGACGCCCGCCGCGCGATCGACGCAGGCGCGGCGGCCGTCGTTGTCTCGAATCACGGCGGGCGGCAGCTCGACGGCGCTCCCGCGTCGCTGCGAGCCCTGCCCGAAGTCGTGGCCGCCGTGAACGGCCAGGCGGAGGTGCTGATGGATGGCGGCATCCGGCGCGGCAGCGACATCCTCAAGGCGATCTGCCTCGGTGCGCGCGCCGTGCTCCTGGGGCGTGCTTATGCTTACGGACTCGCGGCCGCGGGAGAGGCGGGTGTAGCGCGCGTGCTCGAGATCCTGCGGGCCGACCTCGAGCGCTCCCTCAAGCTCTTGGGATGTGCCGCGATCTCGAACCTGGGTCGCTCGTTTGTGGACGTGCCGGCGGGCTGGTGTGCCACGCCACAGTCCGGTGTGCGAACCGATTGAACGAATCGCGACATGGCAGGCGCCGAGGTAGGGGGATCGCCATCAGGCAGCCGTTATTCCCTTGCCGCCAGTCGACTCGATCGGGCCGCGGAGCGTCCTTGACCGGCGCTCTACTGCCTGCACCTTAAAGGCCGTCAGCTGGGATCCTGATTACCGAGGAGCAGACCTTTACGTTCTGATGGCCAGCTTCCACCCGGCGCCGGGCTGGTGGGGCAGGAGACAAGGATGAACATCATGTTTCCCGTGTTGTTGCGGTACAGCGATGTCGGGCTGCTGCTCCTCCGCCTCATGGTTGCAGTCGTGTTTTTCTCGAGTGGGCTGAGTCATCTCAAGGATCCTGTCGGGCGCTCCAAGAGCATCGGTGCGAGCCCCGCCTTTACGGGCTTTCTCGGGAGCGCGGAAGTGCTCGGCAGCATCGGGGTGGCCTTCGGGATCTTGATCCAACTCGCTGCTATCGGGTTGATACTCATCATGCTCGGGGCGATCCAGAAGAAGATCTTCCTGTGGAAAACGGGCTTTTGGGGAGAGAGAGGGTACGGCTGGCACTACGATCTGATGCTGCTGCTGATGAACCTCGTGATCCTCCTGACGGGCGGTGGCAAGCTCGTTGTGCTATAGGCTCCCGCGTCGGTAGGGCGCCCGCCCTCGCGGCGCGAACCAGCCGGTTGTCGTCACTGGGTTCGGCTGATCCGATGACACCAGGACGCATCGCCCGGGTTGTGGCGTTCGAATTCTGGGAAGCCGTGGCCCGTACCGCCTTCCGTGTAACGACCGGTCACGACCTGCTCCATACGTGTCCACGCCGCAATGCAGTAACACGTACGTCACCGTAGGGCGCGACTCACGGACTCAGGCCGTGCGCAGCGTGAAAATCGGCAACTCCGGCGGGCAGCAGAAGCGGGCCGGGAGCGCCACGGTCCCGATACCGCGAGACACATAGAGCGGCGCGAGCGTATCGCGGTACCATCCCGCGACGAACCGCCCGCTGCCCGTGGGCGTGTACGGCGTGTAGAACGGCAGGCGGATCTGGCCGCCGTGGGTGTGGCCCGTGAGGATCGCCGCGGGTTGGGGAAAGCGTCCGCGCGGTACGCCGTCGACGAACCCTGGGGCGTGAACCACCCAGATCGCGGGGTCGGCGCCGACGACCCCCTGGACCGCCGCCGCCACGTCCGGCTCGCCCGCCACCGGATCGTCGATCCCCACCACGGTCAGCTGCGCCGTGCCCACGCGGACCCGCCCGCTCGAGTTGTACAGGAACTCCACCCCCATCTGCCCGTAGACGCGCTCGGCCGTGGCGCGGTCGATCTCCGCATCGTGCTCCCAATTCCCGAGCGTCGCGAACGTCGCGAGCGTCCCGCGGGCATCGCGCGCCCAGGTGACGAGCCGGACCAGATCGGGGCGCTTGTTGTAGATGTCGCCGATCAACACCACGATCTCGGGGCGCTCGTGCGCGAGCAGCGCGAGCGTGGCGCGCGCTGCGGCGTTAACCCCGCCCTGCAGGTGCACATCGGTGACGCAGGCGACCCGCAGCCCGGCGAGGCGCGGCGCGAGCCCCGGGACGACGAGGTCGTGTCGGGTGACCTCGATCGCCGTGGGCTCGACGAAGAAGCCGTCGCCCAGGGCGGCGGCGGCGGCGAAGCCGGCGGCGGCGCCGAGGAAGCGGCGGCGGGTGAACTCGAGCGGCACGCCAGAAACCTAAGTGGTGGGGAAGGGGGCCTCCGGGGGGCCGGCACGTTGGGGGTGCCCCGGGGCCTCAGCTCGTGGCAAAGGCCTGGATCCACTCCCGGTCGGCGGCCGCTTTCGCCGTGCGCAGCGCGCTCGTGGCGCGGCCGAGCAGGTTCTTGGGCTCGACTGAGGTGTAGCGCGCGTTCGCGACCGCGTCGTAGCCGGCACGCAGGCTCGGCACCGCGCCCCCTGCGGCCCCCGTACCCGCCGCGTGCAGGGCCCGCGACATGCGCTCGGCGAGGAGCACCGCTCCCGCCCGGTCGGTGCCGGGGGCAACAACGGCGAACTCTCCCGGGCCCACCCGGCCGATCGCGTCCGAGCCTCGCCCGGCGGCGCGCAGCACACGCGCGACGAGGTCCACGGCGCCGGCGTTCGAGCCCTGGTGGGTGATCGGGGCGAGTGCGACGCAGGCGAGGGGCTCGGCATGATGGAACGCTTGGAGCCCGAGCTCTTGGGCGCGCAGCGCCAAGCCCCGCATCGTGTAGAGTCCGGTCTCGTCGGTGACCGGAGACTGTTCGCGTGCGCGGTCCGCGTCGCGCTTCAAGAACACGAAGCGGTCGAGCCGGGCGGCGAGCTCCTCGGGGTCGAACGGGTGGGCGAGGTACTGCCAGATGCCGGCACGCAGGGCGGCATGATGGCGCGCCGCGGTAGGATGGTCCGCGCTGAGCAGCAGGATCGGCACTCCTGGTCCCACGCGCGGGTCGGTGCGCAGTGCGCGGCTCGCGTCTAGGGGCTCGATATCGGGAAGCGATTCGTCGAGCACGACGACATCCGTGTCGGCCGTGAATCGCAAGTCGAGCAGTTGGACCCCCGTGTAAGCGCGACGCACCACGTAGCCACGACGCTCGGCGACTTGTTCCACGTAGCCACGACGCTCGGCGACTTGTTGCAGGTCAAGCGCGACGTCCGTGTGATGGCTCGCGACGAGGATACGGGGTGGCTGGGAGCGAGGTGAGGGCATCCGCGAAGCTTAGCGGTGTTGGAGCGAAGTCGAGTGCTCGACATCGCACAATCGGCGGCCGCGCGTCAAGACCGTTGCACCGACGCCACAGTGCCGGACGTCTCAGCCTGCCTTCCGCGCTCCCGCCCGGGCGCGAGGCAAAGACCCTTAGCCGTTCTCTCGCCGCTCGCCGGGTGCGGCCGCGACGCTCTGGACCCAGTCAAGAATCGCGCGCAGGTCGAACGGCTTTTGTAGAACCGTGCAGGGATTGAGCTCGAGCCAGGTACGCACACCGTCGGATTCGGCATCGCCCGTCATGATAGCGATGCGCCCCGCGAGGGTCGGCGAGCGATGCAGGATCGCGAGATACAGGGCGAGCCCGGACATCACGGGGAGATGCACGTCGAGGAGCACCGCGTCGGCACGCTCGGAGCCGAGCAGCTCG
>WNFE01001487.1_pt1 | contig 16949 bp, 18 predicted proteins | sample 5400451 | NCBI WGS metagenome assembly WNFE01 (sample SAMN13153344, study PRJNA577476) | soil metagenome | isolation source: 200 cm saprolite under Douglas fir tree site 2 hole 2 | place: USA:California | collected 2015-04-18 | reverse complement strand
GGAATCGTGGACCTTAACGTTCCAAGAGACGGATTTCATCGATGCTGGACAAGTCTGACGAGAGTCTCACGAGAGTCTACAATGCTCTTGCCAATCCGACCAGACGTCAGATTGTCCAGATTCTGAAGGAGAGAGGCAAAGCAGGTTTCACAGACCTCCATGATACTCTGAAGATAAGCGTAGGCGCGCTCTATCATCACCTGGATAGTCTCGAAGGGTTCGTGGCTCAAGGGGCCGACCGCAAATATGTGCTGACTGATGATGGCAGAGCCGCCATCAACGCATTCAGCAGTGGCGAGGAGCGAATAATGGCGAACGCCGCTCAAGCTCCTACAGCGGAATCGCGCTTCGGCTTCTTTTCAAGAGAGCTTCTGTTTGGCAGAACTGTATTCAACTATCTTAGCCAGGAGCCGTTGAGGAGCCTCCCAATTGCAGCCATGATCCTAGCTCTCGGAGGAGCAATATCCTTCATGACAAACCTCGAACCGATTCTCCTCTTCTATCTCAATCCGACTCAAGGAATCGCGAAAACCTGGTTCCTCCTGCTGTTCCCCCTAGGGTGGTTCATCACGTTCGCAGTTGCGGATATCATGTGCAATTTGTTCTATCATAGGAGTGGAGGGGAACTCAGTCTAATCAACGGAACCGCTTTCGCGATGTTGCCCCTACTCCTAGTTCCCGGTCTGATTCTACTGGTCCAACCCTTCTCAGCAGTGATACAATCGGCGATGGCATTCACAATTCTACTACAAATAGGGGTTCAGGTCTGGGTTGTCTGCCTACTTTCGAGCGCTATTTCGATATCGAAGGGTCTTAAGATGGAGCGGACAGCTCTGATCAGCCTCGCGGTGATGTACCTGAACATCACCGCGGTCATCTTCGCACTGTCCCTCGGACTGTTCTAAGACCCCAGAACAATCCGGTTTAGGACTCTGTAACAGGTTCTATTAATGTAGAAACTGTAATTTCGCCCCATTCAGAAGAAAAACGCCTAAATCGCGTCTAAACTATATGTCTAGCTTGAAGAAACAGAGATGATTCGAGAACAATGAAAAGAACGATGACGATGCTACTCGGAACCTTTGCACTCGCAATCTCAGTACTTGCGGTGCCCGCTGTAGCGGGAGCCGCCCCCACAGGATCGGTCGACTCATCAAACAGGGTCATCTTCAACAGCGGATCTTTAACGGGGGTCTTTGAGGGAAACGTCCCTCACATCACGTTCTACGCTACAAACGAGGTTGGAAGAACAACCTACCAGCTCAACTTCAGAGCACTCATAGAGTTCAACATGGGAACCAGCACTGGAGAAAACACCTACGAGAGTCTTCTAATGGTCGCCCGGGCCGACTTTGACTCCGCGTCCTGGACGCCCAGCAGCTTCTACCCGGTTGAGGACAAAACCACTGGGACTACGATTGGAATAGGCTTCAACTTCACCCTCAACAGTCACATGCAGATTGTTGAACAATCCCCGCCACCTCAAACTCTCAATCCAAGTGACGTTGTGCTCGTCGTAAAGGCCTATAACAACACCAGGACTATAACCGTCAACGGACAATCCGTAACAATCAACACCGCAGAGATCAAGATCGACTTCGTGCTGAAAAACTGGCCCTTCGCATCGACCAGTGACAAACTGGCTTTGCAAGTGAACATGCACAGCGACTATAACCATTTCGATCTGGATCAGTCTACCGGCACGACAACTGTCGACGCAACCAATGACGAGGGTGCTGCAGTAATGGAGCATCCCTACACTGAGACCGCCTACACGGAACAAAATGTGCGATATGCTAGTGGACCGGTGACGTCAAGCATGAACATCGGGTTCTTCCACTTCGTCAACACAGCAACAATAACAGCACCCGATGGGACTACAAGTCAAAAAGCGGTGGTCGCCTCTTACAAGGCCGAAAAAGATGGGCCCGAAACCTTCCTCAAACTGTACCTGATCTATCCATACTTCCCCAGCGGATCAACCCTAGTTCATGACCCTAGCTTCGGCCTTCAAGGCGGACTGCCAACCCTCTACATCATTGCAGGAGGCGCGGGAGTCGCAGGACTCGTCGCGGTCCTCGTGATTAGACACCGCCACCTTCAAGTCCAAAGGTTTCCGAAGAACAAATAGAAGACCTCAAGCGGAGCATGTCTCCGCTCCCCCTCTTTCTTTTTTATCACGTTAAGCTTAATCAGGCGAGACAAAGGTTCTGCAGGTTCATTATTTGAAACGTGTGATGTTTGGATAGAGTCCCATTATGAAGTACCGGACCCTTGGAAAGACAGGTCTCAAAGTCAGCGAGGTGGGATTTGGGGCATGGGCAATAGGAGGAAACAATTACGGGAACAGCTACGGACCTACAGACGACAAGGTCTCGCTCGCGGCGGTTGAACGAGCCTTTGAGCTTGGATGCAACTTCTTCGATACTGCTGACGTCTATGGACATGGACATAGCGAAGAGATTCTCGGCCAGGCACTGAGGGGGCACAGGAACGATGTTATCCTGGCGACCAAAGTGGGGGGCGACTTCTACCATGATCCTCCTCGCATGAACTTCAACCCGGACTATCTGGAGTTCGCTTCTGCAAAAAGTTGCGAAAGGCTGAAGACTGATTACCTCGACCTCTACCAACTTCACAATCCTCCCGTCCAATTACTGAAGAACGGAAAGATTTTCGAAGGTCTCGAGAAGCTAAAGGACTCGGGGAGAATCCGGCACTACGGCGTCTCCATCCACGATCCGCAAGAAGGACTCCTTGCAATGAAGTACGGACAACCAGCAGCCATCCAAGTAGTCTTCAACATTCTACGCCAAGAGGCGAAAAGCCAACTCTTCCAGGCAGCCCGAGCGCAAGATGTCGCGATCATCGCACGAGAACCGCTTTCCAACGGATTCCTAACCGGGAAATTCACCTTCGACTCAACCTTCCCATCCGGCGATATCCGTGGCAATTTTCCCCGCAACTATCTCTCGGGTTTGATAGGAGCGGCCCAACAGCTCAGACTTCTCGAATCGAAGACGAGGACTCTCGCCCAAGCCTCCCTAAGATTCGCGCTTGATCATAAGGACGTGTCAACGGTCATCCCTGGAGCGAAGACCCCGCAACAGACAGAAGAGAACATCAGAGCATCGGACCTACCTCCCCTGACGGGAGAAGAGCTACTGAGAATCAGAATTCTGAGAGAGCAAGGATTCGCATAGACTGAGGTCGAACAGCATCGGCTAGGTACCTTCTCAGAATAGCCAACAAGGAGCGGTACACTCCTAGAGATGTTCAACAGATCTCCGCTAGTATCCGGAAGATTCTCGGTTCTCGGGAGAGCGCGAGCCACTTCCGGGTAGGCACTGATGCAGTTGAGTTCAATATATTCGCGGATAACGAGAAGGAGCTGGAGGAGCGGAAGAGACTCCTCACGGAGAACTCGTTCAAAATAGTCAGCCTGAGGGCTCTCGATACCTCTCCGAAGCTTGTCAGCAAGGATGAAGCGCTGGCTGAAGGGATAGAATTCTTCAACGAGGAAAGGTTCTGGGAGTGCCACGAAGCCCTCGAGCAAGCGTGGCACATAGCGAAAGGTGTGGAACGAGACGCGATCCAGAGTATAATCCTGACGGCGGCCGCATTCGTGCATTATCAGAAGGGTGAAGAAGAAATCTGCCTGTCTATTCTGAAACGAGCAAGAGCCAAAATGGCCTCAGCCAAGACTAGCGAGATAATAGACCTTGAAGGACTTCAATCGAATATCGATGGGATCTTGGAGTCTGGGAAGATTCGGCTGTTCAAGCTACGAATGAGTCGCATCTGACCCTACGATTTTTCTATCAGCCGACGACTCTGGTATCCCTATCCTTTTAGCTGGAATCCCGAAAAAATCAGAGGGACCCTAAGGCTTGGCCATCGTCAACATCGACAACCGGTATTCTACGGTACTCGCCATGATCTCCGGCGTCATGATCACCGCCACCCGGCTGGCAATCCCCCAGTTCTATCCATCCCAGGCTACCAACGGCTGGGCGAATCTCTTCGCCGAGCTATCCAGTGGCGGCCTCACACTATTCGCGGTGCTAGCGGGAATCATATCGTTCCTCGTCCAGTTCGGAGGAGTCTCGATATTCATCGGCGGCTTGCTGTGCTACAGAAAGCATCTACGATCTGGAAAAGAATTCGTTGGAATCGGAACAACTTTTGGTTTCGCTGACCTGTTGCTGGCAATACCCTCTCTAGGGTCGAGTAGCTCTGGCCCAATCTACCTAGTAGCCGTCGCCTGGTCGAGCCTCCTCCTCGCCGTCTTCGCGGGACGTCACATCAAAGGCCCCAAGGGAAGCTATGCCGGTGAGGTGAGGAAGATCATGACCGGGATACGGAGCAGGATTCTTCGGCAGGAGAAAAGGAAGAGAAGGGAGAGGCGCCTTCGCCGAAGGCGCGCGCAATCGAAAATTACGAGAGGAAGCCTACCCTCTACGAAACAGTACAACGTCAGCAGCAACAAAGACAGTGAGAGCTAAGCTTCCCGCGAGAAGAACCCCTGGGACTGGATAGCGCCAGAAGGCGGCGATGGTGAAGACCAGAATTACGAAAATTGCGAGAATGTCACTCAAAAGCCTCTTGTCAACCTGGTCCAATCTGGACCGACTCTTTGAAGCAGGTCTCTCAGCGCTACTCATTTCGGAGATTCTCGTAGAGAGCCAGCTGAATTTGTAGATAAGTCCTATCTGAGATTTCTGTAGCGTTACGTCAGATTAGCCCGTTATGGATCTGATGAGGAGCAGAATGTTCCTCTTCCTCTCTCTCATCCTCCTCTTGCTGTAATTGTACCATTCAGGACCGTATGGAATGTACTCGCTTACTCTGAATCCGTCTGCGAGGAGGCTCGATTTTAGATCATCCCTGATCCCTTTCAACAGTTGGAACTCGAAATCAGCCTTGTGATCACGGCTAAGCTTCTTGGCTTCAGTGATCATTTTCTCATCATGTGTGCCGATCGCAAAGAATCCATTCTGTTCAAACAAGATATGCATTAGTCGTAGATAGTTGGCGTTAAGCTCGCTTCGACGTTTGAAAGCAACCTCCCCATTCTCTGGGTACGCACCTTTCACGAGCCGTATTTTTCCGCCTCGCGGCAAGAGATCTCGCAGATCACTTTCTGTGCGCTTCATGTTTGCCTGCAGACACAATCCAAGATCCTTGTGCGTCCCGAGCAGTTCGCGGTAGATCTCTACTGTCGACTCCGTGTAAGGGGAGTTTTCCATGTCTATCCAGACGAAGCGTCCTTCCTCCTCGGCCTTTGCTATTATCTTGAGGAGGTTGTCTCGGTACAATGGAATCTCGGCTGCCAGCCCTATCTGTGAAGGTTTGACTGATATGGTGGCTTGAAGGTTCTCGCTCTGGATCGTCTCTAGAAGTTTCAGGTATTCCTCCACGTATTGCTGTATCAGCTTCCGATCAGGAGTGTGTTCTCCTAGACGGTTGAGGATAGCGTGGATCTTTCTCTCGTTAGCATTGCGGGCCGCATCCATGGAGTCTTGTAGAGTGTAGCCGGCAATCCAGCGCTTGGCGATTCAGTAGAAGAGTCGTTCGGTGATTCGTGTCATCGTTGAAGGGTCTCAGACAGTCTCGTTCTGAAAGTGGTCTCTTCGATCTCCAATCGATAAAGGCTTCGAACGTTTCCTCACCAGATTCTCTCCAGAATCTCTAGAGCATCGGCCGATTCACGACCACCAACGTCTCGCGCAATTTTTGGCAAACCATTTTTTGTGATCCCATAGTCTCTTAGTCTCTTCGACAGGCCCAGTCCACGGACCAGGTCAGCGACTCCATCGGCAGCTTCCAGCGCTACTTTGTCCACATGAACCCCTTCCGTGTTTTTACCTTCGGCCCTTGCTATGAGCGCCAGCCTCTCCGGGTTTCGCTTTGCTTCCATCCGCATTACCTCTGAAAGCGTAAGGCATGACGTAATACCGTGAGGGATATTCCAAGTTGCGCCAATCACCCGTCCTATCGAGTGGCTTAATCCAGTACCTACGCTGACAACCCCAGCAAAAGACATCCATGCAGCTAGCTGGCATTTCAATCTAGACTTGAGGTCTGCAGGATCTCCGGTCGAGAGTTTCAGGTTTTGAAAAAGAAGGCTGATGGCCTCGAGCGCGAGTGTGTCAACGTATGATTGATGGTTTGGCGAGTACACAGCCTCTACGGCATGATCTAGACTTCTGATTCCGCTCGAAGCCCACAGCCAGCCTGGTGTGGGAAGGGTCAGCTCAGGGTCGAGAAAGACTGACCGCGGAACCATGCGCAGGTCTCGGAACCCTGTTTTGCGATTCAGTTTCTCATCGGTCATCCCGGCGATGTGGGAGAATTCGGCTGCGGAAAGGGTCGTAGGAACTGCAATGTGTGGAATTGCGGGACGCCGAAAATCTTGGGACAGTTCTTTGACAATGATCTTGGTCGAGTCGATCGGGCTGCCTCCGCCTAGGCTGATTAGAGTATCCGCCTTGGATTCTCCAACTGCAGTTGCTGCCTGGCGGATTCTACTCATAGGTGCGTGTTGCTTGATTTCCGAGAAGACGCCGGCGAGCTTCGTTCCCGCGGCATGCTCTACTCGTGCGACTAGGTCCGTCTTTTGCGCGATGCTTTGTCCAGTTACCAGAAAGAGTCTGCGCGAACCTATTCTATCTAGCTCGTCTCTCAGCCTAGTAATGATTCCTGGCCCGAAAAATACTCGTTCAATAGGAAGGTAGGTGTACTCGCCTGACGCCACACCAGTCTCAATGGTGGACAAGTGTTTTGTTATGGTGCGGTTGCGCCTATCTTGACAGGTCCCATCCAGCTGAACGGGTAGTTCGGATCGTCCAACCTCTCTGCATTGCTAGTGACTCTTAGCGGCTTTTTTGTCTCTATCATTATCGCCAGTTCATTCGTAGAGTCTTTTCCGAGGCTTGCTTCTATCGCCCCCGGTTGGGGTCCGTGATGGATTCCTCTCCGGTGCAGTGTGTAAGAGCCTATCTCGATCCCTCTGCGGCTTCCGAAATCGCCGCCGACATAGTAGAGGATCTCGTCACTATCTATGTTGCTGTGATTGTAGGGGACAGGTATGGCTAGTGGGTGATAGTCCAGTTTTCGCGGGACGAAGGATAAGACGTCGAAGCCTGGGGCTTCAAACGTTTGGTGTATGGGTGGCGGCTGATGGACCCTGCCGGTGAGGGGTTCGAAGTCGTTGACGTTGAATATCCATGGGTATAGGTAGCCGTCCCAGCCTACTACATCGAGAGGATGAAAGTCGAACGTGTACGACATCAGGGCGTTGTCAACTTTCATGCGCACCTCGAATTCTCCCTTCTCGTTGTGAATAGCCAGTTCCTCGGGTTCTCGAAAGTCGCGGTCTGAATATGGCGCTAACTCCACCAACTGCCCGTAATCATTCCGGTATCGTCGCGGTATCTCAATCGGACCCGCTGACTCCGTTACTAGGAATCTACTCTCCTTAGAATCCAGCATTATCCGGTAAGTGGTCCCACGTGGGACTACGATGAAATCACCTTCGTGAAAGGGGAGGAGCCCGAATACGGATTCCAGCGTTCCCTTGCCTTCATGGACGAAGTAGAGCTCGTCGCCTTGAGCGTTTCGGAAGAACGACTCCATGGATTGAGTAGGTCGGGCTGACGAGATGAACACATCATTGTTGTAGAAGAGCGGCTGTCGGCCTTCAACCACGTCTTTCGTCGTTTCAAGGTTCTTTGTCCGAATGTGGTGATGGCGGTGTTCATTTGGTTGCCATTCGGAGATGCTGAGGTCTCTGAGTTTCTTGATGTGTGAGACCCGAGTCGGAGCGTATTCATGATAGAGGGTCGAATAGACCCCAGAGAAGGCCTCTGTCCCGAAGATTTCCTCGTGGTATAGCGACCCGTCAGGCTTTCTAAACTGGGTGTGTCGCTTCTGAGGAAGTTTTCCTAGCCGCTGATAACTTGGCAAGTTCGCTTAGCGCTACGATTTCGCGGTCTCTATAATTCTGTTCCTCAAGACGCCTAACCGTTCAATTTCCAGCTCCACGCTGTCTCCAGGTTTCAACCACGGGTGAACTTCCTGCCCAAGCTCCAGCAGAGAGCCAGTTCCCACCGTGCCCGACCCGAAGATTTCTCCGACTCGCAACTCGACCGACTGTGAGGCTCGAGCGATCATTTGCGGGAAGGTCCAATGCATCTTATTCATGTTCCCGTCTGACAGATACTTCCCGTTGATTGTTGCTTTCATCCGCAGTTCGAATTTTCCGGGTCCAATCTTCTTGTCTTGCAGTTCATCAGGGGTGACGAGCCAGGGTCCAAGTGACGTTGCGAAGTCTTTCGCCTTCGCAGGACCTAACCCAATCCTCATTTCTGGTTGTTGTATGTCCCGTGCGCTCCAATCGTTCATTATTGTATATCCGGCGATGTGGCTTTCTGCTTCTGCTTCTCCAATATTCGTACCATTTTTTCCGATGATACAGGCGACCTCCAGCTCATAATCGAGCGTTTTAGTGTACGAAGGGTATGGGACCCGGTCGTCTTGACCGTATAACATGGCGGGATTCGAATAGTAGAATGCGGGGAACTCATACCATTCTTCTGGCATCTGAAGGCCTCTTCGAGCTCTTGCGGCTTTTACATGATCCTCGAAGGCGTAAAAGTCCCGGATGATTGGAGGGCGATAGATAGGGGGCCGAATTCTCACTTCGTTCAGCTTCTCCATCGTTCGTGGGATTTTTTCTGGGTCGATTCTATTGAAAATCCGCCAAGATAGTTTCTGAAGATCTTCAAGGACTTTCGGACCCTTCGCAACTACGTCGAGAGTTGAAGACGCGTTTTTGGACAATGCATGTATTGTGGGTGAGATGCGGATGCCGAGAGGAGCGGATACGCCGGCTAGGTTGTGAATGTCTAGAATCCATTCTCCCCAGAGTAGTGCTGGCCGGGTCTTCAGCGGGGTCTTGTGTTCGCTGTAGGTGACCAGCTTCATGCGTTGCTAGAGATTGCCGCGCTTCGCCTGTTCCTGTTCTATCGACTCGAAGAGAGCTTTGAAATTGCCCTTTCCAAAAGACTCGCTACCTCTCCGTTGTATCAGTTCGAAGAAGAGCGTCGGCCTGTCTTGGAGAGGTTTGGTGAAGATTTGGAGCATGTATCCCTTCTCATCTTTGTCGACGAGGATGCGGAGTTTCTTGAGATCGTCGATGCGCTCGGAGATCCCTCCGATTCGCTTAGGCAGTTCGGCGTAATATGAGTCGGGAGTATTCAGGAATTCAATTCCTCTCTGCTGGAGGCGCGAGACGGTTGCGATCAGGTTGTCGGTTGATATGGCGAGGTGTTGGACGCCGGCGCCTTTGAAATAGTCAAGATACTCTTGAATCTGCGACTTTCTCTTTCCAGCGGCGGGCTCGTTGATCGGAAACTTGACCGTTCCGGACGGATTCCGCATCACTTTGGAGCGAAGGGCTGAGTATTCAGTGCTAATGTCCTTATCGTCAAAACTGATTAGTTGTGAGAAGCCGAAGACTTTGCCGTAGAATTCTACCCAATAGTCCATCTTTCCCTCTTCGACATTCGCCACGACATGGTCGACGCGTTGAAGTCCAACTGGTTCAGCATTGCCTTTGATCGGCACAAACCCCGGAGCAAAGACGCCTTTGTACCCGTCTCTTTCGATAAACGTGTGAACTGTGTCCCCGTAGGCCGAGATAGCCGAGCCCTTGAGGACCCCATGGTCGTCCTTCAAGCTAGTGGGAGCTCTGATTCCCTTAGCTCCTCTCTTGATTGCCTCGTTGTAGGTCCATTCCGTGTCTTTTACACGGAGTGCAATATCGGCGACGCCATCGCCGTGCGTCAGAACGAACCTTGAGATTGGATGGTCAGGGTTGAGGCCGGTGGTTAGGAGTAGTCGAATGTCCCCTTGCTGCAATAGGTAAGAGGTCTTGTCCTTGACCCCTGTCTCGGGTCCAGCGAACGCAATAGGTGTGAATCCGAAGCCGTTCTGGTAGAAATAGCTCGCCTGCTTGGCGTTTCCAACGTAGATTTCCACATAGTCGATTCCTTCTATCGGAAGAACCTCAGATTTCATGCTTCTCAGCGAATTCTCTGGTTCGGGCTACTGGCTATTAATTCATTCCCTCAGATTGCAGCGAGGAGTGAAGTGAAGCCGGCCAGGAACTGCGTAATGGCTACAGATTATGACTTTCAAGAAAATTCTGAACGAGTTTCTCGACCTCTTGAGGTGAATCCTCGGGAACGAAATGCCCAGCGTTCAAAGTCTCAAGCTTCGATTCCGGAATCATCTTAGAGATTCTTTCAGCATACGTTGTCCCTGACTTTCCTGTGCCCCAAATTATCGTCGTTGGGATCTTCAGGTTAGTGAGACCTTGCTCCACTTCCTTCAGCGGTTTGAAGCTCGGATGATAACTTGAATCAGGAAACATTCTTGCAAACGCCAGGTATGCTTGCTTCGACTCGTCGTCTGGAAACGGTGCCCAGTAGGCCTTCATAGTCTCCTCTGATATTTTCTCCGGATGCATCGCTGAATCTTTGATTATGGCGGGAGTAATTTTTGAAGCAGCAGCAGGTGGGATGCGAAAGTCTGTCGTGAGAAATGTGTTGAGAATAACCAGCCCAGCGACGTTCTGAGGATTACGCACAGCATACTGCAATGCGAAGGGAGCCCCCCAATCATGAACAACAAGAACAATATTCCGGAGTCCCAAAGACTGGATTAGCCCAGAGACTATCCGGGAATGATGGGGAAAGTCGTGGAGCAGAGGGTTTGGCTTGTCAGACTTACCGAACCCCATCAGGTCCATTGCGATGGCCCGGTGACCGGATGATACTGCGGGGATGATATTCCTCCACATGTACGACCAAGCTGGATTGCCATGTACCATTACGACCGGGCGGCTCCCGTAGCCTTCGTCTACATAGTGGATTCCGAGACCGTCGATTTGGAGCCAACGCTCCTGAAACGGCCAACCCTCAAAGTACGGCCACCCCTGCCTTATCATCTGGTCAGATGCCCTCGGACACTAACGATGAGTGCAATGGGGTCCGAATCTTAAGCGATATAGGAGTGTTGTAACTCCAAAAGAAACCATAATATTTCATCGTGCTATCCAGGCGACTAGGTTAGCAACATGGATTGGGGAATGAGAAATCGCCTATCACGAATCATCAAGCCATCTACCGGTCACGCCGTGATGTTAGCAGTAGACCACGGCTACTTCATGGGACCAACACACAAACTGGAAGAGCCTCGAAAGACGATCGAGCCGCTACTTCCCTACGCTGATGCGATCATGTGCACTCGAGGAGTCCTCCGCACATCGGTTGACCCAAAGACCAGTGTCCCGATAGTGTTGAGAGTCTCTGGAGGCGCAAGTGTCATTGGGGAGTCGCTGACGAACGAAGCGACTACCACCTCGTTCAAAGACGCGATGCGGCTCAACGTCGCCGCAGTTGCCCTATCGATCTTCGTCGGGACCCAGCATGAACACCAGACGCTAAAGAGTCTGGGTCAACTAGTGAACCTCGGAGAGGACTATGGGATTCCGGTGCTCGCAGTTACAGCTGTCGGAAAAGAGTTGGAGAAGAGGGACGCGAGGTATCTGGGGCTGGCTTGTCGAATCGCTGCCGAGATGGGAGCTCACTTCGTCAAGACCTACTTCTGTGAAGATTTTGGAAAAGTCGTCAAAGGCTGCCCTGTCCCCCTCGTCGTGGCGGGGGGTCCGAAGCTAGAAACAGAACTAGACGCGTTCGAACTCGCCCATGACGCCATAGCGGACGGCGCGATCGGAGTGGATATGGGACGGAATATTTGGCAGTCAGAACATCCAGTTGCCATGATCACAGCCATTCGTGAAATAGTTCACGACGGGGCTAGTGTGAGAGAAGCACAGCAAACCTTCGAGGAAGCCAAGAAAACGAAAACTCCCGTCTTAGCAAAGACTCCCATCAGATAGACTCTTTCTCAAAACATGAATGCTCGTAACACCATTTTTCTGTCTTCTAACTCTATGGTGACATCGGCTTGACGAAGAAGCTCTACTGGGAACAGCCCTACTCGAAGGATTTCACATCAAAGGTGGTTGCGTCTGATGCGACGAGGGTCGAGCTTGACCAGACTCTGTTTTATCCGAAGGGTGGCGGCGTATCCTGCGATACAGGCGTCTTGGGCGGTACCAAAGTAGTGGAGACTTCGAAGGAAGGGGACAAAATTCTGCACTCATTAGAATCCCCTACTAGCTTCTCAATTGGTCAAACGATCACCGGTCGCATAGATTGGGACAGACGGCACCGTTTGATGCGTATGCACACTGCAGGCCATTTGTTGAGTGCTCTCTTCTATTCTGGCGCCAAATGCCTCATCACCGGTAATCAGATTGACGTTGAGAAATCGCGGATGGACTTTAGCCTCGATGTATTCGACCGGACTCAGATTGAGCGAATCGTGAAAGAGGCGAATAGGCTCATTACCAATGACGCGCTGGTCATGTCCTACTTCCTAGAGCGAAGCGAGGCTCTGAAGATCCCGGATATGGTGAAATTGGCACAGGCGGCTCCGCCGGTCGAGGCTCAGCTTCGCATCGTGGAAATTGCTGGCATAGATCGTCAGGCTGACGGTGGGCTCCACGTCGCCCATTTGAACGAGATAAGACGGATTGAGCTTTTGAAGCTGGAAAACAAGGGAAAGACGAACCGCCGACTGTACTATGATGTAGCGAACACGTGATACGCTTAGGCCCGTGTATTTTCTTCGAATTTGGCGAATGAAGCAACTCAGTTGAGATTCCCGAATCCTAAGCTCTCGGAAAAATCGAGTTTTTGTCCAGCTCTTCCCGGCGATCGTTGAAATATCGAGATTTCATGTGTTCTCTCAAACTGTGAAGCAAATCTCATCCTTCCACGGTGAAAAATTGTTTTGATCGGCTTCGATAAGGCTGGCAAGAGATTCGGCACACTGGACGCTGTAAAAGAATTCTCGATGACCATTCAGGACGAGGAAATTCTTGGCCTCCTGGGCCCGAACGGAGCAGGCAAGACAACCCTGATGCTGATGATGGGCACGGTCTATCGACCAACAAGCGGTAAGATCTCCGTGAATGGATTGGACGTCGTTCAGCATCCGAACGATGTGAGAAAGATGATCGGAATCGCCTTCCAAGATCCTCGAGTAGATGGAATACTGGGAGCTTTCGATGTCCTCAACTGGCACTTGAAGATGACGACGAACCTCGACAAGGTAGAGCGCGAGGATCGCGTGGAGAAGGTTTTGCGGGCTGTCGATCTCTGGGATGCGAGGAACAAGAGGACCTGGTTGATGAGCGGCGGAATGCGGAAGAAGGTTGAGGATTGTAAGGTCCTGGCGCAGCGTCCGAAGATTGCTGTGTTTGACGAGCCGACCGCTTTCCTCGACGTTCCGAGTAGGTTGCTGATGTGGAAGATGATTCGAGAGCTGAGAGACGAAGGCTCTACTGTAATTGTTGCGACGAACATGATGGACGAAGCTGAGAGACTCTCTGACCGAGTAGCAATCGTAAACCTTGGCAAACTGGTCGCCATCGATGCCCCTGAACAGCTGAAGGGCAAGACGAAGGGTGGAGAAGTCCTAGAACTTACGGTAGGAAACGGACAGGAGTTTCCACGCGAATGCCTTACACAGTTTAGCGAAGTCCAAGAGGTGAATCAGGAGAACAACAAAGTCACTGTCTACTTGAGCGGGGGGAGACTGCTCCTACCGAAGATTGTCGAGACGCTCACAAACCGGGGCGTCAAGATTGACAGTGTTCATCTGAAGGAGGTCACCTTGGAGGATGTCTTCCTCAACTATACAGGTCACAGACTCGAGTGACCTTTCCGGTCAATCGACCTCCCGGCTCGTCCTCCAGATGGCCCGGAGAGACATCGCCACCCTGTTCCGGACCCCATGGATCATAATCTCAAGAAGCCTAGCCTTCATCATCCAACTATTTGTCTTCGCCTACCTGATCAGCGGCCTCGTCGTAAAGTTCCCCGGCTTCTTCCCCTACTACGCCGTCGGAAGCGTTGTCTCAGTCGTCGCTTCGATCTCTTTCATCATCGGATACGACATTTTCGAAGAGGCCGAAGAAGGATTACTGGACTACCTATTGACGCTACCAATCCCTAGACGCGAGTTCATCATAGGACGTGCCCTGGGAGGGGCGGTCCGCGCGATGATATACACGATTCCAATGTTTGCCATAGTCGCCGTGTTGGAGAACTTTTCGAACCCGCTATCCCTCATAGCCGCCGTCCTCGACCTGTTCCTTCTCGCATTCGGCGTCACTGGACTCTCAATAACCGTAGCGGTTAGCGTTCGCAGCGCCAACAGGTTCGACGTCGTGCTCGCTTTGCTGGAGTTAGCCGTGTCCAGAGCGAGTACTGCACTCTATCCCTTGGCTTTCATGCCAAGCTACGTCGCCGCCCTCGCGCCGTTTTCTCCTGTCACGTTCGCCGCGGACAGTACTAGGGCAGCACTGTCCGGATCCAGTCTGGACATTCTGGGGCTGGCTGGCTTGTTGGCGTTTGTTGCCATTTTCCTAGGTCTAGGAGCCACCTTCTACTTCCGCCGCCTCGAGGGAGGGGTCTACGCCTGAGCTCGATCCACTTAATCCCACGAGTAATCGAGAGAGACGTCAAGATACTATTCTCAGACACGTTCTTGATCGGAATAATGTTCGCCAATTTCTGCATAGACCTATTCGTCACAGCAGCCACATTCGGAAATCTTATCGGCTCCAGCTACTTCCTTAGAATAGCTCCAGGCTCCAACCTCATAACCGCCATGGTCGCCGCTTTTCAATCAGGTCGAGACATTTGGCGCGAGAAGTACATCAAAGACCTCGCTTCGTATCTCTTGACCCTTCCCATCCCTCGCAAAATATTCGCCTTGTCAAGGATCACTGGTGGAGTAGCGCGTAGCGTCATCGCAACGTTTCCCGGCACTCTCGTCATATCGTATCTCTACGGTATCTTGTTTAGCCCTCGACTTGTCGAGGCTTTTGTGATTGTCGCAGTCTTTTCTCTGGGAATAGTGGGACTTTCAATAGCCGTATCGGCGTTCGCCTCTACAATTGAGGTGTTCGCAACTGTCAGGAGTGCGATACAACTCTACCTCTCATTCCTCAGCACAATATTCTATGACGTCAGCCTCTTCCCAGCAATAGTGCAACCGATTGTCCAGACGAATCCCATGACTTGGGCTATGCAAGCTTTCAGAGCACTTCAGAGCCAAGGGTCCACATTGTATCCGATCTCAGTCCTGGTTGGCCCTTCGCTGGCGTTTGCCTTGCTCGGGGCCGTTTGTTATCTCTGGTACACGAGATTATGATCATTGAGAAGTTTTCGCAAGCGCAACGAGATTCATCTAGGAATAACCTGAAATAATCAAAATCCGAACTCGCCTTATGCCCAACTGTCCTGTGTGCGGAAAAGAGGTCCAGTCAACAACAGCCTTTTGCCCCGCGCGTGGTACGGGTCTCAAGCCGACCGGCCCCGGTGCATCCATGCAAACTGGAACATACTCTCCAAACTATTCTTATCCTCAACAGGGCTATGGAATGCCAACGGCGAGCCAGCCCCACAGCCATAGAAAGTACATTATTGCAATCATCATAGTCGCGCTGATCGGTCTCATTGTTGGAGGACTTGTTACCAGCACATTCCTCATAGGACCTGACGTGACCGATGTGACCGGGACAGTCACCCTTCAGCAGCCCTACGCCACGCAGTACAACGGCACCCCAAACCGACTAGTCTTCAATAGCGCATTGACAGGGAATCTGAGCGCTGGCGTCTTCCGGGACAAGTCCTATCAATTATACCTCCCAATTCTCTCAAGCGGAAGCTACATCGTCACAATCCAGTGGACAAACGTCACAGCGGGGGCCGTTTCGTTCTACACCTGCACAGCCAATCCGAGCACGTTCAGCTCATCCGACCAGAACGCTACCAAGGACTTCTCATGTTAGACTCGTACTAGCCGAACTAGCCATTCATCCCGCTTCCATCCTGTCGGTAAGTATAAGCCATCGATACAATAGATTTGGAGAAACCCAATGGCCTCCCAAGACGAAGAGATCGAGGTTAGGGCCCTAGGGCTCGCAGTGGACTTCCTAGACGTCTCCAAGGAATACGTAGTGAACGGAAAACTCCTCAAAGCCCTCTCGTCAATAACCATGAACGTCAAAGAAGGAGAAGTCGCCGCGATCGTCGGACCGTCCGGGGCCGGCAAGACAACCGTTCTCAACATAATCGCGGGACTCGAGAAACCTTCTCAGGGAGAAGCCAGGGTCCTAGGACTTGATTTGAACGAGTCGAATGAGCATTCTCTCTTGGCGTTCAGATCCGCGAACATAGGCTTCATCTTTCAATCCTACAATCTCGTCTCGACTCTAACAGCGGAGGAGAATGTTGAGTTGATGATGGAGCTCGCCGGATGGAGCGACAGCGGAAGAAATGAGAAGTTGACCGCGGAGCTCATCAGCATGGTCGGGCTAACCGAGAGAGCAAAGCATCTTCCAGCTCAACTTAGCGGAGGAGAACAACAGCGTGTCGCGATTGCCCGTGCTATGGCGAATGATCCTCCCCTTTTTCTAGCTGACGAGCCGACGGGAAACCTTGATCTTAAGACCGGGCTGGAAATCGTCAAGCTTCTGACGCGTATGAAAGGAGAGAAGGGCAAGACCATTGTTGTCACGACGCATGACGATCGAATAGTCGAGATGGCAGACGTAATCTTTCATCTGGAGAATGGAACTTTGGAGAGCGTTGATAGGCCCGTTAGGGTTCGCAGCTAAGAGCCTGCGACGCCGCGGCTTTCACTCCTACCTCGCATTCCTAGGACTAGCTCTCACCGTTGCTACGACGACGTTCCTTCTTCTCCTTGGTCAGGATCTAGCTACGAGACTCGGGATTGATTCG
>WNFE01001485.1_pt1 | contig 16952 bp, 17 predicted proteins | sample 5400451 | NCBI WGS metagenome assembly WNFE01 (sample SAMN13153344, study PRJNA577476) | soil metagenome | isolation source: 200 cm saprolite under Douglas fir tree site 2 hole 2 | place: USA:California | collected 2015-04-18 | reverse complement strand
CACCTTGTCACGTTTTTATCGGTAGCGGGTTAACGTTGCTAATCTGTTGGCCGAATGAGCATTTCGTTGATATCGACACGCGGCGGCTGCGTGACTGCAAAGACAATAGCTGCTGCGATGTCCTCACTTCGCAGTGGTCGCAAAGAATGAATCCATTCCTCGGTCTCCCTTCTGGCCTCGGGATCAGTGATATGTTCAGACAATTCTGTGGCGACCGCCCCTGGCTCGATAATCGTAACGCGGATTTAAGAAGTCATTTACTTTAAAGTAACAGGAAGTTCCACAAAAAACGTCGTGCCATTCCTTTCAGATGACTCCACCCAAATATGCCCACCATGTCTCTGTACAATTTCTTTGCTGATGGCAAGACCAAGTCCCCACCCTTTCTTTGCTGAGGATTGAGCAGCGGGAGTTCGATAAAACGGCTCGAAAATATTTGCTTGCTGCTCTTGAGGAATAGCCGGCCCTGCATTGTGTACCTGTATCTTGACAGAATCAGTGTATTGGGTGACTCGCACCTGTATGGCAGTGTCTTTTGATGAGTACTTGATGGCATTAGTCACTAAATTGATAACGACCTGGCTGAGCCGCTCACAATCAGCTTGGAGCACCACAGGCGAATCAGGAACATCTACCTCAATCGTACGGCCGGAAAGAGTTTGTTGTTCTGCTACGACTTCACGGCACACATCCCTTACATCACAGTGTGTCATACGTAACGTCATCTTGCCAGCACTCAGTATGCTCAAGTCTAAGAGGTCATCGACTAATCCTTGTAGACGATGGGTCTGCTGGTCAACGCGCTCTAAAACAGTGTGGAGTGGTGCAGGTTCGAACGGCAAGTCGGGTTGCTTTTCCAGGCGACGCATACCAAGCTGTACTTGACCACGAATAACGGTAATGGGTGTTTTCAGTTCGTGCGATGCCATCGACAGGAAATGATCCTTGAGTTGATTAACCTTCTCAAGCTCCTGGTTTGCTTGCTCAAGTTGTTGGTTGACATGCACAAGTTCATGCGCGTATGTTGCTAACTCTCCTTGTGCCACAAGGGTCTGTTGCCGGGCTCTCTCCCGTTGAGAAGTGATAACGGCCACAATAATTTCAGCCAGGATGAAAGGAATAAGTGGGAGTGTTTCGTGCCACTCAAACTTAAGCAAGCCAAACGGGGGAAGAAAATAGACGTCAAGTGTCAGAGTACCAATGAGGATAGAAAGCACGGCTGGCCCTGTCCCCCAAATCAGTGCAATGATGACTGTTGTCAGAACAAAGGAAGCACCCAGGAAATAGTTTTGTGTTCCTAAGCGTTGTAAACCAAACGGGATCAAAAGTCCCAACCCAACGAGAGGATACGTAACTATATAGCCAATGGGGGGTTGACGCCACCAGGGAAGCTGGTTCTTATAGCGTCTAGGCTTCCGAACCTGTGGCTTATAATGAGCCAGCTGAGGGGGAAGATCTTGAAGCGCATGACGTGTCTCTCGTACGTTCATGTGTTCCACCTCATTTAGGAACTGCTTGTCGCTGTTCTCCATAAAGAACGCTTATGGAGCTACAGCGAGTATATCAGGCAGGCTGAGTTAGTGCAAGCTCTTTTTTGCACGAGTAAAGCTATCCAGTTACAAGTTGATAACTCTGCAATTTGTTGCCTTTCAGATTTACCAATGCGGCGCGTAGATTTCCGTCCCCGTATTCGCTGCCTGGATTGATGCAGGTTGTGCGGCCAATTTTATTCACGGCACGCGATTCGTGAATGTGGCCATGTAGAGAGACGAGGGGTTGGTAGCGTTCAATCGCGGCGCGTACGGCTTTACTGCCAACCGGGCCTGTCGCTATGTCACCACCAACGACTATGGGTTTAAGATCATCGGTGAGCAGGGGGGCGATATCCAGTCCTGTTGAGTATGGCGGCACGTGAATATTGAAGATGGCGCGTTCAGGAGCCTGCAACTGGCTGGCCATCGAATCGATGAATGAGGCAAGGTCTTCGTCTGGAATATCACGTGATGCGTGCCAGGGCGTGATGTTGGCAAAGCCAGAACTGATCATCTCGTGCTCGTCGTCGATCATCACCACCCGGCCTTCGGGCATTTCGACGTAAGAGGCCTGTTTGAGTACAGAGACGATTTCGGGTTCGTCATCGTTGCCTGCGTCGATATAGCAGCGGACGCCACTGCCGCGCAGTCGCTCTTCAGCGATAGTACACCAGCGTTCTACACTCTCGACCATCAAGCGGGTGAAGAGCCGGTCAACAAGGCTACGATCGGATTCCATGGCTGCGAGTTCTTCTCGCGTTGTGCGGAATGGGTAAGCCCCTGCTTGACGAACCTGGCGTTCGAAGGCCGCAATGGCTTCTTCTGATTCGAGCGTGGCAGCCTGGCCAAGAAAATTTGCTGTATAGTTGGTCGAGCTGGCCTGGCGCACGATTGGGACGAGCGCTTTGCCGGTGATGTCACCGCCCAGAATGAGTACGTTGGCCTGGTAGAATTTGGCAGCGTTGATAAATTTAATGAAGCAGCGTTCAGAACCATGTACGTCGGTAGCAAAGAAGATGGTGGTTCGGCGATTCATTTGAACTCCTCTAGAACATGATGGATCCTCCGGTGACGTTGATGGCCTGTCCTGTCATGTAGGCGGCGCGATCACTGAGTAGAAAGACGACGACGCGAGCGACATCTTCGGGTTCCTCCAGTCTTCCCAGGGGGATGGCGCGGACGTAGTCTGCGCGTACCTCTTCTGGTGTGATGCCACGAAGTTCCGCTTCCCAGATAACTTCGCGTTCCTGCATCGAGGTACGCACGTAGCCTGGGCAGACGGAGTTTACACGGATGCCGTCGGCAGCCGTTTCGAGCGCCAGCGCCTGGGTGAAGCCAATGACAGCGAACTTGGAGGCGGAGTAGTGAGCCAGGAGTGGTGCGGCCTTCTTACCCGCCATCGACGCGGTGTTGACGATGCTGCCACCGCGTCCCTGGAGCAGGAAGTGGCGTACTTCGGCCTGGCAGCAGAGAAAGATGCCTTTGGCATTCACATCCATGTTGAAGTCCCAATCAGCTTCCGTTAGATCAACTACGCGGGCCATCGTGGAGACACCGGCATTATTGACGGCCAGTTCGAGACCGCCTAAGCGATTTGCAGCGTCCTCGATTCGCGCTGTTACATTGATTGCATTGCGCACATCAAGCTGATCTGCCCAGAGATGGGCCTCTGCCCGGAGAGCCCTGGCCTCATTTGCAACCCGTTGGGCTGCCTCGAGATCAAGATCAGTGATGTACAGATCAGCTCCTTCGCGCACCATTTCGAGTGCAATGGCACGGCCAATTCCAGTGCCTGCTCCTGTGATAAATCCGCGTAATCCTGCTAGCAGCATGTTCATGGTTCCTCCTAATCAAGCCGACCAAGTTCCGGCAAGAACGTTTGTAATCGCTTATAAAGATCGCGGTACAGTTCAAAGCCAGTACGATAACGCTCAACATTGGCCTTTTGTGGGGAGTAGATTGGTCCCTGGGAGATGAAACGAGTGATGTCTTGCCACTCAGCAAACATGCCTATGCCCATCGCTGCCACGTAAGCAGAGCCTAGCGCTGAAGCTGCCTCACCGGCTACCACCTGCACCTGTTGGTCTACCACGTCCGCAGCTATCTGCATCCAGAGCTTGCTACGGCTTCCGCCATCGGCGGCAACTACACGGCGGATAGGTCGTCCTGCTTCTTGCAGTAAAGTGAGATGGTGCTCAAATCCGTAGCAGACGGATTCGAGGATAGCGCGGTACAGGTGCGCTCTCGTGTGATGTAACATCAGGCCAGCGAAGACGCCTCTGGCGGCGGGATCAAAGATAGGTGTCTTTTCACCTAGAAAATAAGGTAGGGCAATGATACCGCCTGCGCCAGGAGGAATTTTTTCGGCTTCAGCATCCAGCGCTGCAGGAGACATGCCGCTGCCAAGCTCATGTGCAAACCATTTGACCAGCGAACCACTGGCAGCCATACATCCATTAATGAGCGTAAGGCCGGGGATATCGTGATAGTCGAAATAAAAGTGCGGGTCTGGATCGGGGCGCTCATCACAGTACAGGATATCGCCAGCTCCCCCAAATTTCAGCAGGATATCGCCGCTTTGTGTAAGCCCAGCAGCGAGCGCTGCCGCTACGTGATCCGCGCTGCCAGCCACGACTGGTGTGCCTGCTTGCAGACCAGTTTGGGCAGCTACTTCTGTGCTGATGCCGGCGACAATATGGATGGGCTGCCGTACAGGTGGTAAAATCGTTGCATCTATACCAGCATGTTCAAGGTAAGGCTCGTACCAGTGGTGGTGCTGAACGTCGTACAGGCCGCTCTCGGCTGCCCAATTTTCTTCCAGGGAGAACTGGCCTGTCAGCCGGTAGACGATGAAATCGTAGGAGCCGCATAAGTGGGCGGTTCGTTCTATCACGCCTGGCTCGTGTCGTTTCAGCCAGCGCCACTTCGTATCGATGTTCTGCTGGTTAGGCGTCCCGCCGGTGATCGTGAGGAATTCTCCGAGATCGACATCGGCACGCAATTCACCCACCTCGACGATTGTTCGTGCATCGTTTTGCTGGATGCTTGGTCGAATCGGCTTGCCGGACGTATCGAGCATTACCATCGCAGGCACCATGCCCGAGACACCGATGGCCCCGATTTCGTCAGCGGGAACGATGGTTAGCAACTGGCGTATCGTCTCGACAGTGGTCGTCCACCAGCGTTCAGGGTCTTCTTCTGCCCAGCCAGGGTAGGGAGAGAGCAATTCGTGAGGACGTTCGGCCTGTGCGACAATGCCGCGCTCGCGTTCCAGTACGACGGCTTTGAGGGCCGTTGTGCCAACATCGATGCCAAGCACATAATGAACCGACATGATTTAGCCCTCACTTTGCGCACGTGCCGCGCGCACCTCGTCCATAAAACGTCGAACGCGTTCAGGATCGACGGGATTCCAGGTGTAGCCATCATGTTTGAGGCCTGTGCCAACGATCACGCCGTCCGCATCTGCCAGCGTTGCGCGCACCGTCTCGATCTTCACACCCGTATTTGCCAGTACGGGTGTATCAGGGACAGCAGCTTTCGCCTCTCTGAGGTGATCGAGATCTACCTCGGCGCCAGCCATCGCACCAGAAATCAGAATCGCATCGGCGAGAGACGAGACTACGACACTACGCGCAAGAGCGCCTATTGGTCGCTCGGATACGGGCCGCGCAAACTCGGGCTCGATGTTGAAGAAAAGGCGCACATCTTCGGCACCAATCTGACGACGGTAATCCAGTGCACTTGCAGCATCTGGTTGCCAGAGGCCCATATCGCTATCGTAGACGCCTGTGAAAACTTCGCGCACGAAGCTGGCACGAACAGCCTGCGCCACGGCAAGAGCGGCCATCGGATCCCAGAGGAGATCAACTCCATAGGGCAAGTGGATGTGCGGGCGCAATTCACCGATGACTGCTGCCATGGCCGCGATTGGTGCGCGATCAGTATGCAATGGGTACGGACGGTCGCCTTCATTGCAGAACAGCAGTCCATCTACACCGCTTTCTTGCAAGATATGCAAATCGCGGCGCAGGGAGTCGACGATCGCTGCCATGCCTCCGTGGCTGTCATAGAGGGGTCGTCCTGGTAAAGGCAGCAAGTGCATCATGGCAATGACTGGCCTGGGACGCCCAAACAGCGTTTCCAGAATTGAACGATTTGGGCGACCGGAGGGGTCGCCCCTACTAAGGTTGGACATATGTAGTCCCCCTGGTTATTGAGATTGGTTGTGTACTGGTAACAGGGCGTATCCAGACAAGGCGACCGGTCTGCGCAGCGGCCGGCCCATAGGCGTAGGGACCCGATTTATCGCGTCCCACGGGGTGGGGAGGGGGCCAACGCGCGACTGTCTCCCTCGTGCCACCCCTCCCCGCCCCGTGGGACGCGATAAATCGGGTCCCTACTCGTGTCGCTTATGGGGCGACCCCTGTGGTCGCTCTCTCGGGCTATTACTCGGGCGGGATCTCCTGGAAGGCCGCCTTGAGTTGGATGCCTTGTTGCGCACGCACTATGCGTACAATCACGTAATATATCACTCCAGCAATAGGAACAGCAAAGGCTTCGAGCATCGATTGGGGAGCGACTTGCCCAAATGCCGTTGTCGTGAAAGCGACATAGAGCACGAAGGCCCAGCTTAGCAGCATGACCACTCCTACAATCGTGAGTAAGGGGATGCCGGCGAAGCGAACGCGAACCATTGCTGGAGCCGCGTTGAAGAGATTGGGACGTATGTAGGGCATGACTATTGCGGCCAACGCTACAGCTATGAAAGCGACAGCCATCACCGCGATCACATTGACAAGCAGCGCGCTCAATCCCAGGTAGATATTCATGTAGTTCAGGAGCTCTACCCAGATCGCTACTACGATCGTAGCCACGACTGGCGTATGCAGACGATCGCTGATATTGGCTACACCCGAAGGTGCCAGGCGATCAAAGGACCAGGCGAAGATGTTGCGGGTGGCGATCAGGAAACCTGTCGGTGTCCACCAGAGCACCGAGAGCACGAAACAGAGCGCGACGAAAATCTGCAGGAACCCCGGCAGTACCAGGAATTTCACCAGCGATGGGAGGTAAGGCGCGAAACCTAACGGTGAGTTCGTGGTATTGAAGCCAAGATAGGCGATGGACGCGAAATTCGAGAAACCGTAGGTGTTATAGACAAGGAATGTAGCCAACACGTAGAGAACAGCACTGATTACGAGAGCGCCAATGATCGACGTGGTAGCAGTTCTGCGCACGTTTTTGATCTCGCCCGCGAAGTAGCCGGTCCACTGGAAGCCTGTGAATACCTGGAAGGCATAGATCATGGCAAAGATGGTGCCGGCCCAGTCGAGAGTTGAGCCAGCTGTGAAGCCCGCCTTGGAGGCGGCGCTCGTCACCTGGCTGATCGTCGTGCCGCTGTGGGCATTGAAGTTAGCAACGAAGGCATTGTGGCCAGTAATCGCCAGCCCAATGAGCCAGACTGCCATGCCTATCCATACGATGGCGAAAGAGTACAACATGTAGCGAGCTACACGCCGCGTGCCAAGCAGCATCAAGCCCGCGAACAGGATTGTGAGCACAGTAGCAAGCAGGAATTGAGTTAACTGGTTAGGATTCCAGGTGAAGCCGGCTACGTATCCCAGGCTGGGAACGAGCAGCGTCATCATGGTGGTAAAGTTGAACGATATCCAGGTTGTAAAGACAAAGGTAAGCGCCAGGTTAGCTACGAATCCGATCCCTGGTCCAAGCACACGGCTGACCCAGACATAATCTCCACCGGAACGTGGCATCGCAACGGTGAAGTAGAGGTACACCATGCCGAAGCAGAACACCAGGGGGATGGAGATCAAGAACGATATCAGGACGTTCGCATTCGGCCAGAACGTGGGGGCGAACGAGAAGACCTGCGTGATGCCGACAGGGATCAGTACCGCCGAGAAGACGAGGTTGAAAGCGTCAAACGGCGAAAGCTCACGCACCAGGCCCGTGGCATTACGGACAAAGACCGAGGTTGAGCCACCGGGTTTAGAACCGCTTACAGTAGACATCAGACCCTCCTGTGAATGAAGCAGACAACAAAATAATACAATGTCCGGCACTGTACAGCTTCTCTGTAGAAACCACCTACAGGCGAAGCGGTCAGTCTTAATCCAGCGATAGCGATTTTACGGTAGTTTGCATCGCACTTGAGATCAAGGCGTCCTGGTCCGGAGGCGCAGCAACCGACTCGCGGACAATCAATGACACGGGCAGAATGATATGAGAGACAGCAGAGGCGCTGAGTTTATCCTCCTTGCGAACATTGATAGCCTCGATCCTGGACAACAGAAGCTGAACGGCAGAGGTTGCGACCTTGCCAAAGGGTTGTTGTACGGTTGTAAGGGACGGCGTAATCAGAGAGGTGAGTTCGATGCCGTCAAAGCCCACGAGCGAACAGTCGCGAGGAACTCGAAGATTGAGTTCGCGTAAGGCTCGCAAGGCTCCAATCGCAATTAGATCGTTCGCGGCCACGACGGCGCTTGGTCGCTGCTCGGCACCTGGTGAAAAAATGCCCTCGCGAGCAAAAGCATAAATGGCCTCATAGCCATACGAAGCGCGATATTCACCAAAATAAAGTCGCATGTTATCGACTGGGGCGCCTGCCGCCTCCAGACCAGCTCGTAAGCCATCAAGCCGATCTATGACGGTGGGCAGACCCTCCGGTCCACCTAAGAAGAGGATAGAGCGATGTCCCAGTGATGCCAGGTATGCGCCAACCTGGCGTCCTCCATCAAAATTATCAACAAAGACGCCTGGAAGGTTGTCGAGGCGCTCATCGACGACGACCACCGGCACTCCTTCAGCAACGGCGGCAGTAAGGGCCGCGTTCGGGACACGTGTGCCCGGAAAGTAAATGAGGCCGTCTACCTGGCGGCTGAGCAGTACTGCCAGGTAGTCGGCCTCGCGGACAGGGTCGAGATTTGTATTACAGAGAATGACGCTGTAGCCGCGCTCGTGTGCCGCGATTTCTACGGCTTCGGCAATATTGCTGAAGAACGGATTCGCCAGGTCAGGCACGAGCAGGCCGACTGAAGAGGTACTTTTGTTGACCAGCCCTTGAGCAAGCCGGTTGGGACGGTATCCCAGTTGAGCGATGGTCTCCTTGACGCGCATGCGCGTAGCCTCGCTGATGGGTCGATTCCCCGAGAGGACGTGCGATACGGTACTGACGGAGACTCCGGCAGCGCGTGCTACATCTTTGATGTTCGCCATCGCCTCGCTCCTAGCTGCATAAGTTAGCAAAACGTTTTGATACGATTGAAAAAAGTATAATGTCAAACGTTTTGATTGTCAAGGGTTATGATGTTCTGATTGCGCGGCAGATTACTACTGGGCTAAACGCGGATAGAGGCGCGCGCCGATCACCACCAGCGCCAATGTGACCGCGAGCAATACAACGAAGTCGATCAACAACCCCATTGCATTGTTGGCCCCATTGGCAAGCATCATGGATCGCAGCGCGTCAACCTCATAGCTCAGAGGATTGGCGCGCGCGATGACCTGCAGCCAGGCGGGCATGATAGCGACAGGGTAGATCGCGTTGCTGGCAAAGAACAACGGCATGGTCAGCACCTGCCCAATGCCCATGAAACGATCACGCGTTCTCACCAGGCACGCGATAATCAGCGAGAAGGTCGAGAAAGCAGCCGCGCCCAGCATGACCATAAAGAATACGCCAAGCAGCGCCAGTGGATTCCAGTTAATATGGACCCCCAGCAACAGCGCCAGCACATAGATGATGATGGCCTGGGATAGCCCACGCACACCGGCAGATAGCGCCTTCCCCAGCACCAGGGCTGAGCGAGGGGTAGGGCTTGCCAGGAACTTGTGAATGATGCCCAGGTCACGTTCCCAGATGGTGGCAATGCCTGAGAAGATGGCGATGAACAGGACGCTTTGCGCCAGGATGCCCGGTGCCATGAAATCCAGATAGCTAGTGCCGCCGGTAGGAATAGCGCGCACGCGGGTGAATACCTCACCAAAGATGAGGATCCAGAGCGCCGGCTGCACCGCACGCGTCAGCAGGTCGATCGGATCATGGCGAATTTTGCGTATCTCCAGCCAGACAATGGTTGCGGTTTTCGTCAGATAACGTGTGAACGCCGTGAGCGGTGATACTTGAGTAATGACGCTGGTTGTTTCGCCATTAGCCAAGGCGTCGCGCCGCGCGACGGGTGCGTGCTGTGTCACGATAGGTTCCTCCCGTTTCCAGTGTATTACCGGTATAGTACATAAAGACATCTTCCAGCGTGGTCTCTGGCCCACCAACACCCGCCTTCAATTCGGCGGGTGTGTCCATCGCCATGATTTTGCCCAGGTGCATAATTGCTACACGCTGGCAAAGGCTATCGGCCTCTTCCATGTAGTGCGTTGTGATGAGCATGGTCATATCGAAATGCTGGCGCAGTTGCGCCAGGTGTTCCCAGACAGCTTTCCGCGCCACCGGGTCCAGACCTACCGTCGGCTCATCCAGAAAGAGGACGGTTGGACGGTGCAGCACCGCCTGGGCAACTTCAAGACGGCGGATCATGCCGCCGGAGTAAGTACGTACCAGCCTGTCTCCGGCCTCTTGCAGACCCATGAACGCCAGCGCGTCGCGTACGCGCTTTTGCTGCTCAGCGCGCGGAACATCATACAACCTGGCAAAGACCAGCAGGTTCTCGAAGCCCGTCAGGCTCCCATCTGCCGAAATCGCTTGTGGAACATAGCCGATCAACCGGCGAACCGCTGTAGGTTGCCTGCTAACGTCGTATCCCGCGACCAGCGCCCGACCCGACGTCGGTGGAAGAAGCGTCGTGAGCATCTTGAGGGTGGTAGTTTTTCCGGCCCCGTTGGGACCAAGTAGACCGAAGATTTCACCCTCCCCAACCGTAAAGTTAATAGAATCCACCGCCGCGTGCTCACCAAAGCGTTTCACAAGGTTATACACTTCAATGGACTTTTGCATGTATCCTCTCTTGTAGCACGGTATCCTCAGCTGCTTGCAGCATATGTTCAAGAATGTGTTGTAACTCATCCTGTTCATGTGTATCGAGCGGCTCAAGCAGGCGGCCCAGCAGTTCGCGCCGCTGCTGCTGCCATGCCGCGATGCGTTCGCGTCCCTCCTCTGTCAGGCTGACACGCACCATGCGCTCATCATTCATCTGGCGTTCCCGAATCACCAGCCCGGCCTTCTCCAGGCGTTTACACGCCGTCGTCGCAGAACTGCCTGTGATGCTCAGCGCGTCTGCCAGCTCGCTGATGCTTTGCGTGCCGTGACAGTGAAGCCTGCGCATCAACCAGTACTGCTCCTGCGTGATCTCAGCTCGCCTGACCGGGTGCGAAGCGCGCCGAATCAGGTGATACAGGCTGAGCAGGTCGTCAATCAAATGCTCCATCTCCAATGGCATTCCTCCTGAAAATGTACACAGTGCCTTTATGATCAATTATATTGATGATCAAGGTTTGTTGTCAAGTCGAAGGGCCAATCTGAAGGTATGAAATAGATAAGCCGTAGGGGGCCAATCTCATCACTCTGCTTGCCACACCTGCACCGTTGTATCATCTCCTCCCGAGGCAATATGTGTCGCATCGAATGACCATGCTACTGCACGCACAGGACCGCTATGACCATGATAGATGAATATCCTGTTTCCTGTGGCGGCATCCCACACCTGTACGGTCATATCATCTCCTCCCGAGGCGATATACTTGCCATCGAGCGACCATGCTACTCCACTAACCGGGCCACTGTGACCCTGGTAGGTCAAGACATGCTTACCTGTGAGAGCGTCCCATGCTTGCACTGTTCCATCATCACTCGCAAAGGCAAAGTGCTTCCCGTCTGGCGACCACGCTACTCCATTGACCCGGCTGCCTTGACTATGATAGGTAAAGAGATTTTGGCCAGTGGTAATGTCCCACACCTGTACTGTTCCGTTAGCTTCCCCGACAGCAATACGGTACCCATCTAACGACCAGGCCACCTGGCTCACCCTGGAAGAGGTGTGGTAGGTCAAGAGCGTGTTTCCCGTAGTAGCATCCCACGCCTGCACGGTTCCATCGTCGCCCGCAGAGATGATATGTTGCCCATTGAGTGACCATGCCACAGTAGTGACCGGACCGGCGTGTCCGCGGTACGTCAAGACTCTTTTCCCGGTGGAGGCATCCCACACCTGTACATTCGCATCATCTCCTGCGGAGGCAATGTGTGTCAGATCAAATGACCATGCTACTGCAAGCACCGGACCTGAATGGCCGCGATACGTTAAGACGTTACGCCCGCTAGAGGCATCCCAAACTTGCACCGTTCCGTCATCGCTCGCGGAGGCAATACGCCTCCCATCTGGTGACCATGCTATGCTGTTCACCTTCTTAGAATGGCCATGATACGTCAAAATAGTAGTCCCCAGTGGTAGGGAGGTAGAACGAGCAGCGACGAGAGGAGTAGTGGTAGCCTTAGAAAAGGGAGAGCAGCCAGTCAACAGCAGTCCCAGGCAGCAGCAAACAAGGAACAATGAGAGACAGGAATATCGAGTGCTACTCATGGGCTTCTCCCGAAAAAGCCATGATAGGTCAAGCAACGATTTTACATAAAAAGGTTTACATGCTGGCGATTATATCACAGTAGCAAATTACTACTCTATGAAAAGGGACATTTGGATGTAAGAATTAGCTGTCGGCAAGGGAGCGAAAAAGGGGTTCAGCAGAACCTGCCCACAAAAGTACGATAGGCTGTCTAAAATCATACATCAGGAAAGCAGTTGATATAGCGAGAGCCAATACCTCATGATTAGGATTACATGATGCATCGTAATAAGTAAAGATGCGCATTATCCTTGACGAATGAATCATGGAGTATGGTATTATACTCTAGAAAAGACATTACTTTATCAGGTGATGATAAAAGCTGAGAAAGTGGCAGGAGATCTTCGTAGTCTTTATGGAGGGGTAAACTCAGAAGTGACGATTTTGAGGCCTGAAGGGGTAGGTGGCATAGAGAATACATATTGCAATATCCATCGAGGTGTTAAGATTAGCATCTATAACCCTAAGGCTACTGCTATTGTAATACGCCCCTTTATCATCGAGCTTATACCTGCAGAAGAAGGGTATATTGCCACCAGTCGCATATCTAACGCATATGAACTTGGAGCAACACCTCTAGGAGCGGCAAGGACCTATCTTGAATTCCTTGTAGATGAGCTTATTTGGCTTCAGAATCATGAAGAAGATCTCTCATCCTCAATACATGAAGACCTTCGTCTTTTACAGAGTTATTTACGGATTGTGTAGCATGTATTACTGTTCATCCTGTCCACACTCCGTTTGGATCGTACTCCCGAATCACCTTTAGCTCCTGTGCACCTGGTGGAACCGTCTCGACGCAATCAACGGCCAGCCTCAGCTTCCAGCCTGTCTGTTCCTGTACTTTCTCAATGGTCGTTCCTGGATGATAGGACAGGAGCAGTGCCTCACCGTTCTCAGGGTCAAATGTAAAAACGCCGAGGGTTGTGATCAGTGCGGCGGGGCCGCCTCTTGGCAAGCCTGCTCGTTTTCGCCACGCGGTACCAGCAGGGCCTTGTTCGTTGGGGTACCCATAACCAGGGCTCGTCACAAAGTCAACGCGCTCGCGTAACCTGTGGCGGTCGTGCTGCATGATAATCGCGAGTCTTTGTGATAAGGAGGCGATATCGGCTGCACCACCGCTGCCTGGCAGGCGGACCGAAGGATGTTTCCAGTCACCAATCATGGACGTGTTCAGGTTGCCGTAACGGTCAACTTCCGCCCCGCCGATGAAGCCTAAGTGAACATCGCCTGCCGCCAGCATGCCCATGACGTTCATTGTGTTTGTTGCCCATAGGGCGCCGGTGATATTTGGGGCGTCGCCCATGGTGTAAAGTAACTCCGCAGCGGGCACGTCGCGCACGATGCCGGCCTCGAAGATTCCAATGCAATTGGGAGCGTGGGTGCGTTTTGCCAGGGCAAACGCGATCAATGGGAGGCGCATGCCCACAAAGACGTTTTCCCCATCATGTATTTGCCGCGCCGCACAGACGACCATCAGTTCTCTTGGTGTGTAATCCATTGTGCTTCCTTCACTTAATACCCATAGTCGACAGGAGCGGCATAGCGATGCTCTTTGACGTCCAGGCTGCGTACGCGTTCCTCGCCAAGTTTCGCTACATAGCTCGCCCGGTCGGGTACATTCAGTACCCATTCATCAAGCCAGTTCTGGAAGCCCTCTGCGGTTCGCGTGCGCGTATGATACTCATGGTAAAACAGGTGATCGCGGTTATAATAGCCGGACACGGCAGAAGGGTGCGCTCCCCATGGTTCATGCACGACGGCCCGCACTTTGAAAGATGGACCCAGCACGCGGTTAGGGTCGCTCAAAATAACATCACGCGACACGATTTCTTCGGCTACCAGGATGACATCACGAGCAGCAAGCATAGCCTGCTCGGTTATACCGGCGTTGCCCCAGAGATGAGCATTGCCATCTTCGTCGCTGCGTTGCACGTGGATGATGGTTATGTCTGGATTCACAGCAGGCACGAGCAGCAATGGAGTGCCGTCCAGCGGCGATTCTTTCTGGCGAAACGTAGGGTTCTGACGCGGGATATCGCTGCCCAGTAACGATCGCGTGGGAATATAGGGTGCGCCCAGACTGGCTGCCAGCAAAGCCAGCCCAATTGTGAAATTGCTGTGCTCTTCGGTGACTAAGGCTCGAGGGATGGATTGTTCGATGGCGCGCCGGTAGCAGTGGGCCAATCCCTCGCTGACATTGCCTACCCAGGCTACCTTGACCTTCTCGACGCAGCCAGCTCCAATCAATTGATCGAAAAGAATATCTGAAATAGGTCCTATCAAGGTCAGATTGCGTCGCTGCTGGCGAATGATCTCATGACCAGCGGCAAAGGGAATGAGATGTTCCAGCGCCAGGCCGGTGGCGACTGATGAGCCATCTGGGACATATTGCGCTACGGCCGAGGCCATAGAAGTGAGCTTGCTCATACAGGTTTGAACTCCACAATTACATTAGCATAATCGTCAGATACGTAAATGTTATCATCTCCATCAACAGCCAGCCCTTGTGGCTCGATGAAGCCTTTGCTCGCCAGCATCTCGTGCTTGCTTGTTGACTGGCGTACACGAATAAGCGCGTGGATAGAGGGCAACAGGTCGATGACGAGCAAATTGCCGTGATGATCAAACGCTACATCGTCGGGCTTACCGAACCCACCTATGCGAGTTATATTTCCTTGAGGAGTAATACGCACAACAGCTCCTCCGCATTCATCGGCAACGTAGATTGTCCCTTGCGCATCGACGACAGCGCCTACAGGTCGTACGATGCCCGAGGTGAGTATGGTTAACGTTTTGCCGTCCAGGCTCATACGGTATACGACGCCTGTAGGGCTATCCGGCACGATCAGGGTATTTGTGGTGGAGTCCAATGCAATACCATCTACACCGTCTTTACAAGGCGCTGTACCTGGTGTACCGGGAAGGGTCCGCAGTACCATGAGCGATTGTTCTCCGGGCGCAAGAGCCAGGATACGGTTGGTATGCTGCTCCGCGATAATTATTGTACCATCAGAGAGTACAACTATACCCTCTGGTCCGGCGAGTCCACTAATAAGGACAGTTACTGATCCATTAGGATTGAGACGACTGACAGTGCCGTTATAGAAATCGCTGAACAATAAGTGTCCCTGGGGATCGAAGGCCAGGTCGTCTGGTCGCCCCACACGGGACAGCAAGACATGCGATGCATAATGAGCTGGTGTTGTATCAGGCGTACGGCTTAGGGTCGGGTATGGTGACGCAGTTAGGACTGTAGCAACGGTTCTAGTGGGAGTTGGAGTCGTAGTCGTAATAGGAGCAGGTGATTTCGTGCAAGCAGTGAGTGAAACAAGACAGAAAAGGATGCAGTTACACACAATACCGATACGTTTAGCTAACATGTAGTGCCCTTCCTCATAATCCTAATAATAATAAAGAGAATCTATGGGTTTGCGGTTTCAAAGACATATTGCTAGAAAGCGTAGCGCGGCAGCGCTGGTACCTCTTTTATACATACGAAAAAATTCAAGTTCTACTGTACTTAACGTTTTTGGGACGTTAGTAGTCTCAGGATTGGTACGGGAGGATGACCAGGGGGTCGGCCCGCAAACAGGCCGTATCTATTTCATATCGAGGTGGCCTGTGGTGCTGGGCGGCGCGCCGCCCAGCACCACAGGCCACCTCGATATGTTTTTTTGAGCACCATTCTGCCCTTATAAAGTACTTTCGACCGGGGTCTCTTCTTCCAGGAGATGATGCATCGTGTTGAGCGAGGCGCCGGTTGCTTTTTTACGGATCTTGACCATTTCAGCTGCGATACTCAAAGCGATTTCATCGGGGGTTTCTGCCCCTAGATCTAATCCAATAGGTGCGTGGACCTGTGCTAGACGTTCACCGGAGATGCCCTCTTTGAGCAGGTCCTTAAAGATGTGCTTGACCTTGCTGGGGCTACCAATCATGCCTACATATGCTGCGTTGGTTTCTATCGCTGCCCTCAGGGCATCTTTATCAAGATGATGACCGCGGGTGACAATCACGATCCAGCTCGATTCGTCGGGTTCTAGTTCGCGAATGGTCTGCGGAATATCCCCAAAAGTCAGTTGCACCTTATCTCCAAAGACTGTCGGGTCGGCCAGGTCCCGGCGATCATCGACTACAACAATACGAAAATCAAGTGTGGTCGCCAATCGTGCCAGCGCTTGTGCTACGTAGCCAGCGCCTGCAATGATTAGCCGGGGTTCTGGACGCAAGACTTCAAAAAATATCTCCAGGGTAGCTCCGCAACTACCAACGGCTTCACCCTGGTCGGCGTCCAGGTGGACGTGGGCGAGGTAGGAATGGCCTTCGCGTATCGCCTGCAGCGCTTCTTGCGCCACCTGGCTATCGGTCTTTGGCCCGGAGAAACTGCCGGCGGTTGTGCCATCGGCGCGAACTAACATCTTGCTTCCAACGCCGCACGGGGCGGCACCAACAGTTTTGACGACGGTGGCAATAGAGACCCGTTCGCCACGCTTCAAGGATGCCTGTATTTCGTTGTAAATGGTTGTGGCACTCATTGGCTTTCATCCTTTTTTCTGTCTTTGTGTTTGTGCTCATTCATTGAGTACTATGAATATGAACTACATCATACAACATCGTGAGGGGAGAGGGGTATTCCAGATAATGGAAAGACTACCTTTTTTACCATTCTGAAAAGAATAGGTACATAGCCAACTTGACAGAACTTACTGTCTCTTGTATAATCAATTAGAACAAAGTTTCTAAATTTGTGAAGAATAGGAGCATCACATGGGTGATCACAATGATGGCAATGGTCGTGAAGAGCGGCGTCCCCGAACGTTTAATCCA
>WNFE01001480.1_pt1 | contig 16970 bp, 13 predicted proteins | sample 5400451 | NCBI WGS metagenome assembly WNFE01 (sample SAMN13153344, study PRJNA577476) | soil metagenome | isolation source: 200 cm saprolite under Douglas fir tree site 2 hole 2 | place: USA:California | collected 2015-04-18 | reverse complement strand
TACGGTGTCGGGGTGAACCTGGAGCATCCCCTGGCGGATTCCGGCCGGACCGGATTGTTCGCGCGCCTCGGATGGTCCGACGGCAAGAACGAGGACTTCGCATTCACCGAAGTGGAACGCCACGCAAGCGTCGGCATCCAGATCTGCGGCGCGCACTGGTGGCGGGGCCTCGACGTCCTGGGCATCGCGTTGGTGGATCACGGACTCTCGAACGAGCATCGCGCGTACCTCGCGCTCGGTGGGTCCGGCTTCCTCCTCGGCGATGGGCGGTTGACCTACGGCCACGAGCGGATTCTGGAGGCCTACTACCGTGTGCAGCTGGGCAAGTACGTCCAGGTGAGCCCGGACCTGCAGCAAATCTGGAATCCCGGGTACAACCGCGACCGCGGACCGGCAACGGTCCTGGGCCTGAGACTCAACGTGCGCTACTAAGGGCTGCCGATGGCGCATTGGAGAGCAGCCCCGCGAATCTGCGCGCGAGCACCTTCGTTCAGTCCCGTCGCTGGCTGTCGGCGCTGCGGTTGTTCTTCCTCGTGGCCGGGCCGATCAGCTTCTGACCGACACGGAGCTCAGGTAGTTGAAGATTGGTCGCTCCGCATCCCGTCGATCAGGAAGAGCTGGGTGGAGCGAGCTTGCGTGCTGTACCCTCCTTCGACGGCTCAGTTGGGATGTGTTCGCGGTTTCATGTGCGTGATTGACTCAGGTGCGTGGAGGGCTATTGTTGCTGCCCCCTACACCGGAGCGCGTTATGCCGTCGACAACCGCCTTGTTCACGGTCGCGTTGGTCGCCGCCGTCGGCGCGTGCACGCCCCAGGTGGACACTGCCGCCGAGGAAAAGGTCATCCGTGATCTCGACAAGAAGTGGGTCGAGGCAGTGGCCGCGCGGGATACGATGGCGATCGGCAACATCTTCGCGGAGGACGCAGAATTCCTCCCGCAAGGAGCGCCACTCGTCAGCGGCCGCGCCGCCATCCGGTCGGCGTGGGCCGTGCTCACCAAGGCCCCGAGCATGTGGCTCACCTTCGAGCCCACCAAGGTCTTGGTCTCGCGTGCGGGCGACATCGCGTACGAGACCGGCACCTACAAGGACGGCGTGGATGGTCCCAAGGGTAGGCGCATCGAGGACATGGGAAAGTTCGTGGTGGCGTGGAAGAAGGTGAACGGCGAATGGAAGGTGCAGTACGATGTCTTCAACAGCGACAAAGCGGGGATGTAGGAGAAACCGGGGGGAGCTGCGACGTTCGGCTTACAGTAGCGCTCTAGCTGCATAACGCGCGTCGGAACGCGGCCAGCTACGACTCAAGACGGACGAAGTAGCGTCGGATGGAACCAACAGAAGGTGATCCCGTGCACAACATCCGTTTCGTGGGACCGTAGTCTCCTCATCGTGGACCAGCCAAAGCCCGCTGTCAAAGTGGCGCTCGGCGTACTGGGCGCGCTGTCCATCCTTTGCGGGCTCGCGGCCACTCTCCTCGGGGCCGCTGCCTGGTTCCTGAGCCATCAGAGGACCGGCACGGAAGGTCTCGCGATGATCGCCGCGGTGTTCTTTCAGTGGGTCGTCGCGCTGGTGGGAGGCTATGTCGTGGGGGGACCAGCCGCGGCGCAGGGTGGTAAGGCCGCGCGCCTAGGCGTCTTTCTGAATATCGGCAGCGTGGTGCTCACCGCACTCGCGCTCATCTCCTACTACGCTTCTTCCGGATAGCTGGGAGCCAGCCTAACGCCGCGCGTCCCGCGCCTACGAGGCCCGGAACACCTATGGGTGAATCGATACGTTCATACGGGCCACGTAGACATCGGGGCGATTACCCCGCTTTTGAAGCCGTCCTGTGCGAGCTTGTTGGTCTCGTCGTTGGTCTGGTGCTCGGTATCCACATCGGCCATGGATTTGGGAGGATGGGGACCATCCTCGGCGCGTTCCTGGGAGTCACGGTTGGCCCGGTCGTTGTGCGCCTGCCACGATTGCGACGTGAGTTCGTCACAATCTTCGACTCGTTCGAAGCCCTCGGTCTGATGTTTGGTCTGGCGGTTGGTGTCTCCGCGACGGCGACACGCGCTGGCACGATGGGTGGCACCATGCGGTCAGCACGACGCGTGCTCAGTCTTCACCCTAGCGCAGGTTGGCGAAGTTGATCACCGGGCACCGCACCAGGGTCGCTGTGACTTCGAGGGTTCCAAGCCCGGCCGCCACCGCTGCCAGGATATCGTCATCTTTGCTCAACTCGACTGGCCTGACGCCCGGCTTCCAATGGAAGATCTGCAGATTCCAAGCGCCCCCCGCGTAGCCGACCTCGGTTGGGATGAAGTTGAGGACGTTGCAGCTCGTTGCATCGTTGGGCAACGCGGCCAACAGGCGAGCGCACTGCACAGGCGGCGTGGTCCCATCTGGACCCACGATATGGAAGACGATGTTGCCCTTGCTGATCAGCTGGGCTGCCTGGGGTGACGAGGTGACCTCGGCCGTGCCCTGGTATTCGATGATCTGGTGGTCGTAGAATCCCGAGTTCGTCACGCTGGCCGGGGCGGTCGTGGAGAAACTGGGATCTAGGCGACCGGCGGGAGCGGTGATCGCGCGGTCACTGGAACATGCCGCGAGAACCGCCGTTGCTGCCGCCGCAAAGCTGATGAGCTTTGTCATCGGTGTCATCGGTCCTCCCTCGTAAGAAATGGTGACATGGGCGCTGCCGTGAGGCAGCGCCAATGTGCGGGTCTGCGGCCTGAGGGAGAAGTGACGCGAGGCGGGGTTAAAGGACTCTCATACTGCTCTAATCGAGGACAGGTGCAGTGGCGAGCGTCGGCGCGGCGCGGAGGACCTGTGCCACCTTCGCTTGAAATTCCCTGCTTTGAGCGGCTGGGACGTTCGTGTCGCAGAAGACCATCACGACCGATCTCGGAAGACGTTCTCCTTAGGCCCCGCAGTGATGCGAAGCCCAGCAGCGACCATTACGCTCCTGGGCTTCGTTGCATTGTGCGGGGCGTCGACATGTCAGCCGCGCACCGCGTACGACGTCGCGGACGGGCTGCGGGGGTCCCGCTCCGCTGGGCTCGCGCGCGCAGCAAGTAGGTACAGAGCTCAGCTCTGCGACCTTAGCTCACGGGGGTGATGCCCAACGCGAGGAGCGCGTTGACGGCATCCCCGGCGCTGGCGTACACCGTCGAGCGCGCGCCCGTGTTTCCTAGCATGTTGCTCGGAGCGCCGGTATCGCCCTCGAAAAACCGGTCATTCGGTGGGTTTTCGCCCGCGATGTCGCGAATCAAGACACGGTGCTCACACTCGATGCCTACGATCTGGGCCGCCGTCTCCGCGATGAAACTGTTGGTCGCGCTCGCTGCCACCTTGATCGCCCCCAGGTAGGCCCCGATGAACACAGACTCGAGTTGCTCGCCGAAGGCCAGCATGGCAGCGGCGCTATCAAATGTCCCAGCCGGGAACCGGAACACACTGAGCGAAAAGTCGAGGCCGAGACTCTGCAGGACCGCTCGATGCGTGTCTTCCTGGTTGGCGGCTGCCTCGAAGTATTCGCGGTGCGCGCTGTTGAGCAGCGTGCCTTTAGCCAGGTCGCTGGGCACACCAAACGGCGAACCGTTCCCGAGGGCGTTGTTATAGAACGCGATGCCGATCCGCTCAGCGCCCACAGCCGCATTGCCAAAGGCCGTGACGGGATCGGGATCGCTTGCGGTGCGGACTACGTCACCGGCCGGACTGGCCGTGGCACGAGTAGGACCAGTGACGGCGGCAGCGGCGCCGCGGGGCGACGTCGAATCGCAGCCGAGGACGGCCGCTCCCACGACCCCACTCAGTGCCACGCCCCCACCCGTGGCCAGGATGTGCTGCATGAACCGGCGTCGCGTGCTCGTGGCCCGGAAGAACGCCGAGGTGCGCAAGATACTTTCGATCCGCTCAGCATTAGGCTCCCGTGTCTCTGCAGACATGATCTCCTCCTCGTGGCGTGCCACGGAAACGACGACGCCTTATCCGGGATAGGTGAACGGCGCGGTTGCCACATCTCACCCTACTACGACGGAGCGCGCGGTCCGGATTGACCGGGCCTTGAGCTAGTCGCCCCCCGCGAGCTTGCCGATGAGGAACGGCTGCTGGGTGGGCTGTGCCGAGCCGCCCGCCGGCTCCTCGGTGACCGCGGTGACTTGGAACGCGAGATTGGGGGCCACGTTCATCACGGTCCTGAGGCTGCCGTCGGGCGCGGTGTTGAAGATGCCGAGGCTCACCGGCTTGCCCTTGGCAATCGCCCACAGCTGGTAGGTGCGTCCCGCTGGGGCGGGCGGGAGACGATACACCGCCATCACGACCTGATGGCGCGACGGGATCCAGAACAGGCGAGCCGACGGCGGCTGCCCGGTGGCAGCGAGGCCGGCCGTCCCCACATCGGGAGAGAGCAGCGTGGCGATGAGCGAATCCCGCGCTGCGAGGCTGTCTTGGGTGCCGGCGAGCGCCCGCCTGGCCACTCCGTGAGCGGCCCGCTCCCGCCGATACGCATTGCCCGCGACCAGGGCGAGCACCACGGACGCGGCCGCGACGACCCAGGGGAGGACGGGGCGGCGACCGGTCATGGGCCGGACCCGGCGCGCGTCCCGCAGGATCCGGTCGCGCACACGTGGGGCGGGCAGAGCGGCGGGCGCCGCGTGCGCGAGCAGCTCGCTCGCCTCGCGGAACGTCTGTGCCTCGGCGCGGCACATCGCGCACTCGGCCAGGTGTGCTTCGAACTCCAGGCGCTCTCCCGGGTCGAGGGCGCCCAACGCGTAGGGCGCGGTCAGCGCCAGCCACTGATGGTCGGTCATGACTCCGCCCTCGACAGGAGCGGCGCGAGCGAGCCGCGCAGCTTCTCCATTCCGGCCCGCATGCGCGTCTTCACGGTCCCCAACGGTTCCCCGAGCTCGGTGGCGATCTCGGTCTGGGTGAGACCTTCGAAGTATGCGAGCTCGATGACGCGGCGCTGTGGCTCTGGCAGCTCGGCGAGCGCTCGCTCGACGAGCCGGCGCGCCTCGCGCCGCTCGACGGCCCGATCCGGAGGGTCTCCCCCCGCGGCAATCGGGACGGCGAACCCCTCGGTGTTTTCCCGGGATGCCCGCGTGACAGCCCGCGCCCGTCGCCCCCGCGCTCGGCAGAGGTCAAGCGCGCGCGTGCGAGTAATAGTGGTAAGCCAGGCGGCCACGCTGCCCCGCGCCGGGTCGAACTGGCCGGCCGTCCGCCACGCTTGCCCGAACGCGTCGGCCACGACTTCTTCTGCATCCGCCCCCTCGCCCACGATCACGAGCGCGAGCGAGTACGCCGCGCCGCCGTGGCGATCGTACAACTCGCCCAGAGACAGTTCGTCACCCGAGCACATGCGCTCGACCAGCACACGATCCGGCGTGGCGGGACGGTCTCTCTGGCTAGCCATCACCCTCTGAGGTTCGAGCAGCAGCATGCTCGGCTGGCCTCGAACTTGGCCGTAAGCCGATAGATGCGCAACGAACTGACCCACGCGACAGCCCCAGGTATTACGCCCAGGCGGCGCGTCCGGATTGGAGGTCATCCCCAAGGCTCGCGGTGCCGTACAACCGGATACGACAGCGCATGTGACTCTCGGACGACTCAGCGAGTGGCGGTGGACCTCCGATCCTGCGACTTCGTGCCAGTAGCCCGGTTGGGCGCTTTGCAACTGATGAAAGTGCTCGTGCATGAGCGTGATGAGCCATGGTGTGCTGGTCTTGCTCGTGGTGCTCTTCGGCTCGCCTATGACGATCACCGACGGGGGCCCGAAGGCGGGGAACGTGGCTAGGAGGTCGGTTGGGCGTTAGCGCGGACGCGCTTACAGGTCGTCCCCGACTGGCTTGAAGCCCCTGGGTGAACCGGCCCGATGGGTGAAGAACTCGGTCTCCGGCGTCACCAAGAGCAGCGGTGCCGGCGTGCGGCTCCAGTCGGGCCAGATCTGGTCCTGAATCTGAGAAGCAAGGCGGTAGTACTCGCGGATGCGGACAGGGTCTTCAGCCGGAAGCCGCTGAGCCGGAATCCAGACTGATGCTACGCGTTGTGAGCAGCAAGACGGCAACCAGGTGCGATACACTCGTGGACGGGCGAACCATCGGGGTCACTCCCGACTGCATCCGGTCTTCACCACGTCGCTGGAGACCGTGTTCTCGGCCGCAGCTGGACTGCCCAAGTAAGGGCCTCGTGGGTCTCTGGTTCGTCAGAGACGTGTGAGAGTCCCGCGGCAGGCGATGAACACCGTTAATTAATGAATCGCCTTACCGCAGGTCAGTCCGCAGCACGACGAGATGGAACGGTTCGCGGAGGAGGTTATCCCGCTCTTCCCCCCGAGTTTAGTTCGTCACGGTTGCGCTGAAGACTTCCTCCATCAATCCGCGCCCGCCTCCGCAGTTGGGATCTCCCGCTCGCTCCGTGTTGCGCCGGCTGTCGGTCCAGACGGGGTGCGACACACCGCGGAATGAGACCAAGCCTTCGTAGTCGCCTTGCTGGTTGCCGTAGTCGATCGACGGGCAGGGAAAGAGGCCGTTGCAGTCGTGCTCATTGGAGCTCTGCGTGGTGACGCGCACGTCCGACAGCCAAGTAGCGCCGCCATTAGTGGAGCGAGAGAGGAAGATGTCTGTCATGAAGCGATGGCCGGTCGCATCGTTCTGCGTGTCGTAGTAGGACACCGTCACGTCGCCGCTGGTCGGATCGACAGAGAGCCAATGATTGAAGCGGTCCGTCCCGGCGAGCTGGTGGCCGACCGGGGCCGGCGCCGACCAGCTCGATCCGGCGTCGTCGGAGAACGAGAGCAAGATGTCGGTGTTGACGCCGTTCAGGTCCATCCAGGAGCAATAGAGCCGCCCGCGGAAGGAGCTCTTCGACCGGTCGGTGTCGCAGGCGGGGTAGACCAGTGCACGACGGAACGATTCAGCCGGGATACCGATATCGAAGGGGATCGCCTTCGGCGCGATCGTCCGCTGCGCATCCCAGCTGACCCCCCCGTCTACGGAACGGTTGAAAGCGATCACGTTGGCAGAGGCATCGTTCCAGGCCACGAACAGGGTGCCGTCGGGACCCACGAACGGGACCGCACCGATGGAGTTACCCGGTCCGCTGGGCGTGTCGGCGCGGCTGACCGCGAAGGTCGCCCCATGGTCCGTGGAGTGGGCGACCCGGATGCCGCCGCTGGTCGATCCGCCAATCGCCGCGTCCCAGGCGACGTAGACATTATCGCGGGCGGGGCTGGTCTGGCTGATATCCACCGTCATCATCGGTTTGTCGTTGAAGTGGTTTTCCCCCGACTCGAAGGAGAACTGGGTCAGGAGCGGCCAGGTGTTCCCGCCGTCGGTCGAGCGGGCTGCCGCCATCTCGGTGCCGTTGATGCCGACCCCGTTGCCCGGTGTGTTGAACGCGGCGCTGAAGAACACGACGATGAATGAGTAGAAGACGTTGCCCTGCGTGTCGAAGGCGAGCGACGGATCGGAACCGAACCGGGTGTCGTTGGTGCCCGACAAGGGCGGCGGTAGCGGTACGTCGACGCCCCCCCAGCTGCTTCCGCCGTCGGAGGAGAAGTACGCGCGCATCGGCAGCCGGAAGATCTCGTTCGAGCCCGCCGTGAGCATGCTGGGACTCTTGGGGTTCAGCGTGATGTACGTCTCACTCTGCGGGCCGCACTCGTTCGACACGTCGACGTTCGCGCCGACCATCGTCGAGGAGTTGCGCGCGCCGCCGCTCATCGGTCCGTTCTGGGCGAGGTACAGATATTTGTTCCACCAGGTCGGGTTATGCGAACCGTCTGCCGGCTGGCTCGCGGCCCGCGGGCGCGAGGGCGACGTGCCTTCCGGGAGCTCGCGACACGCTACGGCGATAAGACTCACGGCGAGCGCGACACGGCAGGTGCGGATCATGGGAGCCTCCGGCGGCCAGCATGGTCTAAAGAGAACGCAGGGTTGTGGTACTGCAATAGGGCCGGCACGGGGTGCTGTCAAGGCACCCAGGAGGCCGGCGAGGCCTCCTGAGCGAGTGAGGGAGAAACCATCGTGAGCAACCCCGGCGCGAGATAGACGAGGATTCGGCGCATGCTGGGGTCGAAGGTAACGAGCAGCTCGCCAGGGACGTGATTTCGGGTCAGCCTCGGGGTTCCTTCATCAACACGGTGCGACCGTCTGGACAGCGTCCAGAGGTCGCGCTTTCACCGCTGCCGAGATAGGCACCTCGGGCGGTACTACGTGTACTCTACTAGTTGGGATGAAGCGGCTGGCCACCCGCTTCGCGTGGTGGCAGAATCGCCCCACAAAGACGAATCGCGGTCGTTTCACACGCCGCACTCTTTAGGGAAGGGGGGCCAGCCGCCATGGACAATATCGGGCTCGATCTGCACAAGCGCGAGAGTCAGCTCTGCATCCTCACCTCCGATGGGGAGGTCGTGGAGCGGCGGATCCAGACGAGTCGGGAGCGGTTCACCGCGGTGTTGGGGGAGCGAGCGCCCGCTCGCATCCTCGTCGAAGCCGCGACGGAGAGCGAGTGGGTGGCACAGCATCTGGAGGCCCTGGGCCATGAAGTGATCGTGGCGGATCCCAACTTCGCCCCGATGTACGCCACGCGCAGCCGCCGCGTGAAGACCGATCGGCGGGATGCGCGGACGCTGGCGGAGGCCTGCCAGCTCGCGGCTTACCGCCGCGTGCATCGACTCTCCCCGGCGCGGCGGCACGTGCAGGTGGAGCTGACGGTGCGCGACGCGCTCATTCGCACACGGACGCGCTACGTCGCCGTGGTGAAGGCGCGGGTGCGACGGGAGGGGCTGCGGGTGCCCGGGGGCGACCCGGAGCACACGGTCGCGAAGCTCATGGCCCTCCCGCTCTCCGTGGCGGTGGCCGCCGAACTCGCACCGCTGGTGGCGTTGTTGGAGCCGCTCAACGCCCAGATCGTGGCCGCAGACGCGCGGCTCGCGGCCCTAGCGGCGGCCGATGCCGTCGTCCAGCGCCTGATGACCGCGCCGACCATCGGTCCCGTGACTGCAGTCGCCTACGTGGCGACGCTCGACGACGTCGGACGCTTTGCGACAGCGCGGCGGGTGGCCGCGTATCTCGGGCTGGCGCCGACCGAGCGGAGTTCGGGCGAGCAGCAGCGCCGGGGGCCAATCAGCAAGACGGGCAACCCGCGGGTGCGCTGTCTCCTCGTTGAGGCCGGGTGGCGGATCCTGCGCTCGACCCAGCCGGCGGCAGCGCCCTTGCGGGCGTGGGCAGAGCGGATCGCCGCGCGCCGCGGCCGCGCCATCGCCGCCGTGGCGCTCGCGCGCCGGCTCGCCGGAATTCTGTACGCGATGTGGCGCGACGACGTGGACTATCGGGCGGCCGCAATCTCGGCCGTCGTCTGAGGCGGGGCTCTGCCTTCGGAGCGTGACCGACTACGGGGCGGTGAGCGCGATCTAGCCTATGGCCGCAGCCGAGGCCGATACCTAGTTTGGTGCCGCCGCCCCATCGGATCCTTAGATGCGCCGACGAGCGGATGCTCGTCACCTGAGAGCGCGAACAGAAGACTGAGCGGCACCTCGAAGGGCAGCGCCGGTGGGGCACGTAAACCCGCCCGGCCGCAGTGGCCGGGCTTGACGGGGTGTGCCGCTTCACAGAAGGCTAGAGATGACGTGGTGGTGCACGAGACATCGGAGGCAGTATGCGAGTGTGGATAGGAGAGCGGGTAGCCGCGGTAGTCGGGCTCGCGTTCCTCGCGTCCTGCGGGAGCTCGACGTCGCCCTCTGGGTCCGGGGGAGGTGGCGGGGGTGGCGGCGGTGCTGCGGGTGCGACGGCGACTGTGGCGATCCAAAATTACGCCTTCAACCCCACACCGGACACCGTGCTCATCAACACGACGGTCACATGGACCAACAAAGACCCCGAAACGCACACGGTGACCGCGGATGGTGGCTCCTCCGGAACGTGGGACAGTGGGAACCTCGTGACCGGCTCGGCGTTCACGTACAAGCTCCAGGTGTTCGGCAAGTATACGTACCACTGCGCTATTCACCCGACGATGTTCGGGACGATCGTCGTGAAGTAGGGAGGCGCGGTCGCCACGCAAACGCTCCCGGAGGAGCTCTCGCTCCGAGAGGTTGCTCACCGCTCTTGAGCTTCTCGAGCCACGCGGGATCGGTCCCGGTCCGCAGCAGCTCGCGCCGCGCGGCGGTGAACCGGTCAGACGCCGTCTACTGTCTTGACGCCAGTCGCTTCATAGGTGTGAGTTTCAGCGGCTCACAGTCCGGATCTTGGTGCCGAATGATTCCCACTGAGCAACCGCGGGAGGCGCACGTGGAACGAATCCGTCGATTCGCGGTGCCGGCCTTGGGTGCGATCACCCTGCGCAGGGTCTTTGGCGTTCCTCGACGGCGCACCGGGTGGCCGCGTATCTCGGGCTGACGTCGAGCGAGCGGAGTTCGGGCGCGCAGCAGCGCCGGGGGCGGATCAGCTGCGGGTATGGAACACGTCTCGGGCGCTTGGCTGTCCCCTGGCCCCCGGTGCGGTCGACGGCGCACCCTTCGCGACGCCTCGCGAGCGAGCTTGACACGTTTCTGACGCGGACCGTACTTCCCCGCACGGCCGAGTTCCCGCTACTTAACTGGATGTCCGCTCGCGGAGGTCCGATCCCGTGACTCACAAGACGTTTACCATCGGTGCGGTGCTCGTCATCGCTCTCGTTGGCACGCTGGCCACGGCGTGCAGCAGCACCAGCAGCCCGGGCAGTTCGGGCCCTGTGATCCAAAAGGCCGCCACGGCGAGCGGTGACGCGCAAACCGCCACCGTCGCCACCGTGCTGCCGAATCCGCTGCGCGTGCTCGTCACCGTGGGCGGTACGCCGAAACAGGGGGACACCGTGACCTGGGTAGCGGTGGGCGCGGTCGCTAACATCACGAGCCCCGGCATCACCGATGCCTCCGGGACGGCTACGGCAACCTGGACGCTCGGGCAGACTGCCGGCACCCAGACCGCCACGGCAACGCTCAGCGGCGCCTCGGGGTCGCCCGTGACGTTCACGGCGACGGCGACGCCGGGCCCCGCGACCGCGTTTTCGCGCGTGAGCGGCGACGCCCAGCAGGCCGTCATCGGCACGTCGCTCAAGAACCCGCTCGTCGTGAAAGCGGCCGATCAGTACGGCAACGGCAGGTCCGGCGTCACGGTCAACTGGCAGGCGACGACGGGCGGGGGAACGGTCATGCCTCCGAGCGACACGACCGATGCGAGCGGTAACGCCCAAGCCACGCTGACGCTCGATGGCATGGCCTCGAACTCGGTGACAGCTACGAGCAGCACCCTCACCCCTCCCAACGTGGTTTTCCACGAAACCGGGCTTCCTATCCCCACTACCGCGGCCGTCACCGTGGGCCCGGGGATCAGTTTCAAAAGCGCGCGGAATAGCACCTCGAATCCCGCGGTCGACACGATCGCGGTGAACGGCACGGTGACGTGGACTTGGGCGGCTGGCTCAATCTCCCATAGCGTGCAGTCCACCGGCTCGCCCAGTTTCACGAGCAGCGCTACCCAGACGAGCGGTAGCTACTCGTTCACGTTCACGGCGACAGGCACCTATCAGTATGACTGTGTCGTGCACGGCACCGGGATGACCGGCACGATCGTGGTGAGGTAGGTCCACCCATCGGGCGCGAGGCACGCCCGCCCGCGCCACGCGGTCGGGCGATGCGAAACGGCACCCGGCCCCGGGGAACTCTCCGGGGCCGGTGTGTTTTGGGTTGCTATATGATCCGCATCCCGACGGGCGGCGTGGTGACGAGCGCGCGCGCCATGTGGTTCGCCATTGGGCACGGGGGTCGCAGCGGCGTGCGCCAGACGACCCCTCGCCAAGGGCCGCCGTCTCGCTCGCACAACAGGTCCTACGTCGTGCGCGCGACCTCGTGCAGGTACTCTACGTATGAGAACACCGCACCGTCGATGCCCTGGACCTTGGGATTGGCCGACTCGATCACGTAGTACTCGTTCGGCGCGTGGGCGCCGCTCCCGTGTCCCAGCCCGAAGTGTCCCGCGGGCAGGTGGAGTGGCTCGCCCGTAAACACGTAGCCCGGCCAGGAGCCGGCGCTGCGGGGCAGCACGACGGGATCGATCCCACCTCGCCGGTACACCGCCGCTTGCGCACGGATCAGGGCAGCATCCGCCGGCGTGCCGGTCGGATCGTACCCGCCGGTCATGTTGACCTCGATGTCAGCGAAACCGCGCTTCGCCAGGTGCGCCTTCAGCGCCGCCAACGCTTCAGCGGCGGTCATATCGGGCACGAGACGCATGTCGATCTTCGCCACCGCGCGATGCGGGAGAATCGTCTTCCCGCCTGGCCCGGTGTAGCCGCCGACCAGGCCTTCAATATTCACCGTGGGGCGCGACATCAGCAGCTCAAGCGCTTCCTGCCAACTGGCGTCATGCACCCAGTGATCCACGCCCAACTGCTTCATGGCGACGTTCTCGTCCACGCGGCGCGCCGCCTCTGCGATCATGACTTTCTCGGCTGCCGAGAGCGGCCGCGCCTTGGCGGCAAACCCTTCGATCGCGGGATCGTTGCCGTCGGCCGAGACGAGCGTGGCGAGCGCCTCGACGAGGTGCCAGGCGGGACTGTCCACGCGCGCCTTGTTGCTCGAGTGAATATCCAGGCGGGGGCCGCGGCCCCAGCGCTCGCCGCTTGAGACGAGTTCCAGCTCGACGACGCCCTTGGCGCCGAGCGTCATTGTCACCTGGCCGTCCGGCGCCTGCGACGCGGACGGCATGAAGATGCCGACGCAGCGCTTGAGTGCGGCCACGACCTCTGGCCGGCGCACGATCTGGGGAAAGTGGGGCGAGCCGATCTCTTCCTCGCCCTCGGCTATGAGGACAAAATTCACCGGCGATTTGCGGCCCGCGCCCCGGATGGCGTGCAACGCGGCAAGGAGGGACGCCTCCGGCCCCTTCTGGTTCACGGCGCCCCGGCCGACCAGCACCTTGCCCAAGCCGGGCTTCTCGTCCAGCGCTGCGTCCCAGGGCGGCGACGACCATTCCGTGGGATCCACCTGTTTCACGTCATACATGAAGTAGAGACCCAGCGTCTTGGGAGCGCCCGCGTCGAGCGTGGCGAAGATGCCGGGCTGGCCATCGGTCGCGACCTTTGTGACCTGGTCGAAGCCGGCGTCCCGGAGGAACTGCATCGTGAGCTCGCAGCCTTCGTGCATACCGCGGTGCTCGGCGGCGATGGAGGGCTGCCGGATCCAGTGTTGCAGGCGCTCGACCGTCTCCACGTGCCGTTTCTCGACCTCTGCGCGGATCGCGCTCAAATCGTCGTCGCGCCGCGCAACGACTCCAGGCCGCTCCGCGCGGCCCCCATGGCGCGGCCAGGCGAGCGCCGCTGCGCCCGCTGCCGTCGAGACGAGGAACTCCCGGCGGTGGATAGGGCTCGGCTTCCCGTTCAAGACCTCTGGTTGTGACGACGAATCGGTGGCAGGGTATTGACCTGCGTTTTCGGAACTGCGCGGCATAGCGTGCCCCCACATTCAAGGTTGCGCGGCGGCCCGACCCGTGACGAGGTCTAACATATCCCCGGCACCTCCCGCGGCAACACGGCCACCACGGGTGGCAACCAAGCCGTCGCGTCACCCGGCGGAGCTGAAGACGCCGTGCAACTCTCGCGATAGGCACGTGAGGTGCCGCACGACACGCGTGTGGTTGAATCCGTGCCACGCGGCGGCTCGAGCACTAACTAGGGAAACTGTAGGTTATAAGGCAGATTGCATCGGTTTCATCCGAAGGAGGACTCTCAAACTTGTTAGGCAGCGACTGGACGAGGATCAGGTGATGACTCTGACTAGAACTCGAACGCGTACGCGCTCCCATTCAAGACGCAATTCACTGGCGTCGGGCCCGTGCGGGGCACGGCGTCCCAGCGCCCGCCGCATCGCTGCTTCCGCGCCACCCTGTGAGCGGCCGCTGACGGCGATCAGCGACCACATCGGCTCATCCTGCGCCTTCGCCACAGCCGAGGTCTCACGGAGATGCTAGAAAACCATGCACGACGTTCTTGGCGTCCGTGAAGGACCCCGCGATTTGGCCGGTCGCGCTGATGCCATACGCCCTCGTGCCGCCCCCGGCGGCGCCGGGCGCGTCGATCGTGGTGAACGTGCCGCCCGAGTCCAGAAAACCGTGTAATCCGGTGGCATCTACGTACGATCCCACGATCTGGCCCACCGCCTTGATGCCATACGCAGAGGTGGTGCCCGCGGCCGCGCCGGGGACGTCGATCGGTGAGACCGTGCCGCCCGACAACAGAAAGCCGTGCGACCCGGCCGCATCTTGATACGAGCCCACGATCTGGCCTGTCGCGTTGAAGCCAGACGGACTGGTGGTGCCCGCGGTGGCGCCGGGGATGTCGAGCGTCGTGAACGTGCCACCCGACAGCAGAAAGCCATGCGAGGCCCCTGGCATGGACACCAACATGTCTGGGTCCAGGTAGGGAGGATCGACATAGGTCCCGACGATCTGGCCTGAATCGTTGATGCTCGACGCTTGAGTAGCGAATGCACCAGGAACATCAATGGTGGTGAACCTGCCGGCCGAGTAGAGGAAGCCGTGCATGAAATAGTAGCCGAAAATCCAGTATCCAAAGTCAAACGCTCCGACGATCTGGCCCGCACTGTTGATCCCACCGATCTCAGTCTCGAACGTCGGGCAGGGAGGAGGATAGCACACGGACCCGGACGGAACATCGAGAACGCTGAACGTGCCGCCCGACCACAGGAAGCCATGGGACTTCCCAGGAATGACCGAAACGCCGTCAAAGCCCAGGGAAGAAGGATCGACAAACGTCCCCACAATCTGGCCTGCGTCGTTGATCCCCGAGGCCGAGGTGTAGGACGCGCCAGGCGCATCAATCGTGGTGAACCTGAGGGCTGCCTGACTCACGCTGAGCCGCGGCGCGCTCAGAGTCGGGCTGGTGGGACGGTCGCTGCAACCGGCCAACAGCAGCGTCCAGACCGCTGCTCGGCCCACGAGCCTTCTAGTTGTTGCTTTCATCACCCGCCTCCTCGCAGTCTGATCGCCTTCCCCCAGACTTGTGGGTCCATTCGATGTGGACGATCCAGTATCGGCCGAACGCGTCACCACGCCGTGACCGATGCGTCACCGCGTCGAGGCGCTCCGTCGCCCCGACCCTCTGTGATTGTTCCCCGGATCCTCAGGTCCCTGTTGCTTCTCGCACCGGGTATTCGCTGCAAAGTCCGGCCCGCCGAGCCGCGCGCGCTTGGTCACGTACAGGTCGTTGCCACCGAAACCGCCCGGTCGGGTCGAATAGAAGTAGAGCTCCGTCCCGTCGAACGAGAGCGCCGGACCGCCGTCGAAGTACGGACTGTCGACGACTGGGCCGAGGGGGACGGGCGCCGACCAGGGATCGAGCGTGGTGGCTCGCGTCGCTACCCAGATGTCTTGACCGCCCTCGCCGCCGGGGCGATTGGTGGAGACGAAGATTTCCAGCCCGTCGCGCCGGATGGCAACGCGGTCGTCCGCGAACTGACTGCTGAGCTCGCGCACGAGGACGCCCGGGCCGAAGGTGCCGTCGGCCTGGAGCGTGCTCGCATAGATGTCGACGTCGCCGAGCCCGCCGGGTCGGGGACTGTTGAAGTACAGGGTCGTGATCCCCGTAGCGTCGTCCTCGAAGATGATCGGGCCGTTGTCGGCGTACGGCGAGTTTACGACGCACCCGAGATTCACCGGGAGCTCCCAGGCGAAGTCGTCCCGCGTGTCCTGGCGCCAGGAGACGAACAGGTCCGCGGCGCCGCAGCCGCCCCGCCCGCCACTGTGGAAATACAGTCGGTGACCGTCGATGGAGAGGTTGGGGACGCCGTCGTTCCCGGGCGTGTTGATGTTCTGCCCCAGGTTAACCGGCGCGCCCCAAGGGGCGTCCGTGCTCGCTCGTTGTGAGACCCAGATGTCGGCCCCACCCTGACCTCCCGGACGGGCGCCGGGAGGTGTGGGGAGGGCCGAGGAGGTGATGTACAGACTGAGGCCGTCCCTAGAGATCGCCGGACTGTTCTCGTTATACGACGAATTGATCACCGAGCCGAGGTTGACCGGCGGCCCCCACGGGCCGTACGCAGGCGAGTCTTCAGCGGCCACGTCGGCCGCGAGGGGCTTCGCGCCGCCGGGGCCGACCAGGTGTTTGTCCGATGCGCACGCGTCGGCCACCGCCATGAGCACGCACAGCAGCGCGATTCTCTCGTTCGGTTTCATCGAACTCCTCCTCCATTTGATTGCCGAGACCTGAATCAGCCGAGACCTTCCAGCGTGATGGAGTCAGTTTCACCCGGACCCGTCACGCACCTGTGACGCGACCGTCACGCCGAGCCGTAACGGCACCTCTCTCGTTCGGTTCGCCTCGCGAAGCCGCCGCGGGCCGCAGAGACCTCGGATGATCAAGCTCGGCATGCTTGGGACGTTGAGCCTCAGTGACGCCGACGGGCGCGAGGTTCGAAGCGTCCTCCGACAACCCCGGCGCCTCGCCCAGCTTGCCGATCTCGCCGCAGCGACCGCTGCCCTTACCTCTTTTCCTTTTCCCTACCGTCGCCCCTCTGGTGCGTCTCGTCCCGAGCAATCTCTGCCTTGTTCGACCCCTGGAGGCGCGTGCGCGTGGTCACGTACAGGTCGTTGCCACCGAAACCGCCTGGTCGGTTCGAGTAGAAGTAGAGCTCCGTCCCGTCGAACGAGAGCGCCGGACCACTGTTGACGTACGGGCTGTTGACGACTGGGCCGAGTGGGACCGGCGGCGACCACGGATCGAGCGTGGTGGCACGCGTCGACACCCAGATGTCCTCACTGCCGACACCGCCGGGGCGATCAGTGGAGAGAAAAATCTCAAGCCCGTCGCGCCGGATGGCAACGCGGGTGTCCCGGAACGGACTGCTGAGCTCCCGCACGAGCGCGGCCGGGCCGAAGGTGCCGTCGGCCTGGAGCGTGCTCGCGTAGATGTCGGCGTCCCCGAGCCCGCCGGG
>WNFE01003444.1_pt1 | contig 17000 bp, 18 predicted proteins | sample 5400451 | NCBI WGS metagenome assembly WNFE01 (sample SAMN13153344, study PRJNA577476) | soil metagenome | isolation source: 200 cm saprolite under Douglas fir tree site 2 hole 2 | place: USA:California | collected 2015-04-18 | reverse complement strand
ATCAACCATCCTCACACCCGTCATCGTGGGATGGTCACCGAGCTGGGCGAATATTCGGGCATCGGCAATCCGGTCAAGTTGACCCGCACTCCCGCGAGCGTGCGTCGCCCGCCCCCTGAGTTCGGTTCAGCAAACCGCGAGATTTTGGCCGAAGCGGGTTACTCGCAGTCGGAGATCGACGCGTTGATCGCTTCCGGGGTGGTGAGCGAGGAACGACGGTCCTGATCCGCCCAGCCCGAAAAATTGGCGAGACGGGTAAAACGGATACATTTGCGATCAGGGATGTGGAAATATCTCAAGCTCCACGAGCGGTTCGTCATCTCCGCCCTGGCGGGACAGCGCGGAAATATTCCACTGGCTGAGCTCAAGGCTTTTCACGAGCGGCAGATTCGCTACATGCAGCATGAGCGCTTGGTTCATCTGATCGTCACCTTATTCGTGGCGACCTATCTTTTGCTCGGCATCGGCTTCATCCTAGCGATGCCGCTGTGGCCAGGAATGGTGTTGGTGGCGGTGCTTTTCGCGCTCGCCTCGATCTACCTCCTCCACTACTTCCGGCTGGAGAACGGTATTCAACGCTGGTACCACCTTGCCAATCGAATCGATGAGCGCCTGGGGCTGGTCTACCCGCGCGACGAGAAGAGCCTGTCGAAGGATCTCTTCTAAGCCTGGGTGAAGATCAGCCTGCGAAGGCGCGACGATGCAAGGCGTTGAGCGAGCTTTCCACCATCGACACGCTGCCGAGGTGACGGTCCGGCGTGATTTTCTCGCCGTGAAAGTCGCTTCCGGCAGTGGGTACGAGATTCAACCGATGGGCCAGCTCCAAGTACTTGGTCCTCTGGCTCGGGCTGTGATCCGCACGAAAGACTTCAATCCCGGACAGACCCGCGTTCGCGAGTGCTTCTAACTCGGGATCGGTAACCCTGGAGGTGGAAGGATGAGCCAAGGTCGCCGCGCCCCCCGCATTCTGGATCAGCTCAATTGCTCTCTCACTCGGTAGACGGGGCCGATCCACGAATCCGGGCTTGCCGGTAGCGAGAAATCGGTCGAAAGCCTCCTTGATGGTCGCGCAGTAACGCAGTTCGACCAGGACTCCGGCGAGGTGGGGCCGTCCAAGTTGCGCATCCTGCGCGACGGCCAGAACTTGCTGCATCGTGATTGGAAATCCGAGATCGTTGAGCTTGCGGACCATTTTCTCCATCCGCTGGTAGCGTTCCTTCCGCGCGTTGGACTCGAAAGCCGCCATCTCGGTACCCTCGGTCGCGATGAAGTGCCCGAGGATGTGGACTTCCTTGTCGTCGATGAAAGCCGACACCTCGATCCCTGGAATCAGGGTCAGTCCGATGTTTCGGGCTGCCTCGCCCGCCTCCTTGAGCCCGGCAACCGTGTCGTGATCGGTAACCGCGAGGTGGGTAATCCCGGCCTGGGAAGCGAGCTGAATCAGCTTGGTGGGCGAGTGCTGCCCATCACTGGCAGTGGTGTGTGAATGGAGATCAATCATCATGCATCGTCATAACAGCGACGTTGCCCTCTTTTAGCATCTCCGGCATGAAGGGCAGCCAGGTCATTGGAGGTAGAATTGAAAAAGGTGAGAAGCAAAGCGGTTGGCGTGGTCGGCTCATACCGGAAGTCTCGGAAAGTCGATCCACGGCCGATCACCGGCCGGGAACGGCCGAGCGACCTGCTCAAGCACGCGTTCCCGGCATATGTCGGCCGGCAAGAGCGAACCGCGTTCGAGTTGATGCAGCGATCAGTCCGGGGAAACTGCTCGATCTTTCTCACCATGTCGGGAGCGATGACCCCTGCTGGCCTGCACCAAAGTTGCCTGATCCCAATGATTGAGCGTGGCCTTGTATCGGTGCTGACCACCACCGGCGCCAATCTCTACCACGACGCCCACCGGATCATCGGCCACGCAATTCGCGAAGTAAACCCCGACGCCGGAGACCTGGCCCTACGCTTGGCCCGGATCATCCGGATCTACGACTTGGGTTTCTGGGAGCAGGCGCTGTTGGACACCGATCGCCTGTTCTCTGCGATCATTCGGGGGCCCGAGTTCCAGCGGAAAATGACCACGGCCGAATTTCATCATCTGCTGGGAAAATCCATTCATCGGATCGAGCGCTCGCTCCGGGTGTCTCAGCCGTCGCTGCTGAGCACTTGCTATCAATACGGCGTGCCGGTCTTTGTCGGCGCCGTGCAGGATGGATCGATCTTTCTGAATGTCGTCAAGTTGAAGCGGGTGCTGGGCGAGGCCTTCAAATTCGAGCTGGACATCAATGACGATGTTTACGCGATGGCGGCGGTGCAGCATTACTGCCGCCACCATTTCTCCAAGAAACTGGCGATCTGGATCCTCGGCGGGGGCGTCCCCAAGAATTACACCCTTCAGGGCGAGCCGCTTCTGGACCAGATCCTCAACGTGCCGACCACCGGCTTCGACATCGACCTGCAGTTTTGCGTCGATCCGGTGGACAACGGAGCACTCTCGAGCTGTCCGGCCGGAGAAGGGCACACCTGGGGCAAGGTTTCGGTCGAGGCGGTTGAGACCGGCTCGGTTTACGTCCACTGCGATGTGACCGCAGTATTTCCATGGCTCACCCACGCCCTGCTTTCAGATCCGAAAATGAAGCGCAAGCCGCAGCACCTCATGGATCGGCTCGGGGAGGCCACCGCTTTTCTCGATCGGGATGTCAGCCGGCAGCGAGCGAAATTGATGCGCACGCTGGATTGGGAAATCCGCCAGCGTGACCGTCTGCGACATCGCGTGTTTGTTCGCTAAGCGTACCGTCCGGAATCCACGCACGGTAGGCCCTGTTTCACCGTTGAGCTGCGATTGACGCGGCGAAAGGTTATGGTCTGCTCCCCCAACAAAGGAGCGTTTTCTGTGCGCCGAAGTCAGACCCTCGCGGTCCTTCTCATCTGCCTGCCCGGTTTCGCGCTAGCGGGCAAACCTCGCCAAGTTGGCGCCACCCCTAAGCAGTACACAATCGAGCAGCTGGTCAAAAACGTGCGGGTGAGTGGGCCTCACTTTTCCGCGGACGAGAGCAAAGTGCTCTACAGCTCAAATGCGTCAGGCATCTTCAACGCCTGGACCGTGCTGAGCCACGGCGGTGCACCCAAACCCGTCACCCGCTCGAGCACCGAGAGCATCTTTGCGGTTTCCTACTTCCCCGCCGACGATCGGATTCTCTACACCCACGACGTGGGCGGCAATGAGAATAGTCACCTCTACGTCCGGGCGGTCGACGGCAGCGAGACAGACCTGACCCCGGGCGAGAAGACCAAGGCAGTTTTCGGTGGCTGGGCGCACGATCTGCGGGGGTTTTACCTGCTGACGAATGAGCGTGACAGCAAGTTCTTCGATCTCTATCGCGTCAACTCCGAGAATTATCAGCGAACGCTCGTCTACAAGGACGAGGTCGGCTACGAGTTCAGTGGAGTCTCCGACGATGGCAAATGGATCAGCTTTGCCAAGGTCAATACGACTTCGGATTCGGATATCTACCTGTACGACGTGTCGGCCAAGCAGATCCGCTCGGTGAGTGCTCACCAGGGAAACGCTCAGTATCTACCGGAAGCCTTCGACCCCGCGTCTCGTTCGCTCTATTACCTGACCAACGATGGGAGCGAATTCCTTCGAGTTGGCCGGTACGATCTGGCCTCCGGGAAGCACGAGGAGGTGGAGCGCGCCGACTGGGACTACACCTTCTACGCGTTCTCCTGGAACGGAAAGTACACCGTCAGCGGCCTAAACGAGGACGGCCACACCCGGATCAAAGTTCGGGAGACCCGTGGTGGCACTTCGGTGGCCCTTCCCGATTTTCCGGACGGAGAGATTCAAAACGTGACGATCTCTCGCAGCGAGAGGCTGATCGGCTACAAGTTCGGAAGCGATCGGGAGCCGGGGAACCTGTACGTCTACGACCTGGCCGACCAAAAGCTCAGCCAATTGACCGATACCTTGAACAAAGAGGTCAACTCCAAGGATCTGGTGAAGTCTCAGGTGGTGCGCTTCAAATCGTTCGACGGTTTGATGATTCCCAACCTTCTTTACCAGCCGCATCAAGCGACACCCCAGCATCCCGCTCCGGCGATGGTCCTGGTCCACGGCGGTCCGGGCGGGCAAACCCGGGCCGTGTACTCGCCGCTGGTGCAGTATCTCGTCAACCACGGGTACGTGGTGCTCGGCGTGAACAACCGAGGCAGCTCCGGATACGGCAAGAGCTTCTTCACCGCCGATGACCGAAAGCACGGCCGCGAGCCCTTGTGGGATTGCGTTGAAGCGAAGAAGTATTTGCAGACATTGTCCTTTGTCGATCCAAATCGGGTTGGAATCATTGGCGGGAGCTACGGCGGTTACATGGTTCTGGCGGCCCTTGCCTTCCAGCCCGATGCATTCGCCGTGGGCGTCGACCTGTTCGGCGTCTCGAACTGGGTGAGAACGCTCAAGAGCATCCCCCCATATTGGGAATCCGAGCGGAAGGCGCTCTATGCGGAGATCGGGGACCCAGAGAAGGACGAGCAGATGCTGCGCGACATCTCCCCGCTCTTTCACGCCGACAAAATCCGCCGGCCGCTGATGGTTCTTCAAGGCGCCAACGATCCGAGAGTGATCAAAGCCGAATCCGACGAGATCGTCGCCGCGGCGAGGAAGAACGGAGTCTCGGTGGAGTACGTTCTCTTTCCCGACGAGGGGCACGGGTTTCGAAAGATCAAGAACGAGATCGAGGGAGACCGAAAGATTCTCGGGTTTCTGGACAAGTATCTGAAGCGTTCAGGGGTTCGGCGTGCAGCGAGCGGCTGAATGAGGCGGGCCTCTGATCAAGGAGACGTGATGAATCCACCAGTTGCGGGAAGTGTTCAGATGCGCGCCGAATCGGCGCCAAAGTTCAAGGTCAAGCTCACCCACGGTCCCTCCGGAAGTGCGATCACCACCGAAGCTCCCAAAGACAATGGGGGCACCGGATCGTCATTCTCTCCGACCGACATGGTGGGAGCGGCGCTTGCATCGTGCGCCCTGACCACCATGGCGCTGGTCGCCAGCCGGGAAGGGATTTCCTGGGGGGAGGCGTCCGCCGAGGTGGAAAAGCGGATGGAAAATAATCCGCGGCGTCGCATCGGCGAGCTAAACGTTGAAATCCAGATGCCCTCGGGGCTCACTCGCGAGCAGCGGGCCCGCCTCGAGGAGGTGGGTCGCAACTGCCCGGTGGCGCTGAGCCTTCATCCAGACTTGCGCATGCTTTGGCGGTGGCTCAAGGGCCATCCGAACTGCATCGTGCGCGCCGGCTCTCAGGATTGCGCCTTCCACGATCAAGCCGACCTCCATTGGCACCTCGAGGACGGTCCGGAGCACAGCTTGTCGGTTCAATTGATCTGGGGGAAGCAGACGCTCGGCGAAATGGTGATCATCCCGGGCGATGTTCTCTTCGTACAGGCGGCGCCGGATACCGAAGGCGAGGAGCCGGGTCGCTTTCTCTTCGAGCTCGTTGGGGGCCCCCGCGACGAAGCCTATCCGCTCTACCATTTCCTGATGGCGCACGGTTTTGACGAGGCGACCACGCCCCACGGCCCGCTCAAGCACTGACGCTCTCTAGCGAAGGCGGAGGGGCAGAATGATCATTCTGCTTCGGCCGGCTCCTCGGAAGCAGGCCGGGCAAGAGCATCCAGTCACTGGACTGACCAAGGCGCGGAGCAGTTCGTAACCGCGCGAGCCCGTTAACGAAGCGCTCGAGGACTCCTCCGAGTGGCCAAATCGCGGCGGCCGGTATCGACCCAAGAACGCCGCAGCGGCAGAACGATCGTTCTGCCCTCCCTGCTTGTTGGCAGCCTCACGTACCGGTCTGAATTTTTCCGTCCTTGATTTCGTTTTGTGCCACCAGCCGCAGCTGGCTGGCCGCATGGAACTTCGCGTCGACTTCGCGCTCGAGGTGTCCGTGGGGCGCGGGGCGCTCTAAAGGTCCGCGCCTACCCGACCAGCCACAAGGCCCCCAGGCGACCCCGGTCGTCCCACCGAAGCGCCCTCGCTGCGGCCGTGGTGGCAATTCCCGAGTTTCGACGAAGAATTACCGCACCCGCCCGATGACTCGGTTCAAGCCCTCGCGATCAAGCTATCGCTTGGCCGTCGGCGCGCGAGATTCGACAGTGAAGAGCGGCGGAAAGAGGCGTTGGCTGTTGGGCAGAGGACTGCAGAAACAAAGATTGATCGACCCATCTAGAGTTATGTGTTCTGCACAAGCAGAGGAGGACTGCCCGATGCCTGACTACGAGTTTTTCTGCCGAGATTGCAACAAGAAGTTTACCGCCCACATGAGCGTCGAGGAGCATGATAGGCAAGTGGTGGAATGCCCACAATGCAAGAGCCGTAGGAATGTTCAGCGGGCAATCAGCCACTTCAATGTGCAAACGAGCAGAAAATCATCGGCATACAAGTAGAAGGTCAGGTGGTCTTCAGCCCAAACTTAGAGAAGTGGCGATAATCCTGATCGGCGGCGATTAACACGATTTCCTCGTCGATATAGTTCTGCGCGATCAGACAATCCATCGAGCGCACCTTCAATCCTCTTTTCAAAAGAGCGCGTCTCATCCTACCGGCGCGTTCCCAAAAACCAATTTTGACTTCGAGTCTCGGAAGCTGACAGATGAGTTGCTCTGCCTGCGGCGTCAAGCCGGGACCCCGCTGAGAATTTCAAATAGGACGGGCGGGGAGATCGCTAAAGTTCCATTGAAAGGCACTGTTCGAGTTGCTCGGGGGAACAAGTGTTGAGCCCCCTCGAATAATCGATCCACGCGCTGGTATCTGCGGTGATCATTCCGTTCGGTCCTTACGCAATTCTTCTAGATCTAGCTTCAAGTCGAATTTTCCCTTCAACTTGAGAAGCCCCTTGTAAACATCCTTGGCGGCAACCAACTCGAGCCCCTTGCGCAGGGTGGGGGTTATCCCTTCTCCGCTCGCCTTTAAGGCACGCTCAAGCAGCTCTTCCGGCAGCATCACGGTAATCTTTTTCTCGGATCTCATACGGCAATGATGCTGGCGTCAGTACCGTATATCAACGGGACCGGTTTCGTGTTGCTCGCTGGCGAGCTGGGCGTGGACAATTCCTCGGAACAAACGTCATTATCCGCCATGAATCGGTTGTGAGACTCTCGATAGGAGGTCAGCACATGTGGCGATTGATTGCACTCTTCGCGCTTGGCAGCGTGGTCGGCTGCCTCCAAGCCACGAAATACTCGTATGCCAACGCGTCACAGACAAGCGAGTTCGCCCTTGTGAGCATCGGGGACCATGCTGGCTATCTCATCACGTGGGATGCTCGTGCAACCAAGCAGTTCGCCGCGTCACCGGCACTGATCAAGTGAGGACGCTCTCAAGCGAAGGCGGAGGGGCAGAATGATGCTTCTGCCCCTCCGCCTTCTTTTGGCAGCCTACGTACCGGTCTGAATTTTTGCGTCCTTGATTTCGTTTTGAGCCACCAGCCGCAGCTGGCTGGCCGCATGGAACTTCGCGTCGACCTCGCGCTCGAGGTAGGTGTAGCCGGAGAGTCCTTCTTCATAGGCGCGAAGTAGCTTTCGCGAATCGTCCAGGGTGAGCCGACCGGCGCGCAGGGCGTTTTCGGTGAATTTTCGAACACGCGCCACCAGATCGTCGCGGTTGTAGCTCACGTAGTTGAGGACCTCGGTGACGGTGTCTCCGGCCACGACGTGGTCGATCAAGTACCCGCCGTTGGGGGCGAGGGAGACCTGCACCGCGTGGGTGTCGCCGAACAGGTTGTGAAGGTCGCCGAGAATCTCCTGGTAGGCGCCGACCAGAAAAATGCCAAGGTAGTAATCGTCGTCGTTCAGGGGATGCAGCTCCAGCGCGTCCTTCACGTCGCGGCGATCGATGAAGTGATCGATCTTCCCATCCGAGTCGCAGGTGATGTCCGCGAGCACCCCGCGCCGGATCGGCTTTTCCAACAGCCGGTGAATCGGCATTACCGGAAACAGCTGATCGATTGCCCACGAGTCCGGCAGCGATTGAAAAACGGAGAAGTTGCAAAAGTAGGTGTCCGAGAGCTGGCGCTCGAGCACTTCCAACTCCTCAGGAACGACGTCCAGCTCGTGCGCGATCCGCTGAATTTTCTGGCACAGCGCCCAGAAGATCTTTTCTGCCGAGACGCGCTCGGTCAGCGAGAGATGTCCGAGCGAGAAGAGGGTGAGGCTTTCCTCTTTATACTCCACCGCATCGTGGTAGGCCTCGAGGACGTTCTTGCGGGTGACTTCCTTGTAGGTACCGAGCAGATTTTTCAGGACTGGCGCGGCGCCCTCCGGCAAGCTCTCTGGGACTCGGGAGACGTCAAACTCGGTGACCCCCAAGACCTCGGTCACCATCACGGCGTGATGCGCGACGATCGCTCGCCCCGACTCGGATACCAGCGTCGGGTGCGGCACGCCGGATAGATCGCAGGCCTCCATGATCGAGAAGACCACGTCGTTGGCGTACTCCTCGGTGGTGTAGTTCATCGAGGAGGTGAAGTTGGTCTGGGAACCGTCGTAGTCCACTCCCAGACCTCCGCCCACATCCAGGTACTTTAGCGGAGCGCCCTGGCGGTACACCTCGACAAAGAAGCGGCTCGCCTCGCGGAGCGCGTTCTTGATGTTCCGGATGTTGGAGATCTGGCTGCCCAAGTGGAAGTGCAGCAACTGGAAGGCGTCGATCAGGTTCGCCTCCCGCATGAAGGCGATCGCATCCATCAGCTCCGAGCTGGAAAGACCGAACTTCGAGCGATCCCCGCCCGACGCTTCCCACCGGCCCGCCCCGCGCGAGGACAGCTTGACCCGGATTCCGATCTGGGGCGAGATGCCGGTTCGGCGGGAGACCTCGGCGATCAGGGGTAGCTCGGTCGGCTTCTCCACCACCATCACCACGTTGCGGCCGAGCTTCGAGGCATAGAGCGCGGTCTCGACGTACTCCTCATCCTTGTACCCGTTGCAGACGATCAGGGCTTCTTCGTCGTCGAGCAGCGCCATCACCGCCAACAACTCCGGCTTCGAGCCCGCTTCCAGTCCGTAGCAGTACTGCTTACCGGTCTCGACGATGCTCTCCACCACGTACCGGTGCTGATTCACCTTGATCGGGTAGACTCCGCGGTAGCTCGCCTTGTAATTGTGCTCGGCGATCGCCTTCTTGAATGCCTCGTTGATGTGGACCACCCGGTGCTTGAGCACATCGGTGAAGCGGATCAGCAAGGGAAGGCCGATTCCCCTTCGGCGCACTTCGTCGACCAACTCCTTGAGGTCCAGACTCGAGCCGTTTAGCCCGGGGTTGATCGAGACATTGCCTCGCTCGTTGATCGAGAAATAGCCCCCGCCCCAGGCTCGGATCGCGTACGTCTCTAGGGCGTCGGCCAGGGTCCAGCGGTGTTGTGGGGGCGTCTGCATCGTAAGGAACTCCCGCGGAAAGAAAGAGGCGCCACTATACGAAAAGACGCGCGAGTCGAATGACAATAGTGACGTTTACTTAATCTTGAAGGCTTCGCCCTTCTGCTTCATCTCTTCGTAAATCTTCTGTTGCGCTTCCGCTAGCTTTTCCTTGTACCGCGCGTTCGAAGGCTCGTAGGTCACAGCCATCTTAAGGCTTCGCTCCGCCGCCGACCAGCGCTGCGCTTCGATTTCCGCGATTCCCGCTGCGTAGAACTGTCGCCCCTTCGGGGTGGTGCCAATTTCCTCCTCCGCCTGCTTCTTCGCCGCGATCTTGGTCTCGGTCTCTGAGGCCTCGGTGAAGCGCAGCTTCTTGGCGCGCTCGGGCCCCTCGATCTCGGCGACGTATCGGGTTCGCTTCGCGTCGTCGCGAAGGACGAAATACGCCTCGGTCATCCGCTTGTAGACGAGGTTGATCTTCTCCTTCAGCTCCAGATCTGGGAGCTGGTAATAGCGGTCGGGATGGTAGGCCCGGCTGCCCTTGTAAAAAGCCCGTTTGATCTCGGCCGGACTGGCCCCCTTCTGCACTTTCAGTATCTGAAAATAGTCTTGAGCTTCCATCTCGGCGAGAAGCGCATCCAGGCGCGCACCCTCGGTAGGGGCGGCCGGGCGTACCGCTTCGATTGAAGGAGGGCGGGTTGCCGGGCGCGCGCCGGCAGGAGTCGGATCGACCGTTGGCATCCGTGGCAGCGGGGGTGGGGTAGCACTGGGCTCCGCCGCCGGCGAGGCTTTGCCCGGAACGCTCCGCGGCGGCGCGGCGGGCGAGAGGGTCGGTGGCTTCGCGGCGGGTTTGGGAGGCTTGCCGGAGCCCTTGGGCGGAATCGCCATGGTGCGCGACTAACCGGGCAAAGCGGGAAGGGAAGACGGGTCGGCGTGTCCGGCAAGCTGCGTCGCTTGGTTGGATTGGATCGACCGTTGGATGTCCGCTTCCGACAGCCCGGACGATAGGCTGATCGTGGTGGAAGTCTTCTTTCCGGTCGCCAGGTCCGTGGCTGACACCTTGACGATTCCGTCGGTGTTGATCTCGAAGGTAACGTCGATCTTCACCTCGCCCCGATACCCGACTCGAAAGCCGGAGAATTCGAATTCCCCGAGCATTTCGCACTCCTCCGCCTTGTTGGACTCGCCCTGGTAAACGCGAATCTTGACCTTTTCCTGCCCATCGCGGCTGGTAGTGAAGCTTTTCGACTTGTCGATCGGGATCGGCGTGTTCTTCTCGATGATCCGCTCAGTGTATCCGCCCACCGTTCCGACCCGCAGGGACAAAGGCGTGACGTCAACCAGGAAGGTATCGGCGCCGGCGCTCAGCAAGGTGTTCGCTTGTAGGGCTGCCCCCATCGCCACCACTTGATCCGGGTTGATGCCTTCCAACGGTTCTTTCTGGAAGTAGTGCCTCACCCCGTTTCGAATCACCGGGAGCCGGGTCGGTCCGCCGACCAGAATCACTGCGTCGATATCCGAGGCGGTCATCCGGGCGCTCTGGAGCGCCTCGTCGCACACCTTGAAGGTGCGCTGGACCAGGTCCCCCACCATCTTGTTGAACTGCTCCTCCTTCAGGGTGGCCCGCAGATCCATCACCTTGCCCTGCGGATCCTGACAGATCCCGCCGCAGAAGATGTCTGCGGTTCCGTTTTGACCCACGTCGATCTTCGCCCTCTCTCCAGCGTCCTTGAGCATCTGCAGGCAATACTTGTTCTCGCGCAGGTCCAGCCCGGTCTTGGCGAGGAAATCCTCCGCCAGCCAGCTCATGATCCGGTCGTCGAAGTCATCGCCGCCGAGGTAGGTGTCTCCCGCAGTCGCCAGAACCTCGAAGACTTCCTTGCCAATCTCCAGAATCGAAATGTCGAAAGTTCCACCGCCTAGATCATAGACCACGATCTTCTGATTGAGCGCCTTGCCGAAGCCGTAGGCCAAAGCCGCCGCGGTCGGTTCATTGATGATCCGCAGGACTTCCAGACCGGCAATCCGACCTGCGTCTTTGGTGGCCTGACGCTGGTTGTCGTTGAAATAGGCCGGCACGGTAACCACTGCTTGTTTCACGGGTTGGCCGAGGTAGGTCTCCGCGATTTCCTTCACTTCCTTGAGAACCAGGGCCGAAATCTCCGGGAGCGAATATTTTCTGTCTCGAACCAGGATCCGGACCGAATTGTTCTCTCCTTCGACGATCTGATAGGGCATGACTGCTTGCGCCTTCTTCACCTCGTCGGAAAAGTAGTACCTGCCAATCAGACGCTTCGCCGAATAGACAGTGCATTCGGAATTGGTGATGATGTTCTTCTTGGCGTTGTTGCCCACCAAGACGCTGTCGTTTTCCAGGAAGGACACCACCGACGCGTGGGTCAGGTCGCCCCACTCATTGGGAATGACCATCGGAAGTCCATCCTGAACGACCGCTGCACAGGAGTAAGACGTGCCGAGGTCGATCCCAATCGCAATATTGTCTGCCATGCCGTCTCCGAGGCACAGCTGTGGCAGCCGCCCTCGAGGATTAGCGAAATCCTACGCAGCGCGGTTCGAGTCTGTCAAACGATTCGCGCGGTAAAATCCATGAAATTCAAGGGCTTACATGCCGAAATCGCGCAGAGTGGTGGCATTGAGGGGCTGGGTGTGAGGAGTTATAGAATTTAACTGAGGTGTCGGATGTCCATTGCGTTCAGCGTCTTTACTTCCGATCCGAATCTCCTTCGATGCGAGCTCTATCGGCTGAAGCATCTGGTGTCCCTGAGCGAGCGACCCCTCAACGCGGCGGGCGTGGGCTCCTACTCGCAGGAAGAGGTGCTTCTGCAGCGCTACCCCGGCGCTGGGGTTCAACCGTCGTCGCTGTTTAGCTCCTGGGACAAGCTGGAGTCCGAGGCGCTGCTCTATCACGCCACGATGCTGCCTTTGGGCGTTTCGCTGGAGGAGAACACGCAGCCGTTCCGCTATCACCGCTGGTTGTTCTGCCACAATGGCCAAATTGGCGGGTTCGCGAGCATCCGTACGCGCCTGATCGAAATGCTGCCTGATCACCTGCAGCGTCAGCTCTCGGGCGATACCGAAAGCGAGGTTGCGTTCGCGCTCTTTCTGAAGTTTCTGCGGGACACCGGGCGGACCGACGACGTCCTGCTGGAGCCGGCGCTGGCCGCCCAGCTGCTCGCCAAGACGGTGCGCTCACTGGAGCAGCTTTCGGTAGAGGCGGGCGCGCCAAGGGTCGCCAGTTTGAACTTCATCGCCACCAATGGCCGGATGTTGATCGCCACTCGTCACGGCCCCGATCCGCTACATTACCTTTTGCTAGAGGGCTCGGCCCGCTGCGAACGGTGCGGCATCGAAATCTCCAGTCCGGATGCAAGGCCTTTGGTTCGCGCCCATCGCCGCCGCCGCAGTATTGCGATCGCCTCACACCTTTTGGACTCGACCGGCTGGATGCAGATTCCGGACGGCGCCACGATTGCCGTCGGCCGAGATCTCAGCATTCAGCGCCTGCCGATTTAGGCCTTCGCGGTCAGCTCCCGCCAAAGAACGACGCCCGCAGCACCATCTCGTAGAGGTTGAACCAGGCGTGCAAGAGCGACGCACCGACCACCGTACCGGTCCGCTCGCGAAGCCACCCGAACACCAGCGCGGGGAAGAAGACCGCCAGCCGCCACACCTGGAAAATGGACAGGTGTCCGATCGCAAACAGGACCGCGGTGAGGAAGAACGCGGGTCCCAGCCGAGCTCCAAGAAGCATTCGGCCCTGCGGGTACGCCTCGCGGAGGCGGCTTTGAAGGTAGCCCCGGTAGAAGAACTCCTCTGGTACTGCCACGACCAGCAACTGGTCAATGATCCACAGGCCGAATCGATCTGGCAGTCGAGGATGGAAAGCCAGTTTGCCAACGTACGGAGAGAGATGAGCAGCCCAGGGCGCCGGCAGCCAGGTAAGCGCCTCGGCGTACGCGACATAGGCGACGAGGTAGAGCGGGGCAACAATCAGAAATACAAGCAGCGCCAGCTTCAAATCGAGCCGCCAGTTTCGGAATGTCACGCCGTACTCGGCGTAATCGAAGGTCCAAAAGCGCGCAGACCAGGACTGCTTGCCGCCGGCGCCCTCGCTTCGGCTGCGGGCAAAAAACAAAGGCAGGTACAGAAACGAGATGGTCGCAACCAACTTGGCATAGCCGGGCGCGATCAAGAACGTGGCGACGATCGACGCGAAGCTGATTCCCCAGAGCGTGAGCGCCTCGCGAAAGGGCGATTGCGGCAGACTCATCGTGCCGACTGGCGCAACGACTTGAGCTTGGCGACAAACTCGGTGGCCGGCAGGGTATTCAACACGTCGCCCTTTCGGGCCCAACCTTTGCGAGCGGTCCCAGCCGCGAACCGCAGGTTGTCCAGATCTTCGAGGCTGTGAGCATCCGCGCTGGCAACCAGCTTGGTGCCGTGCTCAAGCGCGATCCGCACGTGCTCAGACTTGAGATCAAGCCTTTTGGGATTGCCGTTGACCTCCAGGGCGATCCCCTGGAGAGCGGCCTTTTCCGCCACCGCTTCCATTCGCAACGGATACGGCTCGCGGCTCTGAATCAGGCGACCGGTCGGGTGCCCGAAAATGTGCAGATGGGGATTATCGAATGCGCGCAGCACCCGCTTCGTCATCTGCTCCTCATCCATCTGAAAGCGCACGTGGATCGATCCGATCACTACGTCGAGCTTCTCGAGCACGGTCTCCGGAAAATCCAGCTCGCCCGATTCGAGGATGTCCACCTCGATGCCCTTCAGCAGTCGGAAGCCGGAGATCTTCTCGTTGATCTGGTCAATCTCGTCCCACTGGCGCTTGAGGTCGTCGAAGGTGAGGCCGCCCGCATAACCCGCGCTCTGGCTGTGCTCGGTGACGGTGAGATACCCGAGCCCCAGCTGCTGCGCTCTTACGGCCATCGCCTCGAGCGAATTTCTCCCGTCCGACCAGGTGCTGTGGCTGTGAACGATGCCGAGGAGATCTTCCCGTTGGAGCAGATCCTGGGGCAGTGCCCGGTCTTGAGCGACCTCGACCTCGCCGCAGTCCTCGCGAAGCTCTGGCGGGACGTACTGCATGTCCAACAGTTGATAGATCTGCGCTTCGGACTCGATCGGCAGCTTCTGCTCGCCTCGGTGGATGCCCCACTCGGAGATTTTCAGCCCGCGGTCCTGCGCCAGGCCGCGAAGTCGGATGTGGTGCGCCTTGGAACCAGTAAAGTGGTGCAGAGCCGTGGCGTAGTCCTCATCCGGCAGCACCCTCAGGTCGGCTTGGAGATCATCCGGTAGCAGGCGGACCGAGCACTTGCTGTCGCCCTGCCCCAGGATCTGCGAAACCTGGGGAAAGGTCGCGTAGGCCTGCAGAACTGTTTGAGGTTCGGTTGCCGAGGCGATGATGTCGATGTCTCCGACGGTCTCACAGAATCGTCGAACGCTGCCGCCGAGACTGGCTCGCTGGACGCCCTGGACCGCTTTGACGCGGTCGAGCAGATCATTCGCGACCGGCAGCACGTCCCCCAGGCGGCGGCGCCCCCGGGACCGGCGAAAGAAGTCGATCGCGCTCAAAAGCTTTTCCTGCGTCTTTTCGCCAAAGCCCTTGAGCTCCGCGACCTTTCCCGCTCGGCAGGCGCTCTCCAGGCTGGCCAGATCGCCGATCTCGAGTTGGCGCCAGAGCATCGCGGTTTTGCGTGGACCGAGGTCGGGAATCTTCAGGAGATCGAGGATGCCAGCCGGAAACTCGGCTCGGAGCGATTCGAGAAACTGCATCCGTCCGGTGCTGACCAGCTCGTTGATCTTCTCGGCGAGAGCCGCGCCGATGCCCGGGAGGTCCTGAAGTCGATTCTCGGAGGCGAGTACGGCAAGATCCTCAGTAATTCCCGCAATTCGGTCCGCGGCGATCTCGTACGCACGGCAGCGGTAGGCGTTCTCGCCCTTGAGCTGGAGGAACAGCGCAATATCGCGAAGCGCGTGGACGACCTTGGCTTTTTCGTAGGAGCTCATGCCTTCAACTTGGGCCGGTGTACGCCCGGTGCCTTGGAGCGTAGCGCCGTTCGGCGCAAAATGAGTAAAAGGAATCGATGAGAGTCAAGCTGGGCTCTGCGGATTTCGCCCCAGGCGAGATGCGTGGCTTCGAGATCGGCAGGCGAAACGTGCTGGTTGCATACATCGGCGGTGCGTACCGTGCACTGGACGATTGGTGCAACCACGCCGGATGTCTGCTCTCCGGCGGCCGACTGGTGAAGCAAATGGTGATTTGCCCGTGCCATGAAATCGGCTTTGACCTTGCCACTGGGCGCAACATGACGTCACCTGGAATATGCGGGGACCAGCGTAGCTTCAAGGTTACTGCCGAGAACGGCGAGCTGTTCCTCGAGGATTTCGACCCGGGCTGGTAGCTGTTTTTCGGAAGGAGTTGTTCGATGGGCCATACGCATTCCCATGGAGAGTCGCACTCTGCCAAAGAGCACAAGTCCCACGCTCCCGTTCAGGTTGCGACCTACGTGGTGACCTGCTCCGACAGTCGAAGCAGCGCCGCGGATGAAAGCGGTCGGGCAATCCAGGACGCATTGCGGGCAGCGGGGCATCCGCTCGCTGGCTACCGCGTGGTACGGGACGAGCCGGAGGAGATTCGCCAAGCGGTCGCGGAGGCAAAGGCCGCCGGAGCGCGAGCGTTGATTCTAAACGGAGGCACGGGAATCGGCCGGCGAGACAGCACTGTCGAAGTGCTCGAGCGGCTGTTCGAGAAGACGTTGCCGGGATTTGGTGAGCTGTTTCGATCGCTTTCGTTCCAGGAGATTGGCAGCGCTGCGATGATGTCTCGAGCTGTCGCCGGCACCTACCAAGGGATGATGATCTTTGCTTTGCCCGGCTCGCCGCAAGCAGTCCAGCTGGCGCTCGATCGTCTCATTCTCCCGGAACTGGGCCACACCATTCGTGAACTGACGCGCTAGCTGGCATGCCTTCCTACGCCAACCCTAGCTCTTCGCTTTCCGCCGCGGCGGCGCTTCGGCTCAAACCTCTGCTGGATCGGTTCGCCGAGCGGGCCCCCAATCAGGAGCGGATCGGGTTCGATCCGGTTGAGTTTCCCCATCGCTATCGGGATCCAAGAGACATCGAAGTCAGCGGATTGCTGGCGGCATCGCTGGCGTACGGGCGCGCAGATCTCTTCCGACCGAAGCTGGACCTTCTTTTTTCTCGCATCGGCAGCTCCCCGGCTAACTTCGTGGCCGAGCTGAGCCCCCGGACCGCAAAGACGCCACTCGCGGATTTTGTCTACCGCTTCAACGTCGGCACCGATCTGGCCGTGTTGCTTCTGGGAATGGGGCGTGCCCTGCGCGAGCTCGGAAGTCTAGAGGCGGCCTTCGTTCGTCAGCTCGAACGGTACGGAAATCTTCGCGGGGCCCTGGGAGGTTTCACCGCCTGGCTTCGGGACGTGCCAATGGGCCCGCTACGCCGAGAGCTAGGACCCGAACGCGGGCTTCACCATCTGCTCCCCAGTCCATTGGGACCCGGCGCCGCCAAGCGACTCAATCTGTTTTTGCGCTGGATGGTCCGCGGGCCGGATCAGGTGG
>WNFE01001937.1_pt1 | contig 17019 bp, 13 predicted proteins | sample 5400451 | NCBI WGS metagenome assembly WNFE01 (sample SAMN13153344, study PRJNA577476) | soil metagenome | isolation source: 200 cm saprolite under Douglas fir tree site 2 hole 2 | place: USA:California | collected 2015-04-18 | reverse complement strand
CAACGTCGACCGATATCTGGTTCACGTTGAGATCGAGCAGTGCGATTTTGGCGGAGGCCGCCTTCGGGCCCAGCGTCTTCACCGCCCACTGACCGATCAATTCGCCGGCCAGGAAATTGTCGGTGGCGAAGGTCGCGTCCGCCGCCGTCGGCGGGTCGAGCGGCGTGTCGAGCGCAATCACCAGAATGCCGGCGGCGCGCGCCTTGTCGATGGCCGGCACGATGGCACGGGAGTCGTTCGGCGTGATCAGGATGCCCTTCGCGCCGGTGGCGATCAGATTTTCGACGGCGGCGACCTGGCCATCATTGTCGCCGTCGACCTTGCCGGCGAACGAGCGCAACTCGATGCCATTGGCGGTCGCCGCGTCTTCGGCGCCGGCCTTCATCTTGACGAAGAAGGGATTGGTATTGGTCTTGGTGATGAGGCCGACGATCGGCTTGTCGGCGGCGTTGGCGGCGGTGACACGCAGGGCGATCCCGAGCGCGGCAAAGAATACGAGTGGCTGACGCATTATTTTTCCCTCCCATCGGGCTGACATTGAGGCTGCGCGGGGTCGACTGCGCGATACCTTGTTGCCCTTCAGTTTCCCTATGAGGCATCGCCGGCCACCGCTTGTCAATAAATAAATCATTCCGATTTAATTATTGACAGGCAACCACAACCCCGCCCATTGTGAGGCTGGCGGCGTCCGCCTTGCCGGACCGAAGCGAAGCTTGAGCGAAGGCTGGACCTAGGCCCAGGACCGTTGCAATGCAGGAAAAGCCGCCATTTTTTGGGGAGCCGAGGATGGATGAAGGAGCGCCGTTTGCGGGCGCCAGCCAGCCCATGACCGCCCTGTCGGCTGGGAGCCGCGGCACCAGCCAGAGCGGCGTCGGACTCTATAACGAGCGCCTGATCCTGTCCCTGATCCGCCGCCAGCGCAGCCTCGCCAAGGTCGAGATCGCGCGTCTGACCGGCCTTTCGACCCAGACCACCACGGTCATCATCAACCGCCTGGAGGCGGACGGACTGTTGGTTGCCGGCGAGCCGCAGCGCGGCCGCATCGGCCAGCCATCGGTACCGTATACGCTCAATCCGGACGGCGCCTTCGGGCTCGGCCTGATGATTGGCCGGCGCAGCTCCGACCTGGTGTTGATGGATTTCACCGCCGGCATCCGCGCGCGGCGCCGCATGATCTATCCCTATCCCGCACCCGCGAAGATTCTCGCCTTCGCCGAGCGGGAGATGCCCGACCTGCTGGCTGAATTGCCCGTCGCGCAGCACGGCCGCATCAGCGGCCTCGGCGTCGCGATGCCGTTCGAGCTCTGGAACTGGGAGGCTGATCTCGAGACGCCGCCGGGCGCGCTCGGGCAATGGCGGCATTTCGATGTCGCGGCCGAGCTGTCGCGTCGTTTCGCGCGTTGGCCGGTCCGCCTCTGCAACGACGCGACGTCGGCTTGCGCCGCCGAGCTCACCTTCGGTGCCGGCGCGACCTATCGCGACTTCGCCTACTTCTATGTCGGGACCTTCATCGGCGGCGGCATCGTCCTTAACGGCAGACTGTTTCCCGGTCGCAGCGGCAATGCCGGCGCGCTCGGGTCGATGCCGATCATGCGTCGCGAGCCGAATGGTGATGCGAGCCTGCAGCAACTGATCCGCACCGCCTCGATCTATCGGCTGGAGCGTCGGTTGATCGCCGCCGGCCGGCGCGGCACCGACATCTGGCTGTCGCCGGACGACTGGTCGAACTTCGCCGAGCCGCTCGACGTCTGGATCTCGGAGGCCGCCGAGGCGCTGGCGCAGGCGATCACCTCGCTGCTGGCGGTGATCGATTTCGAGGCGATCGTGATCGACGGCGCGTTCCCCGCCGACGTGCGCGAGCTTGTCGCGCAGACCCGTGCGCAGCGCGCCCGCATCGACCAGCAGGGCCTCACCGACGCAGTGGTGGTGGAAGGTTCGATCGGGCGCGATGCGCGCGCGATCGGCGGTGCGGCGTTGCCCTTGCTCGCGGCCTTCGCCCCAGATCACGACGTGCTGTTCAAGGATTGACCGATGCGCAGGCCAACCATCCTCGTTGCTGAACCTATTCGCGTGGCCGCGGCCTGCGAGAAAGCTGCGGCATGATCCTGGTCTGTGGTGAAGCGCTGATCGATTTGTTTGTCGGCCCGGCCGAAGGCTCGGAGATGCCGGCGCGTGCCGTTGCCGGAGGCTCGCCCTTCAACGTCGCGATTGGCCTCGCGCGGCTCGGTGTGAAAGCTGGTTTCCTCGGCGGCATCTCGCGCGACCACTTCGGCGCGCTCTTGGCCGGCATTCTCGTTCACGAGGGCATCGACGATCGCTTTCTGGTTCGTACCGATCGGCTGTCGACGATCTCAATGGTTGCGACTGACGACAATGGCCAGCCGCACTACGCTTTTCACGGCGAGGGCGCGGCGGACCGTTCGCTCGGGCTCGCCGATCTGCCGGCCTCGCTGCCGCTGGATGTGCGGGCGCTGACCTTCGGCTCCTATACGATGGCGGTCGAGCCGGTCGGCTCGGCTTTCGCCGCGCTCGCCGAACGCGAATGCGGGCGGTGTGTGATCAGCGTCGATCCCAATCTGCGGCCGACTGTGGTCGGGGACATGGCGCGCTGGGCGACGGCGGCCGAGCGCTTCTACCGGACCGCGACCATCATCAAGGCCAGCGACGAGGATGTGCGCGCCGCCGGGGGCGGCCGTGTGTCGGTCGTGGAAGCAGCCGTCTACTGGCTCAATTGCGGCGCGCGCCTGGTGGTGGTGACCGAGGGAGCGAAAGGCGCGACGGCGTTCTGCGCTGCCGGTCATGTTTCGGTGCCCGCCCATTCTGTCGTGGTGCGCGATACGGTCGGCGCCGGAGATACCTTCCACGCAGCTTTGCTGGCGCAGCTTGCGAAGACCGACAAGCTTGATCCAGATGCGATTGCCGCGCTCGATCTGCCGGCGATCCGCGACCTGCTCGGCTACGCCATGGCCGCCGCCAGCGTCACCGTCTCGCGCAACGGCGCCGACTTGCCGACCGAGGCGGACGTCGCGGCGAACCTCGCCGCGGTTGGCCGGCTCAGCGAAAATTCCGTGATCGACTCGAGAAAGGGGCTTGCATGACCAGCCGCGTGATCCCGGTGGCTCCGTTCGTCCTCACAGTGTTCGGCGCGACCGGCGATCTCGCGCGCCGCAAGCTGTTGCCGGCGTTGTTTCATCGCGATTTCGACGGTCAGCTGCCCGAGGCCGCGACCATTCTCGGCGCGGCGCGGCGACCGATGAGCCGTGACCAATTCGTCGCGCTCGCGCGCGACGCCATCGTCGAACACATCCCGGCCTCGCAAACCGGCGGACCAGAGCTCGACCGCTTCCTGGCGCGCCTGCTGTTCTTCGCGATCGACGCCGAGGGCGAGGACGGGTGGGCCGAGCTTGTAGCCGCGATGGCTCCCTTTGCCGGCCGCGTTCAGGTCTATTACCTCGCCACTGCGCCGCAGTTGTTCGGTCCGATCTGCAAAAGGCTCGGCCGCCACGGTCTTTCCGGGAACGAAGCGCGGGTGGTGATTGAGAAGCCGATCGGCAAGGATCTCGCATCCGCGATCAGCGTGAACCAGGCGATCGGCAAGGTGTTTCCGGAGGAACGCGTCTTCCGGATCGATCATTATCTCGGCAAGGAGACGGTGCAAAACCTGATGGCGCTGCGCTTCGCCAACGCGCTGTTCGAGCCGCTCTGGAACGCCGCCCACATCGATCACGTACAGATAACGGTTGCCGAAGCGATCGGGGTCGAAGGCCGCGGCGCCTACTACGATAGCTCCGGCGCGTTGCGCGACATGGTGCAAAATCACCTGCTCCAGCTGTTGTGCCTGGTCGCCATGGAGCCGCCGAATTCGCTCGAGGCCGATGCGGTGCGCGACGAGAAGCTGAAGGTGCTAAAATCGCTCGCGCGCATCGACGACAGCAATGCAGCGGCGCTGACCGTGCTCGGCCAATATCGCGCGGGGGCGAGCAACGGCGTCGCGGTTCCGGGCTACGCGGATGAGATCGGCCATGCGGAAGGCAGGACCGAGACCTTCGTCGCGATCAAGGCCGCCATCGCCAATTGGCGCTGGACCGGCGTTCCTTTCTATCTGCGGACCGGGAAGCGGCTGCAGCAGCGCTGTTCCGAAATCATCGTTACCTTCCGGAAGGTGCCACATTCGATTTTCGACAAGGAGACCGGCCGGATTTCACAAACGCGCCTGGTGATCCGCCTGCAGCCGGACGAGGGGATCAGGCTCTGGCTGATGATCAAGGAACCGGGGCCCGGCGGCATGCGCCTGCAACATGTTCCCCTCGACATGAGCTTTGCAAAGGCGTTCGACGTCTCGGTGCCGGATGCCTATGAGCGACTGCTGATGGACGTGGTCCGCGGTAATGCGACCTTGTTCATGCGTCGCGATGAAGTCGAGGCGGCGTGGCGCTGGATCGACCCGATCCGCGAGGCCTGGAACCGAATGAATGAAGTTCCGCGATCCTATGTGGTCGGGAGCTGGGGTCCTTCCGCCGCGACGGCGCTGATCGAGCGCGACGGCCGCACCTGGATGGAGGACAGCCCTTGATCTGACGGCACGACATCGCCGTCAGTCGGGTGCTGGATGCGCGCTCGTGCGCCCTTTGTTGCGTGATCATTTCGAAAGCTGTTCGGAAACGTCTACGGGAGATTCGCATGATAATCGAGGCAACGGTCAATGCCCGCGTCGCCGAGGTGACGAAACGCATCGCCCGGCGCAGCAGTGACAAACGCGCGCGCTATCTCGACCGCATCGCCGAGGCGGCCGCGACGCCGCATCGGCAGCGATTGGGTTGCGCCAACCAGGCGCATGCCTTCGCGGCCTGCGCGCCGCGCGACAAGACCATGATGCGGGAAGGCCGTGTCCCCAGTCTCGCGATCGTCACCGCCTACAACGACATGCTGTCGGCACATCAGCCCTACGAGCGTTTTCCCGAACTGATCCGCCGGAGCGCGCGCGAAGCCGGTGCCGTCGCCCAGGTGGCAGGCGGCGTGCCGGCCATGTGCGACGGCATCACCCAGGGCGAAGCGGGCATGGAGTTGTCGCTGTTTTCGCGCGACGTGATCGCATTGTCGACGGCGGTGGCGCTGTCGCATCAGACCTTCGACGCCGCGGTGTTTCTCGGCATCTGCGACAAGATCGTGCCGGGCCTCGTGATCGGCGCGCTCTCTTTCGGGCATTTGCCGGCGGTCTTCATTCCGTCGGGCCCGATGACCTCGGGCCTCGCCAACGACGCCAAGTCAAAAATCCGCCAGGCCTACGCAGAGGGCAAAGTCGGCCGCGAGGCGCTGCTCGAGGCGGAAGCCAAGGCCTATCACGGGCCGGGGACCTGCACTTTTTACGGCACCGCCAACACCAATCAGATGCTGATGGAGATCATGGGCCTGCATCTGCCGGGGGCGTCGTTCGTCAATCCGAACACGCCGCTGCGCGATGCGCTCACCCGCGCCGCCACCGAGCGGGCGCTCGCCATGACGTCGCTCGGCAACGACTATACGCCGCTCGGCCGGATGCTGGACGAACGCGCCTTCGTCAACGGCATCGTCGGGCTGCATGCCACCGGCGGGTCCACCAATCACACCCTGCATCTGGTTGCGATGGCTGCGGCGGCCGGCCTCACGCTGAACTGGAACGATTTCGCCGACCTCGCGGAGGTGACACCGCTGCTGAGCCGCATCTATCCCAATGGCAGCGCGGACGTGAATCACTTTCATGCCGCCGGCGGCATGAGTTTCCTGATGCGTGAATTGGTTGGCGCCGGGCTGTTGCACGGCAACGTCTCGACTGTTTGCGGCAAGAGCCTTGACGCCTATGTGCAGGAGCCGATGCTCGATGCGGCGGGAGCGCTGGCCTGGCGCGACGGGCCCGCCGCGAGCGGTGATGCGTCGGTGCTGCGCGGCGTCGCCGAGCCGTTCCAGGCAACGGGCGGCCTCACGGTGCTCGACGGGGACCTCGGGCGCGCCGTGATCAAGACGTCGGCGGTTGCGCGCGAGCGCCTTGTGATCGAAGCGCCGGCCCGGGTCTTCCACTCGCAGGAGGAACTGCAAAAGGCCTTTGCGGCCGGCGAACTCACCAGCGACATGGTTGCCGTGGTGCGCTTCCAGGGACCGAAAGCGAACGGCATGCCGGAATTGCACAAGCTGATGCCCCCGCTCGGCGCGCTTCAGGACCGGGGCCTGAAGGTCGCGCTCGTCACCGACGGCCGGCTGTCCGGTGCCTCAGGCAAGATTCCGGCAGCGATCCACGTCACGCCCGAAGCGGTGGAGGGCGGTGCGATCGGCAAGATCCGCGACGGCGATCTGATCCGTCTCGATGCGGTCGCCGGGCGGCTGAACGTGCTCGTCGAGCGCCATGAATGGAACGCGCGCGTGCCAGCGCAGGCGGATCTGTCCGCCGCGCAGGCTGGTGTCGGTCGCGAACTCTTTGCCCTGTTCCGCGACCGTGTCGGCCGCGCCGACGTCGGAGCGAGCATCTTTGCCTGATTGATCGGCGGAAGGCCGCGGACGCGGGCCCATTGCCATCTATTGCCATGTGGCACATGGATCACAGCATCCGGCATGACCAGCAATGCATGTCCGGCCACATCTCTGACGCCGCTCGAGACGGCGCTGCTGCGGCAATGCGATGGCCTGCAGCCGCTTATCCGATGTCTCGCATGCGCAACAGACTTAACGGCTCCCGAAGCCGCAAATGACATCCGAGGCTACCCTCCCGACTTAGCGCCGCTGCTATTTCCGGCAGCAGTGCCGATTTTTGGATAGTTCGATATTTAGGCTTCCCGACTCGAGGGTGTTTTCGATCCCAACCGCCTGCCGCGGTAATTCGCATCTAGTCCGATAGGGCCGCGCGCCGCCTTGAGTCTGGCAAAATCATCGCCGGTAGCAACTTCGACTCGACGTTCTGTTGCGGAGAGGCGGCGACAGCGGATTTCGTCTTTTTTCCGCAAATTTTGCCTTCAGAGAATCCGTTGAAGCTGAAGCAACTCAAGTCATTGCGCGCCCATAACTTCAGGTTTATGCTATCGAAGCGCTTGCGCAAGCGCTTCGATGTGGTAGTGTCGGCAGCCGCCATAGATGAAATCAGTCCGGAAGAGGGAGGTGGTGAGCGGGTGACGGGCCTCGGTGCCCGTCCACGGGGATTTCGCAAATAGCTCGCCGCGGAAGACCTGAACAACAGAAGTGCATTCCTGAATAAGCAATCACAGATCAATCGTTCGTTCGAGCGCGGTAAGCGTCCAGAAACGACGTGTCATGGGAGGAGTCACAGCATCCAATCGCATTTTTTCACGCCGCCACTTCGTGGCGGCGGCTTTGGCCGTCGGCTCACTTGCCGCGACCCTCGGCGGGATCGCGCCGGCATTCGCCGCTCCGATCGAGATCCGCTATTTCTATCGCGCGCCGTGGCCGTCTTCGGAAACCTATGCCAACTGGCTGATCAACGAATGGAACAAGGCCAATGGCGACCGAATCCATGTCACCGGCGCCAGCGTCGATGGCGAGACCTACAAAACCAAGCAGACCATCGAGCTTGCTTCTAGCAATCCCCCGGATGTGTTTTATTCCTGGGAAGGTGGCCGCGCTGCCGAAGTCATCAAGAACGGCTTCGCTGCCGATCTGACACCCTATTACGCAAAGTACGGCTGGGATAAGTTCCTCGTTCCGGCAGGCGTTTCGCTCGCGACGTTCGGTGACAGAAAGTACTTCGTTCCGACCGAACTTGGCGCCTCGGTTGTCTGGTATCGCAAGGATCTCTACGAGAAGCTCGGCCTCAAGGTCCCCACGACCTGGGACCAACTAATGGCGAATGCGAAGGTGGCTAAAGACAACGGCTATTGGCCGTTCATGCTGGCCAACCAGAAAAAATGGCCGTCGCAATTCATGTGGTCGGCAATCCTGGTCAACAAGTTCGGCCTCGACACCTATCAAGGCCTGATCGACAACAAGATTCCGTGGACCGATCAGCGGGCGGTCGCCACGACGAAGATTATGCAGGATTTGGCCAAGGCGGGTATGTTCGAGCCGTCCTTCAACTCGATCGACATCGGCCCTGCCATGATTCCATGGTCGCAAAGCAAGGCGCTCCATTGGTATCAGGGATCGTTCAACCTCGGCCGTTTCCGTGGCGAGAAGGAAAAGTGCTGCGTCGTACCAATGGACTTCTTCCCGCTGCCTCCCATAGACGGCAACAAGCCTGTCATGTCGGTCTTCGCGGAAGATACAATTATGATTCATGCCAAGAGCCCGAACAAGGACGCAGCAGCCGAATTCGTCAACTGGATGATCTCGAAGCCGGCGATGACGGAAAAGCTTGTCATCGACAAGCCGTATCCCTCTTCGACCGAGGCTGATCTGGCGCGCCTATCGGAGATGGAACAACGTCTCGCCAAGGCGATGGTGGATGCGGGATCCTTCACCTTCAGCGGTTCTGGCCGGCGCCATGACGCCGGAGGATGCCATGCAGCAAACTGAGAATGAAGCTGCTCGCGTGCGCGGCAAGATCTAGCCGGGCGAACCGGACGAACGGCCGCGAGGGAGATTATCGCTTCCTCGCGGCGCGTGCTCGTTCCTGAATTCAGCGGCCTCCCGAATTTGGATCCTTGCAATGGCGCACCCCAGCCTTGCCGATGAACGGACCTCGTTCCTCCGCTTCGCGCATACTCATAAATTCGTGACGTTCTTCGGCATCCTGGTGCCGTTGGCCGTCTTTGCCGTCTTCGTGGGCTATCCAATCGTCTTCACGATCTATCTCAGTTTCTTCGATTGGAACGGCATGGCGGCGGAAAAGACCTTCGTCGGACTGCAGAACTATCGCTATCTGCTGGTCAGCGACAAGTATTTCTACACGGCGCTGCTCAACAATGTGAAATGGGTCGGCGTCACGCTGTTCTTTCCCGTCCTGCTCGGCCTCATCATAGCCTATGACCTCAGGAGCCGGATCATTCCGGTGCCGGCGCTCATCCGAACGGTGATCTTTTTTCCGGTCACCATGTCGCTGATCTCCGTCGGATTGATGTTCCTGCTGATCCTCAATCCGCTGTTCGGCGCGTTCGACGCCATCCTTCAATCGATCGGCCTCGGCTCTCTCGTTATGGAATGGTTCGGCGACCATCGCATCGCCCTGTATACGCTGGCTGTCGTGTCCGGCTGGGCCTTTACCGGAATGCCGATGATCCTTTATTTCGCTGGGCTCGGCGATGTTCCGAAAGAAACCTTCGACGCAGCCAAGATCGAGGGCGCCGGTCATTTCCGTATGTTGACGCAGGTCGCCGTACCCCAACTCAGGCCCGTAACGGCGGTGGTCGTCATGCTCACCCTATTCGAATCGCTGCGCGCTTTCGATCTCGTCGCGGTGATGACCAAGGGCGCCCCCTTCGGTTCCACCAACGTGCTCGGTTATCTCGTCTATCTCGAGAGCTTCTGGAATTCCCGCTTCGGCTATGGCGCGACGCTATCGGTCGCCATCCTCGTCATCTCCATCCTCATGGCCACTTTCGTGATGAAGAAGCTGATGAAGGGGGCCTTCGATGTCTGATGTCGCATTCATGATGCGTCAAAGGAGCCTTGTCGCCGGCAAGCTCATCGGGCTGATGCTGCTCGCCGCGCTGGTCTTCGTTTGGCTCGGTCCGATCATCCTCGTCGTCATAACCTCGATAAAGTCCAATGACGCCTTCTTGGCCGGGCCGTTCGCTCTGCCGACGGAGCCGACATTCGCGCCATACGTCACGGTCTGGAATGCTCTTGGGTTTGGCCGACTTCTCGCGAACAGCTTCCTCTATGCGACGGCCGGCTCGGCGTTGGCCGTGATCCCGGCGCTGGTGCCGTCCTTTGCATTGTCCCGCTTTGACGTCCCGGGCAAGAAACTCGTCTTCGGAATCATCCTGACCGGGTTGATGCTGCCGCAGCAGACCGTGCTGATCCCGCTCTATGACACGCTCAGAGCCCTGAGCCTGCTCGACACCCGGATCGGCCTTATCATCGTCCACGCCGCTTATGGAATGCCAGCCCAGATCCTCATTCTGCGCGGCTTCATGACGACCATCCCGCGGGAGATCGAAAAGGCGGCCTTCCTCGAAGGAGCGACCGACTTTCAGGTGTTCTGGAAAGTGATCCTGCCTTTGTCGGTGCCGGGAATCATGGTGGGCTTTACGCTCAACTTCATCGCCATCTGGAAGGAATTCGTCTTCGGGCTGGTACTCCTCAATTCTGAGGCGAACTTCCCGGTGACCGTCGGCATGCTGAAGCTGAACAGCGACCGTTACATGGCAGTGTTCAACCTGCCGGCCGCCGGCCTCGTGATCTCGCAGATCCCGATCGTCATTCTCTTCCTTCTCTCCTACCGCAAACTCTCGTCGGGCAATTTCGCAGGCGCGGTCAAGGGCTGACTCTGGTGTCTCTGGTATCAAGAAAAGGCATAATCCATGGCCGAAGTGACCCTCGAAAGGGTGGAAAAGCGGTACGGTTCCTATACCGTCGTTCCGCATCTCGATCTGAAGATCGACGATGGCGAATTCGCCGTGCTAGTCGGGCCATCCGGCTGCGGTAAGACCACAACGCTGCAGATGATGGCGGGCTTGGAGACCATTTCTTCGGGCAGGCTCTTCATCGGCGGTCGCGACGTCACTGTGCTGCCGCCGAAGGAGCGCGACATCGCGATGGTGTTTCAGTCCTACGCGCTGTTTCCGCATATGAATGTGCGCGACAACATCAATTTCGGACTCAAGATCCGCCGGACGCCCGCCGCCGAGATGCAGACAATGGTCTCGGAGGTCGCGCGACGCCTGCAGATTGACAGCTATCTCGATCGGTTGCCTAAGGAATTGTCGGGTGGCCAGCGGCAGCGTGTCGCCCTCGCGCGCGCGCTGGTGCGGCGGCCCGGCGTCTTCCTCATGGACGAACCGCTGTCCAATCTCGACGCCAAGCTGCGCGTCGAGGCACGCAGTTTCCTCAGCAAGATGCACCATGAGATTGGCACGACGACGGTCTACGTGACGCACGACCAGTCCGAGGCCATGACCATGGGCAGCCGGATCGTCGTCATGAAAGGCGGCGTGATACAGCAGGCGGCGCCTCCCCTGGAAATCTATCGCAAACCAGCCAACCGCTTCGTCGCCGGCTTTATCGGATCGCCGTCGATGAACTTTCTGGAGCTTGAGGTCGCCGAAGGCGCGCTCGTGGATGGCGCCGCCGGGATCCGGATTCCGCTACCCGACAGTAGGTCCGCCGAAGTGGCCCGGTCGGGCAGCCCCACGGTCGTGCTCGGTGTGCGGCCGGAGCATCTCCATTTGCTTGCGGACGGCGAAGGCGGGCAATACACGACCGTCTTCCAGGTCGAAGTGGTGCAGCATCTCGGCAATGAAATGCTGCTGGACATCGTCGCCGGCCCCCACCGCGCGATCGCGCGAGCCGACGCGGAGGCGCGGGTCCGCGAAGGCGAGCGACGGACCTTCAGTATCGACATGGACCGCGCGCACTTCTTCCATCCACGGACTGAGGTCAATCTGGCGATTGCGGGGTGATGGCATCCTCTTTACTATGCCGCCGTGTTTCGGCACGCGTTCGAGCGGGGCCATTCGTCTAACTCACGCGCAGAGTCATGCGTTTTGTTTGATCGCGGGAAGGGGGCACTGGAAACGGCGCGAGACCTCCGCACGCGTTACGGCTCGTCAGGGAAGCGAATTTCATGGCTACGATAGCTGACGTGGCGCGGGTGGCCGGTGTCTCCATGTCGACAGTTTCGCATGTGTTGAACGGAACGCGCTTTGTTAGCCCTGAGACCGAGCAAGTGGTCCGCGACGCCATCAGCCAGATGGGCTACACGCCCAATACACTGGCCCGAGCGCTCGCGAAATCCACCAGCAATAGCGTCGGCATCGCGATCTCGGGCGTTTCTAACCCCTATTTCAATGACATCATACGCGCGGTGGAACGCGAATGCGCCAGCTTTGGCATGACTGTCTTCCTGGCAGATACCCATGACACGCCAATGAAGGAACTGGAGGTGGTGCAGGCGCTGCATCAGCACCGCGTCGACGGCATCATCCTGGCGCCTTGTTCGGATACCAAGCAGAGCGCGCTCGCCTATCTGCGCGAGAATCAGATCCCGACCGTACTCGTGGACCGGCTCGCGTCAAAGGCTTTCGACCAGGTCGGTGTCAGCAACGCCAAATCGGTCGAACGCCTTGTCGACCATCTGGTCGGGCACGGGCATCGGCGGATCGGCATGCTGCCGGGCCAGCCGGGATTCGCTACAACGATCGAGCGCGTCGAAGGCTTCCAGAAGGCGATCCGTCGCAATCGCCTGGACCCGGACCGATGCCCCGTCGCAATCGGCTCGATCGACGTGGAATCCGCCGCGCGCCGCGTTGAGGCCTTGATGAGCGGGGCGAACCCGCCGACGGCGCTGCTCGCAGGCAACAACATGACGTCGATCGGCGCCATGCGCGGGTTGAAGCGCATGAAACTCGTCGTGCCCCGAGACATGGCGCTGGTGGGCTTCGATGATTTCGAATGGGCCGATTGTTTCGAACCACAATTGACTGTGATCGCGCAGCCCTGCCTGGAAATCGGCCGCAGCGCAGCCAAGATGCTGCTGGAGCGGATCAAGAAGCCGGATCGGGAGCCGAAGATCGTCAGACACAAAACGGAACTCATCATCCGAAATTCGTGCGGCTGCTAAGTCGTGTGGGTGGGATCTGGTGTCCTGAACCGGAAGTTCGTTGCATTGTGTCTGGCCTCGACCGGCGCATGGTATTTCACTGCGTTCGGGACACAGTACACCGTCCGTTTCAGACGGTCACCATCAGCGAGTGTCGGTATCGGTGGTTGCGCCTCCCCGCAACCACTTTTGTTATAGCTCACTCACCGTCCCGGTCTAACCGCCGGGACGGATCTGTCTTTTCTGGGGAACGCGGAGCCAAGCGACAAATGGTCCGGCTGCGTTTGCAGCGTTACTAGGCCCCATCGAGAATGACGGGCGCGACGCGCGTCAGCCCTTTATTCGGGTATTTGACGGCATCAAATTCAGCCATTGATCCGACGCCGAAAACTACGCGAACTCTGTATCATGAGTTCGAATCCCACTCTCTCCGCCATTATGCATTGAAATCATTATATTATTTCGACTTTCTGATATCGCACCCATCGCGCAACCCATCAATTGCAAGATGGCTCAATGGCGAGGTGCCGCTAATTAAAAAGCTACTCAATCTTAAACAATGGCTGACCATCGCGGATGCAGCTCGTCATCTGGGCATTCTATTTGGAGAGGACGTGAGCGAGGCCGATGTGTTGCGGCTTGCGCTGGACGGTCACCTTACGCTCTCGGTCTATTTCGTTAACGGCGCCCGAGGCCGATGTGGACCCATCGTCCGTATCGAGGATGCACAACGGACGATTCAAGAAGAAAATCCTGACGATTGGATCCACTTGATGGGTAGCCCGCCGCCGGGCGAAGGCGAAAAAGTCCAAGTATTTTCCAGCTTCATTCACGGTCTTTCGCTCGGGGATGGTCGGGTAATTGAGTGTGCCAAGGAAACTGAACTGCTGGATGGAGTTTGGGATCTCACGATGCTGGGTCACGAGCGGTTGGAAGTCGATCAACGTTACCAATTTTTGACCAACGGTCCCGAGGTCGATATGTCCTTCCGGGACGGTCCGTTAGACCATCCAATCGTATCTCGTGAAGATGGCACCTTGTGCCAATTACACGAGCCGTACTTTGCCGATAAGCATTATTTTCCTGCTGATGCCCTTCCTGCCGACAGCGTTTTAGTTGTCAGAACTTCGGCACTTCACGATCTAGAAAAGCGGTTGGCGGAGCCGGACCAAAGAGCCGAAAGGCCTGTCGAACAGCGCGAGCGCACGTCTCTGTTGGCGATAATGGCTGCCCTAGCGCAGCTGGCTAAGATCGATGTGACGAAGCCGTCCAGCGCCGCCGCCGCGATCGAAAGGCAGACCGACCTTATGGGTGCTCGGGTCGCCGCCCGCACGATCGAGAACCATTTGAAACTTATCCCCGAGGTTCTCGAGCGTCTCAGCAAATAAATTTTCCGCAATTGCGTAACTCGGGTCCGCAATTGCGTCATTCGCACGGCGAGTCGCTATCTTGTCCATGTCGCACCAACCCACTTCACGAGGTCACGCGACATGGCAAAAAGTTCCAAAACGTATGGCGCGATGCCGGCCACCGGCTACATGCGCCAATCCCAACTGATCCCCGCGATTTTCCCGTTCTCATCGGCAACGCTGTGGCGCAAAGTCAAGGAGGGAACCTTCCCTAAGCCAATCAAGCTAGCGCCGCGCATCACCGCGTGGCGCGTCGAAGATATTCGCGAGTTGCTCTACCGCGGGGTTTGGGCCGAATCTAACCACCCCAGTCCAGCCCGGTTAGGTACGCCGAGTCTTTGCACCTCCGCGGAGGTGGCCTCGCGCCCGACGACTAACTGCGATTCGAATGTGCCGTCGTTGATGCTAGAATCAGGCAGTGAAAACGAAGGCCGCCAGCCTCAAACAGACTCCGCCGACTTTGCAAGCTCCCGATTGTCCTCTGGCAAGGTCCGCGCGCGATGACCGAGATTACCATTGCAGTCTCGCCCGCATTTGATCATCGCGGCAAGCGCCGTCACGACCGCTTCGATGCCCGTCTTCAAAGCGGTGACGAAGTCATGTGCGAGGCGACCCGGCAGCCCCTGCTAGATGCCAGTCGCGAGCTGCTGCGACGTGGCGCAGATCCAACCGCCACGATCTGTATGGTCCACGCCAGCGCGCCTGCTGTCGTGACGATGTGGGCACCGATCGGCGTCGCCGCTCAATACGACGTCATGGGTGAGAAGTTCGTCAGGAGAAAGCCGGCTGCAGGGCCGATGGCGAGTTCAGGGACCGGAATTGCCATGCCAACTGCCCCTGCGGAGCCCGGCGATACAAACCCCTCTCTTCGGGCCTCGCATAGTGGCCCACTGGAGACGGGGAGCTCACAGCTCGCCGGCATCGTCGACCACATCACTAGCTCCGCCAAAGGCAAGTAAAGGCCGGCATGAGTTGCTCCTCACGCCGGCCTAAACGTCGCTCCTCCACCGCAAAGCAAAGGATCAACTATGCAAAGAATACCGCGTCATCGGGTGCGAAGTCACGCCGATTTTGATCTCACCCCTCTCGGCATGTGGGCCTACCGCCGTGACGTCGCCACGTTGATGCCGGCTGCACGGCACGTCCAGCGCCTTACCTGCCTTCCAAACCCTTTTGCGGCCCTACATGGCCTCGATGAAACTCGAGAAAGTGTCGGCCTGCATCTTCCATGGCGGCAGCACGACGAACCGGCGTGAATAGCCAGAACGTGACGGCGGTGTCTCGCCGCGCGCGCCTTGAAATTGTGGTTCCCGTGTCCGTCTTTCCCGACAGCTCGAGCGCGACACCATTGAGGCCGGCTTGGTCGACCCATGGAAGCACACGAACGCCAAACGATCAGCTCAGCGCAAAGATTACCGACCACGCCATTCGAGCCACAACGTGGAGGGGCAGGGAGACCCGCTGGTGAGAGAAAATCTGATGGGAGCTCCCGTCCCCTATGGCAGCCTCGCTGAACGCGGTTCATGCCGCGTCCGGCCTTCCTCCCCCTGCCGAAGGATTCGAAGCAACGTAAGGGGCTGGCATAGGGCCTATAGCCAGCTTATCGCTGCAACATCATTATTGTCTCCAAGGCCATCAACACTGATAACTCATGGCCGACCCGGAAGGGCCCTGCCGGCTACGGAAAGTTCTGCCGGGGAGAATTTGTCGAACTCCTCGTCAACGCGAGTTGACGGGAATAAATAAATAAAAGCAGCGAGGCCGGTACGCAGGCGAATGCTGGCGGACGCGGGGCGGCAGTAGCACCGTCGGCGCTGCCATTCGCCGCTGCCGCCTTGTGTCTGGCTTGGGGGGTGTGATTGGCACACTGAGGGAGGCCGCCCTAGAATGGCACGTCCACGCGAACGCGTTTGTCTCGAGCAGGGCTTAAAGCTGGATCTGGTCCAACTTGCGCGGCGCGGATTCATCCAGTTTGGCGCGAACGTGGGCCCGCGAAGTATCCAATGGAATGACGGGACGTCCGGAGAGGTAATTGCATCCGGCGTCATCACCGCAGACATGAGCGGTTCGGATTTCGGATGGTTGCAGATCAACATGGATAACTTCCAGCAGTGCGTTGAGCTTATTTTGATGCCCCGCCATTTCGGCGGCGGGCAATGGTATTTTGTGTGTTCGGAGCTGAATCGACCCGCCTCAGTTCTCTGGCGACCGCCTGGAGCACTATTTTTCCGGTGCCGCCAGTATTGGGGCCGACGGGCCGCCTACCTTTGTCAATTCGGCAATCCGATCGACCGGGCCCACATCGGTAGGGCCAAATTGAAAGCAAAACTCTGTTCACCGAATCTGGAGGACTGGAGGATTCCGCCGAAACCGCCCAAGATGCGTTGGGCCAGGTACGACCGTCTTATCGCGCAATACCTCAAGTATGATGCCGTGCTTGGCGGTGTACCTATTCAACAGATTTCGAATGCTTAGTTCTTGCGGAAACAGCGACGCGGACAATCGCCGCGCGGTGGCCGCCCAGCTTTTTGACATGCTGGCGCGCATGTCGACCTCCGTCAGCATCGCCGGCTTTGCCTCCCGCATCTACCAGCGTGCGCTTCGTCGGATCGACCAGATGATGAAAGCGGGTCCTGACGGGCGGCTACCCTGAAATTGGATCCCGATATTGGCGGCCTGGTCGACCGCCACCATCTGGTCCTTCATTTGGGCTACTTCGGCAGCAGTCTGCTGGTCACAAACCCGAGAAAAAGCGGGAAAGTTGTCAATGGTAATTGACAACAATGAGCGGTCCAATCGGGGCGGCGCCGGCGGAATAATTGGATATTTCCTTAGTACTGGCAAAGAGTTAGGCGGCAAAGAAGCCGAAATTGGCGAGTCGCCGAGGACGCGCGCCGAAAGCCGTCCGCTCCAGCGGCGAAACGCCCGGTA
>WNFE01008316.1_pt1 | contig 17021 bp, 17 predicted proteins | sample 5400451 | NCBI WGS metagenome assembly WNFE01 (sample SAMN13153344, study PRJNA577476) | soil metagenome | isolation source: 200 cm saprolite under Douglas fir tree site 2 hole 2 | place: USA:California | collected 2015-04-18 | reverse complement strand
TAGCCCAGGCGGAGGAGCCTTACCATATTGGTCCGGAGGACATTCTGGATATCGCGGTCTGGCGGGATCCAGATCTGTCCAAGACCCTCGCGGTACGCCCGGACGGCTTCATCTCCTTACCGATCGTTGGAGAGGTAAGGGCCGATGGCAAGACACCGAGCGAGTTGGCAGCTGAAATCAAAAAGAAGCTTTCTCCTTATGTCCAGCAGCCGAACGTGACGGTGATCGTCCGCGAGGTGAATTCGAGTCGGGTTTTTGTCACCGGCGAAGTCGCTCATCCTGGAGCCTTCCCCCTCAAAGGACGGGTATCGCTGCTGCAGGCGATCGCCCTGGCCGGAGGCTTTTCCGAGTTTGCGAACACCGACGGCATCCTGGTGATCCGGCCGGGCCAGGATGGCGGGCAAATACCGGTTCGCTACGACGATCTGATCGCGAGGAAGGACACGCGCAAGGATCTGTACCTTCGCGCGGGAGACACGGTGGTGGTTCCCTGAGGAAGAGCCGAGCGAGGGAGGGGCTCGCCTCGCATTGGGCGTGGCGGCCTGAGGATTCGCGGTGAAAAGGCGGGCATGAGGGCGTGATGGGTGCGGGGAGTGTTCAAAAAGTGCGGGCGGGGTGCCTGGCCTTCGCGATGCTTCTGATTGGAGCGCGCGCCGCGGGCGAGACGCAGGTCGTGCCCACGCTCAGGCTAGCGGCCGAAGAGCGCTACGACGATGACGCGCTACTGCGCACCTCACCACAGGGAGCTGGGCAGATGATTACCAAGCTCAGTCCCCAAATCGGCCTGAACGTGTCGGACGAAACGCTCGAAACGGGCGGCTGGTATGCGGCGGATTTTCTATTTCGTCACGGCTCGCATACGACCGATCTGGACCATCGCGCCGCCTTCACTTTCGATAAGAAATTCAGCCGCACCTTTGAGCTGGACAGCCAGCTCAACTTCTGGCGCGTATCGGATCCCACGGCCTTGCCGCGGCTCGGGATGGCACGCTCGCTCTCTCCAATCATGTACGGTCGGGGGCAGGTATCGGCCAAAATTGGGCTCTCGGAGCGGCTGTGGCTGCACCCGGGTTACCGCTTCGAGGGCGCGAAAATCTACGAGCCGGGCCGGCCGGGCGGGACAGCCCATACGCCCTTCGTCGAGCTCTGGTATCGAATCACCCGCCGAGCCGACCTCGGCGCGGAATATCGCTTTCAGTATTTTGGATTCGGCCCTCAATCGGCGGATGCCAACGGAATTTTCGCCGCCTATCGCTATCGCCTCGCGCGCCACACCGTGTTCACCGCGCACGCGGGTCCAGTTTTCTTCCGCGAGTATGCGACAGGTGGCAATCGTGGGTTTTTGCCGATGGTTCAGCTCGAGCTGACCCATGGGATAGGAGGTCGCTTCGACATTGGCTTGGCCATCGGCCACGACATTGTCGGCGCCACGGGTTTCACCAACGTGCTGTGGGCGGACTACGGTTCGCTGGCGCTTAGCTACAAGATTTCCGAGCCATTTCGGATCTTCGGTGCGGCCGCCTACTTCCGAAACGGCTTCGCTCCCAACCGCGACTGGACTGCCTTCAATTTCGGAACGCCGCACAGTGGAACGGCGCAGGGCTACAGCGTCGGAGGCGGCCTGGAATGGCGGGCGAGCAGTGTGGTCGCGGTGCAGGGAGCTTTCGACCGGTATGACCAGGTCGCGGCTCCGGATGCGTTGGCGGGCGTGAATCTCTCGAGGAACATCGGATCGATTCGTTTGGTGTTGACGGCGTTGTGAGCCACAGAGGAGGCACAAGATGGAGAGGGAGATGACGGCGGATCAGGTTCTGGCAGCGCTTTGGCGCCGGCGAAAGCTGGTTGTTGCCGTCTCTGCAATCGCCTTCGCGATCGGCGTGGCAGTGTTACTCGTGTTGCCGAGCACCTATCAGTCTTCGGTGGTGGTGCGAGTGGCTTCGCCCCGGCCGACGGAGGAGCTGGTGCCGCGAACCGTTGGCGAGTCGGTGGAGCAGCGACTGGTCACCGTTCGCCAGGAGCTGATGGGTCGTCCCGTGCTGCAAAAGGTGATCGAGGAATTCAAGCTCTATCCCAAGGTGCTCGCGCGCAAGGGAATGGAGGGGGCGATTGAGCAAATGCGCAGCGACCTACAGGTCAAGGTTGAGGGCGAGAACGCCTTCGAGCTGACTTATCAATACACCGATCCCAAGATCGCGGCGGCAGTCGCCAACCGATTGCCCGAGGTGTTTGCCGAACAGACCAGGACGTCGCGCCAGCAGCAGGCGCAGCGCGCCACCCAATTGTTCTCCGGCGAAGCCGAGGCTCTCAAGGCGTCCCTGGGGCAATGGGAAAGCAAGCTTGCTCAGTTCAAGATCGCGCACGCCGGTGAGCTTCCCGAGCAGCTCGAGGTGAACATGCGCACCCTGGAACGGATCGGATCGGAGCTGCACTCCAAATCCGATGAGCTTCGGGCGGCGGAGTCGCACCGATCCGAGCTGGTGTTCGCTCGGCATTCGATCGATACCCAAGCTGGCCGCCTGGAGTCGGCGGAAGCCGGCCTGGTCAGGGATTTGGTCGCGGCCCGAAGCACGATGACCGAGGACCACCCGGACATCCAGCGGATGGGCAAGGAGCTTTCCACCCTTCGACAGAAGAAGGACGAGGCTTTGGCGCAGCTCGCGGAGGAGCGAGTGGAGCGAAATCGCGCCGGCGCGCGGGTGTCCCGGATCGAAGGCGAGATCGAAGACTTGCAAAAGCGCGCCGACATCTACCAGGCACGGCTGGATCGCACCCCGCGTTGGGCAGAAGAGTGCGACTACGACATCACGAAGGAAAAGTACAAAAGCGTGGTTTCGCGCAAGGTCGAAGCTGAGCTGGCCCAGGAGCTGGAGTTGCAGAGCGCAAACGGAATGTTCAACGTGCTCTCTCCGGCGATGGTGGCCATCGCTCCAAGCCATCCTGATCGCCTGAGCGGGTTGATCCTCGCTCTATTGGCAGCGCTGGCGCTGGGCGCGTTGGCCGGCACGTTCGTCGATGCGCGAGACGAAAGCATTCGGGACGTGCACCAGATCAAGGAGCGATTGCCACTGCCAATTTTGGCGGTGGTACCGATCCTGAACGGGAAAGCGGAGCAGCGCAGGCTGATTCCCACTTCCGGTCGGACCCCGCTTTCGGGCGAAGCGGAGCTCAACTGAAGCTGTCGAAGCGATCGAGAAAGGAGAGATGAAAATGGAGCAGATATTGGACCGAGCAGCGAATTTCTTACCCCGGGTGGATGAAAGCGCGCTGGTTCCCGGTCGCGTCGACCGGCGGATTTCGGAGCAGTATCGCAGCCTTTATTATCGCCTCGATCGGATGCGCGGGCTTCGACCGTTGAAAACGGTGGCAGTGACCTCCGCGATGATCGGCGAAGGCAAGACACTGACTTGCGCGAATTTGGCGCTCACCGCGGCTTGCGCCAACCCAGAGAGAAGGATTCTTCTGATCGACGCGGATCTGCGGCGTGGGCAGGTGAGCGACTATCTCGGCGTTCGGTCTATTCCGGGATTGTCGGAGCTGCTTTCCGGCGACGCGGAGATCCCCGACGTGATCCAGCGGTTCAAGACTTCCTCGCTTGCGGTGATCACAGCGGGCAAAGTTGCTGAACAGCCTACCCAGCTGCTGGCAAGCTCCAAGATGAAGAGGCTGCTCGAGCTGGTACGCGAGGCGTTTGACGAAGTGTATATCGACATGCCTCCGTCGCTGCCGTTCGCGGACACCGCGATCTTGGGGCCTCACTGCGACGGAATCTTGATCGTGATTCGCGCCAATCTCACGCCGTTCAGGCAGGTGGCCGAGGCGGTCGAGCACTTGGCGGGCGCGCCGGTGATTGGGTGTGTACTCAACGCCGCGGCGGATTCCGCGGCACCATATTTGAAGAGTTACCTCCGATAGAAAGGAGACCGGGCAGACCAGGGGGCCGGCGGACGGGCGTTGGCGAGAAATGATTCGGGCCTTCCACCACTACTTCTCATCTAGAAAGCTGGCGCTCTTTCTGGTCGAGACCTCTGCGATCGCGATTGCTTCGTGGATCGGCGCGGCGGTCACGGCGCTGGCAGCGGTGCCGGCCCGGGGCGGTCTCCAAGTTGCAGAAGCCCTTCCGGCTCTTGCAACCACCGCTTTGGCGTTCGTGGCGACGTTCCAACTCGCGATGTACTTCAGCGATCTCTACGACTTGCGCGTAGCGACCGAGGACCGATCGCGAGGCCTCCGGGTCCTACGGGCGGTAGGGATCGCCGCCTTGATGATGGGGCTGACGATGATGGCGAGCCGATTCAATCCGCCCGAGGGGGCGCTGTTGGGGGGCGCCGCCGGAGCAATCCTCGGGATCGTTCTGGTTCGAATCGGGCTGCGCGGAGTGGTGGGCGAGCCCGAACGGATTCTGATCGTTGGAAACGGCAAGCGGGCCCGTTGGTTGGCGAAGGCCGCAGTCGAACAGGGAGAGTTCGGCTTCGAGGTCTGCGGAATGATCGATCCGCGCCGCGACTCGAATGACGGATCCGGGGAAGAAACGATCGACGAAATCGCCGCCCGGCTCGACACTCAGTACGTGGTATTGGCTTCCGAGGATCCGCGCGGATCGGGTTGGTCGGAAGAGCTTCTGCGCTGCAGGATGGCCGGACGAAGGGTTTACGACATCCCCGGTTTTTGTGAGCGGGTGCTGCGTCGAATCCCGGTTTTGCACCTGCGCGCCTCCGATCTCGCTTTCGCGGACGAGCTGTCGATCTCGAACCTGCGAAGCATCACCAAGCGAGCCTGCGACATTGTGGCGGCGACCGCGCTTTTGGTGCTGGCGGCTCCCTTGATGGTGCTGGTGGCACTCGCGATCAAGCTCGACTCGCCCGGGCCGGTCTTCTATCGGCAGGAGCGAATTGGGAAGAGCGGCAAGTCGTTTTGGCTCTGGAAATTTCGCAGCATGGCGAAGGATGCCGAAGCCAACGGAGCGATGTGGGCCCGTGAAAATGATGGCCGCGCCACGCGAGTGGGAAAGATTCTACGCAAAGCCCGAATCGACGAAGTCCCCCAGGCTTTCAACGTGCTGCTGGGACAAATGAGCTTCGTCGGGCCGCGCCCGGAGCGGCCGGTTTTCGTCGCTGAGTTGAAAAACCAGATTCCGTTCTACGAGCTGCGCGAGCTGGTCCCTCCAGGAATCACCGGGTGGGCGCAGATCCGTTACTCGTACGGAGCCTCGGTCGAGGACGCCCGAAACAAACTGGAATTCGACCTTTACTACCTCAGGAACGGGGGCCTGTTTTTGGATCTGATGATCATCTTTCACACCTTCAGGCATGTGCTGTTGGGCAGAGGAGCGAGATAGCCGGGGTCACAGCGGGCGGGAAAGGGCGGAAATGGTGGAAAGAGCAACGGATTTTGAGCAGGGCGTCTTGTTGCCGCTGCGAAAGCAGGCGCCGATCCAGGTGGTCTGCATCGGGGGCGGAACCGGACTACCGCTGGTACTTAAGGGATTGGCTCGCAGAGTGGGTAGACAGCACGATCAGCCAAGACTTCAGATCACGGCGATCGTGGCGATGAGCGACGATGGGGGAAGCTCCGGTCGGCTGCGGCGTTCGCGAGGGTCGCTGCCTCCTGGGGATGTGCGCAACTGCTTGGTCGCGCTGGCCAGCCGACGCAGCGAGCTCTCCCAGCTGTTTCAATATCGCTTCGACGGCGCAAGCGGTTTGGCGGGCCATGCAGTGGGAAATCTATTGATCGCCGCGCTCGCCGAGCTGAAGGGCGACTTTCTCGAGGCTGTGAAGGTAACCGCCAATTTGCTGAACGCGCGTGGCAGGGTGCTGCCCTGTACCACCGCCCCGGTGGAACTCTCGGCCCAACTGGCCGACAACACCGAGGTCCTTGGCGAGCGCAACATCCGACGCAACCGAGCGAAGATCGTCCGGGTGCACCTCAACCCGCGGCACCCTCCTGCGGCGGACGGAATTCTCGATGCGATTGCGGAGGCAGATCTGATTTCAATCTGTCCAGGCTCGCTGTACTCCAGCATTTTGCCGAATCTGCTGGTGGCCGGGATCGCCCCAGCTCTGCGCCAAACCCGGGCGCTTCGGGTTCTGATCGCAAATCTAATGAGCGAGCCGGGAGAGACCGACCAGATGGACTGTGTCGCGCACGTAAGAGCTGTGCAGGATCACGCAGGCCCGATCCTCGATGCCGTCCTGATCAACGGAGCGCCGATCAGCGAAGCTCTTTTGGAGAAGTACGCCAAGCGCGATTCCTTTCCAGTTACCGCCGACCGCGAAGAATTGCTCAAGTTGGGGGTGCTGCCAATCGAAGCCAACCTGTTGCGACGCGGGGTGCGGATTCGCCATGACAGCCGCCGCGTCACGCGCAGCCTGTTGCGGCTGGTCCGGAGTCAATTCTTGCGCCAAGCGTCATGAGCCCGAACCCACAGCGCCGCCCACCGCCAGCCTTGTCCGAAACACCGCAGGGCCCCGAACTTCGGCTGGTCGATTCGACTCCCGCGCTCGAGATCCAGGAGCGTAGCAATCGATGGGACTTCGCTCGACTGGAGCCGCAGTGGAACCAATTGGCGAAGGGTACGGCGCCATTCAGTCAACATGCCTTCCTCAGGATTTGGCTCGACAACTTTGCGCCCCGGCAGAATCTCCGGCTGCTGCTGGCCTACGACAATCGTGAGCTGGTCGGCGCGCTGCCGCTGATTGAGGGCGGAACGTTTCTTGGTTTGCCGGTGCGACAACTGACGGCAGCGGCGAATCCGCACTCGTGTCGCTTCGATTTGCTCGCGACGGAACCGGAGCGGGTCGGGCGTGCGTTCTTTGAGCATTTGGCGGCTCGTCACGACTGGGATGTCTTGCGGATTAGCGACGTGCCGGACGGGGGTGGCGCCTGGCATCTGTACCGTGCCGCGCAGGAAGCGAAATTTCCCGTCGGCATCTGGGAGTCGATGCGTTCGCCGTACCTTGCTCTGCCGAAGGTCTATTCCAGCTTCGAAGAGACGCTTCAGGGCAAATTCCGATCGAACTTGCGTCGACGGCGGCGGCGACTGTCCGAGCGGGGAGAAGTGAGGGTTGAACGGGTAACCGGTGGACCCGATCTGGATGCCAGGCTCGAGGAGGGCCTCGCTTTGGAGCGCTCCGGGTGGAAGGGCCAGAGGGGTACGGCGATTGCGCAGGCTAGGGCGACCCACGGATTCTATTCGGAGCTCGCCCGATCCGCGTCCTACGCGGGCCGGCTTTCGATGTTCTTTCTGCGGCTGGATGGGCGGGCGATCGCGTTTCATTACGGGCTGCAGAAGGACCAGCGCTACTTTCTGCTCAAACCGGCTTACGCCGAAGATCTGGCGGAGTGCAGCCCAGGCCAGCTGTTGATGGAAGAGGTGCTCAGGGACTGTGTCGCTCGAGGGATCGAGGAGCTGGACTTTCTGGGTCCCGACATGCCCTGGAAGCGTGACTGGACCCAGCACACCCGTGTGCACCACTGGCTCTTCGTCTTTCGCGATCACGCGTTGGGCCGAGCGCTGCGGCGAGCGAAGTTCGACTGGCTTCCAGCGCTCAAGCGGACGTTAAGCGGGAGACGCGAATGATTGCGAGCTTGTCCGAAGCCCCGCTGCTCGCGCCGGACCTACCGGCGCTCTGGCCCGGAATGCTGGTGCGCTCCGCTCGCCAAGCGCACCATTTGCCGTTTGGGTCGTGTTCCGCGCTGTACTTCTACTTCGCTCGCAACGCGATCTGGCACGCGGTGAAACTGCTGGGACTCGAGGGCTACGAGGTTTTGGCGCCCGCCTATCACCACGGAGTGGAGATTGAGGCGCTGCTCGCCGCCGGCGCGACGGTGCGTTTCTACCGGATTGGGCCGCGGTGGGACGTGGACCTCGACGACCTCGCGTCGAAGATCGGCGACCGCACGCGGGCGCTCTATTTGACTCACTATGCGGGATTTCCGGGGCCAACCCGGGAAATGTTGGCCCTTTGCCGCCATCACGGGCTTCGATTGATCGAAGACTGCGCCCTCTCGCTACTGTCCAGCGACGGCCGGCATCGGCTGGGCTCCTTTGGCGACGTGAGCATCTTTTGCCTCTACAAGACCCTTCCGGTTCCGAACGGAGGCGCGATGGTTTTCAACGCTGCGGTCGGCCGAATTCCAATGCCCTCGGTGTCCCCTTCCTGGGGGTCCACCACGGGTCACCTGCTCTCGTCGATCCTGCAAGGGATCGAGCTGCGAATGGGCAAGCCCGGAGCACTTGCCCGCAAGCTGATCCGAGTGCTCGGCCGCAGCGCGGCCAACGCCAGCGGGGTGGAACGAGTGGCGACCGGTACTCGTCACTTCGATCCGCGGCACGTCAACCTCGGAATCAGCGGTCTCAGCCAACGAATCGCAATGCGGCAGGACCTTGACGAAATCGTTCGGACCCGTCGGCGCAACTACCAGCTCTTGGCCACCGAGCTTGGGGCATGCTCGCCGCCTCTGCACCCGCGATTGCCGGACGGCGTGTGCCCGCTCTTTTACCCCTTGATCGTCGAGAACAAAGACGAGGTGCTGTCAAGGCTTCGCTCGCGCGGCGTTCAGGCGGTCGATTTTTGGCGCTTTTCACATCCGGCATGCGCGCTGGAATCCTTCCCGGATGTAGTGCGACTGCGCCAGACGGTAGTGGAGATTCCTTGTCACCAGGATCTGTCGCCGGCGCGAATCCGGAAAGTGGCGGCGGTGGTCCGGGCAGCGGTCAGCAACAAGGCGAGCTGAGCCATGATCCAGGTGGAGAAAATCTCCGATCCGATCCGTTTCGCGGCGATTCGAAGGGAATGGGACGAACTGATCGACGACAGCGACGCGGCGATTTTCAATTCTTGGGAGTGGATGTACCCATGGTTTCGTCGAATCGCTCCGGAGCGGAAACTCTTTATTCTCTCCGCTTGGAGCGATCAGGGGACGCTGGTCGGTGTTCTCCCCTTGGCCCTCGACCATCGCCAAGTCGCCGGACTCCCGGTGCGGCGACTCGCCTGGTTGGCGGAGACGCAAGTCGGCAGCGACTATCTCGAGGGCGTCCGCGAGCGGATGATTGGGACCTCCTCGATCTGCTCGACTTGCCTACCGGAGCGCTCCTCTCGACATCGCTCAAGCACGCCTTTCGAGAATCTAGCTTCGAGATTCGCGGATCCGAGCGGTTCATTTGCCCCTTCGAGCCACTCGATCCCACCCAGCCCTTCGAAGCATTCCTTCGCAAGACCTCTCGCGGCGCGAATTACTTGCGGCGCCGGCGCTGGTTGGAGGCGCAGAAGGGATTCGAGATTCAAATCGAGGCTCGTCCGGAAAGGCTTCCGCTCGTGCTTGCCGAATTCTTCCAGTTGCACAGACTGCGCTGGCAGCGCGACGGCGGATCTCAAGGCATTCGGAGCGTGGAGGCCGAGGCGTTTCATCGGGATGCAACCCAGCTCCTGGCGGAACGCGGAAAGCTCCGCTTCTATACCCTCCGCCTGCAGGGCCAACCCCTCGCGACAGTCTACGGGTTGGTAGATCGTGGCAAATTCCTCTATTTCCAATCCGGGTACGATCCCGAATGGAGCAAACAGAGCGTTGGATTGGTGTTGGTGGGGGAAACCTTCCGCGACAGCCTCGCATCTGGCTTGCGCGAGTATGACTTCTTGCACGGGACCGAGCCCTACAAGCAAGACTGGACCAAGCAACAGCGGCGCACGGTCAACCTGAGAGTCTTCCGACGGGGCGGAACAGGCAGCCTCTGGAACCGTCGCCAACAGCTCGGCGCTCGAGCGCGAGGCATGCTGAAGCACGCGTTACCGGCTCCATGGGCGGACGCCATCCGCCGCCTTCGCCGGCGCTGGGCGCAGGCCTAGATCCGGCTCAGAGCCCCAACTGCTTTCGCAGCATCGCGATGCCCTGTTGAAGCATGGGGGGCTGCTGGCTTGCAGGGGCCTCAATTGCGTAACGCTCGAAGCTCGCCAGCGCGCCGCGGGGATTTCCCGCCTGAAGCGACACCGCGCCATGGAACAAAAGGGCTTCGTACGCATCCGGATACGTTTCGAAGAGGTGCTCGAGCTCCGAAAGCGCCTGCTGACTGTTTCCCTGAACCGCCTTGAGGAAGGCGCGGTGGATGCGGTTCTCGGTATGGAAGGGATCCATTCCGGCGGCTCGTTCGGTGAGCTGACTCGCCTGCGACCAATCCTGCTCGTTGATCAGCTGGTGCGCGACGGCTACCGCGGCGTCCGGATCGTCAGGACGCTGCTGTACGCGCGCCAATGCAGCCTTGAGCTCCGGGCTCTCCTCGCGTGTGGCTTCCGAGACGCCGGGAGCCTTGCCAGTCATCTCCCGACCTTCGGTTCGGGGCTTCTGCTCCTGAGTGAGAAAGAGGCCGATCGCGACGAAGAAGAGAACCCCGCCCCCTCCCCACAGCGCTCCTTTGACCTGAGGATGCCGTGACAGCAAGCCAGGCGGTGCGGATTTCGCAGGTTGCGGTTTGGCGCGCGCCTTGAAACTACCCTTTGCGGCAAGCTCGTCTTTTTGACGAAGCGCCGAGGCCGCGGCCATTTCGAGCCGCTGCTTCTCCTGTGCGTACTGTTCGTCGGTCAGCTGGTGGCGATCCAGGTTCAGCTCGCGCAGCTGATCCAAGAGCAGCCGCGCCCTGTCTTCCAGATCGGCAATCCCTTCGACCTGCGTTGCTGGGGCTTCGCGCTTTCGCCACAAGGTGAAGACGAAACCTGCCGCGGCCGCCAGCGCGAGCGCGAGAACTGCGATGCCGGGAAGCCAGTTCGTCTCGTTCAACGCTCGAGCTCCGCTCGGACTTTCGCCAGATACTCATCTTCACTCGAGCTGGCGCGGGTCGACTGCGATCGACGCTCCGCGGGGGGTGCCGTGGAAACGGGTCGTTTCTGCACTTGGCGGACGATGACCCCCAATCCAATCAGCAGAAGAACCAGCGGGCCCAACCAAACCAGCCAATTGATTCCATGCGCTTGAGGTTGCAGCAGAACCCATTCGCCATACCGCTCGACGAAGTAGCTCCGAATCTCCTCGTCGCTCTTGCCCTCGGAGACGAGGGTGCGAACTTTGTCCAATTGGGCGCGCGCCATCGACGCTGGGGAGTCGGCAATCGACATTCCCTGGCAGACGGCGCATCGAAGCTGCTTGCCGAGCTTCTGCACCCGTCCCTCCAGCGCAGGCGTTAATGGCTCGCTTCCGGCTTGCTGCGGAGCAAAATCGGCCAGCACGGCTGACAACAGAATCGCGAGTGGAATGCCATCCCACATGGAGGATTACCTCGGTGCTTGGGCAACCGGTTGGACCAGGTCTTTGATTCGAGCGGAGAGCAGATCAGGGTTGAGCGGTCCAACATATTTGCCTCGAATCACACCCTCAGCGTCGACGAAGTAGGTCTCAGGGACGCCCGCCACTCCGTAGTCCACCGCAGTCTGTGACTGCGGGTCGACCAGTTGCGGAAAAGGAGTGGGGTGGTCCCTCAAGTAGGCTTTGGAGCTCTCCACGGTATCTTCGAAGACCACGCCCAGAAACTGGGCTTGGCTCCCATATTGCCGATAGCCCCAGTCCAACACCGGATGCTCGATCTTGCAGGGCCCGCACCAGGTCGCCCAGAAATTGATTACCACGGGATGCCCCCGCAGCTGGTCGAGCCTGACCTTCCCGCCCCCTTCGAGCTTTTCCAGCGCAAATGCGGGCGCGGGCTTGCCGGCAAGCATGAAAGGCACTTCGTGCGGATCCTTTCCGAACCCTTTTGCAAGAATCACCAGCAGGGCAGCGCAAGCCACCGCTGCCAACCCCACGCCAAGCTTCCAGTTCACACGGTCTCCCGATGAAGATCGCTGGTGGCGGGTGTGCCGATTGCTGGGGCTCGGACTCGGTGCGGCTGCCGCGCGGGCCAGATCGCGATCAATGCGCCCAGCACCAGAATTGGAATACTCCACCAGATCCAGCCAACCATGGGAAACACCCAGGCATTGAAGGTGGCGCTCTGGGTATCTTCCGACAGAGCCAACAGAGAAAGGTAAAGGTCTCCGAACGGAGTGGACTTTACTGCAGGGGTTCCGATTGGATCGGTACTTCGCTCGAAGAAATTCATCCTCGGCCTTAACAACTCGCCGGCCTGCGATCCGCCGACCACCTCCAGCTTCGCCGCTTTCCAACTCCGGTGCGGCTCGGCGCCTTCTTCAAAACCGAGGAGCTTGACCCGGTAGTCGCCCACCTTCAGCGCGGAGCCGACCCGAACCGTGCCGCTGGTATGGATGACGTAGGACTGCGAGGCCGCGATCGCTACCAGGATCACCACGATTCCCAGGTGGACCACGTACCCGCCGAAGCGGCGCCGCGCGCGGCTCGCGCTGCGAAAGAGCGCGGTCCAGGGAGATTCGCCGTGCTGGGACATCCGCGCCTTGGCGGGGAGCAGCAGCTCGCGGATGTTGACGGCCGCAACAAAACCGCCGAGGGCGAAGGTGAGCAGCGGCAGCACCCCCCGAAGGCCCATCGCAAGGCAAACGATGAGCACCACGGACGCGGTCACCAGCGGGATCAGCAACTGTTTACCGATCAGCCGGCGGTCGGCTTGGCCCCAAGGAAGAGCCGGACCTACGCCCATCAAGAAAAGAATCGCCAGGCCGCCGGGCACCGACATCTTGTTGAAATACGGCTCGCCGACGCTGATCCGGACTCCCTTGACGGCCTCGGTGACCAGTGGAAACAGGGTTCCCAAGAGCACCGTGAAGGTGATCGCGACGAAAAGCAGATTGTTCACCAGGATCGCCGACTCGCGGGATAGCGCGGACTGGATCTGTCCCTCGGGAAGCAGCAACTGGCCTCGCGCTGAGAGCAAGGCGATCGAAAATACCAACAGCACCGCGATGAACACCAAGAAGGTCGGGCCGATATCCGATTGAGTAAACGAGTGCACCGAATTGAAGATGCCGCTTCGGGTCATGAAGGTGCCGAGGATGGTGAGCAGAAAGGTCGCCAGCACCAGACTCAAGGTCCAAAGCTTGAGCGTCTTGCGCCGCTCATGCACCATCGTGGAGTGGATGAACGCGGTCGCCGTGAGCCAGGGCAGAAACGAAGCATTCTCCACCGGATCCCAGGCCCAATATCCGCCCCAACCCAACACCGCGTAAGCCCACCACGAACCGAGGATGATCCCCACCGACAGAAAGGTCCAAGGGATCAAGGTCCAGCGGCGCAAAGAGCCGGTCCACGCCTCGCCCAGCTCACCGCCGAGAAGCGCCGCCGTGGCGATTCCAAACGGGACCACCATTCCCACGTAGCCGCAGTAGAGCATCGGCGGGTGGATCACCATCAGGATGTGATTTTGCAACAGCGGGTTCGGCCCCGGCCCGTCTGCGGGAACCGGCGACAAATGAGTCCAAGGATTCGCGGGCCCGGCGATCAAGAAAGCGAAGAAGACGCCCACCGCGAGCATCATCCCCAATGCCAAAGAGACGTAGCGCGATTGCTCGTTGCGAAAAGCGATCGAAAAGGCGAGCAGGTAGGTTCCAAGAATCAACCCCCAAAACAGAATCGAGCCCTCCAATGCGGACCACAACGACACAATGGTGTAAACCAGGGGCGTCGCCCGGCTGCCCACGTGGGCGACGTACTTCACCGAGAAGTCGTGGGTGACCAGCGCGAGCACCATCAACAGATTGGCTGCCACCATGCACGCGAAGAAACCGACCACCGCGCGGCGAACCCAGACCAACCCCGACAGCCGGCCCGCCATGCCGGTGGCAAGCCCAACCACCGCCCCGAATCCAGCAAAGGCAAGGGCGCCCAGAATCAGACCGTAGCCCACCGTGGAATTCACTGGTTCCTCGCAGTGGGGCTGGAGCCTTCGGTCACGCTGTTTTTCCAGTGGGGCTCTTTGTCGCCTGCCTTGGGCGGCCGGTACTCATTGGAGTGATTCACCATCAGCCGGTTCGAGGTGAACACCTGGCTCTTGTTGAAGGTCCCTTCGACGACCACTCCGATGCCTTCGCGAAACATCTGCGGAGGTACCTCGGTCGAGCTCACCAGCACCGAAGGGGCATTGGGCTCCTTATTGTCCGCGATGCGGAATTGAAGTCGGGTGTGCTGAGCTTCCCATTGAATGCTGCCAGCCTTGACGATGCCCCCGAGCCGAATGGTGGGACCGTAAGCGAAGTCCCCCTTGGAGAGCATCTCGGCAGGGCTCCAGTAGAAAACCAGATTTTGACCCAGATTTCCGAAGGCGATGAACGCCAGTCCGCCCCCGGCGACCGCTAACGCGACGACCGCGATCAACCTGTTTCTCACGGCTGCTCTCATCGAAAATCCTCAGATTGCTGGGCGCTGCGACGTCGGAGCCACAGTGAAAGGGTGTAAACAATAATCGCAGCATAGGTGATTCCGTACGCTGCGTAGACGTACTCCCAACCACCAACGATTCTTCCCGCGCCGACCCGTTCCGCGGTCGAAGCGCCCTCAAGCAGGTACCCGGCGAGTTCGAGCAGCCTCATCGCGCGGCCTGGCTGGTCTGAATTCTGGCGCCCTCGTCAAGCTCAGCGGGCATTGCCAGCTCGTGCTTCCGCGCGGCCATCGCAATCTGATAGCGCGACCAGATGAAGAAGATGAGCAGGCCCAGGAAGGCGAATGCGTGCCAGCGCAGCACCAGTGTCATTTGCGGATCCACAGTCTTCGGCGAGGATTGAACCTGGTGGAGGCTGCGCCACCACTGCACCGAGTACCAGATCAGCGGAACGTCGACATAGGCGACGATCGCGGTGACCGCCGACCAGACCGCGCGGCGCTCCGGGTCCTCAACGAAACGGCGTAGCGCCAGGTATCCCGCATACGCCACCAGCAGGATCGCCGCGGTCGTCAATCGAGGATCCCAGGCCCACCAGACTCCCCAGGTGGGGCGGCCCCAGATGGAGCCCAAGCTAATTCCCACCGCGCCGAACAGCACCCCGACTTCCGCGGAGGCTTCCGCCAGTGCATCCGTTTTCCAGCTCTTTTTGAACAAGTACGCCACCGAGCAGCCGAAGTTCAGTGTCGCGGCAAGAAGCGCCATCCAAACCTGCGGCACATGGACGTACATGATTCGCTGCACGTCCCCCATTTCCCGGTCCGGCGGAGCCCACGCTAGCGCGAGCCAGGCGCCAACCCCGAGCATCGCGACCGCAACTATGAAGATCGCCCAGCGCACTCGGTTCATGCCTATTCCTCGACGACCTGCGGAAACAGCGCAACTCCCAGGCCCCAATAGACCAGGTTGAATCCTACTAGCAGCCCAAACCACGAACGCAGCTGCGACATCGGGTCCCCTTGCAATACCACGGAAGTCGCTTTCACCGCCGCGAGCAGGGCTGGAATGATCAGGGGAAAAAGCAGAAGTGGAAGTAGGACATCACGCGCTCGGGCGTTGCTCGCAACTGCTGAATAGAGCGTCCCCGGGGCGCTGATCGCCAAACAGCCAAGTATCAGAGTGAGCGCCAAGGGCCCGAACCCTAAGGAGATTGAGACTCCAAACAGACCCACCATCACCGGGACCAGGACGAATGCCAGCCCGATCAGGACTGCGGCGTTTCCCAGTGCCTTTCCCAAGAAGAGCGCCCGCGGATCAACCGGCAAAAGGCGCAGTCCTTCCAACGCGGAATTTTCGCGCTCGATTCGAAAAGATTCGCCCAAGGCCATCAAGCTGGCGAATAGCAACGCGAGCCACAAATAGCCTCCGGCATTGCGCTGCAACAGTTGCGTGTCGGGGCCGAGCGCAAAGGAGAAGATAAGGAGCGTCCCAAAGGCGAAGATCACCAGCGCATTGAGCCGCGCACGAGTGCGCCATTCGATCAGCATGTCCTTGGTAAGGACGAGTGCGAGGCCGCGAAGAAGCCCGACACGAGTCGCGCTCAGGGCGATGCGATTCGTCCCGAGTGCAGATGCAGCCGTAGCTTGCATAGCGACTTTCCTTGCTCGACCAGGTGGGTGGCCAAAATCACCGTGGTTCCCCGTTGGCTGAGCTCTCGAATGATGGTTTCCATCTGAGTAATACCGCGAGGATCCAGCGCTCCAAAGGGCTCATCCAACAGCGCGAGCTCCGGCGCCTTTAGTAACAGCCGGGCGATCGCCAGGCGCTTACGCATTCCGGCCGAGAACTGGCGGATCGGTTTGGGAGAGTGGGGGGGTAAGCCGACTTCCGACAACAGCGAAGCCACGCGTTGCTTGGGGTCTTTCAGGCCCAGAAGGCGAGACATCAGGGTGAGGTTCTGGTGCGCGCTCAAATCCTCGTAGAGGAAACTGGCATGGGACAGTAGGCCGACCCTCTGCCGGATGTCTTCGCGCTGAGTGCGACTGTCGAGGCCCAGCACGCGCAGCTCCCCGGCGGTTGGACTGGCGGCCGTGGCGATCAGCCGAAGCAGAGTGGTTTTTCCCGAGCCGTTGGGGCCGGTCAACAACAGAGATTCGCCCATCGGCAACGAGTAGCTGACGCGAGCGAGGGCCCACTGGGTACCGAACCGCTTGCTGACATCCCGCAACTCCACTGCGGCGTGGTTGTTCATCGGTCGACGAAAGCTATCCGCCCTGATGGGCATGCCAGAAGCAAAATCGCGCGATTAGGAGAATGGGTCGACTTCCTCGCGTGGCGGTGCGTGGTTACCTTCCCGGCGGGCAAAATGGGCGTGGGGAGAAGGTGGGACCTAAACAGCTGATTCGAAAAGGCGCGCGCGATATCGCCGCTGGCCTACTGCACTACACCGGGGGTCGGCGCGTAATGGCGGCGATGCGGCGCAAACTGTTGGGTGGCCGCCGGCTGTTGATTGTCAGCTACCACCGCGTCGTCGACGACTTTGCGCGGGAGTTGCGGCGCTCGATTCCTGGGCTGTTGATTTCGAGCGAGACGTTCCGTGGTCACCTGGAGAGCATCCATGCCGCGGGCTTCGAATTCAGTACGCTGGATCACGCCTTGGCGGTGCTGAGCGGACAGCGCTCCGCCAAGAAGGATCTCTGCGTCTTGACTTTTGACGACGGCTATCGAGACGTCTACCGAAACGGATTTCCGATTC
>WNFE01002815.1_pt1:0-15000 | contig 17034 bp, 18 predicted proteins | sample 5400451 | NCBI WGS metagenome assembly WNFE01 (sample SAMN13153344, study PRJNA577476) | soil metagenome | isolation source: 200 cm saprolite under Douglas fir tree site 2 hole 2 | place: USA:California | collected 2015-04-18 | reverse complement strand
ATCTAGCTGCAACCTACTGAAATCGAAGCGCATTTTTCGCGCTCGCTCAGCCAGGACAATCGCCTGCAACTCGCCGTAGGCCTGAGAAAGGTTCTCATTGATGATGAAGTATTCATAGGAGTCGATCCCCTTCTCGATCTCCGAGCGAGCTCCCAAGAGTCTCGCCTGGATGCTCGCTTCGGGTTCGGTGTTTCGCTCGCGGAGCCGGCGCTCAAGCTCTTTGAGCGATGGAGGCAGAACGAAGATCAGCACGGCCTGGGGATAAGCGGCCTTGATCGCATTTCCTCCTTGCACATCGATGTCGAATATCGCCATCACCCTTCGCGCGAGCGCCTCCTCGACGATCGACCGGGGGCTCCCATAAAAGTGGCCGTGAACCTCGGCCCACTCGACGAACTCACCCCGCTTGATCTTTTCGTGAAAGGTGCCGACGTCGACGAAGTGATAGTCGACGCTGTCCTTCTCGTTTCCACGCGGCGGTCGGGTGGTGTAGCTGACCGAGAAGATGGCATCGCCCGCGTCCTGGACGAGCCGCCTCGCGAGCGTGGTTTTGCCCGCTCCGGACGGTGCAGAGAGGACCAGCAGCAGCCCGGAGGCCAGCGGTGGCGAGGACGGCTTCATTCGACGTTTTGAATCTGTTCGCGCATCCGTTCGAGCTCCGATTTCAGGGCAACGATCCGGGTCGAAATCTCCGGATGCTGGCTCTTCGCGCCGGTGGTGTTCACCTCGCGATGCATCTCCTGAACCACGAAGTCCATTCGTCGCCCGACCGGCTCTTTCGAATCCAGCAGTGAGCGAAACTGCTGCAAATGGGATCGAAGGCGCGCCAGCTCTTCCGCGATGTCCGTCCGTTCGGCCAAGAAGGCGACCTCCTGCGCGAGTCGCTGCGGGTCCACGGGCATGCCAGACGCCAGCTCCTGGACCTTTTCCGCCAAGCGCCGTTGATATTGCTGAACCGCTTGAGGGGCGAGGGCGTCCACTTCCTCCACGATTTTGCCGATCAGCTCTAGCCTGATGCGCAACTCGGCGGCAATCGCACTGCCTTCGATCTCGCGCATCTTCAACAAGCCGACCAGCGCCTGGTCCAGCGCGAGATCGAGGGCGCGCCCGGCGCTCTCGAGGTCCACGGTCGGCTCACCGAGCCGGACCACTCCCGGTTGGGTGACGATATCCTGAATCGACGGCGTCTCGGCCAGCGCCAATTCTTCCGCAAGCGACGAAAACGCCTGCTGGTATTGCCGGGCCAAGGCGAGATCCACGACTGGGCTCGCCACGGCGGAACCGGCGGCTTGCCGTTTCACCAACACCTCGACGGCTCCGCGGGAAAGGGAATCGCGGACCTTTTTCATGACTTGAGTTTCGAGCAGAGAAATCTCTCTCGGAAGTCGCACCTTCACCTCGCAAAACTTGTGATTGAGGGAGCGCACTTCCACGGAGATCTCTTCGTTTCCGACGGCAGCCCGTCCGGTCCCGAAACCGGTCATGCTCCTTGGCATTCCCGGCTTGCTAGGGGCTTTTTGATGGAAGGTCAAGCCGCGGGCTTTGCTTCCGCCTCGGATCGCAACCCGATACAACGGGGTGAGACAATGCAACCGATCAAGCTGATCGAACGGCTTGCCAAGTACGTTCTGGCGGTGCTCGCGGCGGCTGTTTTGTGGCGGCCGAATCGAGCTCGTCTCGCCCGAAACGCAGTCCACGCTCCGCGCAGAATCCTTCTCGTCCGAATCGACAATCGCATCGGCGAGGCGCTTCTGAGCACACCTCTGCTGACCACCCTCAAGACGTTTCGGCCCCTACCAGAGGTGCATGTCTTGGTGCACCCCGCAGTGGTTCGAGTCCTAAAGGATCATCCGGATCTCGATCAGGTGGTCCCGTTGCATCGAGCGCTCGCAACCCCCGGCACCTTAATCGCTGAGATTCGCTCCTTGCGGCGAGCCGGGTATGACCTGATCTTCGATTGCGGCAACTGGAGCGACCCTTCGATCACCTCAGCGATTGTGGCGCGTCTGGCCGCGGGCCGACGGCCGGTGATCGGCCCTGCAGTCTGGCCAAGCACCTGGCTTCACTCGCTCTCGGTTCGGCCGCAGCCCGGCGTTGCCAGCGAGATCACGCAGCGCCTTCACCTGCTTTCGATCGTTCCCGGTCTACAGCCCAACGAGTCTATTTCGTTCCGAAAACCAGTCGTGCGCAGCTCCTTCAAGCCCTTCCTTGAGCGCCTTCAAACCAGGAGATTTGCCGTGATCAACCCCGGCGGACGACTGGGCTGGAGGCGAGTACCAGCCGAGGTGTTTTCTTCGGTTGCCAAGGCGCTGCTTTCGTCAGGCGTCCAGCCCGTGATCACCTTTGGACCCGGAGAAGAGGGCCTTGCGAAAAGGGTAGCGAGCGGAGCCGAAGGTAGTCTGCTCGCGCCTCCGACGGATCTCGACGAGTTGGCGGCGCTGATGGAGTTTGCGCAGATATCGCTCTGCAACAACAGCGGGCCAATGCACCTCTCCGTGGCGGTCGGCACTCCGACGCTGGGTCTCTTCGTCAAAATGGATCTCAGGAGGTGGGGACACCCAAATCCTCCCCACCGAATGCTGGACTTAACCACCGAGCTCGCGTCGATTCCCCGCGCGTGCGAGCTGGTCGCGGCGCAGGCAAAGGAGTTGCTGAACTCGCTTGGAGAAGGCCGCCTCAGGCGCTCTTAGCCCGTCAGGGAACACGAAGCGGCTGGGCCTCGTCGATCAACATGATCGGGATATCTTCCTCAATCCGGTAGATCAGCCGGCACTGTTGGCAATGAATTTCTTGCTTCTCCTCGTAAATCTCCACTGGTCCCTTGCACTTGGGGCAGACGAGGATTTCTTTGAGCTGGTTGTCAATTGCCATCGTCGCAGCCTTCGATCTTTCGAAGGAGCGCCGTGGTGCTGTGGGTCTTGACGTCTCCCACGATTCTCACCTGGCCTCCCCACCGCTCGACTTCGTCGCGCTCAGGGACATTCTCGGCGGTGTAATCCGTGCCTTTGACGTGAAACTGCGGCCGCAAGGCGCGGATCACCGCTCGAACGTCCGGCGCATCAAAGATGATCACATAGTCAACGCAGGACAGTCCCGCCAGTAGCTCGGCCCTTTCCCGATCCGGAACGATTGGACGGCCAGCACCCCTGAGCGCACGAGCCGATCGATCGCTATTCACCGCGACCACCAGCACGTCGGCCAGCTTGCGGGCGGCCTCCAGGTACCGAAGGTGCCCGACATGAAGAATGTCGAAGATGCCGTTGGCGAGGGCAAGGGTGTGACCCGCAGCCCGAGCCTTCATCTTCTCCGCGAGTTTCTCCAAGGTGATGATTTTTTCCTGGGCATTCACGCGTTCATCTGCCTCAGACCACGCTGGAGCTCGGATTGCGCCACGGTCGCGGTCCCTTGCTTTTGCACCACCAGACCCCCCGCGACATTCGCGATTTGGGCCGCCTGCAAGACGGTTGCACCGGCACCGAGGCCCAGCGCGAGCGCCGCAATCACCGTGTCGCCCGCGCCGGTGACATCCACTGCATCCTCTGGCCCTTGGACCGGGATCAGCTCCGCCTTCCCGGAGCGATCGAACACCGCCATCCCGTGTCGCCCCCTGGTCACCAGCAAAGCTTGACAGTCGAGCAGCTTGATCGCAGCCCTCCCAGCTTTCAGCAAGTCTCGTTCGGATCGGATGCTGATTCGGGTAAGTGACTGCAGCTCGGGCTCGTTCGGCTTGCAAACCGTGAGTCCGACGAACCGATCCATCGCATAGCGAGAATCAACACAGACCGGTAGTCCTTTCAGTGCGAGAGCCCTCAGCACGGTTCGGCATTCATCTCCGACCGTCCCTCCCCCGTAGTCGGACACCACGATCGCATCCGCGTCCTTGGCTGCCTGGCTCAACAAGCGCGCTACTTGGCTCTGGTGTTCTCCTTCGCTTCCGCTGAGGTTACCGCGGTCGAGGCGCAGCATCTGCTGTCGAGTCGTGTTGATCCCGCCGGCGAGGATCCGCGTCTTGGTCTCCGTTTCAAGCTCGCGAGAGATCAGCGCCAGCAGCCGAATCCCGCTGTTTTTGAACTGGCGGCGCAGCGCGCGCCCCATTTCGTCCTGTCCAATGACTCCAACCGCGCTCACCTGACCGCCCAGGCTTCTCACATTGGCTGCAGCGTTTCCGGCACCCCCCAGCTTCACCTCCGAGCTTTCGTACCGAACGATCAGCACCGGAGCCTCGCGGCTGACCCGATCGCTTTGCCCATAGATGTAATGATCGGCGACCAGGTCTCCCACCACCACCACCCTTCGCTTGGGAAACAGCTGCGAAATCTGAAACAGGGTGGGCACAGCTTGAAGCCGGACCGGGTCACTCATTGGCGCTTTGTCCCACAGACGTACCGACGCGACAAGAAGCTACCGCTCGTCGTTAGCGCTGGATTCGATCTCCAGCGCCCGCAGAAGAGTCCGCATCCCATCTACCACCTTCACCTCAAGGCGCAGCGCCCACGCCGGAAAATCCTTTGGAAGCCGAACCCGGTCCTTTTCGGTGGTTGTCAGAACGGTGGCACCAGCGGCGCCGGCCTCGGCTCGAATTTGGTCGAGCTCCCGCGGCTGAAAAAAGTGATGGTCCGCGAAAAATCGGGCGCCTTGAATGCTCAGCCCAAGCCGCTTCCAGCTCTGAACGAGCGCTCGAGGACGCGCGACCGCGGCGAAGACAAACGACCTTTCCGCGGCCAAGGCTGAGAGTGGATGAAGCGAGCCGTCAGGTGCGACCGCCGAGCCGACCGCGTGGACGGCGGTGATCCTGGGACTGTTGGTGGCAAGCTCTAGCAAATTGTTCGATTCACCTCGGTTGATCCAGAGAAGATCCGCCCGGCGGAGCGCCGAGACGGGTTCCCGAAGAGGTCCACGGGGAAGCAGGCGCCCATTTCCAAAGCCTGCTGCTTGATCGATGACTGCGATCTCCAAATCGCGTTCGAGTCGACGATGTTGCATTCCATCGTCCAGCAAAATGATTTTTGCTCCTGCTTCGTCGCGAGCGCGCTCGGCCAGCCGTACCCGGTCCGAACCGACAAACACGGTCGCAGCGGGGCACCGCTGGGAAATCAACAGTGGCTCATCACCCACGAGCTCCGCCCCGTAGCTTGTGCCTGGCGACAGCATCACCTCGCGCGTTGCCTGCCGCCCGTACCCTCGGGAAATCACGGCCACTTTTCTTCCATGCCGTAAGCACAGCTCGGCGAGGTAGATCACTACCGGGGTCTTGCCGGCGCCTCCCACATTGAGATTGCCAATCGAAACGATCCGAGTCCCAACGACGGTCCGCACCGGGAGAACGCGGTGGCGGTAGGCGGCGCTGCGGATAGCAATCCCGGCGCGAAAGGCCCACGAGGCCGCAGTCAGGGGACTGAGCGCGATTCGTTCTGGAATTCCCGGTCGAGCCTTGGGGTACCAGATTCGTTCTAGACACTGGCTCATCGCGCCAGAAGCGCCTCCATGTGGCTGACATTTCGCTGGCTCGCTCCCGAAACCTGTCGGACCGCCGCCTCGGCCATCTGACCGAGCGCGGTTACGGCCTCGGGCCGCTCCAAGAGCTCCGCCAGTATTTTGTAGAGGTGTTCCGGGTCGTTCACCTGAATCCCGCCACGCCCGACCAGCACTTGCACGCTGTCGCGAAAGTTTTCCATGTGGGGTCCAAACAAGACCGGCCGACCCTGGGCGGCCGGCTCCAGGATGTTCTGACCTCCCCTTTTGGTGAATGAACCTCCAACGAATACCAGGGTCGCCAGGCCGTAGGTCTGAGAAAGCTCACCAATTGTGTCGAGGACAATGACTTGTGCACCCTCGCGGTTCTCCTGAGAGCGTAAACCGACCGTCAAACGGGAATCGTGCGCCAGCGCCACAATCTTGCCGGCCCGATCGATGTAGCGAGGGGCAATCACCAGTCGCAGGTCCGGATGCTGTTTGAGCAGCCGTTGATAGACTTGGAGGATCTTCTCCTCCTCGCCCTCATGCGTACTTCCGGCAATCAGCACCGGAGCTTGCTCTGGAATGTTCAGGGCCCGGCGCAAATTTTCGGCGCCTCGCGCTCGATCGAACGATGCGAGCGCATCGAACTTCGTGTTGCCGGTAACCCAGACTCTTTCCAGTGGAGCGCCGAGCCCAAGAACCCGCTCGGCTTCTTCATCCTCCCGCATCAGGAAGAGATCGATTTCTTTCAGCGGATTGGCGATCAGGTTGAACAACGCTCGATATTTGCGGATGTGATTGGGAGAGAAACGTCCGTTGACCAGCACCACCCGCGCGCCGCTCTCTTTCACTGCCCGAATCAGGTTGGGCCATATCTCGGTATATTCAAGGACGAACAGATCCGGCCGAATCGCCTTGGCCGCACGGCGCGTCGCGCCCCATAAATCATAGGGGGCGTACAGCACCGCATCCACTTGCGAGGCCAGTCGCTCACTGGCCATCATGTACCCGGTATTGGTCATCGTCGAAATGATGACTTGGCAGCCGGGAAACCGGACGCGGAGCAGGCGAATCATCGGCGAGAGCGCCAGAAGGTCCCCGGCACTTGCTCCATGCAGCCAAATCCGAAGCCCGTTTTTCGGCGGGAGCTTGGCGGGCGGATAGAGCCCGAGGCGCTGCATCAGCCCGCTGCGCGTCTTACGATGCAGCAACAGAACCGGAAGCGCCGCCACGAAAAGGACGTAGCTGGCTAGGATGTAGAGAATCCGCATCTTCTCGTCAGCGCGGTCCTCCTTAGGCCGGACGTACCCAAATCGGACTTGTGACGATCCAGGGTTTCCATTCCGTCCCGAGCAACCTTCCCGGCCCTGGCAACCATACCTCGATTTGTACAGGTCCGGAGCCGGTGAGCAAGACGGAACGGCCGTCCGGCTGCAGTTGACCGGAGCCCCAGATCCGAAGAGCCGAGGCGACAGGCGCTTGCGGCGGCAATATCACCCGGAGCTGAGTGCCCGCTCGTGCCTGGCGGACTCCGGGCTCCAGGCCATCAATCCGAAACCCATTGGGGTCGCTCAGGGCGTTAAATCCGCAATACGCTCGTCCTGCGGCCAAATCCGAGATCACCTTGGCCGCCGCCTGCGCCGGATCCTCAGACCACCCGGTCGACCATTCAGGATGGCTCGGCAGGTACATCGATAGCAGCTGAAACTCGGCCGCGTAGTCTGGCAAGCCGTGCGCATCCAGCGCACAGAGCGCTGCCTTGGGGCCCTCAGACGACAGCTCGAGCAGTCTGTCGCGTGCCTCGGGCTGAGACCTAACCAGAATCATCAAGCCGTGGGTCGGGCGCGTCAGGTACGCGCCAAACGCCGGCAGCAGGCGAGCGAACGGACGGCGAAATGAATCGCGCAGCATCGAGTCCGCCGAGTAGAGCTCCAGCCCATCCGCTCCGCGCGCCGCCTGCCAGTCGGTCCAGGGACGCTTCTTCTGAATTGGATGCGCCACGATCGTAAAGCCCCCAAGCCGATGGACCACCTCGATCGGACGCGACGAGCGCTCCGGCTGGGTCAAACCCCTCGAGCCAAGAGCCACCACATGGCCGGCAGGCGACGAGGCTTCCACTGCAAAGATCAGCAAGACGCCATGCTCGAACCGCGGCGGCGGAATCCTTTCGATGTTGTGATCTGAAAGGACTACGAACTGAATCCCTGCCGTGCGCGCCGCAATCGCAATCTCCTCTGGTGTCCCGCGGCCATCCGATTCGGTCGAGTGCACGTGAAAGGCGCCGTGCATTTGGCCGGGCGCTTGGGCTGATCGCAAGGGGCGCGGATATTCAGCGAATCGTGCCGCGACCGCGAAGACCGCAACATAGGCAACCAGGGCGCTGAAGAGGGACGCTGCGCAGAGCCAAAATAGACCGAAGAGATGCCGGCCAGCTGGTCTCGAAGCCTGATTCACGCAACCCGGCTCCGGTTGTTCTGTGAGTCCTGTTGCAACGTCCACAGACGCGCATAGAGCCCGCCCAGGTTGAGCAGTTCCCGATGATTGCCGCGTTCCGCGACCCGTCCTCGATCAACCACATAAATGCATTCCGCTTCGGTCACCGTCCACAATCGATGGGCGATCACAACCGCAGTTCGCCCCGGCAAGACGCGCGAGAGCGCTTGCTGCACCTCCCGCTCGCTCGAGGGATCCAGGCTGCTGGTCGCTTCGTCGAAGAGTAGGATCGGCGCCTTCGAAAGGATCGCCCGAGCGATGCAGATCCGTTGCCGCTGTCCGCCGCTCAAGGTCACGCCCCGCTCTCCAACCTGGGTGTCGTATCCTTTTGGGAGCGCTCGAATGAATCCATCCGCGTCCGCGATCTGCGCCGCTTCAATGACTTCCTCAATCGAAGCGGCGGGACGGGCAATCCGGATGTTCTCGAGCACGCTTTCCGAGAAGAGCATGGGCTCCTGAGTAACCAGGCCGAACTTTTGTCGAATGCTCTCGGTCGTCAGCTGCTCGATATCGATGCCGTCGACCGTGATCGCGCCTCCGCTTGGGCGGTCGAAACGAAGCAACATCGAAACCACCGTGCTCTTCCCTCCCCCGCTTGGCCCGACCAGCGCGATCGTCTTTCCCCTTGGGATCGTCAAACTCAAGCCGGTTAACGCCGGCCGATCTCCGTAAGAGTAGTCGACCCGATCAAACACGATCGCTTCCCCAAATTGGCTCAACTCGCGGGCGTTTGACCTATCCAAAACGGATTCGACGGTATCCAAGATTGAAAAAATCCTGGCGCCCGAAACCACCGCTTGAACGCCAAACTGACTGACTCGACCGAGGTCTTTGATCGGCTGATAGATCAGCGCAATCGCGGCGATCAGTGAAACCAGATTTTCGGCCGGCAGCGACTGTCGTGATGCCGCGTAGCCAAGCGTGCCAGAGATCGCGAGAGCCGCCAGAACTTCCATCAGGGCCGGCACCGAGCTTCGAGCCCAGGCTGCTCGGACCACCGAAGTCCGATAAAGCGTCTGCTCCCGTTCAAAGTAGTCCAGCGCGGCCTCCTGGCCGTTGAATGATTGAAGTGGCTTGACCGCACCCAGGGCCTCTTTGACTTCGCCCGCGATTTGCCCAAGCCGACTTTGAGCTTCTTGGGTCCGCCGTAGAAATAATTGCGTGATTCGAGACACCGGAGCGGCGGCCAAGGGCACCATCACCAGAACCGCTACCGTGCTTCGCCAGTCCAGAACGAACGCGACTACGATTAGGCTCGCAATCTGAAGACCGTCGCGCACGTAGGAAGCCACCGCGTACGTCGCGGCGAGTTCCACCGCCGCTACATCCGATGAGAATCGGCTGAGCAGATCCCCCGACAGCCTTTTCGACAATTGCACTGGGGAAAGGCGGCACAGCTTGGCAAAGAGCTCCCCGCGCAGATCGGCCGCTACCCGTTGCCCGAATGAACCCATCCCGTAGAACTGCCCGAGGTACGCCAATCCCTTGATCGCTCCGATTGCCACGATCACCAAAGGAAATGACCAAACCGCGTGGCTTCGACCGACGCCCGTGATCGCCGGGAAAAACCGGCCCGCTGGTCCTAAACCATCGCTCGCGCCCGAGATCAGGAAACGAAGCGCCGGACCCATCAGGTACGCATACGCCGCGGTGGTCGCTCCAAGCACCGCCATGCACGCGAAGGACACCGAAAGTAGACCCGCGTGGCGCCACCCATATTCCAACAGTCGGCGCAAGGGCTGCTTTCCGCCTCTCGTTGAGGCGTCGTTCCCTGCGTTCGACCTGAGAGCAATCTCTGGCAACCGATTCAGCTTACACCGCGGGGCGTAGCCTTCGGATACGATTCGCCCCCACATGGCCTTGAGGCAGATGATGGTAGTGGCGGGCGAAGCTTCCGGCGATCGGCACGCGGCGTCGCTGGTTATCGAGCTTACGAAGAGACTGCCCGAGACCCGATTCTTTGGGATGGGTGGCCCGCTGCTGGAAGCGGCGGGCTTGGAGCGGATCTATGCGGCCGATGAAGTTTCGGTGATGGGAATCACTGAGGTCGCTCCGAAGCTGCCACGGATCCTCAAGGTGATGAATGGATTGACGCAGACCGCCGCCCGCCGGCTCCCTCAGTGCGCGATCTTGGTTGATATTCCAGACTTCAATCTCCGGCTCGCCGCGCGGCTGAAGCGGCTGGGAATCAAGGTCATCTACTTCGTCAGCCCGATGATCTGGGCCTGGCGCAAGTACCGGATTCATCAGATTGCCAACTGGGTCGATTTGATGCTGTGCATCCTTCCCTTCGAAGAGGCGCTGTACCGCCGCGCCGGCGTGCGCGCGCGCTACGTCGGTAGTCCGGTGTTGGACCAGGTTCCAACAGCCGCCGGCAAGGAAGAGTTCCGAAGCCGACTGGGGCTGGCACTGGATCGACCTACCCTGGCCTTGCTCCCGGGCAGTCGAAGTGCAGAGGTGAAGCGAATATTTCCTTGGATGATCGAGGCCACGCAGCAAATCGCCCTCCGTCGTCCTGACCTCCAGGTGGTCGTCCCCGTCGCTCACTCGATTCGACGTTCGGAGCTGGACGGCGGATTGGCCGATCCGGCGCTCAAACCGATTCTACTGGATGGGCAGGCGCCGGAGGCCGTGGGCGCCAGCGACATCGCAGTGGTCGCATCGGGCACCGCCACCTTGGAAGCGGCGCTGATGAAGCGTCCGCTGATCGCTGTTTATCGGATGGCGCCGATCTCCTACTGGCTAGGGCGGCTGTTGGTCCGCGTGCCTCACGTTTCCTTGGTCAACCTGATTGCGCAGCAAAGGGTCATTCCGGAACTGTTGCAGGGAAAAATGGCACCCAAGAAGCTCGCCGTCGAGATCGAGCAGCTCTGGAGCTCCCCCGCGGATCAAGAGCGAATGATCCGCAGCTTTGATCGAGTTCGCGAACGACTCGGTCCGCGGGGCGCCGCCGCGCGAGCTGCTGAAGAAATTACCTCGATGCTGTAAGGAGCTCCGATGCGCGCGGCGGTCGCCTGCATTCCTACTTACAACGAGCGGGAAAACCTGAAGGCAATCACCGAGGCGGTGCTCGCCTCGGATCCTCGGCTTGAGGTCTTGATCGTCGACGACAGCAGCCCCGACGGAACCGGGGACCTGGCGGACAGGCTGGCAGTGGTCGATAAGCGGGTTCATGTGTTGCATCGCGCCCAAAAGCAGGGGTTAGGTCGCGCTTACCTCGATGCGTTCCGATGGGCGTTGTCCCGCCAGTATCAATACGTGCTCGAAATGGATGCGGACTTCAGCCATCATCCCAAATACTTGCCGCAACTGCTCAACGAGGCCGAGCGGGGAACCGACCTGGTGCTTGGTTCGCGTTATGTACCAGGCGGAGGCACCCTGAACTGGGGACGAATCCGTCGGATGATCAGCCGCGGCGGTTCGCTCTACGCCCGCATCGCGCTCGGGATTCCGATTCGCGATCTGACCGGCGGATTCAAATGCTTCCGGCGTGGCGTCCTCGAGTCAGTCGACTTGGACGCAGTCCGCAGCAACGGTTACGCGTTCCAGATCGAGCTGACCTACCGCGCGCTCCAAAAGGGCTTTCGAGTGAAGGAAGTTCCGATTGTGTTCGAGGATCGCCGGGTCGGCCAATCGAAGATGAGCAGAACCATTTTCTTCGAAGCCCTGATGATGGTCTGGAAGCTTCGCTTTACTGTCTAGGGCACGACCTTGTCCGAATTCCTGACCCACATCGCAGTGGCGCTTCCCGCGGTCTTCTTCGTCGTCGATCCATTCGGCGTGGTGCCAATTTTCTTGGCGATGACCGCTGGCGACCCACAGCCGAAGGTCCGCGAGATGGCGCTGCGGAGGTGGCGGGCGGAATTCTACTTTTGATCACCTCGCTCGACATGCTTCGAGGGCGACCCTCCCAAACCAGGACCTCTGGACCGGAGCAATCAGAGGCCACGTCGAAGGACGACGTGGCAATTGTTCCGTTGGCGATACCTCTACTGGCCGGTCCAGGGTCAATCGCAACCGTCATGGTGCTGGTGTCCAAAGGACCCATGATTGTGTCTGGGGCTTCTGTCTTGATTTCAATCGTGCTGACATTCGCCGGGAGTTACCTGATCCTCCGGGCAGCCGCAGTCGTTCAGCGGGTTCTCAAACATTCCGGAGTTGCAATTCTCGAGCGCCTGTTTGGATTGATCCTGGCCGCGATCGCGGTTCAGTTCATGGCAGAGGGCACGCGGGATCTCCTTCTGCACTGACGCCCTCCCCCATCGTGCCGCTATCGATCGATTTCTGCGAATTGACCACGCCCAAAAGCGTTACGCCCTGCCGCTGGGCCCGCGCGTAAACTTGCTCCCCCTCCAGAATCAGGGTTCTGCCCGCCTCCACCGCCAGCACTTTGGCGCCGCTTTCCTCCATTGCCTCCAGCGTCCCCGGACCGACGGTGGGCAGGTCAAACCTCGGGTCCTGTTGAGGCTTCGAGAACTTCACGACCACCGCTCCGGGCCCGCCCAGTTTACCGGCTCGCCGGATCGTTTCGTTGGTACCTTCGATCGCCTCCATTGCCAGCACATGACCGTTTTTCACCACCACGGTTTGACCCACGTCAGCACGCCCCAAAAGCTGGGCCACTTCGATTCCTAGCGCGATGTCCTTTCGCTGGCCCGCTTCCAGACCTGGGCCTGCGAGGTGCCCTGCCGGCACCAACAGATTGGTCAAAAAGTCGGTCGGTGAGACGATTTGAACGCCGGCCCGTTGAAAGTAGTCCGCAACCGCGCGCAGCAAGCTGTCATCTCGGAAGCTGCGCAGACGGAGTGCAATCCGAACCGCGCCCTTATCGGGGCGTGCCTCGGTGAACGCTCGAATTCGGCTGATTCCACCGGCCATCACCGCTCGCGTCACACCTGCCTCCCGCAAAATTCGAACTATCCGATCGATTTGGGCGAGCCGCACCCAGCTCAACGAGCGAACTCTCGATCCAAGCTGGGGATCGGTCTCGCCCAGATGACCGACTGCCACTACCTCCAGTCCTTGCTGTCGAGCAGCTTCCGCGAATAGATGCGGCAGCCGGCCATTACCGGCGATCAAGCCGATCAGCTTGGAGTCGTCGACCACTCAGCGTGTGATACCGCGCTTCGACTCAATGATGAATTCGAGGAAAACCTCGACCTCCGAATGCCCTCCGTATTCCGCCTTGAGCTTGGAAAGCGCTTCGTTGAGCGCGAGCTTCGATCGGAAGAGGACCTTATAGGCATCTTTGATTCGAGCGATTTGGTCCTCGGTGAAACCGTGCCTCGAAAGCCCGACGGTGTTGAGGCCCACCAACTCGGCACGGTCACCCTGAGCGGTGCAATACGGGGGAACATCCATCGCCACCATCGCCCCGCCTGCAATGAAGGCCAGATCCCCGATTCGCGTAAATTGATGCACCGCGGACAGACCTCCGAAAGTGACGTCGTTGCCGACCCGAACGTGCCCGGCCAGCGCTGCGCTGTTCGCCAGCACGCAGCCGTTCCCCAAACTGCAGTCGTGGGCCACATGGCTGTAGGCCATGAAGAGATTCCGGTTCCCGACGCGGGTGACTCCTCCGCCGCCTTTGGTGCCGATATGCAGGGTCGCAAACTCGCGGATCTGGTTGTCATCGCCAATCACCAGCTGGGTGTCCTCACCCGCATATTTCAAGTCTTGCGGCACGGCTCCTACCGAAGCGAAGTGGAACACCCGATTTCGTTGGCCGAGCGTGGTCCGCCCGTCGATCACCGCGTGAGCGCCAATCCTGCTTTCTGCGCCGACTCGAACCTTGGGACCGACAATCGCGTAGGGGCCGACCTCGACGGTCTCGTGGAGCTGCGCCTCGGGGTGCACGATCGCGGTGGGATGGACCTTACTCATCGGATCGGACTCCTCGAATCGATCGAAAATCCCGGTCGGCAATGGTCGCCAGAAACTCAGCTTCCGCGACCTTCACCCGCTCGACCGAGGCGGTGCCTTTGTGCTTCCAAATCGCGCCCTTGTGCCGCAGCACCTCCACGTCAAGCTGCAGGCGATCCCCGGGCACGACCGGACGGCGAAACTTCGCCTTGTCGATCGCCATCAGGTAGGTGACCTTCTCGGAGGACGCGACCCCCGAGCTTCGATAGGACAGCAGCGCAGCGGCTTGGGCCAAGGATTCGAGAATTAACACCCCAGGCATCACCGGATGTCCAGGAAAGTGACCGTCGAAGAACGGCTCGTTGATCGTGACGTTCTTGTAGGCGGTAAGGCGCTGGCCAGGGACGATTTCCACCACCCGGTCCACCAACAGAAATGGATAGCGGTGTGGCAGCAGCGCCTGGATCTGTTGTTGATCCATCATCCGTGCTGCCTTCTTAATCGCTCGATCTCTTTCCGCAACTCTCGGACTTCCTTCATCAGCGAGGCCAATTGTGAAAATGCGGCGGAATTCTTGAGCCAATTTCGATGCTCGATCGCTGGGCTCCCGGAAACGATTGCGCCATCCTCGAGGTCGTGAGCGACCCCCGCTTGAGCGCCAACCTTGGCCAGGTCTCCGATCCGGATGTGTCCAACGACTCCCACCTGCCCAGCCAGCACCACCCCGGTGCCGATCTCCACCGATCCCGAGACTCCCGCTTGACCGCAAACCAGCGTCATCGGGCCAATTTTCACGTTGTGCGCAATTTGAACCAAGTTGTCGATCTTCGTTCCCCGGCCGATCACTGTCTCGCCAACGGTGGCGCGATCGACACAGCTGCACGCGCCGACCTCAACCTCGTCCTCGATCCGCACAATCCCAAGCTGCGGAACCTTGTAATGCTCGGGAACCTCCGGATCGAACGCAAACCCGAATCCATCATCGCCGATTACGCAGGAGGCATGAAGAATCACCCTCGAGCCAATCACGGAGCGTTCCCGAACGGTGACGTTCGGGTAAACCAGGCTGTCTTCCCCAAGGGTCGACTCTTCGCCAACAAATACGCCGGGGAACAACACCGTACGTGCGCCCACGGTTGCTCCGCGCTCCACCGTCGCACCGCTCATCACCGTCGCCTCGGGGTGAAC
>WNFE01001473.1_pt1 | contig 17039 bp, 13 predicted proteins | sample 5400451 | NCBI WGS metagenome assembly WNFE01 (sample SAMN13153344, study PRJNA577476) | soil metagenome | isolation source: 200 cm saprolite under Douglas fir tree site 2 hole 2 | place: USA:California | collected 2015-04-18 | reverse complement strand
TGTGGGGGGAAACGGCGACCTTGCTCATCGGCGTACTGGTGACCGTGACTGTGGGTGCCGGGCTTGGCCTAATCAATGGGATCTTGATCACTGCGACGCGGCTGGTACCGTTCGTTGCCACGCTAGTCATGCTTGGCGCCGCTGGCGGCTTGTCGATCGTCCTCACGGGTGGCGCGCCGATCGGCGATGGTCCAGTCAACGCCATTCTTTTGACAGTTCCCATCTTTGGTCCCTTCTCGATCCCTGTCATCATCGTCGTGGTGATCGTCGCCTATCTCGGTCTGGTGCTGCATCTCTCACGTTTCGGCAGATATACCTATGCTATTGGCTCCAACTCATTCGCAGCCCTGGTAGCAGGCATCAACGTCAATCGACACCTCATGAAAATATATATGCTTTCTGGCATGCTCGCAGGTCTGGCTGGCATGTTCTTTTATATCCGCTTAGGATCAGGCGCGCCGACGTCTGGTTTGAATAGCGAACTAGATGCCATCGCGTCGGTCGTCATCGGTGGGGCCGCGCTCTCTGGTGGCGTGGGTGTGCTCTCCGGGACAGTCCTCGGCGCGCTTATCCTCACAGCCATCACCAGTGGCCTCATCATCATCGGTGTGGCGCCCGATTGGAAGCAAGTCGTGGTCGCTCTCTTGATCGCGTTCGCTGTCTTGGCCCAAAGTTTGCGCCTCACGAATAGGAGTGCCTCATGACCACTGAGACTCAACCGACGTTATCAACTCCACTCTATGAAGTTCGCAACGTCTCAAAATCATACGGATCGGTCGTCGCGCTCGACCACGCAAACCTTGCTATTCATGCAGGTGAAGTCGTGGGGCTTGTCGGCGATAATGGCGCTGGCAAATCAACGCTCGTGAAGATCCTCTCTGGCGCCTTGCAACCAAATAGCGGGAGCATTTTCTTAGAGGGCGTCGAACGCTCGTGGCGCTCTCCCCATGAAGCGATCGAGGCTGGCATCGAGACGCTCTACCAGGACTCTGGTTTAGCTCCGCATTTATCCGTCAGCGCCAATGTCTTTCTCGGTCGCGAGGTCGTGCGTCCTGGCATTCTCGGTTGGCTGGGCTTTCTCGCACAGAAAACCATGGACGAGACAGCCTACGCTGATCTCGAGCGAGTCGGGATCGCCTTCCCGAACTCAAACCGATCCGTGTCACAACTCTCCGGCGGGCAACGCCAGGCGGTAGCGATCGGGCGGGCGGTCTCGTGGGCACGCAAAGTCATCATGCTCGATGAGCCGACCAACCACCTCGGCGCTCGCCAGTCGGGTGAAGTCCTCGAAGTGATCAAAGCGGCGAAGAGCAAAGGGCTGGGGGTCATCTTTATCTCACATACGCTGCCACACGTGTTGCAGGTGACGGACCGTATCGTCGTGCTGCGCTTGGGCCGAGTCGTCAGCGATGCGCCCACCTCCACCTTTAACGCGGATACATTGCTCGGAACCATCACAGGCCTGATCGAATCACAAGCATAACGGCCTAGTGTCACGTAAGCTGTCATGAAGCGCAAAGTGGAAACAAGAAGAACGGGAGAGAAGAGCAAAAAGTGCATCACTTCCACGCTCCAGGAGCTTTCTCTCAGGAAAGCCTTCTTTTCTGACAAGAAACACGCCTCTCACCAAGGGAAAGAGCCTTCCTTGTTCCGGGCCTGCGCTGTATTTCTCGCAAAAAAGGTATTTCCTGCTTGCTACTTTGCACTTCATGACAGCTTACGTGATACTAGGCCATATACTGACGTCAGGACACATCTCAGAGCATTGACAGAGCATGAGAAATATGCTACAATTAGCGAAACGATTAGATAAACGATTAGCTAGTCGTTTCGCTGATAGACAAGAGAAGCAGTCATGAGCTCTTGTGGCATGCACAAGCGCGTCTCACTCTTCAGCATCTGACCAGAAGGCCGTGCGAGGTACACCGGCTGGCGCGTGATGCGGGTGGTGGCCGTCGTACAGCACCAGACCTACCAGCTCAGCCACACAGGAGGATGACTATGGAATTCCGCGAACAGTTCCCCACCATGACGGATGTTCAGCAGCTCGAGCACGTCGGTTTTTCGAGCGAGCAGATTGCTGGCCTCCTCAGAGTCAAAGCGGACTATCAGCAAAGGGTTTATCACGAGGACGAGCCTTCGTACAAGCGACAGGAGTTTGTCCGCTGGCTCTACCTCCAGGGTCGCCTGCAAAGCTAATCTGTGGAAGGATATACTATAGAGTTAGCGAATCTTTAACGAAACACGCTTTGCACAAAAAGGAGGAAACGCTCTTGAAGGCGGCTATGATGGATGTCATCACCTGCGGTGAACTGCTCATTGACTTTGTCTCGACAGAAGTTGGCGTGAGCCTGGCTCAGGCTCCCGCGTTCAAAAAAGCCCCTGGTGGCGCCCCGGCGAACGTGGCAGTCGGCGTGGCCCGACTTGGCTATCGTGCTGGCTTCATGGGGCAAGTGGGTGATGATGAGTTCGGTCACTTCCTGGCTGACACCTTGCAAAGCTATGGAGTGGATGTCGCTGGCTTACGATTCACCACCCAGGCCCGCACAGCTCTCGCTTTTGTGTCTTTGCAGGCTTCCGGTGAGCGGGAGTTCATGTTTTATCGGCATCCGAGTGCGGATATGCTCTGGCGCCCGGAGGATGTAGATCGGGCTTATGTCGCCCACACCCACATCTTTCACTACGGCTCCATCTCACTCATTAGCGAACCGAGCCGTAGCGCTACAATGACAGCCCTCGATCATGCCAAAGGCAACGGAGCCTTGCTCTCATACGATCCGAACCTGCGTCTCTCCTTGTGGTCCTCTCCCGATACAGCAAGAGCAGGCATGCTCGAAGGCTGGCAGTACGCAGATATTATCAAGGTCAGCGAGGACGAACTGACCTTTCTCAGCGACAAGCACACCCTGGAACATGCCGCTCGATCCCTGTGGCATGATCGTCTGCGACTCCTGGTCGTGACACAAGGGAGCGCTGGTTGTACCTATTTTACGGCTGAAGCCGGAGGGCATGTACCCGGGTTTGCGGTGCATCCTGTAGACACCACCGGTGCAGGTGATGGCTTTGTCGCAGGCATGCTAGCAGGTTTGCTTGAGGGTGACCTCATATGGGACAGAGAGGTGATAGAAAAGGCACTGTATCTCGGGAACGCAGTCGGTGCTTTGTCAACCACGCAACTGGGAGCTATCTCATCACTCCCAACCATGAAGGAAGTGAAAGTATTGCTACAAAGTGCAGACGAGCAACAACTGTAACCACATGATATAACGTACGGGACGCGCGAGTCATTTCGCCACGTTAAATCGGAAATGAATGATATCGCCGTCCTGGACCACATAGTCTTTCCCCTCCAGGCGCTGTAATCCTTTTTTCGAAGCAGCAGCGAAAGAGCCTCCACTCGCCATAAAGTCTTCAAAACGTGTTACCTCGCCGCGAATAAAGCCGCGCTCGATATCTGAATGGATCTTCCCCGCCGCCTCGGGCGCCTTTGCTCCTTTGGTAACCGTCCAGGCGCGCACTTCGTCCTCGCCAGCAGTCAAAAACGTGATTAGATTGAGCAAGCGATATCCAACCTGGATCACGCGATCAGCTCCCAGTTTAGGTAGCCCCAGTGCTTCCAGGTACTCGGCGGCATCCTCCTCCGGCAATTCAGCAAGCTCAGCCTCCAGGCGTGCAGAAACCGCGACCACCTCTGAACCCTCGGCTTTAGCGCGTTTGGCAACCGTCGCGATGCCTTTCAGTTCACCTTCTAACGTTTCCACGTCGACGCCTTCGCCAGCAGCTATGCGCTCCAATAGATCATTTGCCGCACCCAGTACGTCTTCGCTGACGTTCAACACGTACATACGCGGCTTCATTGTGAGCAGGAAGAGTTCATTCAGCACAGCGCGGTCCTGCGCCAGTAATTCATCCTGTCTAACTAATCTCAAATCATTGAGAGAATCCCGCAAGAGTCGCAGTACTTCTAATTCCTGCTGGTACTTTTTCTCACCGGATTTCGCGGCCTTTGTAGTACGCTCGATACGCCTTTCAACTGTAGCAAGGTCTGTCAGAGCAAGTTCCGCGTTCAGGCTGTCCAGGTCCCGGTTGGGGTCTACGTCACCGTAAATGTGCGGTACGTTGCTGTTCTCAAATGTACGCAGCACAATTGCCAGGGCATCGGCATTGCGGATATGCCCCAGGAACTCGGCGCTCAATCCTTCGCTTTTCCCGGTCGCAGTCTGTGTAGCCTGACCTATGCCCGCGACATCTACAAATTCGACGGTTGCATAGGTAACTTTCTCGGGGTTGAATATTTCCGCTAGCGGCTCCAGCCGTGGATCAGGCACCTGTACAACCGCTATATTTGCCTGTACGGTACTCGTCGCATAGCCGCTGATGGGCGCTCCTGCTTTGGTCAGCGCGTTGAATAACGTAGTCTTTCCGCTTTGCGGAAGACCGATTATACCAATTGTAAGTGCCATGTATATTCCCCTTAATTAATTGTTACCGCTACCTTGACGATATTTGAACCAGGCAATACAATATCTAAGTAACTATAGCATTTCCCGCCAATTGGAGGTAACTTTCTATGCCATTGTACGAGTATTATTGCTCGGACTGCAAATCCAGGTTTGAACTACTTGTCAGCCACCAGCATGCTGATGATATTGTTTGTATGAAATGTCACAGTGAGAAAGTGCGCCGTCTGCTTTCAGTCTTTGCTTTTGCTGGAAGTGATAGCGAAGGCAGCTCGTTTGACGACATGGGGCCCTCGACGGGCACTTGTGCATGCGGCGGTGGCAGTTGCGGCTGCAACTAAAAAGGCTCTGTAATGTTTACCAAGGTTAGCTATCGGCGTGGCGTGATAGAGGGAGTAGTGCTCTACACGCTAGGCCGTCTTGGCGCTCTCATTACCCCCGCATTTTTCCCAGGTTGGCTATTTGTAGCTGCCCCCCTGCTCTTCCTGGCTTTACAGTTCCTGGCAGGCCCTTTGTGGGCGACACGCCGTATACAATCTACCAGGCGCGAGCGTCTTAGCAAGCGTTTCTGGTTGCTTGGTCCGCGTATGGCAGCTATTTGCTTCGGTATCGACCTGTTTATTTCGCTTACGATAGGCCTTGCCATCTACACTTTCGGTAGTATGCAGCAAGGACCAGCCTTATGGCGATTCCTGGTCAGCGGCCCCAATCACCTTGGCCTTCTTGATTTTGGCATATATGAGTTGAGAAGCGCTGCCCTGCTTGTTGCTTTCTTTACACTCACAGTCCTATGTACGCGCCTGGCGCAGGGCGGCTTCTTGAGATTTACGATGCCTGCAGGGGGTAATAGAGTCACACTATAAACCCATAGTAATCTCTATGCCCCTATTGGTAGTATCAAAGGCTAAATAGAGCATTGTAGTACACAGTTCATTTGTTCTATGTTATACTCTCTGTAAGATACACTGAAGGCTTCTTTTGCTTAATGGAAAATATCTCATTAAGGTGGTAATTCATGGCTGAAGATTATACAGCCGCAACATTACTCACAACAGCACGGGAAAGCTTACTTGATATTGGCTACCAAAATCATCTGCTCCAAGAAAACTATAGTTTTGTGGATGTGCTTGCTCAAGATGAGCCTTTACGTCAAATAGAGCTTGCGGCCTTTGCCCAGGAGCCAACAGATTATCGTAACGCTTGTATTGGAATAGCAATACCCCCGCATGAGGGTTCGGAAGCTATCACGAACTACCGGGCGCTAGGTGCGCCACAGATTCTTGCTTTACATCCTGAATTACAAGAAATTCGTAGATGGAAAATACAGGCTCAAGGTAAACCTGTATTAATAGATCGCATCGAAGCCGCTCATTTAGGCAATAGCATATGGGCAAATCGGGATAAGTGGAATCCAGAACATGTACTACGTGCAAAGTCAATCCATTTCAATAGTGACCCAGTCCAGCTTGATTTTTTTGATTTGGGATTAATCCCGACGCTTGAAGATCTTGTTCATGAAAAATTGGATAAGCTTCTTAACCAGGTTATTGCTTCCTGCGAATCAGCTTATAAAGAGCATCACGAGAATAAGCTTGACTACAAGGCGTTATTTCGTCTCATCTTTAGGTTAATAGCGGCAAAGCTCCTAGGTGATAGACAGTATCCAGGAAATTGGCTTAGTAGTGATGTCAGGGAGGTGATTGAAGAGGTTGAGGCTTTCTACTTTCAGCATATATCTCCTGAAAGTGTTCTGGATGATATCTATGTGCAGAATCTAGCGTGGCAAAAAATCCGAACCGCTTTCTCATTCCGTAACCTTTCAGTTGAGGCATTGGCGTATGTGTATGAGAATACCCTAGTTAGCCCAGAAACTCGTAAGGAGTATAGTACATATGCCACTCCACCACAAATTGCAGAATATATCGTTCAAAGCCTTCCCTTTGAAGAGCTTCCTTTTGAAGAGCGACATGTTTTTGAACCTTTCTGTGGACATGCTCCCTTTTTGACTGCTGCGCTTGGACGACTTCGTGCTTTACTCTCATCGGATATGGGTACGACAAAAAGGCATGAGTATTTTGTGCAAATGTTATCGGGTATGGAACTGGACTCTTTTGCTTGTGAGGTTGCTCGCAATAGACTGATTCTGGCTGACTATCCAAACCCCGATGGATGGCGTATTGCGAACGATAATATCTTTACTTCAACTGAACTAGACAAGTATTTAAGCCGAGCACAGGTAATTCTCTGTAATCCACCATACGAGGATTTTACACTTGAAAATCGCAGATCAAGTTCTTCTATTCGCTCTGCCAACAATGCAGCTGAGACCTTACGTCGGGTACTGCAAAAGCCTCCTAAGATGCTTGGATTTGTGTTACCGCGAGTATTTACCGATGGACAAAGTTACCGTGAGATCAGAAAGCAAATTGCTTCCTCGTATAACAATATTACACTGGTTGAGCTACCTGATAATGCTTTCAATTACTCTGATGCTGAGACGGTTCTTCTACTCGCGCATGGTCAACGCACGAATCATCCCTTATGGCGCTCAATCTCAGTTGAGAACAAAGACTACCAAAGCTTTATTTACACGGGGGAAGCAACATCACATATAGAAGTTCCTGCTAGCTTCATACAAGATGAAATTGGGATCAGTCTTCGATACACCCGATTGCAACGTATATGGGATGAGTTAGCATCTTTGCAGCATTTAGGCGAAATAGCAGATATTCATAGAGGAATTGAGTACAATATACCCTTTAGGAAAAATGAGGCAGGACTCGTTTCAAAAGAACCACGTCCAGGGTTTGTCAGAGGAGTAGTGCGTGCAACAAATGACCTTGAACCATACGTTTTGGAATCGGTTAACTACCTTAATACTGATCCTGAGAAGATGCGGGGTAATGCATATAAACTGCGATGGGAAAAACCGAAAGTTATAGCCTGCGCTGCACGCCTAAGTAGAGGACCATGGACTATTGCCGCCATAATTGACGAGCAGGGGCTAATGTGCTATCAGAATTTTGACGGAATTTGGCCGATTGGCAATATCCCCTTAGAAGTCATTGCTTCGCTGCTGAATGGACCCCTTGCGAACGCTTTCCTCAGCACCCATAATGCCAAACGGCACAACAAAATAGAAACAATTGATCAAATTCCTGTTCCCAGACTTAACCCCTCGCAAATAAGTCTTATTGTCTCTCTTGTCCGCGAATATATATCCTATCGAGAACAATGGCTGGCACAACCAAAACTTGCTGAGTACTTTGAATGGCGTTGTCGAGGAATTATAAGGCAGATCGATGCAGAATTACTGAACGCTTACAACCTTCCAATGTACCTTGAACAAGAACTCATCAAGTACTTTGATGGTTATAAGAGGCCAGGGCCGATTCAGTTGACCCAGGTGAAACCAGCACCTACAAAGAGGCTATATACATCGATCATCAGAATTGAAAAGATCAGAAGCGAAGGTGGTAATAAGGTGATAGATGCAATTATTGTCAATTGGGATCCTCATCAGATGGTTTCTATCCCCATGTCTCTTGTTCCTCTAAACCTACAAGAAAGGCTCAAGCAAGATATACGCTTGCTTGCAAAAGTAAACGTCGGAGCTAGAAATGCTGAGGATCTCATCTTTGAAGATATAGAATTAGCTCCAGAGCCAAAAGCCTATGATAGACTTGCCTGAGCTTATAATTTTAGACGTGGGTCATGGCAATTGTGCAATTCTCCGAGATACAAAGACTGTAACAGTTATAGATTGTCCACCCGCTCTTACCTTATTAGAGACACTTGAGAGATTAGGTATTAGCACAGTTGACCAGGTTCTTATTTCCCATGCTGACTTAGATCATATAGGTGGATTGGTCAATCTTTTAGAAGACGTTACAGTACGCAACGTTTATATAAACCCTGATGCGGATAAAAAGAGTAGAACATGGAAAGATATTCGAATAGCATTAGGTTTAGCTGAAGACAGAGGGACTGAGATCCATGTCGGATTAACGACTCAATTGACCAAGAAAATCAACTCAGGTCAAATAGAAATAGAAATTCTAGCCCCATCTACAGAGGTAGCCTTAAGTGGTGCAGGTGGAGATGATCCAGAAGATCGTAAGTTGACTTCTAATTCCATGTCTGTAGTGATTGGTCTCATACATAATTCTTATAGAGTAGCTCTTTTACCTGGAGATGTGGATGGTATGGGGTTAGATAATCTCCTGAAAAAGCAAAAGGATATTGAAGCACAGATTTTGATATTTCCCCATCATGGAGGATTGCCAGGTGATACAGATGGTCAAGAGTTTGCCCAGAAATTATGTGCTCTGGTAAAACCTCATTTGATACTATTCTCACTTGATAGGAACCGCTTTGGGAATCCACGAGAAGATATCATGCGAGGGGTGCTATCTGCTGCTCCTGATGCCCATATTGTTTGTACTCAACTATCTCGAAAGTGTGCTGCCGTGCTACCAGACTCAAATTTTAACCATCTGACAACCCTTCCAGCTTTGGGGCGTGCAAAAGGCAAGTGCTGCGGAGGAACAATCTCGATCAAGATCAATGGAAAGCAAACGATTTATGCTCCTTTACTTACGTTGCATAGGGATTTTGTTAGTGACAAAGGTACCGTACCTGAGCCTATGTGTTTACAACGCCTCAGTAAGGTGAATCCATAGATTTGTTAACTCTCTCGCTCTGTGTGTTTCTAACTTTTGACGAACCTCGCAGGATCAAACAACTCCGCGTCAGCATTCATCTGTCCCTGCACGAGTTCGCTTACCACTAGTGCCGCCTCGATAGCAAAAGCATTGCCATGACCAGTATATCCGCCAGCAATGTAACAGTGTGGGATACCTGGCAGTTGCCCGATCAACGGTAGACGATCAGGTGTAAACCCCATAATGCCCGCCCAGCGGTGAGCGATGCGTACCTGGGGCAAATTGAGCGTCTCATGTACGAATGCGTCCAGGTGTCGCTGAACGCTCTCGTTAGGAGTTTCGTCGAAGGTCTGGAACTCGGTATCAAAGGAACGGTTGCGCCAGCCACCGATGACCAGTCGGCCATCATGAAGTTGACGCCAGTACTGGTAACCCTCGTCTGCTGAACATGGACATGGGAAGAGTAGTTCGCTAATTGGCTCCGTAGCAATGACCTGGCCACGAATAGGTGTAATGCAGCGAGACAACCGGTTTGCCCCCATCAGAGCGCCTATCTCCGGCAACCAGGCATTTGTTGCCAGCACCAGTGTGCGTGCATACAACTTGCCGTCTGGCGTGTCAAGCAGCACTCCACCTTCGTCTACAGTAATCCCTACAACGGGACTTTCGTCATGAAAGACTGCCCCTGCTTGCTGTGCCAGCATTGCAAGTCCTGTGACAAACCTTGCCGGATGAAACTCACCGTTCGCCGGATAGTAAGCGCCACCGGAGTAGGCATTGCGCAGCTGGACCGGCAATTCATTTCGCCGGATCACTTTCGCTTCCCAGCCATCTTCATTGAGTAGCGAGACGCTTTCAATAATCTGCTCAAGCTCGGCTTCTTTAGTTGCTAATTTAAGTGTGCCGTTGCGCCGGTATGCACACTGCCAGCCGCTCTGTTCCAACTCTTCGATGAATCTCACGGCATGTTCATGATTGCGTACGGTAAATGCCCAGAGGCGTCGCGCACGCTCTCTTCCGTACCGTTTGATGATTGTTGCATAGGATTCAGTTGTGCCGTTCGAAATAAACCCACCATTACGTCCGCTAGCACCTGCCGCAATGCAGAGAGCCTCTAATACTCGCACCTGTGCCCCTGCACGCGCAAGCCAGAGCGCCGTTGCAGTGCCTGTAATGCCTGCACCCACTACTGCGACATCTGTTTCGTGTATGCCCTGCAATGGGTTATTTGAAAGCGCTTCGCCTGATTCATTCAGCTCGGTTTGCCATAACGAAATGCTACCCAAAGTGACTTGCTCCATATTTTTCTATGGCTTCTACCAAAAATCAGGGGTCGTAGGGACAGGGGCGGTGTCTTATATTGCCCATTTATTCGTCAATCTGCGCCTTCTGTAATTTACCGCTGTAGTCAGTATAGACAACTTTCCATTCGGTGAATACATCCAGGCCGGCGATGCCTGCCTCGCGATGCCCATTGCCGGTGCCCCGAGTACCCCCAAAGGGGAATTGAATCTCGGCTCCTGTCGTACCTGAATTGATATAGAGGATGCCGGTCGTAATATCGCGCATGGCCCGTTGTACACGGTTAATATCCTGAGTATAGATAGCGCTGGACAGCCCATATTTCGTGTTATTGTTTACTGCGATGGCTTCATCAAACGACTGTACTTCGATCACCGAGAGCACTGGCCCAAATATCTCTTCTTGTGCTATGCGCATATCCGGGCGTACATTGGTGAAAAGTGTGGGTCGATAGAAATTGCCACGCGCTAGTTCGCCTTCGCGATCAGCATAGCCGCCGGTGATCAGTTTTGCCCCTTCGTCTTTGCCGATCCCGCAATAGCTATGAATTTTTGTCAGTTGGGACACATTAATAACCGGGCCAACATCTACACTTTCGTCCAGTCCGTTGCCCAGGCGCAATTGCTCGATGCGCGGAACCAGCATGTCCACAAGCTCTTTGCTGACATCTCTGTGTACGATCACGCGGCTACATGCAGTACAACGCTGTCCGGCGGTACCATAGGCGCTCCACAGTATGCCCTCTACCGCGAGGTTGAGGTCGGCATCATCCATCACGATTACAGCGTTCTTGCCACCCATTTCAAGCGAAACTCGTTTGAGAGACTTCGCCGCCTCCATCGCCACGTGGCGGCCAGATTCGGTTGAACCAGTAAAGGAAATGACCGCAACATCGGGGTTGTGCAGCAACGCCTCGCCGACTGAGCCGCCGGGACCAAAGACGATGTTTACCACACCTTCGGGCAGCCCAGCTTCATACAATATCTCAACCAGCCGCAGGGCACTGAGTGGAGTATCGCTGGCAGGTTTGAAGACCACAGTATTGCCGGCGATCAGCGCGGGAAACATCTTCCAGGTGGGAATGGCGACAGGGAAATTCCAGGGTGTGATACAGCTAACCACCCCAATGGGATCGCGCATGGCAACTCCCGCTTTGTTGGGCAGTTCGACAGGGACACTGTGACCGAAGAGCCGACGCCCTTCACCCCCCATATAGTAAGCCATGTCGATCCCTTCCTGCACATCCCCGCGGGTCTCCTTGAGGATTTTACCCATCTCCTGCGTCATGGTACGTGCTATTTCCTCTTTATGCTCTTTGAGCAGTTCACCCACGCGAAAAAGAATTTCACCCCGTTTGGGGGCCGGCACCAGTCGCCATTTTTCAAAGGCTGTGCGGGCTGCTGCAACGGCAGCATTGGCTTCGGCTTCACCCGAGAGAGGGAAGTAGCCTAAAAGCTCACCTGTAGCTGGATTGTAGTTAGGGAAGGTCTGGCCGCTTTCTGCACCCCGCCATTTGCCTCCGATGTAGTTCTGAAATACGTTGGCTGTAGTGGTCATAGACAATCTCCTATCATCTCAATACTCCCACCAGTCCTGCAAGGGGCTGATCAAGCCGAGCCAGGTGCGTAGGGACCCGATTTATCGCGTCCCACGGGGTGGGGAAAGGTGGCACATGCGCACACATTCGGACGTTTGCCCCACCCCGGACGCGATAATGCACATTAACAAATAAAACTGGTAATAAAACCGGTGGACCTCCGGTTGCAGGTGTGCTTGTCTCCGTCTACCTATTACCAGTTTTATTTGTTAATCTCCATAATCGGGTCCCTCCGCTCTTGCCATTGCTTTGCTCAGCTCAAGATATAGGTAATGGGAAGACTCTGAGCGATTCCACCGTCTCGGGTGACATAGTCGCCCTGATCCATGGTCGCCCCACGGCGGGTAATCTTGCTACGTTCACCTGGTGGGCGCTGGGATAGTTACAAAATGCTCTTGTTCAAAGTTGCCAGGAACTCTATGTTGTTGCTGGTCTTGGACATATGCTGTAAAAGCGCTTCCATGGCCTCCATGCCGCGCTGATCTGCCAGTGTTGAGAACATACGGCGCATTACGACAACAGCGCGTAGCGTCTTGTCGTCAAGCAGCAGCTCTTCACGGCGTGTGCTGGAAAGCCCGATGTCGATGGCGGGGAAGACACGGCGCTCGGCAAGTTTGCGGTTCAATACCAGTTCCATATTGCCGGTACCCTTAAATTCTTCGTAGATCACATCATCCATACGGCTACCCGTGTCTACGAGAGCTGTAGCGATGACGGTCAGACTACCGCCCTCTTCGATCTTACGCGCGGCGCCAAAGAATCGCTTGGGTGGGAACAATGCGCTTGGATCAAGACCACCAGAGAGGGTGCGGCCGCTCGGCTGTACCGCCAGGTTGTAGGCGCGGCTCAGACGCGTAATGCTATCCAGCAGCACCACGACATCACGTCCGCCCTCGACCAGTCGCTTGGCACGATCCAGTACCATCTCAGCCACGCGGGTATGTGCCTCGGTCGGCTCATCGAATGTTGAACTGATCACTTCGGCTTTCACTGAGCGTTTCATGTCGGTGACTTCTTCAGGTCGCTCGCCAATAAGTGCGATCATCAGATGGACGTCATCATAGTTCTCGGTGATAGAGTTGGCGATAGACTTGAGAAGCATGGTCTTACCGGCTTTAGGAGGGGAGACGATCAAGCCGCGCTGCCCGCGCCCGATGGGGGCCACCAGGTTGATGATACGACCTGAGATGTTCGCGGGTATCGTTTCCAGGTTAAACATCTCCTGTGGGAAAATTGGTGTCAGGACATCAAAGTGCGGACGACGCTTGGCGATTTCGGGATCTACCCCATTAATGGCTTCGACACGTAGCAGGCCGTAGTATTTTTCGTTGTCTTTCGGCGGTCGAACCTGGCCAGAAACCATGTCACCTGTACGCAGACCAAAGCGACGAATCTGTGACTGCGAGACATAGACATCCATATTGCCCGGTAAGTAACGTTCCTGTCTGAGGAAGCCAAATCCATCTTCAACGATTTCCAGCACACCGGCACTGAAAATGTTACCTTGCTGTTCGGTATTGGCCTGGAGAAGTCGGAAGACGAGGTCTTGTTTTTTGAGGGCGCTATAACCGGAGAGTTCGAGGTCGCGAGCGATATCGCGTAACTCCGTTATAGTCTTCGTTTCTAGTTCGGCGATGTTCACGTTGTTCTAGGGCGGAACAAATCCATGGGAAGTAACACGCCCTTTCTCCTTTCTCTGTTGAACCTGGAGCATTGTGGGAATTAGTAAGTACAAATTTGTTTTTCAGAAAATATCCCGAAAAACCTGTGGTAAAATATCTTCTGTTCTGATGGGTGAAAGAGGCACCGACCGACATACCTAAGACAGTTTACGTCGCAACAACTTACACATAGGAACCTGCGGAACTATAGGAAGGTGCGGTACATACCTTAGGAGCTAGATTCACTATACCATAGGTGTAAACTCATGTCAAGTGATTTTGTAGGTATTTCTATGAAACCGCTAGCTTGATACTAATACTCCCCATCCAAAAACGCCCAGCTAATCATCCCGCGTGGATAGTAATGCCCAACCCAGTCCTGGCCATTATCGCGCAAGCCGTCTCCGAAGCTCTGCGTAAGCGCCACATTATGGTTAAACACCGCTTCCGTGACGTTCATATGTTTACACGAGAAACACCCGTGCGCGGTATACACCAGGTCGGCGACGATGCCGGACAGCATCACCTTGCTGAACCATTCGTAGCGCAGGCAGACGTAACGAGGGCATTGAGAACCTGTAGCGCGGACTGATTCTAATGAGATCATTGAGGGTGAGGAAATCGTGTTTGCAGCCAGGTCTGCCGGGTATTGTTTGGCCAGGTCATGTAACAAGTTCTGATTCATCGTGCTATCCTGCCCAATCAGGTGCAAATAGAATAATCCCTCACCTATAACCACAGAACGGCCATTGCAGTTGTTATAGGCATCGTTATTCCTGGCAAGAGGAATGAAGCCGTTGGTGTTATATTCTTGCACCATAGCGTGTTCAATTTTACTCGCGTCCTTTTTCCAGGCATCCCCTTTGTTGTCGCCAGGCACGAAAGCATCGAGATAGGCAGTAGCGCGGTAAGCTGTGTCTTCTTTCAACCCTTGATAGTAGAGGTTTCCCGCGTTGACGACGTCGTTGTGCAAGCAATCCTTCTGATCGTCATAGGTAGTGTTGGTATCCTGGAAATTATAAGCGATACCTGTGCCAGGATCTCCTACTCGCTGATTGTGTGCCATCCCGGCATCAATTAAGCTCATATTTTTGTTGATATCGTCCGTGAGCAGTGTAGTATCGCCTGTAATACTGACATAGTATGCCGTAAGTAGTGCGACGTTAGAGTCCTCTTCTGTGGGCATGGGTGAGCCAATTGAGAAGCGCGGTGGACCATAACACGTGTAACGGATGGTTGGTATGCCATGGCCTGGGCCTGTACAAACGCCATTGCTGGTCAGATCCCCACCTTGATCATGCTGAAAGAAGATACCAAAGTTGTTGCTGATGGCATTTTTAAATACAATCGAGATGGCGCTTCTGAAGAACCATGGAACGCGATTGATCTCGAAGTAGCCATACTCATGCATTACATCGACCGTCGTTAAAAAGCCAAAAGCGCCTTCATAGACTGCCGCATCGTAGCCTCCACCAGCGCAACCCTGTCTTCCCACGAGCCAGCTACTTGACTTATAGGTACGCAGGCTATCGGCGATAATCCAGCGCTGCGCCGGAGTTAACACGGCATTATTAATCAGTATATTCTCCATCGCTTGCGCGCGTGCGAGCAAATTGTCGCGCGTCGATAGATTATCAATGGCGAAGTCTACCACTTCATTCTCTGATGACCATTCCTGAGCAGGAAACAGTACCTCGCGCTGACAACCCACGGGAAGCTGTGTATTAGCGAAGAGATTCTGACTAGGATTCCACCCACCGATCAGCATATAAGAGGTCTGGGTTTGCGAAGCCCCGACGCTGTAATCCCATGCAAGCCCGGCACGGTCTCTCACACCAGTATTACAATGCCATTGGGACTGGTTTCCTGCAAGAAAAAGGGTACCATGCGTCGCATCGGAACTCCTATCGAATGAGAGTATATTGACGGCCGTACCGCCAGGAGTCATGTGCTGTACACAGGCATCACGATCTGGCAGACCGCGGTTGCTGCCAAACACAAATTTGCCCGTCAGTGTTTTACTACTCTTGTTTTGCAAACTGACCCCAACAAGGAAGACGGGTACAGTATCATCCCGGACTGAACTGGCGCAATTGGCGACGAAGGTGCAGCCGGGCTCTCCGAAGAAGGTATCGATGAAGTCAACTGTCAGGTGCATACCGGAGCCATCGCTGGTATCACCTTCCCAGCGGCTTGTATCCAGTCCCAGCGTCCAGCGCTCCTGTGATACATATGTATCCTCTCGCGAGCTGTTCAAGGCACCCATGTGGAAAATGGAGGTTTTATGCTCTCCAGTTGGTACGATGCCAACGATGTAACTGGCCGAATTATCATGAAATGCACCATCTGTGCCGCTTTCTACAGAATTTGTGCCGGGTGAGATCACGAAGTCAAAACGTGAACCAAATTTGGCATTGACATTATTGAAATTGCTGTTGCCATTGTAAGTCAACACAGGCAGACGGCTGTCGAGTTGCAACTTGCCTGGCATTCTTGATTCCGACCTATCACCAGTTGAAAGGCTGGCCAGAGCGGGTAAATTCTTGAATTGAAAAAGAAGCCACGCCAGGACAATTGCACACAGAAGAATACCGAAAACGTAGGGTCGAAAACGTCGCACTGTTTTTTAAACCTCATCATCTATAAAATCTACTCTGTAGAAACGAATAGTATTTTCTTTGCACGATTTCAAGGGGACTTTTGGTCAGAAGTACAAGAGCTTAAATATGTCAAATGACCCATGAATAGCCGCTTCTTTTCCGCTATGCTTGCAAATAAAAAGAATAGTAAATCAAGGAGGTACAGGCAATGAACAGTACATTATATAATTCGACTGACACGGCGCTGGATATTCACTGTCTTTTTGCCGATACAGCAATGCCTGAAGATTTGCATGCAACAACTCCTATGGCAGTTGTGCGCTCTACCTGCTGGCAACCCTCCGAAGAGGAGCTTCACACCTCATTTGAACAAGCCATCAGTGATCGTGTTCTGGCAGTCAACAGGCAGCTCAAGCGCCTGAGCTGCCCACTGACCGGCAATTTGCCAGTACAATCTCAAACCGACACGACAGTCACACAACGGAGCCTTGTAACCCATCTTATGTTTCTTGATCGAGCCTGGCAGCAACGTATACGCTATATAGCTATTGCCTTCCTGCCGTTCATGGTCGGGTTCGACCTGATGGGCTTGCTAGTCCTACGTTTACACTAACATGTGAGAAGAGTTCTCGCGCGAATTTCTCTCCTGCTAGTGTGTACCCATTATCTGCTATTTACCCCTTCAATCAATCGCGTCTCCCTGATACATTTCATCCACCGCAAGGGTCCTTGCAGGGGCAGGTTTTTACAAAGCG
>WNFE01001468.1_pt1 | contig 17073 bp, 10 predicted proteins | sample 5400451 | NCBI WGS metagenome assembly WNFE01 (sample SAMN13153344, study PRJNA577476) | soil metagenome | isolation source: 200 cm saprolite under Douglas fir tree site 2 hole 2 | place: USA:California | collected 2015-04-18 | reverse complement strand
CTCACTGTTTCTCGCGCTCGTGTTTGCCGGCAGTGCCTTCGCACAAGCTGCTCCGGACTGGACAAACCCGTTTCCGCCCTATCGCATCATCGGGAATGTCTACTACGTCGGGAGCCAGGGCCTCGCCTCATATCTAATCACCACGCCGCAGGGCCACATCCTCATCAACAGCAGTCTCGAAGCCTCCGTCCCGCTGATTCGCGACAGCATCGAAAAATTGGGATTTAAGTTCGGCGACGTCAAGATTCTTCTGATCAGCCACGCGCATTGGGACCACTGCGCGGGAAGCGCGTCGATCAAGGAGCTGACCGGAGCAAAATACATGGTCATGGACGCGGATGTGCCCGAGATCGAGGCCGGCGGCAAGGGCAATTTTCAATACGGTGAATCTGCGACTTCCCGCTACCAGCCCACGAAAGTCGATCGCGTGCTGCACGATGGCGACGAAGTGAAACTCGGAGACGCAGTCCTCACCGCGCGTCTCACTCCCGGACACACGAAAGGCACCACCACCTGGACGATGAAGGCGAAGGAAGGGGACAAAACCTACAACGTGGTCATCATCGGCAGCCCGAATGTGAACGCAGGCTACAAGCTGGTGAACAACGCGCTCTATCCGCAGATTGCTTCCGACTACGACCGCATGTTCCGCATCCTGAAATCGTTGCCCTGCGATGTTTTCCTCGGCGCGCACGGAAATTACTACGGGATGGAAGCGAAGTATGCGCGAATGAAAGAGGGCGCCGCAAACCCGTTTATCGATCCCGAGGGCTATAAGAGTTATGTGGCCGAACGAGAGCAGACGTTTCGCACGGAATTGGCGAAGCAGAAGGACGCGGCCCGATAGTGCGCGTATCCGGACGTGGTTACATATAGACGAGGGTACTCTGTGCAACTATGATCGGAGGTTTTCGGTGAGAAATGAGCGGCTCAACGTTTTCCTAATGGCTGTGTGCTTCCTGACCGTTTCAGTTCCGCTGCTGGCGCATCACGGAGCGGCTGGTTACGACATGGATAAACAACTGAGCATGAAGGGAACCGTGACGGAGTGGCTGTGGGCCAATCCCCACTGCTTCCTGAAGTTCGATTCAACGGACGACGCCGGGAACGTCGCCCATTGGGCCGTTGAAGTCAGCAATCCCACTGACATGACCAAGCGCGGCTGGTCCAAGCGTTCTCTCAACCCCGGAGATAAGGTCACTCTTACAGTGCGACCCGCCAAGAACGGCGAACCGATCGGGCAGCTCTTGAAGGTTGTCCTTCCCGACGGCCAAACATTGATCGGTTGGAACACTACAGTGCGTTGACGGCCGGGTTGTGGCGAAGGAGCAATGATCGCTGCGTGAGGATTTCGAAATGCTAAAGCGGTACGTGAACTCGGTCATTGGAGTCGTCGCGGTACTGACGCTTTCTTTCGGCGCGCGCGCTCAGACCGCTCCATCCAAGCAACCGGCAGTGGCGAAGAGTCAGAAGGCGGCCCCTGCCCCTCGTCGCGACCTGTCTGGAATTTGGGATGTTGCAGACAGGATGGAGGGCATCTCCCCAACGGGTGTGAAGTCGCATGCTCCTTTCACCGCCTGGGGAGAAGACGTAGCCAACAATCTCTACAAGCCCGGAGACGGACCCAGAAGAGTCCCCATTGGGCTGGTGAATGATCCACTGGACAGCTGCGACCCGGCGGGTTTTCCGCGCAACCTGCTGTTTGAACTGCGCCCATTTCAAATCGTTCAGACTCCCAACCAGGTGCTGATGTTGTATCAGTACCAACGGGTTTGGCGGGTCATCTGGAAAGACGGGCGAGAACTTCCGAAGGACCCGGACCCGCAATGGTATGGATACTCGGTCGGGAAATGGGCGGACGATTACACGTTTGTCGTGAACACGGTTGGGATGGATGAGAGGACTTGGCTTGATAATGCTGGGAACCCGCACAGCAGCGAGCTCCGCGTGGAGGAGCGATACCACCGGTTGGACCATGACACCATGGAACTGACAGTGAAGATCGACGATCCCAAGGCCTACACGGAGCCTTGGTTGGGCCGCGACAAGTTTCGTCTCACGTTGCTGCCGGCCAACACGTCCTTCATGGAGATGATCTGCGCGCCGACCGAGGCGGAAGCATACAAAAAGGTGATAGCCAATCCTCTTTCAAAATAGCCTTTCATAGCTCCAATCAGGGGCGCTTATTGGCGTGCTTTTGCTTGCCTTCCACGTGGTCATCGATCCACTTCAATATCAGATCGGCGACCTGCAAATTATTCTTGTCCTGCATAAGCATGTGGCTGTTCCCAAATTGTCCGTACTTCGGCAGATGCATCATTATCGCGTCGCCCCCCGCCGCGTTCACCTGATCGACGACCTGCTGGCAGGTTTTGAATCTGGCCGGCCACATGTCCGCATGCCCCGGAACATCGCCAAGGTGATCGCCGAAGACCATGAGGACCGGTATCCCGGCGAGGGTGGAAATCTGCACGGGAGTCAGAGTCGTTGGGCATTCTGTTTCGATGGTGATCAAGCCTTCGAGTTTGGCCGGATTGACCAGCGCCGTTCGCTCAGGAAAGAAACCCGATTCGGAGTGGCCCATCAGAACGGCGCCGCGCAATTTGATCGCTAGGCCGGACAAGTTTGTCCATGTCGGATTGTCCGCGGCAAGACCGGCATTCAAATCCGGAATCACCTGCTTTCCGAACTCATCGAATGCCTCCACGGGAAATTGCTCGTTCGCAAACGGTGTCCCCATCTCCGGCCCGAATCGGAATAATGTCCATGCGATTTCGTGGCTCGCCGTGCGGATCGCCGGCATGTCAGAGGATGGCCGCTTTCCCAATCGGATCTCGTTGTAAATCGTGGCGTCGAATCCGGAACGCGCGCGTGAAACTTGATCGGGCAGATACACAGCGCGGCCCTTGCGCAGGAAATATTCGTTCCAGCCCATCCGTCCATCCGGTGTGGTCTCATAGCTCTTCGCGCTGAGACAACAACCGTGCACCATGACGACCGGAACATGCTTGTCGCCGCCTTCCGGTATCTGGTATTGCACGTACATCTGGTCGACGGTAATACTCCCTGTGTTCGTCTCTGTATTGAGGAATCCACTGGACGTCCCCGTGAGCGCGTCGGTGGAAATGGTGCGGCCACCGACAAAGAAGCTGCCTTGGGACTTCAAGATTAGAGAATCCGCTATCGCAACGCCTGCTGCAAAAAACAGAACGACGGCAATAACCGTTGTAGAGGCATAATGTCGCGCCGTTCTGAAAAATTGACGGTTGTTATTCACGAGACACTCCTTTCGGTCAATCGATCCAACTATTCTTTTCTTTGCTTCATCCCGGCGTACACTTAAATGAGCAGAGCCATCTCATAAATCGCTTTATAGCAGTTCTCTTCGCTCCAGAACTTAGCCACGATGACGCGCTAACGGCGCGTAGCATGCCAGCCTGGGGCAACGCCCCAGGCACGTATCCGAGCAGAAGTTTCGCCCTGCAAGGGCGGAGGATTCCTGCGCCCTTGCAGGGCGCACCGATCGATTCCGAAACCCAGGGCGTTGCCCTGGGCTGGATTGCGGCGGCGCATTCAGCGCCGGAATCAAAGTTATGCAAATCTGCATTCACGAGTCATGATGGTTGGCCATTTGCGAGATGGCTTCTAAATATCTGCCCGCGTAATCGCCCCCAGCGACGCGGAACTCACCAACGCCGCGTATTTCGCGAAGACACCGGTCTTGTAATGCGGCGCCGGCGGCTTCCATTTTGCAAGGCGCGCCTTGATTTCCGCGTCGCTCAGTTCGATCTGCAGCTTCCGGGCATCGAGGTCAAAAACAATCGCGTCGCCTTCCGCGATGATCGCGATTGGCCCGCCGCGCGCCGCTTCAGGCGCCACGTGCCCCTCCATCAAGCCGCGCGTCGCTCCACTGACTCGTCCATCCCTCAGCAAGGCGACGTCCTCGCCAAGCCCCTGTCCTACGAGCGCGGCCGTGAGCCCCAGCATTTCGCGCATCCCGGGGCCCCCGCGCGGACCTTCATACCTCACGACGACAACGTCGCCTTTTTTGATCAGCCCCTTTACAGCGGCATCCATGGCGTCCTCTTCGCGTTCGAACACCCGCGCCGGTCCGCGTTGATAGGGTCTCTCGTGGCCGGACGTCTTGAGCACGCATCCTTCGGGGGCCAGGTTTCCTTTAAGGATCATAAGCCCACCCGTCTTCTTGATTGGGTCGGAAAGCTGCCGGACGACCTCCTGCCCCGGCCGCTCTTTCACGGTGGCCGCTTCCTCCTCGAGTGACTTCAATCCAGTCGTGGTCTGGTTCTGATGAAGCAGACCAGCGTCAAGTAAACGTTTCGCAAGGAGCGCCGTCCCACCGGCGTTATACAGGTCCACGGCCGTGAACCGGCCCCACGGTTTCATATCGGCCAGCAGAGGAGTCCTCTGGCTGATCGCGTCGAATTCGTCAAGAGTCAAATCGATCCCGGCCTCGTTGGCCATCGCGAGCAAATGGAGAACCGCGTTGGTTGAACCTCCCGTCGCGGCAACGGAGGCAATCGCATTTTCGAACGCCTTTCGCGTCAGAATTTGCCGCGGCGTTACGCCTTTGCGGAGCAGCTCCATAACCAGCGCGCCCGAACGGTATGCGGCATCGTCCTTGCGCGGGTCCGTCGCTGGCACGTTGCCCAATCCTATTGGCGTCAGGCCGATGAATTCAAGCGCCATCGCCATGGTATTCGCGGTGAACTGGCCTCCGCACGCGCCCGCTCCGGGACACGCCACACTTTCGATTTCCTTCAAGTCCGCGTCCGTAATTTTCCCGGCGGAATGCGCCCCCACCGCTTCGAACACATCTTGAATCGTCACATCCCGCCCGCGAAACCGCCCCGGCTGAATCGATCCGCCATATAACACCAGGCTCGGCACATTCAGCCGGATCAGGCCCATGGCCGTCCCGGGAATCGTCTTGTCGCATCCAGCCAAGGCCACGACCGCATCAAACATGTACCCGCGCCCGACCAACTCGATCGAGTCGGCGATCACTTCGCGGCTCACCAGCGACGCTTTCATTCCTTCCGTGCCCATGGACTCGCCATCGCTAATGGCGACAGTGTTAAATTCCATCGGCGTCCCGCCGGCCGATCGAATTCCATCTTTCACTTTTTCCGCAAGGCGCCGCAGGTGGGAATTGCACGGCATCGCTTCGATCCACGTATTCGCGATGCCAACCATGGGCTTGGCCAGATCGTCGTCGCTCAACCCGACGGCCCGGAAGTAAGAACGCGCAGGCGCCCTCGAAGGGCCGTCGACGATGATCCGGCTATGTTCTCTGAACCGCGAATCCATGATTCCTCCAAAATCTATTTATAGGTGCGGAAGCGAGCAGGGAAGAACTCCCGGACCAAAGGCCGTCCGCATTTTCCGATCCGCCTGAGGGTTTTGTAGCTCGCCTCTTTAGAGGCGAGGGTTTTTCGCGCACACTTGGAAACTGCCCCACGTCTGAAGACGCGGGCTACAAAACTCCGTCCCGGGCCGCCAAGCCTCTCCGTAATGCCACCGTAGTTGTGGTGCCGGCTAACTACGCCCCTTCGGCAATCACGCGGTTTTTCTTCATCCACGGCATCATCCCGCGCAACTGAGCGCCGACGGTCTCGATGGGGTGCTTCTTGCCGGCTTCCCTGAGTTGCTTGAACCGAGGCAGGCCGCTCGCAGCTTCCTTCATCCATTCCTTAGCGAACGCACCAGACTGAATATCCTTCAGGATGCCCTTCATCCGCTCCTTCGTGGCCGCGTCGACAATTACGGGACCGCGCGTCAAGTCGCCGTATTCGGCAGTATTCGATATGGAGTAGCGCATCTCCGAGATTCCGCCTTCATAAACGAGGTCCACGATCAACTTCATTTCGTGGCAGCACTCGAAATAGGCCATTTCCGGCGCATAGCCCGCTTCGACCAGCGTCTCGTATCCCGCTTGAATCAACGCCGTAAGACCGCCGCAAAGAACCGACTGCTCGCCGAACAAGTCCGTCTCGGTTTCCTCGCGGAAGTTCGTCTCGATGACCCCGGCGCGCGCGCCGCCAATCCCGCTCGCGTACGCAAGCCCAATTTTTTTCGTGTCGCCGCTCGGGTCCTGATGGATCGCCAGCAGGCATGGCACGCCCGCGCCTTGTGAGAACTGATGGCGCACGAGATGTCCCGGCCCCTTCGGCGCGACCATAAAAACATTGACGTCCTTCGGCGGCTTGATGAAGCCGAAATGAATCCCGAAGCCGTGAGAGAAAGCGAGATACTTGCCGGCCTTCATGGCAGGTGCGACTTCGCTCTCATAGATGCCCGGCGCGAGCTCATCGGGAACGAGAATCATGACAATTTCGCCCTCTTCCGCGGCTTGCCGTACGGACAGCACACGCAGCCCGGCCCTTTGCGCCTTCGCGACGGACGCACTCGTGCTTTTCAGGCCGACAACGACGTCGCAGCCCGAATCGGCCAGGTTCATGGCGTGGGCGTGGCCTTGCGATCCAAACCCGATCACGGCAATCTTTTTATTCTGGATGTATTTCAAATCCGCATCTTTGTCGTAATAGACCTGCACGTTTCCTCCTGAGACTCGTCAGTCTTTCCAGTATTTGTGAACTGTTAGCCAGCCGCATCCGCGGCTATTGCTGCGAAATGTTCGCAAAGCTTCCACGAAGCCCCGACACATTATGCCCGGTTACGTCGCTTGCATCCAATGCCCGAAACTAATTTCGAGATGGGCTTCACTACTCGCGAAATGATAACCCTAAACCTTCGCTTGCGGATAGCAACCCAGAATTTTCACCGAGTCCGTAAATTGCCGGAGTTCTTCGAGCGCGGCAACCGTATTCGGATCTTTGAGCGACGCCTGCAAATCAAGATAGAAACAATAACTCCATGGCGTTCCAGCGATGGGGCGGCTCTCGATCTTAAGTAAATTCAGCTCGCGGCGCGCAAAGGCATTCAGAGCCTGACACAGTGAGCCCGGCTTGTGCGCCAGGTGAACGACCAAAGAAAGTTTGTCTGCTTTTTCCGGGACTTCGGCCGAGGGCGCAAGCAGCAGAAAGCGGGTGTAATTTTCCGGATGATCTTCGAGGTGTTCCTTCAGAATCGTCGCGCCGTAGACGGCCGCGGCGCGCCCGCTGGCAATCGCCGCCTTCGCGGAATCACCTGCTTGCATCACATCGCGCACACTTCCGGCCGTATCGTCCGCCGCCACGCGCTTTATGGAAGGGTGGCTCGCGAAAAACCGCTCGCACTGCGCGAGCGCGACCGGGTGCGATGAAACTTGCGCGATACATTCAAACTTCGCCCCTGGTATGCCGATCAGATTGTGCACGATCGGAATCACAACCTCGGCCTGGATGTGGAGGCCGCTCGCAATCAGCAGGTCGTAGGAGCGGTGAACGGACCCGGCCAAACTATTCTCGATAGGCGCGAGAATGTAATCTGCAAGGCCGTCTCCGATGCTCGTGTAAAGAGCTTCAAAGGTTGGCCGCGGAACGAGTTGAATCTCCTCGCCCAATAACTTGACGGCCGCTTCCTCGCTGAAAGCCCCGCGCTCGCCCTGGAACGCGATTCTCGGAAACTCACGAGCCGCGATGGTCATCACAATCGCCCAGCGATATCGCTAGATGGGAATAGCTTTCTATACATAGCCACACAACCTATCAGGGCGCGAACCCGCGCGTCAAACTCGACGCTTTTCGGGCAGTGACATAATCTCCAGGAAGTTTCCAGCGTCGATGCGACGGCTTCAGTAGCGCCGTCTCGCCGGCTCCTTGCCCTTCCCTGGATCCGTAAAACCGCTGGCCCTTCCTGCGTCAGGACAAGCAAGATGCCGGCGCTACCTCTTCCGTGCCTATTTTTTTTGGACCAACTACGGGCCAAAATCATGGGAGAATGGCATCAGGCTCAACACGAACGGGTGCCGGCCCCACTATTATGCTGAACTCTTCAGATGAAGTGTCGAACCCGCCAAGAATGAGGACATTCGCATGAACCGACGATTTTGGACCGGCACCATGATTTTCCTGTTCACCTTTGCCGCTGGCTGCAAGAAGCAGGCGACAGATCAAGACGCCATACGCGCGAGCATCGACAAGCACCTGAGCGGAGTCGCCGGCCTGAACCTTTCCGTAATGGACCGGGAAGTGAAGCAAATATCCGTCAACGGGGACCACGCAACCGCGCAAGTGGAGTTCCGCCTCAAACAGGGCAGCGGCGCCATGCAGGTCGAATACGCCCTCGACCGGCAAGGCGGCGAGTGGGCGGTCGTGGGCACCCAACCTTCAGCCGGGCAAAATCCACATTCGGGGACGGGCATGCCGCCACCCGGCTCTCCCGGTGACGGCAGCAATTCGCAACCCCAAGGCCACCCTCCCGTGAACTGATGGCTGCGCTTGATTTCTTGAAACCAACACGCGTCCCCTGCGCCTCTAAGAGAGTGTAGGCCGCAGTCTTTAGAGTCTGTACGAAAACCTGGTTTTGGTCTATGCAGCGCCCGCCTTCACGGGTTCCGGAAAGAGTTAAGTAGCACAGCCACTCTTGGCTGTGCATCGATGATAAGTGCAGCAAAACCAGCACAGGCAAGAGTGCTACTAAAATCGGAGCCGGGTTATCCTGTTTGACCGACTATGCACATCTCAGCGCCTTTCATCCGACGACCTGTTGCGACCGCGCTGCTGAGCCTCGCCATCCTTGGGGCAGGCGCAGTTGCGTTTTACTTCCTTCCGGTGGCGGCTCTGCCAAAGGTGGATTTCCCCACGATCTTTGTCCGAGGAGGTTTGCCCGGGGCCAGTCCGGAAACCATGGCATCGTCCGTCGCAACGCCGCTCGAGCGCCAATTCGGCCGCATTGCGGGCATCACCGAAATGACTTCCACCAGCCAGCTTGGAGCCTCCTATATCACCCTTCAATTCGACCTGGATCGAGACATCAACGCGGCCTCGCGGGACGTCCAGGCGGCGATCAACAGCGCGGCGGGGCAGTTGCCCGCCGGGCTGCCCAGCCTGCCAAACTACCGCCGGATCAATCCCGCCGATTCACCCATCATGGACATGGCCCTGTTCTCGGACATCATTCCAAGAAGTCATCTTTACGATTTGTGTGATTCCATACTCGGCCAAAAACTAGCGCAAATAGACGGCGTCGGTCAGGTCAGTATTAGCGGAGGCGCAAAACCGGCCGTTCGCGTGGACTTGAATCCAAACGCGCTCGCGCACTACGGTATCGGTTTGGAAGAAGTGCGCGCCGCGCTCCGAACGGCCAATGCGAACACTCCCAAGGGAAATTTGGAAGACCAGAGCAACCGATGGGTCCTATTCGCGACCGACCAATTGCTCAAGCCCGAACAATATGTGCCTCTGATCGTGGCCTACAGGAAGGGAGCACCCGTCCGGTTAAGTGACATCGCGAAAGTGACCGAGGGAATCGAAGATATCCGCAATTCGGGCTACGCCAACGGCAAGCCCTCCGTCAACATATCGATCAGCCGGCAGCCCGGCGCCAACATCATCAAGACCGTCGACAATATTAAAGCCATCCTTCCCGAGTTGCGCGCGACGATTCCTCCCGCCGCCACCCTCGATATCACTTCCGATCGCACGATCACCATCCGAGCCTCGGTCCACGATATTGAGTTCACGCTCATGCTGACTGTCGCGCTCGTGGTGATGGTGATTTTTCTCTTCTTGCGCAACGCCTGGGCCACGGTGATCCCCAGTATTTCTGTACCGTTGTCCATCGTCGGAACATTTGGCGTCATGTACCTGCTGCATTACAGCATTGACAATCTCTCCCTCATGGCTCTGGCGATCTGCACGGGCTTCGTCGTGGATGACGCTATCGTCGTCATCGAAAACATCACCCGGTACCTCGAAGCAGGGGATTCCCCGATGGAAGCGGCCCTGAAGGGCTCTCGCGAAATCGGCTTCACAGTTTTGTCGATGAGCGTATCGCTGATCGCTGTATTTATTCCCATTCTCCTGATGGGAGGCGTTGTTGGCAGGTTGTTCAGGGAATTCGCCGTCACGTTGAGCGTGGCCATCGCCGTTTCCCTCTGTGTGTCTCTCACAACCACGCCGATGATGTGCGCCAAATTCCTCAAATCGCATAAGGACATAAAGCACGGGAAACTTTACCGCGCCACCGAACGAGTTTTTCAGGGGAGCCTGGACACCTACTCGAGGGGGTTGCGCTGGGTCCTTCGCCACCAGCCGCTCATGCTGGTGGTAACTGCCGCAACGCTTTGCTTCAGCGTTTACTTGTATATCGTCGTGCCAAAGGGCTTCTTCCCGCAGCAAGATACCGGCCGCATGAGCGGGTCCATCCTGGGCGCGCAAGACCTTTCGTTTCCTGCCATGCAGCAAAAATTGAAGCAATACACGGACATCGTCATGAGCGACCCTGCCGTCGCAAGCATGTCAGCCAATACAGGCGGAGGCTCGGAAAACACGGGACGCATGAATGTGGACCTGAAACCCCTCAGCGAACGAAAAATCACGGTGGATCAGGTGATCGCCCGCCTCAGACGGCGGCTCGCCGTGATTCCCGGCGCGACGCTATTCTTCAGGGCCAATCAAGACATTACCGTTGGCGGCCGATTCTCCAATTCGCAGTATCAATATACTCTCGAGAGCGAAAATCTGGCGGATCTCCAGCAATGGGCCCCGCGAGTGGAGGCCAGGCTTCGCCAAGTGCCCGGTTTGCGCGACGTCAACTCCGACCAGCAGACACGCGGCCTCCAGGCATCGCTGGTCATCGACCGGGATACAGCCTCCAGGCTGGGAATCGCTCCGCAGGCAATCGACAATACTTTGTACGACGCGTTCGGCCAGCGGCAGGTATCGACGATCTATACGCAATTGAACCAGTATCACGTCGTGATGGAAGTGGACCAGGCCTTCCGCGACAGCACGGACGCGATCCAGAGCCTCTACGTGCGGTCGTCGAACGGAACGCAGGTGCCGCTCAGTGCCTTCACCCACTTTCAGATGAAGACGACCTCCCTCGCGGTGAACCACCAGGGGCAATTTCCGGCCGTCACGATATCGTTCAACCTTGGGGAGGGCGTAGCTCTGGGTGATGCGGTGAAGGAGATCGAGGCCGCAGTTCTGGATCTAAGAGTTCCTTCCGATATTCGTCCGACCTTTCAGGGAACCGCCCAGGCGTTCCAATCTTCCCTGGCAAGCCAGCCTTGGCTGATTCTCGCGGCGCTGATCACGGTGTACATCGTGTTGGGCATGCTTTACGAAAGTTACATTCACCCCGTGACGATTCTCTCGACGTTGCCTTCGGCCGGAGTGGGAGCTCTCCTGGCTTTGTTGGCGTTCCATACCGAATTGACTGTGATCGCGCTGATTGGAATTATTCTCTTGATCGGCATCGTCAAGAAAAACGCGATCATGATGATCGATTTCGCCGTGGAGGCGGAAAGGTCCGGGAAAACGCCTGAGGAGTCGATCTATCAGGCATGCTTGTTGCGTTTCCGGCCGATCATGATGACCACAATGGCCGCGCTGCTGGGAGGCCTGCCGCTGGCTCTGGCAGCCGGGACGGGAGCCGAATTGCGCCGCCCGCTTGGACTCAGCATCGTAGGCGGCCTGATGGTGAGTCAAGTCCTCACGTTGTACACGACTCCCGTCATCTATCTCTATATGGATAGACTCCAACTCATGTTTGCGAAACACAAAGCGGCGCACCATGTCGCCAGCGAAGCGCCGCCTTCTGCTCCCGTCAAAGGCACGCCCCTCGTTTGAATGTGACCTTCCCGCGCGATTTTGTGGCGCTGGCGTCTCGCCGGCGATTTCTCAATCAGGGCACATAGTGCAACAACGCCGGCGAGACGCCGGCGGCACGAAGAGCCTGTGCCCAGCGACAAGATTCGTAGTTTCCGTTTCGCCCAATCACATCGGCTTGAAAAATGCGGGTTAGCCGCCTCTTACTTACTCTGCGCGTGATGATTGCAGTGTTCCCCTCCGCAAAGACCGTTCCTTCATCAACGCAAAAAACACGGGCACCAGAATCAAAACATGGATCGTCGAGGTGATCATGCCGCCGACGAGAGGGGCGGCAATTGGCTTCATCACGTCCGAACCGACACCCGTCTCCCACAAGATGGGAACAAGACTCGCGAGCACGACGCTCACCGTCATGAGTTTAGGCCTGAGCCTCTGCACCGCGCCTTCGATTACGGCGGTCTCGATGTCTTCATGGCGCAGCGGAACGCCGCTTGCCAGGCGATGGTCCAATGCTTCGTGCAAATAGACGACCATGACTACGCCCGTCTCGACCGCAATGCCAAACAGTGCGATATAACCCACCCACACGGCCACGCTGAAGTTGTATCCGAGGAGCTTTTGGAGGATCAATCCTCCCGTCAGCGCGTAGATCGTGGGAAAAATGAGGACCGCGGCCTCGGCAATAGAATGAAATACCATGTAGAGCAACAGGAAGATGACGCAGAAAACGACAGGCAGGATCAGTTGCAGACGCTCTTTTGCACGCAACTCAAATTCGTATTCGCCGGACCATTTGTAAGTGTACCCGGCCGGCAGCGCGAGTTTCTGATGGAACAAATTGTTCGCGCTGCTGACGAAGCCGCCATAATCCTTCGTATTCAGATCGATATATACGTAGCCGGTGAGGGAACCATCCTCATCGCGGATCATGGAGGGCCCTCTCGAAAACGAAATCTTTGCCACCTCGGCGATGGGAATCTGCGCGCCGGCCGGGGTCGCAATCAAGACTCGTCTCAGTTCGTCGACATTGTCTCGAAAGTCGCGGCTGTAACGGACGTTGATAGGATACCGCTCCCGGCCTTCGATATTTTCGGCCACCAGTTCGCCGCCGATCCCCGAAGTGACCGCCAGGTGCACGTCCGCGACAGTGAGCCCATAACGCGCCGCTTCCGCGCGATTGACTTCAATATTGATGTAAAAACCCTGCGAAACCCGTTCCGCAAAGATCGACCGCACATCCGGAAGACTTGTCAGGACCTGCTGCAATTGCGCGGCAACTTTTTGGATTCCCTCCAGGCTCGGCCCCTGAATTTTCATGCCGAGAGGCGTCTTGATGCCCGTGAGCTCCATGTCCAATCGATTTTCAACCGGCATTGTCCAGGTGTTCGACAAACCTGGGAACTGGAGCTTAGAGTCCATCTCCTGAATAAGTTTTTCGTAAGTCATTCCGGGGCGCCACTGGCTTCGCGGCTTGAGCATGACGGTCGTGTCGTACATGTCTAGCGGAGCGTTATCGGTCGCACTGTCGGAACGTCCGATGGTTCCGAAGACGGTCTCGACTTCCGGGAAAGTGCGAATGATTCTGTCTTGCTCCTGCAGCAACTGTGACGCTTGTCCGATCGAAATTCCCGGCAAGGCGGACGGCATATAGAGAGCCGATCCCTCGAAGAGTGGCGGCATGAATTGACTGCCGATCTTCAAGGCGAGCGGCAAAGTAAGAACGAGAAACACTAAGTTGAGAACCAAAGTAGTCTTCCGAAAGCGCAGGCACAGGCGCAGGACTGGAAGGTACAGTGCCTGCGTCAAGCGAGAAATAGGATTCCGGGATTCCGGACGGAGCCGCCCTCGAATGAAAAGGACCATCAGAACCGGCACCAGAGTAATGGCCAGCACCGAAGAGAACCCGACCGCCAGCGTCTTCGTCCAAGCCAGTGGACGAAACATTCGCCCTTCCTGCGCTTCCAGCAAGAAGACCGGCAAAAAGGAAACGACGATAATCACGAGCGAAAAGAAAATGGCGGGCCCAACTTGTTTCGCCGAATCAAGCAGGACTTTTCGTCTCCGCGGCTCTGAAAGAGGAGCCGATTCCTTCGATTGGTGCTCCGACAATTGCCGATACCCGTTTTCAACCATGACGATGGCGGCATCCACGAGTACGCCAATCGCGAGTGCCAGCCCTCCGAGCGACATGATGTTCGAGCTGACATTGAGGTAATACATCGGTATGAAAGCGGCGTCGACCGCGATGGGCAGCGTCAGAATCGGAATGAGCGCGGATCGGAAGTGGAATAGAAAAATGACGATCACAATGCTGACGATGATCGCCTCTTCGAGCAAATCGCGCTGGAGCGTTTCGATCGACGCGTGTATCAGCCCGGAGCGGTCATATCCCGCGATCACCTCGACGCCCGCAGGCAGGGAAGGTTTAATTTCCTCTAGTTTGTGCTTGATGCCGTTGATTACGGTCAAAGCGTTCATCCCGTCGCGCATGACGACAATTCCGCCAACAGTTTCTCCTTGCCCTTGCCACTCCGCCACTCCCTCCCGAATGTCCGGTCCAAACGTGACATTTCCCAAATCCCGGACAAGTACCGGAGTCCCGTTCTTTGTGGCGACGGGCACGGTCTCCAAATCACTCAGGGAGCGCAGGTAGCCAAGTCCGCGAATCATGTATTCGGCCCCGCCCAATTCCAGCAGGCGCCCGCCGACTTCGTTCGTGCTGGCCCGCACTTTTTCAATGACCGTCGAAAGTGAAATTCCGTAGGCGCGGAGTTTGTCGGGATCGAGATTCACTTGGTACTGCCGAACGAACCCTCCTATTGTGGCCACTTCCGCCACACCGGGAACGGTTTCGAGCTGGTAGCGCAAATACCAGTCTTGAAGGCTGCGCAGGTCGGCCAGGCTGCGTTGATGACTGCGGTCGACAACGACATACTCGTAGATCCACCCGGCCCCGGTCGCATCCGGCCCGATCACAGGATGAACTTCCGCCGGCAGCCGCCCCTGGATTTGTTGCATGTACTCAATGACGCGCGACCTCGCCCAGTAGAGATCCGTCCCATCCGCAAACACGACGAAGACGTAGGAATCGCCGAACATCGTTTGTGCTCTCACGGCTTTGACGTGCGGAGCCGCGAGCAGCGTGGTGACAATGGGATACGTGACTTGATCCTCGATGATGCTGGGCGGTTCCCCCATCCAAGGAGTATGAATAATCACCTCGACGTCGGAAATATCCGGCAACGCATCGAGTGGAATTCTCCGTAGAGACCAGATTCCCGCGAGCACCAGCAAAAGCGTCCCCGTGAAAACCAGGAAACGGTTTCGCGCGCACCAATCAATCCATCGGCCGATCACGCTACATTCCTCCCGTGGCGTTCACGCTCAGTTGCTTGTTGGCGATCGTTTGCCCATTTTTCTTCGCCAGGATTGTGGTCTGCCACGTTCCGCCGCTTCCTAACTCGCCTGAACCTTCGTAGATACCTTTGCCTTTTTCGCCGAGTGCAACAGGAGTTCGCATCGCCGCCATTCCCATCTGTGGCATCGCGGGCATGAAGAACGTGACCGAGACATCAGCGCCGGAAATAGGCGCGCCACTCGAATCCGCGAGCTTTACGCGGAAGACGTTGCTCCCCTTGCGTGGCGGACTTGGCTCCGAAGTGAGTTCGGCGCTCGCCTGAGGCGCATTCATCGCTGACGCCGCTCCAGCTCCCGGCGGAGGCGGAACGAATGATCCGAGAGCAGCCTGGAGCTGGCTCTCCGAATCCAGAAGAAAGTTTGCGGACGTAACGATGTGTTCCCCCGCCTTCAATCCTTTCACCACGATGAAGTCATCCCCCACTCGCGGGCCCAGCTCCACCTCGCGTGGTTCCAGGTACCCGTCGCCTCGTTCCACAAACGCAATTTGGCGGTTGCCGGATTGCAGTACACCGCTTGCAGGGATGACAAGTTGGCGCCCCATCGGCACGTTCAATGCCACATTCACGAACATGCCGGGCTTGAGTTGCAGATCGGAGTTAGAAGAGACGACCCGCACCTTGGCCGTTCGCGTGTCCGCGTCCAATTGCGGATAGATGAAGTCCACACGGCCATGGAACGTCCGGCCAGGAAAAGTGCTCACGGTCAGCGCTGCGGCGTCGCCGATTTTGATGCGTCCAAGATCGTTCTGAAATACTTGGGCTTGCACCCAGACGCTGGACAGATCAGCCACGGTAAAGAGGCGCATTTCCGGCTGAACCGCAACGCTCGGCAGGGCATTGCGTTCTATGATGTATCCAGAGACCGGAGAATCGAATTTGAGTTCCTGTTGCACTTGGCCAGTGGATTCCAGCCTCTCGATTTCTTGTTGCGGAACGCCCCACTGTTTCAGCCGCTCGCTCGTCGCGCCGACAAGAGATGTCGCGCTGGATGCCACACCCGGCACCGAACTCTGTGCCAACGTTTGCTGATTCTGTTTTGCGACAAGGTATTCTCGTTCCGTGGCCACAACGTCTGGGCTGTAAACCGTGAATAGAGGCTGCCCTTTACGGATGTATTGGTATGTGGCGTCGACGAAGACTTTCTCGATAAATCCGGAGAACCGCACTTGCACGTACGCCAGCTTGGTTTCGTCCACGGCCACGGTTCCCGTCGTGCGAATCTCGTCTCGGACGAATTTCCATTCAACGACGCCAGTTTTTACCCCGATGCTCTGTAGTCGCTGCGCGGAGATCTGCACCGGTACCAAGGGAGCCTCCGACGATGCGGGCGGCGCGGCAGCAGGTTGTTCTGTTGAGACTTGCGCCGTGGTATTCGCGGACGGAGTCCCTGCCCGTATTACCGGTTCCCCCACGCGGTAGTGCCACCAGAGCCCAGCCAGAACCGCTACCAACACGATGTTGCCTATCAGTGCCAGCAAAAAACCTGTTCGATAAGTTTTCATTTCTTTGCCCCTTCATCGTTCAATGACAATCCCGTAAGTTCTTCGACCCGCGCCAGTGCCGTCTCGCGTTCCGCGGCGCTCTGCCAGTATTCTTCGTCCAGGTGCAGCACATCGAGAAACGAAGCCAGCAGCGCCTGAAAATCCTGACGATTGTTTTGGTAGGCAGCGACGCCTGCTTCGAATTCCGCGCGCGCCTGGGGAAGCAACCCTTCGCGGTAGATTTTTAATAGTTCCGCCGTCTTCTGCACAGTCTCGAATTCCGTCCGGAGTTCGAGCGAGACTTGTTGCGTCTGGACTTCAACTTCCGCGCGAGACTTGTTGAGGTCTGCCTCCGCCTGAGCCAGCTCCGGACGCTGCTTCCGGCTGCGATAGATGGGAACGCGAGCGCTGAAGCTGAGCATGTAGTAGGCGCGG
>WNFE01001467.1_pt1 | contig 17073 bp, 20 predicted proteins | sample 5400451 | NCBI WGS metagenome assembly WNFE01 (sample SAMN13153344, study PRJNA577476) | soil metagenome | isolation source: 200 cm saprolite under Douglas fir tree site 2 hole 2 | place: USA:California | collected 2015-04-18 | reverse complement strand
GTCTACCGAAAGCGAGTGGGCGGCCCCGTGCCCCGTGACGATCGGCACGCCGACCTTCCCGGTCAGGCTGTCCTGCGGCAGCAGGTCGAAGAACACCTTCAGCAACCCGCTATAGGTCGCCCGGTACACCGGCGTCCCCGCCACAATGATCCGCGCCCCGATTGTCGCGGCGACGGCCGCCGCCACGAGAGCACTGGCTCCCCGGCCGAGCAGCGGGTCGGCGGGGAGTCCCGCTAGATCGACCATCTGGGTCGCCGCCCCGCCGGCCGCGAGCTGTGCCAGGGCATAGTCCACCAGAACCCGGGACTTGGATGTCGCGGAGGGACTGCCGGAAATCCCCACCGCGGCCAATCTCTGGGGCGCGTCGCTCACGCCGCCAAGATCTCCTGGCCCTGCGGAGCCAGCAAGCCCTTGGCGGCGCCGCCTCCACTCGACATCGTAGTGCCACCTTGACCTCGCTCATAGCGGACCGCCCCACCCTTCGGCTCACGCCCAGCGCCCTGGTGCTCGTGGCGGCGAATCTCATCCCGCTCGCAGGCGTGCTGTTCTTCGGCTGGACCGTATTCGCGACCCTGCTGCTGTTCTGGGCGGAAAACGTGATCGTGGGCGGGTTCAACATCTTGCGTATGCTCGTGGCACAGCCGCAGATCGGTGCGATGTGGGCGGTGAAGCTGTTCATGATCCCGTTCTTCACGTTCCACTACGGCATGTTCGCTACCGTGCATGGCGTCTTCGTGCTCTCGCTGTTCGGTGGCGGGTTCTCTGGGAGAGGATTCCCCACGGCGGCGACGTTCGCCCACGCGGTGCAGGTCGCGGGTGTCGCCCCGGCTGCCTGGGGGCTCGCGCTCAGTCACGCCGTGTCCTTCGCCTTCAACTATATCGGCACCGGGGAATACAAATCGGCGCTCGTCCCGGAGCTGATGTTTCGTCCGTACGGTCGTGTCATGGTGCTGCACGTCGTGATCCTGGGCGGCGGCTTCCTGGTCCAGATGCTCGGATCACCGCTCATCCCGCTCGCCCTGCTCGTCGTCCTGAAGACCGGACTGGACCTGTTCGGCCACCTGCGCGAGCATGCGGCGCTCGCGCACTCGACCCCAGCGACATGAAGCGCCCCGTGAAGCAGCCCGATTTCCGCCTGCTGTTCGAGGGCGCGCCCGGCCGCTACCTCGTCCTGACGCCCGATCTCAAGATCGTGGCGGTGAGCGAGGCCTACCTCGGGGCCACCCGAACACAGCGGGCGGCGATCATTGGCCGGGACCTGTTCGAGGCCTTCCCGGACGATCCTGACGCGAGCCTCCACGCGTCGCTCGACCGGGTACGCGAGCAGCGTGTCGCCGACACCACGAACTCTCCCGTGCTCGATGACAACGGTGAGCTGGCGTACATCATTCATCGGGTAGAGGACCCGACGGCGGATCAGCTGCGTACGCGCGCCATGGTCGCGGAGCAGGAGCTCGAGAGCTTCAGCTATTCGGTGTCCCACGACCTCCGCGCGCCCCTCCGGGTGATCGACGGCTTTTCGCTCGCATTGCTCGAGGATCATGGCCCATCACTTCCCGCGGAGGGTCAGGATCTCCTGGGCCGGGTGCGCCAGCAGGCCCAGCGCATGGCCCAGCTGATCGAAGGCCTGCTCCAATTCTCCCGGTTGGGGCGGAAGCCGCTCGAGGTAGCGCCGGTCGACCTGGCCGCCCTCGCGCAGACGGTCGCCCAGGAGCTGCAGCAAGCCAACCCGGACCGGGCCGTGGAGATAAAGGTCTCAGGCGTCCCGCCCGCCATGGGCGACCGCGGGCTGCTGCGGCAGGTCCTCAGGAATCTCATCGGCAACGCGTTCAAATTCACGCGTCGGCGCCCGAACGCCCGGATCGAGGTCGGCTCGCGGGAGGACAACGGCGAGTGGGTGTACTACGTGAGGGACAACGGCGCGGGCTTCGACATGCGATACGCGAGCAGATTGTTTGGCGTCTTTCAGCGCCTGCACCCGGCCGACGAGTTCGAGGGGATCGGGGTGGGGTTGGCGCTCGTGCAGCGCATCATCCACCGTCACGGGGGACGCGTCTGGGGCGAGGGCCGCGTGAACGAGGGGGCGACATTCTCATTCACGCTGGGCGCCGGTTCGTGAGGCGCCACATGGGGCTGGCCGCGGCGGCGCTGCTCGGTGTCACCCTCGCCTGCGGAGACGGCGCCGGTCCCCGGCCCGCGCCGCGCTCGTTCCTGATGGGGTTCTCCGCCATCCCGCCCCGCTTGGACAACGCGATCCTCATTCCCGCGATCAACCTCTGGGCGCAGCGAGCCGATGCCGCGATCATCCATGCCTCCCCGCCCTGGGCAGCCATGCTGAGCGGCGTCTCGCCCGCGACGGCGGTCGACACCGTACAGGTGCCACTCGCGAATTACTTTCGCGCCAAGGGACTGGCACTGGTGTTCACGGTCGATGCGACCGACGGCCTGAACCGGGGCGCCGAGGCCCCGGAGCTCGTAGCCGCGGGACGGAGCGTGACCGACACGGCCGTCCAGCGGCTGTATCGCGAGTGGGTGTTCGCGGTCGCTCAGAAGCTGCGCCCCGACTATCTCGGCCTTGTCGCCGAATCGAACCTCATCCGGGCGATCGCGCCGGACTCGGTGTACCGGGCCCTCGTGGTCATGGCCAACGCCGTCGTGGCGCAGATCCGCGCCGCGGCCCTGCCGTCGCGGCTGTACGTGAGCGTACAGGTGGAGACGGCTTGGGGCCGTATGACCCCTGGGGGGTCGTATCAGGGAATCGCGCAGGACCTGACCGATTTTCCGTTCGTGGACGCGATCGGGCTCTCGAGCTACCCGTTCCTCGGCGGCTTTGCGCTCCCCGAGGATATCCCTGTCGATTATTACAGCCGGATTGCCCAAGGCACGACGTCGCCGGTGCTGGTGGTTGAGGGCGGATGGCCGTCGGTCACCGTCGGCTCCGTGGTGTCGACGCCGGCGCTCGAGGCCCGCTACATCGCGCGGCAGACGCAGGTCCTGGACCAGGCGAGCGCGCGCGGCGTCTTCCAGCTCACGTTCTACGATCTCGACACCACCGGAATGGCCGTGCCGCCGGGCTCCATCCTTCCCCTGTTCACCCACCTGGGCCTGGCGGACAGTGCGATGAACGCGAAGCGGGCCCTGACCACCTGGGACTCCGTGTTCGCGCGAGCGTACCGGCCATGAAACCGGTCCGCATCGACTTTTGCGATTTCTGGCCGGGGTTCCGCAAGGACGACAATCGGATCTACAACCTGCTAAAAACGCGCTTTGCCGTGGAGTTGTGCGACCGGCCCGACTTCGTGATCTATTCGAGCTTCGGAGACCACCACCGATTGCATTCCTGCACCCGCGTTTTCTTCACGGGCGAGTCCGACCGCCCGGACTTTGCGAGGTGCGACTACGCCCTGACGTGTCACTACGTGGACGATCCGCGCCATCTGCGCTGGCCCCTCTACTCCTTTTATTACGACGCGGACGTGCTCCTGCGAGAAAACGGTGACGTGGACAGAATCATGGAGGCAAAGACCCACTTCTGCGCCTTCGTCGCCAGCAACACCCGGCGCCCGAGAACCACCCGCAAGCGGAACGACTTTTTTCACCGCCTCAGCCGTTACAAGCAGGTGGATGCCGGCGGCCGGGCGTTCAACAACATCGGGTACCAGGTGCCGGGGGGACCGCGGGGCAAGATCGAATTCCTGAAGCGATACAAGTTCAACATCGCGTTCGAGAACGCGTCGCTTCCGGGATACACCACCGAAAAAATCGTCGAGCCCATGGCGGCGCGGTGCCTGCCGATTTACTGGGGCAATCCGCTGGTCGAGCGGGAGTTCAACCCGAAGAGCTTTCTCAATTACTGCGATTTTCGCGACGACGACGCGTTGATCGAAAAGGTCGTCGAGCTCGACCGGAACGATGCGTTGTATCGCCAGTACCTGGCCGAACCCTATTTCCATCACAACAAGCCAAATGAGTTCTTCGGATTGGATCGGGTGCTGGACCATTTCGAAATGATCTTTTCGGCCTCGACACGCCCGGTGGCACGGCGGCGACGGCTGCTCTCATTGGGACGCTGGACGCTGGCCCGACGGGACCCGACGTGAAGCCCTGGGGTCCGCTGGTCAAGTTCTTCGTCCTGACCTACGCCCTGATGTGGGCCTGTTTCATTTCGGTCGTGGTCACGGGGATTCCCATTTACGCCCCACTCGGAGGCGCGCTGGTGCTGCTGGGCACCTTCGCTCCCTCCCTGATGGCGCTCTGGCTAACCGCGCGTACCGAAGGAGACAGTGGCGTGCGGGCCCTGCTGGGCGGCGTCCTCAAGTGGCAGGTGCCCGCGCGCTGGTACCTGTTCGCCCTGGCCTACATTCCCGCCATCAAGCTGACCATCGCGCTCATTCATCGCCTCGCCACGGGCGCGTGGCTCCGCTTCGGCGACGATCCGTGGTATTTCATCCTGGGAGCCATCGCCGTTTCCACGCCTTTCCAGGCGGGGGAGGAGATCGGCTGGCGCGGCTACGCGCTCCCTCGCCTGGCGGCGCGCTTCGGGCTGGCGCGCGCGAGCATCCTGCTCGGGCTCATCTGGGCCTTCTGGCACCTGCCCCAGTTCTTCATTCCCGAAGCCGACACGTACGGGCAGTCGTTCTTCGTGTTCGTGCTGCAGGTGACCGCTCTGTCCGTCGCGATGGCGTGGCTCTACGCGCGCACCAACGGGAGCCTGCTGCTGGTCATGCTGCTGCACGCCGCGGTCAATAACGCCAAGGACATCGTCCCATCGGCCTTGCCGGGGGCGTCGAACCCGTTTGCCCTCAGCGCTTCGCTGGGGGCGTGGCTCACGGTCACGCTGCTGTGGATCTGCGCCGGCTATTTCCTCACGAGAATGCCGAAGCTGCTATGAGACGTGTGCTCGCCCCAAAAAGGTGCTCGTCACTTATATACCTTGACACGTATATGCTCCGTAGGGTATATTAAGAGCATGGAATCTACGTTCGCAATCATCGCGGAGCCGAACCGCCGCGCGATCCTGCGCCTCCTGGCCTCGTCCCAACAGTCGGTGGGAGAGATCGAGCGTCGGCTTCGTATGCCGCAGCCCACCGTGTCCAAGCACCTGCGCGTGCTGCGCGAGGCCGGTTTCGTGGAATCCACAGTGGACGCACAGCGCCGTCTCTACCGATTGAAGCCAGAACCACTTCACGAGGTGGATGCCTGGCTCGCTCCGTTCCGTCGGTTCTGGTCCGCTCATGTAGATGCTCTCGAGCGCCACCTCGACCGCATGGACGCGTCGACACCAACGAAAGGGAAGACAAGGAGAAAACGATGAACGTCCTCTTGTGGATCCTCCAGGTCGCGCTCGCGCTGCTGTACCTCGCGGGGGGGTCATACAAAGTGTTCAAGTTCGACGAGCTCGCGAACCACCTGCGCGCGCTCTCGCGCGGCGGATGGCGCGCGCTCGGCGTGCTCGAGATGGTATGCGCGGTCCTGCTGGTCGTTCGCCGCCGCGAAGTGGATGCCGGTCCTGACCCCGCTCGCCGCCGCCGCGCTCGCGCTGGAAACCCTGGCGCTCGCCGGTCTGTACGCGCGGTATTCGCTCAAACTAGCCGCTACGAACCCGATGGTCTGGGCCGTCGTGATGGGGCTGCTGGCGGCCTTCGTGGCTTACGGGCGGTACGTACTCAGGCCGCTGGTCTGATAGGAGAACCAGATGATCGATCGCGAGCAGTACACACCGGGTCCGGCCAGCGGGGCGCAGATACGAAAGGACGGAGAAAAGTGGACGCTCATTCTCGTCAGAGAACTGCACCACTCGCCGGATAAAGTCTGGCAGGCGCTGACCGACCCGGCGCAGCTGCGTGAGTGGGCGCCCTTCGACGCCGATGGGAGCCTGGGTACCGTCGGAACCACGGTGAAGCTCACCACGGTCGGAGCGCCCACGCCGCACGTTACCGAAACAACAGTCACGCGAGCCGACGCTCCCAAAGTGCTCGAATACAACTGGGGTGGCTTCGATATGCGGTGGGAACTCGCAGTCCTTGGCGGCGGCACTCGTCTGACGCTGTGGACCAACATCGATCGCCGCTTCATCTCGATGGGTGCTGCCGGGTGGCACATCTGCTTCGATGTGTTGGAACGGCTTCTCGCCGGTCAGCCCATTGGGCGCATCGTTGGTCCCGAGGCGATGAAGTTCGGCGGCTGGCAGCGATTGAACGCGGAGTACGCAAAGCAGTTTGGGGAGATGAGAACATGAGAAAGTCGGGCGGGAGCCAAGGCGAGTCGGCGTCGGAGCTCATCTCGCAAAGAATCGCCGCACTCTGGGACTGGCGCGGGGAAACCCTCAGCAGCATGCGCAAGCTCATCAAGCAAGCAGACCCGGACGTCGTCGAGGAGTGGAAATGGGGCAACCCGGTTTGGTCCCACGACGGCATCATCTGCACCGGCGAATCCTACAAGAGTGTCGTGAAGCTTACCTTCGCCAAGGGCGCGTCTCTGAAGGATCCGGCCCGTCTCTTCAACTCGAGTCTCGAGGGAAACGTACGCCGCGCGGTCGACATCCACGAAGGAGAAGAAGTTGACGCGTCCGCCTTCAAGGCGCTCGTTCGCCAAGCGGTCGCCCTCAACAGTTCTGGTAAGTCGAGACGAGCCTGACACTGAGAAGCCCCGGCAACCGCGCAACCGGTTACCGGGGCTGCTGTTTTCACATAGTGGGCCTGAGTGGAGTTGAACCACTGACCTCACGCTTATCAGGCGTGCGCTCTAACCACCTGAGCTACAGGCCCTCAATGACTTAACGAAAACTACACCCTCGAAAGTGTGCCGCAAAGTATGCCGCAACGTACGGACTGCCTTCGGGGTCCCTCACGCTGCCTTCGCCTGCTGGCGCAGCGTCTGCCGCAACTGCGCGATGGCCCTCTTGTGCTGCCGAACACGGTACTCGACGACCTCGGAGCGATGCTGTATCTGCCCAAGATGACCGTAGACCTTCTCGATCATCGCCGTGGACGAATGTCCGACCTCCCGCGCCACCGTAAACGCGGCTACCGGAGCCCCGTTCTGCGTGGTCTGAATCCGAGCACTAATGTAGGTATGCCGGAACATCTTCGGCGTGATCTCACCCGACTTCCAGCCCGCTCGCTTGGCAACCCCGTCCACCAGCTTCCGAATGTCCGTCAGCATCGCCTCCTGCCCCGTCCGGTACGACGGAAACAAGAGCGTGCCGCCACCCATCCGCTCCCGTTCCGGGAAGTAGGCCCGGAGAATCTGCTCAAGTTGCGGCCAGAGCGGTACTGCTCGATGCGACCGCTTCGTCTTCAAGCGCCGCCACTTGTTCGGACGGAACGTCACCGTCTTGCGCTCCAAGCTGACATCGTCCACTTCCAGCCCGAGCACTTCAGCCAGACGGCCGCCCGTGAACAGCATCGTGGCAATCAACGGATAGGCGAACGGCATCCCGAGATCATCCCGCTTCGGCTCGTAGTGCTTCGCGGCCTCGATCAGCAGAGCCGCCTCCGGCACTTCGAGCCAATCGGCTTCGTCCGCTGCGCCCTTCGGCTTCTCGGTCGGGAGCAGCGTAGACACAGGATTCACCGTCACGAACCCATCCGCCATCGCCCGACGATAGAGGTTCGACAGCGAGTTCAGATGCTGCCGCGCGGCACCGCCCTTGAACTGCCGCCCCAATACGGTGATCCACTTGAGGAGGTCCGCGCGGGCGATGCTCCCAAGCAACCGCTCGGTGCCGAAGAAGACCACCGCCCGGTCGAGGTGTTGCTTCACTGCGGCGAGCCACTGGACGGTGATGGGCTGTCCGTGCCGGTCCGTCTCTTGCGCTTTCGCGGCGAGGTGATGCTCCGCGTACGCCCGCAGCGTGCGCGGCGTCGGCGGCGCGGCCTCATATCGCCCGTTCTGATAGTCCCGGCGACGATGCTCCAGCAGCTCCTCGGCCTCGCGTCGGCTCGGCAACCCTGTCGGTTGCCGGTGTCGGCCGGTGGAGTCGCATTTCCCACACCGGCATCCCTTCACCGAGAAATCGAGTGACCACACCGCGACCTTGTCCCCGGTATGTCCGCTCGTAGGTCGGAAGACCCTTCCGCGTCCTCTCATATGCCCCCCTTCGTTGGGTGCCTCATGTGCCCTCCTGGATTAGAGAAGTCCCGCTTCCGCGAACGACACGTAGCGGCCGTTGCCAATGACGACGTGATCGTACACGGGGATGTCGAGCAGCTTCCCCGCCTCCACGAGCTGTCGGGTGACCGTTCGGTCATCCGCCGAGGGCGTTGGATCGCCACTCGGGTGGTTGTGGACAACGACGATGCCCGCCGCGCCTTCGGCGATGGCGAGCCGGAACACTTCGCGCGGATGCACGAGGCTGGCGTTGAGCGTGCCGCGCGTGACCTCCTGGCAGGAGATCACCCGCGACTGCGTGTCGAGCGTCAACACGTAAAACACCTCCTGCAGCTCCCGCGACGTGCGCGTATACAGGAGGCGGAACACTTCAGCCGGACCCTTGATGTGGACCGGCTCGGGCTGCGCCGGGTCCGGCTCCCGCACCAGCCGGACCCAGGTGGTGCAGAGCTTCGGATTCCCGGTCACCCCGCCACGGCCTTGCTCCATTAGATACAGCGCCGGATCGCCATACCCCTAATATAGGCTCAGTGCGCCTATCTTGTAAGGGTGGCGCAACGAGCCTAAACTCTCTGCCGTAATGACCCCCAGCCAGCTTCGCACAGCCCTCAGGCGCTTGGGCCTCACCCAGGTCGCGGCTGCCCACGCCCTGGGCGTAGCCCCCCGCACGATGCGCCAATGGGTCGCTGGCGACCGACGAATCCCCGAGCCAGCGGCCCGCTTGCTTGCCACATGGGTCGCGCATCCAGAGCTGCTCCTTCCACCCCGTAAGCGGCGCTAGACCGAGGCGATCCCCCGAGGAGCGCCCCGTCGATCCGGCCTGGAGGATCGCAGTGTCAGGCCGCTCGCTTGTGAAGGCGGCGTTGGGCTTCCAGCCACGCCAACACATCCTCCCGGACATATCTTTTCGTTTTTTTCCCGAGGTTCAGACAAGGCACCCCGAGCCGTTCGACTTGGCGCGGACGCACCTGAAGGAAATCGGCGACCTGCTGCCGGGTTAGGACTGCCGGAAGTGTCTGGTCGCGCGGTTGCTGCCCTGCTGCCTGCGCCACATCTCCCCTCTTGCAACGGCTCCCCGTTGCCGACGTACTAGTGGTTTTAACTACATGCGCGCGGGACGGCTGGCACCTACACCTCCCGAAGTGCTCTCCACGTTTCAAACCCCCGCCGACGACTCCGGCTCGTCATCCGACGACTCCGGCTCGTCATACAGTTCACCTGGCTCCAGCGGTAGTTGCCACCACCCGGTCCCGTCGAGTTCTGCAAGGAGGACCGTTGCTCCCGCTATGGCGCCGCATCGTTCGACGACCGCCTCTAGGGCACGCGTCGCCGCCTCGCCCTCCGGGACGCCGTCCCTTCCACAGGCGTAGGCGACAGACCCCTGGACCGCCAACAGGTCACCCAAACCCCCGTGATTCACCAGATTGAACGCGTCGTCGTAACACCAGTCGCACGCCATATCGTCGGTCGCTGGATTGGTGATATGGCGCTCGTCTGCAGGCGCAGGTCCTCGGAGCGCGCGTTGCTGACAGATCCACTGCGAGACACTCCAGAAGATTTGATCCCACAGCTCAGCGTTTGGTCCCCGTGGGTTTCCCCATTCTCCGTGGTTGATTGTCACGTTTCTCTCCCTTTCGTCCGAGTTCCGTCGGTAATCATTCAAGACCTGCGCGTTCCCGCTCAGGCGCGAGACGGGGATGGTGGGTCGATCCCGCCGGACGGCCACACGGAACCGCGAATCGAACGGAGCCGCTCTCAGCCCCCGCCGGGCTCGCGCCCGCCTACTTGGTCTCCGCGTTCCGTCGTGCCACGTCGGCACAAAGTCAGTTGCCATCCTCCATTAGCCGCCGACCCGGGCCTGCCTCACGCTGCGTTCCCCGGAGCCAGCATCGAGGGAGTGGGCGTGGCCTGGATCGCCTGGACTTCCCGGGACGTCAGCATCTCCGGGACTCCGCAGGAAGCCCCGCGCGCCCGGACCCCTGCGAAGCCGTGCCTGCGGGTCTTCGGGTCGCGCCACCGCTTGAAGCCACGGTTAATCAGCAACTGCGCGAAGCGCCGACTCGTCCCAGGGTCCTCGCCGCGTTCCCGACACCACGTACACCACGACACAAACAGTTCGAGCGTCGGTTGGGCGGCCTCGAGGTCCACCTCACATTCCTCCGTCAGCCAGCGGCCGAGGGCGTCCTCGTCGCTCAAGTACTCCTCCGTGGCAGCCTGAACGGCCTTGGGGGCGGCGAGCCCCTCCCGCTGCCACGCAAAGCAGCCCTCGACCATCCAGCCGAGAATCGCGGGCGCCTCGGCACGCAGCTTTTCGAGCAGATCGGGATCGGGCTTCGGGGGGCGGGTCGTGAACGGAATCAGATGCAGCCGCCGCCGGATCGCGTCCCCGACGCTCGTCAGTTCGGGCTTGTGGTTCCCGATCAGCACGAGCTTGAACTGCGGATCAAACTCGAAGAAATCTTGTCGCATGAAGCGCGCGGTGACCCGGTCGCCCCCGGACAGACTCTTGAGCCGCGCCTCATTCCAGCGGCCTCGCTCGTCCGTTTCGCTTGCCGTAACGAAACGCGCGCCCTGGAGCGCCGCGACTTCGGTGGGGTGGCGGTCGAACGCACTCGCCATGAAGGTGTTCATCGGCGCGTGCGTGGCGTAGTCTCCGAGCACGAACGCTGCCGTCTCGACCAGCACGGTTTTCCCATTCCCGCCGGGGCCGTGGATGAAGGCGATCACGTGTTCGCGCACCGAGCCGGTGAGACAGTAGCCCAAGAGCCTCTGTAGATATTGGCTCATGGCTTGATCACCTCCGGTGGCCTCTCGCAGGAATGCCTTCCAGCGCGGACAGTCGCCGCCAGGTGCGAGCGGCACGCCGGTGATCTTGGTGAGGAGCAGGTCCGCATCGTGCGGCAGCAGCTCCCCCGTCTTGAGATCGACGATACCGCTCGGTGTGTTGAGCACCCACCGACCCGCGTCAAGCATCTCCGGGATGACCGTCACGCGTGGATCGGCCCCGGCGAGCGCGAGCACGTTGGTCACCTTCTGCGCGGATGAGATGGCCCGTGCGAGGCGAAGCGCCGCCCGCTTCTCCTTCGCTGTTGCGCCCTGGCGCGCTACCCGGTCGGCGATGCGCCGGAGCGTGTCCCGCGCCAGCGCCGGCGTGACCCGCTTCTCGTCCCGCTTCCAGCGCGCGCCATCCCACACGAGCCACGATTTTTGGAGGGGCACCGAGCGCACACGGTCGCCGTGCTCTGCCAGAAACGTGTCTGCGAGGTCTTGCTCGCTATACTCGACCGCCGGAGGCAGCGACGACTCATCGGTCGGCAGGGCGGCTATAGCCTCGAACTCCCATACGGCGTCGTTGAATCCGAACTGCCGGGCGATACTCGCGATCCACGGGTACCCGACGTCGTATGGCGGCTTCATCCCTTCCCACTCCGCTCGCACAGTCTCGGGGTCGTTGACGCCGCCGTCCCACCGCGCACACCAAGCGCCGAACAGCTCGAAGCCGACGTTGAGGTTCTCTCCGGCGGCCGCGCGAAGCGCATAGCCCATCTTGATGTAGTCTCCCCGATCCGGGAACAGTTCGTCCGCGTTGGGAAGGACAGCCATCGCCTCGCGGAGCGCCGCGAGGCTCGGCGCGCGGAGGTCACCCTGGTTCACTTGCACCCCGTGCTCGCTCCGCCGTCCCGTCCCCTCCTGCTGAACGTGGTAGCCTTGCGCCGCGAACACCTCGCCCACGCGGGCGAAGAGTGCCTCGACGTTCTCTGCCGTAATCGCGGTGAGCTGGTCACCGGGGGGAGGCTCTCGCAGCCACACATAAGGCTGCATCGTGGTCGGATGCACTCCGGTGACGAGGTACTGTTGGCCGTCGCCCAGGAGTTCGACGAGGTGTGTGTCGGTGCCATCGCGTTTGATTCGCAGCCGCATCCGGGGGAATGGTGTGTCCGTGCGATACGCGAGAAGCCGCTTGGGAGGGCGGCCGATGCGCACCGGCGCGGGACCGAGCGTATCGAGTGCGAGTAGCTCGACCGTGTCGGCGACCGCTGGATCGAGCGAGTCAATATCGAGCCCTGGGAAGCGCGCGGCCCGCAACCCGACGTTGGCGCCGTCAGCCTCCCATCGCTGCACGTCCTCGAGGGTCGTTTGGTGTTTCCGCCAGTTGCCGAACCCGGTCCAGAACCCGTCGGCGGCCTTGCGGCCCGGCGCCTTGCCGCAGTTTGCGGGGGAGATGCGGGAGTGCGGTGATAGCCTGGCGGCGGGAGGTAACACGGAGATCAGATCCCGGTAGCCTGCCTCAAACAGGCTGCGGGGGGTCGGTGTGGTGCTCATGGGCACTCCATGAGACAACCTGCGCGTCATGGCGATGCCGGAGCCATGACTCGGCTCGTGGCGAAGACATCACGTTGCAGGTCCGTCATGCGCACGAATCACGTTCGCGCTGGCACGGTCCCCCGACTCGGTGATCGTCGCGGCAACAGCGGCCGCGAGTCAGGTCAGGGACGCGCCTCCAGCCGGGTACGTGCGCTTACGGAGTTAGAGAGTCCCAACCGTCGTGGTTGGGGGCCTATTGGAGCGTTTTGGCGTGGAAGCGGTTTTTTTAGTGCGTTGCGCGGCGTGCGAGTTGACGCTTTGGCTGTTGACGATTATGGGACTCGAGCCCGTCGGTTCAGGTTGGCCGGGACGGACGGTCGCTATCTATTTGGGCCTATCCTCTCGCCCCGAAGGGCCGCTTCCTCTTCAGTTGGGGCCGACGACCTGACGCCCCCCAACGGGGAGCGAAAGCATCGGACGGTTGTCTGTCATACAGCGGGCGCCGGATATACTCCTTCTCTCATACTTCTTGGTAACACCAGTGCGTTGCCAGAGGCTGATTGCTCCTGGCATCGTTCCGATGGTTCCGCTGCGGGGAAGGCCCGGTCGAAAGAAGAGGGAAGAGGCCGAGATTCTCTGTACAGAATATCATCTGACCAACTATTGTAATATAACAGAAAATTGCCCTGAAATCTACGCGATTCCCTCCGCACGTCATCGGTTCGCCCTGATGCTCGCGGCGTCATGGACATGGTCGGCAGCCCGAACCGCCTCGTGGGAATCAGTGACGGCACGCCGCGAATCGACCGCCGCGCGGAGCAAATCCACGATCACGCTCCGCAGGGTGCGGTGCTCTGCCGTCGCTCGGCGCTTCAACTGGTGGCACAGCTCGCTCGGCAGCCGCACATGGATGTACTCGCTGTCCTCGGAGACCCGAGGCCGTCCGCACTGGGATGACTTCAGCATCGACGATTGCCGCCTGCCTGTCTGTGTCTGGTGCGTCACGTTCTGCGCGACTTGCGTCGGCGGGCCGCTGCTCGACGTTCTCAGGGCGCGTGCCGGCTGCCGACACGGAACAACCACAACGTGTGGCACGTCCTCCGGGTCAACGCACTCGTCCAAGACCCGCCGTTGCCGAGCAACGGTACGGGGACGTGGTTCTTCGTCTGGTTCGTTCTCCAGGTCAAGGACATCAAGGCGTGGTTCGTGGACACGGGGTTCCTCGTCGTCATTGAACAATGCCAGCCGACCCCGGCCAGGTGCCCTCCACCGCCCGTCCGGACTGGGCTGCGTCCAGGCGTGATTCCAGTCCTCCGCTCGTATTTCGAAGGAGCGGCCCCGGTGCAACTCGGGGCTCGCCGGATGTGCTGGCGCGCAGCAATTGACCTCGGCCCCTCGGGTCTGCCGCCACGCCTTCTCCGGGTTCGGATGGCGCACCCAGGGTTCGACCGAACAGATCGGTTGCCAGGAGTGCACGCGCTTCATGACAGCCACACCGCCCATGCGTACGCCGCTCCCCTGGTTGTGACAGGTGACGCAGCATCAGCGCTCGATCCAGCGCCCTGCTGCGCGAGCAGAGCCTATGGCTAGGGCACGAACATCGCGGTGACTGGCGTCACACGTAACTGATTATGCCACAGGTAGTTAGATACCGCTTAGGTATCTGCCGGAATCATGAGCCCCTTCCGGGTCTATAGAGGCACACGACGTCGGGGCACCCGCGCAACGACAGATGCAGCCCATCCATCGCAGGTGCATGGGGATCGGTAGCCGGGCGACCCAGCAACCTTGTCGCTGATGCTCGACGATGGGACGGTGACCGGAAGGCCCGAACGACGTTCCCGAGGAGTGCCGGATCAAACCCGGTCCGTCGGAACGTGGACCCGTCCCGACCGCTAGCGGGTTGGGAGTCCGCTCTGCGCTTGCCGCTTCATGCGCTCACGCAACCTCGCCGCGCGTGGCGCCTCGAGAGGATGGCAACTGACACTGCCGTACCGACCGTCGCGGCTCCGGCGCGCTCGGGGTCGTCCAGCCGACCTGCCTGATCAACACGCGGTCACATTGTCATCCTGCGGTCTCGCGCGGCGGCTTATCGCCCCGCGACCTGGGGAGGCCGACAACGGCGGGACCCTGAGCGCGCTCACGGTCTCGCCGCGAGCGCGTGCTTCGTCCCGCGATTCCGTCGCTTGAACCGGTGCTGCGCAACGAATAGCCATCCGAAAAGACGCACGGCGGCCCAGTACACGTAGCGCGGCGCGAAGCCGGTCTTTGTCATGAGACGTAGAAAGCATCGGTCGGCCTGCCAGCGTTTGAGCGGCAGACCGTCGAGCAGAAATTGGTACAGCGCGTCGTGGACCAGCGAGGCGTAGTAGGTCTTCGGCTGTTTCGTCGTGGAGTCCACCACGCCGTCCGGCGTCCCGAGCAGGATGTCGAAGACACACACTTTGGGGCTGCACCCGTCCCATGCGTAGCGCCCGGTGACAGTGATCCTGCCCGATGGCCGGAGGATCAGGCGCACAGCGCCGCTCTTGTCTCTGAACTCCCACGCCCCAGGGACGGGAAAGCCTGAGTCCCAGGAGAAATCCTCGGCGAGCGTAAACACCCACGGCTCGCTGTTCTTGCACATCAGGGCTTCTCCACGCGAAAGACCGGGTGCAGCTCCCACAACCCGCCCGGCTGTGTGTTGCAGTCCCCGTGATTCCCGTGGGTGAGGTGCCACCCGTCAAAAAACGCGGCGCCGGTGAAGCGCAGTTGCACAGCGGGTGTGACGTGGCCGGTTGCGTCCACGTTTGAGTGCTTGATAAAGGTGGAGAAGCTCTGGCGTGCGGTCGTGAACAAGGGGCTGTACTTGGCGCGTGGGATCTCCGCAATCATGCACTGCTTGATCGACCCTGTGGGGGTCGCGGTCAGTTCGATGTGCCAGTCGGTGTCTGGCTCGTGACGAAAGATGCGGACCCAACCCACAACGGAGTAGACGTGCAGTTCGTTGCCCACTCGGTTTGCACACCAATCGTTGGCCGGGAGTGACGGCGCCACCCACGTGTTCACGACGTCAGCCACGTTCGCGGGCGTCGCGGCGTCATTGCTGAAGCTGGCGTCGGTCTTTTGCTGCCAGCGATAGTGATAGGCGTCGCCGCACTTCGGATTCTTTCCCTGTCCTGAGACGACGGAGACTGCCGCCGGGCTGACGAGTACGAGCACGATGAATAGCCGCACAGGACCTCCAGCGTGAATGTGGCGAGACGTCACCTCCACGCTGTGGGTGCGCCCAGCGAACGGCTAGGTCGTTTTTGCGGCAGCGTGGGGCGGAAACGCGACATTCCTTGAAGAACTCCTCCCGTATAATCGTCCCGTCCCTTCACAAGGATGGGTGCGTATGCTCGTCGCATTGGGTGCCATTCGCGTCACGCTCGATGGCAGACGCCAGGCCGAACCGTGTCCGCACTGTCGGCGAGGCGGCCTGCAGGGCTCGCGGCGCCCGGGTGTCGATGAATTCGGGCGCCGAGGGAAGTACTGCGAGCGGTGCGGACGCTGGATGCCCGACTGGGTGCCGGGACCGTCCGGCTGGGTCAGACTGATCAAGCTCTCCTAGTCGGGTGTTCATGGAGAGCCAGAACCCCTTTCGGCAAGCGAGGGGACTAGGGGACTTAGGGGACCTTTCCGTACCGACCAGAAAAAAAGAGAGGATATGTGAAAAAATGAGGTGGAGCGAAACAGTCCCCTAAATCCCCTAGATCCCCTACGGCCGCGTCCACCGTGCGTGTGCGCCAGAGGGTGGCAACGGACCCTTCCGTCAGCGACGGATCGGCCGCCCCACCGGTCGGGCACGGGCGGCCCAGCGACGGCGGGGTGAGCGGTCGATTGCCATCCTCGCGAAGCCTCGCGGAAAGGGCCCTCACTGTCGCATTGCTGGCTGGCGCCTGTATATCGTGTTACGTGCCCAAGAAACGGAAGCGGCCTGAGCACGAGGTGCACGCCATGATCGTGCAGGACGCGAAAATGCGGCTGGGCTGCGCCGACTTCGCGCCCGACTTCACGCTCTACGAGACCGGGGATCCCTTGGCCAACTGGAATGCCCACGGCGCGCGCAACCTGGAAAACTGGCCGCCCGATTGCGCCGAAGCGTTCAAGGAGGCGGCCGCCAGAGCGCGCCGCAAGTTTGACATCGCGTGGCCGTAAGGCGACAAGGCCCTCTAGCCGTGCGCGTAGGGTTCGTCGCCGCCCTTAGCGGAACACGTTCACCAGCAGGTCCACCACCAGGCCATGCGCATCCAGCAGCACCACGCGATCCCCGACGATGCTGACCTCAAATCCCGTTCGGGATTGCAGCTGGGTCGCGAGCTCCGGTGCCAGGGCGCGTTTCGCGAGGCCGGGGGGGAGTGGCTTGCCGCGCGCGAGCTTCTTGGCAATCCCCGGCGGCAACGGCTTCGCCGCATAGGGATGGTCGGCATAATACCGCACGACGAGATCCCGCTCGGCTGTAGTGAAACCGCCTCGGGCCGAGCTCTGAGCCCGCTTGCCCTTCCCCCGACCCTGCGCCGCTGCCGCGCGTGGCGCGACGACCAGCGAAACCAACGCAACCGCGAGCGCAAGCGTTGCCGTGCGGACCATCCCCTCACCTCCTGCAATGGTTGATGGGAAAATACTCGGCGGGGC
>WNFE01002027.1_pt1 | contig 17092 bp, 15 predicted proteins | sample 5400451 | NCBI WGS metagenome assembly WNFE01 (sample SAMN13153344, study PRJNA577476) | soil metagenome | isolation source: 200 cm saprolite under Douglas fir tree site 2 hole 2 | place: USA:California | collected 2015-04-18 | reverse complement strand
GCACATTGAGTACCTCGACCCCGGCACGTCGTGGGTCGCGGTCACTCACGACCACTGCCTTACCCGCGTGATCGTCGCAGCCGATCTCGATACCCTCCGCAGCAACCTCAGCCGCGACCCAGCCGACCCCCTGGCATGATCCGCCGTGCCCCGGCGAGCCTGCGCGATGCCCTGACCGCCCGCATGGACCTGCTACCCGACCCTGTAAGCCCCCGGTTCCAGGCCCGCCATAGAGAAAGCCCGGCTGGCTAAGCTGCCGCGCCGCACCCAGCCAAGGACAGGACCAGCAGTGCCCTACGGACGCCCGGCGGGCGGACACCCCAAGCGCCCCTTAAAGCAGGTGTACGCCCCGCTCAAGACAGGGCCCTAGCTCTGCGGCTACGCCTTAAGTGAATCTACGTCCGCCCCTGGGAACCAGGAGGCACGCTGGCCGGTATGGGCACGGAATGTGGTTTGCCGCGTTGGCGATACTGTCGGCGTCATTTGTGCGGGAGTACGCTCGGAATCGGGCTGTGTCTGCACGCTGACGTCGGCGGGCATCGCAAGTCGAGGGATCAGCAGGCGGAGCAGCGGAGCGGTCGGCTTGGCTCGCCATGGCTCTTCCAGGAAAGCCAGGGAAGGTGGGAATGGTGAAGACCAGGCTTACTCGGTGGTTTGGCCGGTGGCGTGAGCGCCGTCTGGTTCGTGAGCAGACAAAGCAGACATCGGGAGCGCGTCAGGCGAAACGTGCCGCAGAGGGGCAGCGGTGGCACTCAACGGGTCACGGCCCGTGAAAGCCCCGGTGTCTTGCATCCCGGTACCTTTGCGCTCATAGCCGAGATGATGGCCGTCCGGCAGCTGGCCACGCCGGTTGAGGGGTAGCCGAGCCAGGGTCTCGGGGAAGCTGGTCAATTTTCGGTTGCCGCGCGCTGGTCAGTATTCAGTTGCCGACACCGGCGGCGGGCGGAATACCACGGGCTCGGTTCCCAGCCGTTCGGCCACGGTCCACCCGCGCCGCGGACTCTCGGCGGCATTTCGTCAGTGGTGGGTGCGAGGCTCCGAGTCATGGACATCCTCCGTCGGACACCGGCTACTCCGCCTGAACCCCCGCTTACCGAATCCGGGCAGGCCGCCTTACGCGATGAGGTGCTGCACCGGCTCGCAAGCCTGCCGTTCCCTCCGGGCGCGCTGATCCAACGCAGCCTGTGGCTGATCACCATCGGCCCGTGGGGATCCTGGACTCGTGCAGTCATACCGGTCGACGGCAACCACGACCAGCCAGAGCCGGGAGCCATCGCGGGCTGGTGCGACCTGATCGCCATGTTCATGGAACGTGGCCCCCTGCTCGATGATGATAAGACGGCCCTGATCGTCCTGCGCAGGCCAGGAACGGCCAGCGTCAGCGACGCGGACGAGCGCATCTTCCGTGTGCCGTGCGCGGCAGCCGCCTGCCGCGACACTGTGCCCTGGGCGTTCTACGTGGCGACACCACATAGAACGCACGAATTGGGAGTCCCTAAGGACGCTGAGCAATAGAACCCCGCCCCCCAGCGCCTCGCTACCAGAGATCAGCGCAACCGGCTCGCGCTGATGTTCGGTGGCGGCGGCGATCTCCGGTGACCAAGGCATGCATCATCGCATCATGATGAAGTGAAGTTACACTACTGGCATGCGCACTACCCTCGATATCCCTGATGATCTTCACGCACAGGCGGTCGCGATCGCCAGAGATACCCATCAGTCGTTGAGCCAGACCGTCGCGGGGCTTATCCGCCGTGGACTCGGCTCGGGAAAGCCTGGTGAGATAGCAAGAAGCGCTCGCACCGGCCTACCCGTCGCGCATCTCGGCTGGACAATCACCACTGAGGATGTAAGGCGGCTGGAGGACGACGATCAGTGACTGTCCTCCTCGACGCGAACGTGCTCATCGCTCTGCTCGTCGACGATCATGTCCACCATGTGGCCGCTGAGAACTGGTTTGTCGGCATCAGCGGGGACTTCGCGACCTGCCCAATTACCCAAGGCAGCCTCATGCGCCTGCTCATCCGCGAAGGCCAGTCGGCCGCCACCGCGCAAGCGGTTCTCAGCGAGACCACCGCCGACCCGCGGCACGAATTCTGGCCCGATGATGTCGAGTATGCCAATGTTCCCATTCAGGGGATCATCGGTCATCGCCAGGTAACCGACGCTTACCTGGCCCAGCTCGCCCGGGCCCGCGGTTCCCGACTCGCGACGTTCGACCAGGCAGGAGCTTGACAGGACAGCGTGGAGCTTGGCGGCGAACGGCTCGGGCTGGGCGCCGAAGCCTCCGTGGTCGCCGGGGAACACCACGGGCTCGGTCCCCAGCCGTTCGGCCACGGCGAAGGCGGCCCGGTACGGCGGCTCCCCTCGCGACGCCTCGCCCACCGCCATCACGACATGCGCCGGCGATGCCTGGAGCGCGGCAATGTCGGGGGTGTACTTGGCGAACGGCGGCACCTCGTAGCCGATGAAGAACTCCATGTTCGTCCCCATTCGCGCCATCATCTGCAATGTCACCGGATCGGGTTCCCTCTGCGGGGCCTGCCCGCCTCCCGGAGCGCGACCGTCCTCCTGCTCGCCGCCGCTCATCTTCAGGGCCGCGTTGAGGACCTGAAGCGCGGGCCGGGGGCCGCCCTGGCCGAACGCGTCTTCCACGTCCTGTATGACGGTGCACCAGTGATCGCGGTCGGACAGCATTTCAAAGAGGGGCGGTTCGTGGGCGACCAGGGTGCGCACCTGCTCAGGGTTGCGGGCGGTCAGTTCCAGGCCGATTATCGCACCGGAGCTGTTGCCGAAGACGTGCGCCGGCTCGTCGCCCGTGACGCCCACCGCCGTCAGCACGCGGTGTGCGTCGTCGCCGTGGACCTCGATGCTCTGGGGCTCCGGCGGCCCGTCCAGGGGGCTGCGCGAGTTGCCGCGCCGGTCGTACGTCACCACCGTGTACCGGTCGGCGAGCGGCCCGGCCAGGCCCGCGTACCCGGCGGCGTCGTAGATCCCGCCGCAGACCAGCAGCAGGACGGGGCCGGAGCCGCGGACCTCGTAGTACAGGTTCGCACCGGGCACCTTCAGGGAGTCCGTCTTCATGGCTATTCCTCCAGGGGGGTCGTCTGCCTCGGTCTGGCCGGTCACAGCAGAGTCGGAGCCACGACGTTCTTCTCGACATCCCGATTCGAAAGACTTCGGGAGAGTCTCATCCTCCATCGGTCCCGCCTGTTACGCGTTCTCCATAATGGAGCACGCGGCGTCATACACCTTGAACGGAGGGCCGAGATGTACCGGGTCGATATCACCGCTGACCTCAATGATGAGGATCAGACCAGTTACCTGTGGACGTTCCTGGATGAGGCCCGTGACCCTGCCCAGATAACGCCAGGTGCCCTCGTCGTTGCCGGTGACGAAGACGCGGCCGCCGTGTGCCAGGTCATTGATCTTGTCCCGGCAGGTGACGGCACCATCGTTCACCTGCGGCTGCTGCCGGGCCTTGTTGATGACTACCGGGCCCTGGTCGACCGGGCACTAGTGCAGCCCCGCAGAAGTCCTTGACGGGTTCGTGGCGTTACTGCGTGTGGTCGCCGGTTTCGGCGAGGTAGAGGGTGCAGGCAGTGTCGAGGGCCTGGCTGGGGTGGCCGGCGGGGCTGCCGTCCAGCAGGACGGCGTCGGCGTAAGTGTCGGTGCTGGCCTGCCAGATCGCGAACGCCCACTGGTTGTCATCGCCGAGGTACTGGATGCGGCAGAGCTTGATCTGGTCGTCGTCATCGTCGCTGAGGTAGCCGGTCAGGTAGCCGTAGGAGCCGCGCCAGGTGATGGTGACCTCTTCCAGCGCCGGCCAGCGCTGGGAGGCGTGGTGGTCGACGGTGCCTTCGATCAGCTCTTTGAGGCGCCTGGACGGCACGGGCATGAGGTCATTGTCGCCGTGACCGGCGCGCCGCCGCCAGTCCTGATCTTGTTCCGGGCATTGTCGGGCGATCATCACTGATCGCCCGGAGGTGGGTCATGGCGCGTGCGGTCGGCCAGGACATCGTGATCCTGGGATCGCGGCGCAAGGCGAAGCTGGAGGCGATCGTGCGGCGGCCGTCCGCGCCGCAGGCGCTGGTGCGGCGCGCCAGGATCGTGCTGCTGGCCCACGCGAACTGGCCGAACTCCCGCATCGCCGCGGAGCTGGGCTGCACGGTGAACACGGTGCGGACCTGGCGGCGCCGGTTCGCCCGCGGCGGCATGCCGGCCCTGTCCGACAGGCCCCGCAGCGGCCGGCCCGAGGTGTACGGGCCGGACGTCCGGCTGCGGATCGTGGCCGCCGCCACCTCGGTCCCGCCCGAGGGAACCTCGGTATGGACCCACGCCCTGATCGCCGCTCAGCTAGCCGATACCGGCATCTCGGCGTCCCAGGCCGGCCGGATCCTGGCCGGCCTGGAACTGGCGCCGCACAAGGTCCGGGGCTGGTTGAACCGCCGCGACGACGACCAGTTCTGGGCCCAGGCCGCCGCGGTATGCGATGTGTACCTGCACCCGCCGCCGGGCACCGTGGTGGTCTGCATCGATGAGAAGACCGGGATCCAGGCCAAGTACCGCAAGTATCCCGGGCGGCCGCCGCGGCCGGGCCGCCTGGCCCGCCGGGAGTTCGAGTACGTCCGCAACGGCACCGTCTCCATCGTCGCCGCGCTGCATGTCGCCACCGGGCAGGTGATCGCCGAGCCGATCACGCGCAACGACTCGGTCACCTTCACCGGCTTCCTGCACCGGCTGGACCAGTGCGTTGATCCGCGCCTGAGCATCCACCTGGTCATGGACAACGGATCCAGCCACACCTCCGGGGCCACCCGTGCCTGGATCGCCGCGCATCCCCGGATCACCGTCACCTACACCCCCAAGCACGCCTCGTGGCTGGACATGGCCGAGCTGTGGTTCTCGGTGCTGACCCGGGCACTGCTGCGGCGCGGCGAGTTCACTTCCCGCGCCGACCTCACCGGCAAGATCACCGATTTCACCATCCGCTACAACCGGACCGCCCAGCCATGGACCTGGGCCTACGACGCCCGCGCCGACCACGCACGGTACGGCGCCCGCCACAGCGGCCAGCACCCCGCCACGCCGGCTACCGCACAAACCCTCCCGCAAGCCGCGTAACAGCAGTGATCGATCAAAGCCGAACCCGTCAAGGACTTCTGCGGGGCCGCACTAGTGGTCGTCACTGGCGGTGGACTGGACCGCTCTACCTTGCCCTCGAGACGCCCGGGTCCTCCGGACGGCCGGTCCCGTCTGGCTGGCACCCGGATGCTGGTCACCGGCGCTCAGGTCCTGCCAGTGGTCTGCGATTTTTGACAGCAGGTCGACCAACTGGCGGCGCTCGGCCGCGCCGAGCGGCTTGAGAAGGATCTGGGTCGCGCCCGCGAGCGCGGCAGCCGCCCTGCGCTGGACGTCCTGGCCGCTCGCGGTCAGATGGATGACAAACGCGCGGCGGTCCCGCGGGCTGCGTACCCGTTCGACCAGCGCCTGTTCTTCCAGCCCGTCGATCAGGTAGACCATCGCTGTGCGGTCGATCGACATCGTGGTCGCCAGCTCGATCTGCGTCAGCGGCCCAGACTCCACCAGGGTGCTCAGCACCCCCCAGGCCCGTGGCGACAGCCCCAGCGGCTCCAGGCGCTCGATGGCCAGGGCCTGGGCCGCCTGCTGCGCCACGAACAGCAGCTGACCCACCCGGCTGGTCTGCCCTCGCGTCGGCGCCGATTTGCGCATATTTGATCTCTCACTTAGATTGTCTTGTAGCAAGATTATCGTACCCTCCGACGACATCGAAGGGCAACCCAAGGGAGTGTGCGGAATGCAGTCGCATAACGCCGTCGTCACCGGCACCTCGCATGGCATCGGGCAGTACATCGCGCGGGCCCTTGCCGCCCGGCGCATGAACCTTCTGCTGGTGGCCCGCTCCGAAGCCGAACTCGTCCGTCTCGCCAAGGAGTTGCGGACACACGACACCAAGGTGGCGGTCGCCGCGATCGACCTCGGCGGCCGGCGGGCTGCCGACCAGATCGCGGAGGCCGCCGCAGCCGAGCTAGGAGCTGTCGACGTGCTGGTCAATAATGCGGCCACCGAGCCGCAGACCCGCTTCCACGTGCTCACCCCGGCCGAGATCGAGCGCGTGCTGCAGGTTGACCTGATCAGCCCGCTGCTGTTCAGTCGGCTGCTGCTGCCGGGCATGCTCGAACGCCGATACGGCCGGATCGTCAGCATCTCCTCGCTGGCCGGGCACACCTCCTTCCCGTACACCTCCTTCCCGTACACCGAGGCATATGCGGCGGCCAAGGACGGGCTCACAGCGTTCAGCCGGGTGCTGAACAGCGACTACCGGGGAACCGGGGTGTCGGCTACGAGCCTCATTCTCGGGCCCGTCAAGGACACCGGGGTGAGCGTCCGCACCCTCGCCGAGACCGGCCTGACCGCGAGCACGGCGTTCTCCGTCAAACCTGAGCAGGTGGCCGCCGCGACACTGCGTGCCATCGACAAGCCCAGGGCCGAGATCGTCGTGAGCCTAGGCCCGGGCCGGATGCTGAAGGCGCTGATGGACTACTTCCCCGGCATGGGCCCGGCGCTCAACCGGCTCAGCGGGGCCGACAAGCTCATGGCCTCCGTCGCCGACCACCGCGAAGCCGCGCGCACCCAGCCAACGCCCCACAGCAACTCCCGGTCCGCATAGCCATGGCGCGCCCGCATCCGCACAGGAGCAGGTCGCATCGCGCATGAACCCATCCCTTCCTGCCCAGACCGGAGACGCCCGGTAATCGTGGCTGGTGGTCTGTAAGGGGGGTCCTTTGAGCGAACGGCGCCTGGGCGACGTACCGCCAAAGAAGATTCCCCTTACAGACCACTAACTGCGGCCGGACTCTCCTGACGGCGGCAGCTTGGGGAAGGACTCAGTGACCTCGGCGGGGTTCCACACGTAGATGGGCCGGCCGCCGTCATCGTCGATGTCGTCATCGCCGGCTGACTCGCCGCGGCCGCTCTGCGGGGCAGGCAACGGCATGCTGCCGGGTGTCCTGCCGCCCAGTTCCATCTTGTCCGGGATCATGCTCTCCGATCCCGGGCCGTCCACGGCTGGCCCATCCAGGTCCGTGCCCCCCGGCGCGTTGCCGCCGGTGGCGGCTGTGCCGCTCTGGCCTATGCCGCGGCGCGTAGCCGGCCCCCAGGGCTGCACGCCGCCGGTAGGGGTGACCCGGCGTGGCCCGGCCGGCAGGCCGTGGGCTGAATTGGCCGGAGGCGTGGCCGCCCACGGAAGTTCCCCCTCCGGCTCTTGCGCCGGATCCCATGGCGGCCGGCCCGATATCCGGGGCGGCCGCACCACGCTTGGCCTCGGAGTCGGGGGCAGGACCCGTGCCGGGGGGCTGGCCGGGCCGCCAAGGGCGCCGTTGCCGGGCGCCGCGGGGGGGAACGGAGCGGCACCGGGGAACTCGCTGCCGGGGAGTTGAGCCGGTGCGACCTGGTCGCCGGGGAACGGTGCCGGCGCAGCGAGGTCGCCAGGGAATGGTGCTTTTGCCGCTTGGTCCCCGGGCAAGGGTGCCTGCGCCGCCTGGTCCCCGGGGAACGGTGCCGGTGCAGCGTCGCCTGGGAACGGTGCCGGTGCCCGCTGGGCCCCGGGGAACTGGCCGCCCGCCGCCGGGGAGCCCGCAAGTGGAGAGGCGCCGAGCTGAGACCCGGCGAGCTTCGATCCCGTGAACTGAGATCCCGCGAACTGAGAGCCCCCGAACTGAGACCCCGCGAACTGAGACCCAGCGAACTGGGAACCGGTGAACTGACCCGAGGCGGATGGGGGCGTGGACGAGAAGTCCGGCTGAGCGCGCACGGGGACCCGCGGAATGTCCCGCAGCGGTGCGAGCCGGGCGGCCCGGGCGCGACGCCGGCGAACCCGGCCGAAGACGATAAATCCGAACAGGCCGAGCAGCAGGATGCCGGCCAGGATCAGCGCGCCGTATTGCAGCATGGCCCAGACGCTCATGCCCTGCGCACGAACCGCCGGGGACGACGGCGCAGCGACGGCGCCCCCCGAACCGGACGTGGGGACCGCCGCGTTGATGCGGGCCGCCGCGACCAGGGCGGCCTGGGCGTCTGCGGTTCCGTAGCCCGATCCGTTCAGCCTGCCGTTCCGCGGCCGGAATACCGTGCTCTGGGTGAGCGCGCTGGTCACCTGGGCCGGGGTGAGTGTGGGGAACTGCGCCCTGATCAGTGCCACCATGCCGGCCACTACCGCGCTGGCGGCACCGGTGCTGTGAAGCATGGCGTACCCGGACGGCGTCGCGGCGTCGACGCCGTCCCCGGCGGCGGTGAGCGTGACGTATGACTTGCGGCTGGAGAATGTGGCCTTGGTGAAGGCCTGGTCGAAGGCGCCCACCGAGATCACGCCGGGGTACGCCGCCGGATAGTTGACGGCTCCCGCGAATCCTCCGTCACCTCCGGGTGCGACCAGGACCACATTCTTGCTGAGGGCATACGCCACCGCGTCGCGTTCCGCGGTGCTGCCGCCCGGGGTGGCGCCCGCCAGCGCCGCCGGGTCCAGCGGCAGGTCGATGACGCCGACGCCCTGGGCGACCGCGTAGCGGATGCCTTTGGCGATAGCGCCAGGCAGGCCGGCCGCGATGCTCCCGTTCGCCAGCAGCGGGTCGCCGCTCTCCACGGTGACCCGGACGGAAAGGATCTTGGCCGCCGGAGCCACGCCGATGATGCCGTCCGCCTTGTTCGCCCCGTGCCCGTGACCCGCGATGAGGCTGGCGACGGCCGTGCCGTGGATCCCCCAGAAGGGCCCGCCAGCCTTCCGCCCGGATGCGGTGTAGTCGGGCCCGGTGGTCACCGAGCCGGCCAGGTCGGGTTGCGCCGGAGCGACACCGGTGTCCAGGACGGCGACCGTCACCCCGGAACCCTTGCTGGATTCCCAGGCCGTCCTCACGTGCAGTGCGCCGAGCCACCATTGCTGATCACGGACCTGATCGGCAAGGGCCGGCCCGGCCATGAGCGCGGCACATGCCACGGCCAGCCCGGCCGCCACCGCTGCCGTTGCTCGCCTGCGGAACCTCCGCGCCACGGCGTCCACCTTTCCGTGGTCGAACACCTCCGGCATTCTGCCACGTCCGGGATGGTTTGGGTGTCCGGAGTGTGACGCCTGGGCCGAGGAATTGCCCGAGAGGCGCGAGAGATCGGGACGGCGCGGCCACTGTTTAGGGCGGCGAGGCCGGTGTTCAGGGCGGCGAGGCCGGTGTTCAGGGCGGCGAGGCCGGTGTTCAGGACGGCGGGGCCCCGGACAGCCGAACGTGCGCGCCGGGCGGCAGCCCGAGTTGCTGCGCCGCGTCGCCCGCGTTGACGGCCAGCGAGATGAGCCCGGCGCTGTCGGTGAACGCGACGATCTCGCCGGGGGCCACCGCGGCGAACGTTTCCAGATACGGAACCGTCAGCTGGCGTCGCCCGCAGCGCACGACCATCGGCGATCCGAAGCCGATGCCCAGCCGGTCGGCGTCGGAGGCGGCGATGGACAGCTGCACGTTGCCGAACCGGTCCACCGACATGACCTCGCCCTCGGCCTCGCCGTCATGCACCCTGCTGGTCGGCGCGGGCAGCGTCACCAGGTCCACGACATCGATCTTGGTCCCCGCCGAGGCCAGGTCGCCGCCCGCCGCCAGGTGCGCGGCGACCGGCGTGAAGATGTCCCGGCCGTGGAACGTGGGCGATACCGGGTGCAGCCACAGCTCGCCGTTGGTGAGCTGATACGCACTGGTCGCACCGCCCTGCGCGGCGACTGCCCAGGACAGCAGCCCGTTGTCCGGGCCGACCAGGATGCAGTCCCCGGCCGCCACGGCAACGCCGCGGCGCGCGGTGCCGACACCCGGATCCACGACCGCGACATGGACGGCAGGCGGCAGATAGGGCAGGGTTTGGGCGAGGACGGCCGCGCCACGGCGGACATCCCCTGGCGGCACAAGGTGCGTGATATCGATGAGCCGGATCCCGGGCGAGATGCGGGCGGCGACACCGTGGCAGGCGGCGACGAACCCGTCCTCAACGCCGTAGTCGGTAAGAAACGTCAGGCAGTCATAAGTGGCCACGAAGGGTGAGCGTACGACGTCGGAGGCGTTCCGTATAGACCGGCCCTACGATAGGTTTTGCCGCCGTGCGTGCCGGGCCCCTGACGATGGCCCCAGCACGCCCGTGCCGGGCGGAGGGGAGGCCTGATGGCGGCGCTGTCTGAGCAGGAGATGCGCATCCTGGCCTTCGAGCGGAGCTGGTGGCGCTCGCCCGGTGCCAAGGAGCAGGAAATCCTGGACGCGCTCGGGATGACCGCGACGCGGTATTACCAGGTGCTGAACGAGCTCATCGATCGTCAGGAGGCGCTCGTGTTCGACCCGGCGCTCGTGACCCGGCTGCGCAGGCAGCGCGCCAAACGAAACCGGCTGCGCTCGGCCCACGCCGACCGGCGGGACGTCGGCTCCTGATGACCGGACCGCTGCCCCGGCCGCGCACCCCGGAGGGCCGGGCGGGCCTGGCGGCGCTGCTCCGCGAGCCCGCCAGGGCACTGATCGCGCTCGATTTCGATGGCACGCTGTCCCCGATCGTCGCCGACCCGGCGGCGGCGCGGGCGCACCCGGGCGCCGCCGCGGCGCTGCGCAGGCTCGGCGCGGTCACCGGGACCCTCGCGGTGATCACCGGCAGGCCCGCGGCCGTCGCGGTGGAACTGGGCGGCTTCGCTGACGTCCCGGGCCTGATCGTGCTCGGCCACTACGGCTGGGAACGCTGGCACGACGGCAAGCTGAGCTCCCCCCCGTCCCCGCCGGGGGTGACAGCGGCCCGCGCGGAACTGCCCGCCGTCCTGGCCGGTGCCGGCGCCCCCCCGGGCACCTGGACGGAGGACAAGGGAAACGCGGTGGCCGTGCACACCCGCCGGGCCGCGGATCCGCAGGGCGCACTGGAGGCGTTGCGCGGCCCGCTCACCGCGCTGGCCACGCGGACCGGCCTGACCGTCGAGCCGGGCCGGCTGGTGATCGAACTGCGGCCACGCGGTACGGACAAGGGCATCGCCCTGAAAACTCTCATTACCGAACGATCCCCGCGCTCGGTCATGTTCTGCGGTGACGATCTCGGGGACGCGCCCGCCTTCGCCGTGGTGCGCGCGCAGCGCGCTTCCGGCGTCCCGGGGCTGACCGTGTGCAGTGGCTCGGCGGAGACGGCCGCCGAACTGACCGCCGCGGCGGATCTCGTGGTGGACGGCCCGGACGGGGTCATCGCCCTGCTTGACGGGCTGGCCGACGCGATTACTGGTAGTGGTCCGTAAGGGGGCCACTGGGCCGCGACTACTGGCTGGGCCGCCAGCGGCCGCCCCGCGCGCGGATGGCCCGCCAGCCACCGCCCCCCCGGCCAGCTGGCCTCCGGCCGCGCGCCTGCCCGTCGTCGGCCCCACGCCGGGCAGGTTCCCCGTCTGGCGACATCGGCGCCTGGTCGAGGCCGTCGAGCTGGGCCTGGAACCAGGCGGTGGGCGGCAGCGCGGACCCGGCCTGGGCGAGGGCCGCGCTGCGGGCTTTTCGTTCGGTATCTGGCATGGTGAGCGCTTCGTGCAGGGCGTGCGCGGTGGCCGTCACGTCGAACGGGTTGACCAGCAGCGCGTGGGCGCCGAGTTCCGCCGCGGCGCCGGCCTCCGTGGACAGGACCAGCGCACAGTTGCGTTCGGACAGGATAGGGCCTTCCTTCGCGACGAGATTCATGCCGTCCCGGATCGGATTGACCAGCAGCACATCGGCCAGCCGGTAGGCGGCGAGGGAGCGCGGGTAGTCGTCGTTCACCGCCAGCAGGAGCGGATCCCAGTCGTCGGCGCCGAACTCGTTCTCGATCTCGCTGGCCAGCCGCTGCACGCTGGCCGTGTACTCGCGGTATTCGGGCAGGTCGTGCCGGGACGGGTAGGCGAGCGCGACATGTGTTACCCGGCCCCGCCACTCGGGGTAGGTGATCAGCAACTCACGGTAGGCAAGCAGGCCGCGGACGATGTTCTTGGACAGTTCGGTCCGGTCCACCCGGACGATCAGCTTCCGGTCCCCGCAGACGGCGGTGAGCGCGGCGACCTGAGCCTGCACGTCGGCGGCGGCGGCGCGCTGGCGCAGGTCGTCGGCATCCACCCCGAGGGCATGCACGCCGACGCTGGTGACGTGGCCGCGGTGGGTGACCGTCCGCGCCACCGGGTCGATGTCCGCGCCCAGAAACTCCCGGCAGCAGTCCACGAAGGCGTCGGCCCAGCGCTGGGCGAGGAACCCGGCGTGGTCCGCGCCCAGGATGCCCTCGAGCACCTCCCGGCCTACGCTCTCCGGCAGCAGCTTGAAGTAGTCGGGAGGCGCCCACGGGGTGTGCGAGAAGTGCGCGATCCTGATGTCGGAGCGCAGGTCGGCGAGCATCCGCGGGACCAGCGTGAGGTGGTAGTCCTGCACCATGGCCCGCACGCCGCCGCCCGGGTCACCCGCGCCCTCCGCAAGTGCCGCCGCGAAGGTGGCGTTGTAGCCGCGGAAGGACTCCCATTCCCGGCGGAACGTGAGACCGAAGTTCGGCCGGTTTGGCGTGTCGTAGAGCATGTGGTGCACGAACCACAGGGTCGAGTTGGCCACGCTGTTGTACGCGCGGTGGAATGTGGTGGCCGGGATGTCGAGCATGCGGACGCCCGTGCTGGCGTCGGCGCCGCTGGCGCCCGCAAGGCCGTCGCCGTCGTCGGCCCCGGCGTCGATGCGGCCATCCGGGGCGGCCCGGGCCGCGGCCCGGTCGGCGTCGCTCAGGGCGGCGCATACCCAGAGCACATGGGCCCGGCCTGCGACGGTTGACAGCCCTGAGACCAGCCCGCCAGCGCCCCGGTGCCGGGTCAGGTTCCCGTCTTCGCCACGTGTGAACGAGACCGGCCCCCGGTTCGAGGCGATGAGGATCCTGCCACCGCCCGGTTCAGCGTTCATGAAGCAGAGGCTAGCGGGAGCAGCGGGGAGGGCGCGGAAGCCGGATCAGTTACAGTAGGCAACACAACTGAATAACGCTCATCCAGAGGGGTGGAGGGATCGGCCCTGCGAAGCCCCGGCAACCATCACGGTGACATGCGTCCGCGCGAGGTCTCCCGTGACAGGTGCCAAGTCCGGCCCGCGGCTGATTCCGGTCGTTGGGACAGATGAGGGAGAAAGGCCTCGCCTCGTGAACACAACCTCGATCGCCACCCCATCCCGTTTCGGCTACGCCAGCGGCCTCGCCTGCCGCGAGTGCGGGCACACCACCGAACTCGGCGCGCACCACGCCTGCACCGAGTGTTTCGGGCCGCTGGAGGTGATCTATGACCTCCCGCGGCTCACCAGGGCAGACATCGAGGCGGGGCCGACCAGCATCTGGCGGTACGCCAGCCTGCTGCCAGTTCCCCCGGATGTCGCCGCCACGCCCAACACGGAGCCGGGCTGGACCCGCCTGGTCCGGGCCGATCAACTAGCCCGCGAACTCGGCCTGCAGACCCTGTGGATAAAGGATGAGCGCGGCAACCCGACTCACTCGTTCAAGGACCGCGTCGTCGCCGTCGCCCTCGCGGCCGCGGTCGAGATGGGCTACAAGGTGCTGGCCTGCCCGTCCACCGGCAACCTGGCGAACGCGGTGGCCGCGGCGGCGGCCCGTGCGGGCATCCGCTCCGTGGTGCTGATCCCGGCCAACCTGGAGCCGCAGAAGATCATCGCCTCGGCCGTGTACGGCGGCACGCTGGTCGCCGTCGATGGTAGCTACGACGACGTGAACCGGCTCGCGTCCGAACTGGCCGACGAGCGCGAGGACTGGGCCTTCGTCAACGTCAACGTCCGGCCCTACTACGCCGAGGGCTCCAAGACCATCGGCTACGAGATCGCCGAGCAATTGGGCTGGCGGCTGCCGGCCCAGATCGTCGTCCCCGTAGCGTCCGGTGCGCAGCTCGTTAAGATCGATAAGGCTTTTCGTGAGCTGATCGCTCTCGGGCTGGTCGACGACAGTCCGTACCGGGTGTTCGGCGCGCAGGCCACCGGCTGCTCCCCGGTCGCCGCCGCGTTCCGGCAGGGGCACGACGTGGTCCAGCCGGTGCGGCCAGCCACCATCGCCAAGTCGCTGGCGATCGGCAACCCCGCCGACGGTCCCTATGTGCTCGACGTGGTCCGCCGCACCGGCGGGGCCGTGGCCGACGTGGACGACGCCGCCGTCGTGTCCGCGATGCGGCTGCTGGCCACCAGCGAGGGCATCTTCGGCGAGACCGCGGGGGGCGTCACCCTGGGCGTGCTGCGCAGCCTGCTCGCCGCGGGCCAGATCGACCCCGGGGCGGAGACTGTCATCATCAACTCAGGTGACGGCCTGAAGACGCTGGACGCCGTGGCCGGGCCGGCGGGCGGCCTGCCGGCGATACGCCCGACGCTGGCCGCGTTCGAGGCCTTCGAGTCGTCGCTTCCCGGCCACCCCGCATCATGAGAGCTGCGCGCCGATCACCTGGAGAGGCAGGCCTAGCATGACCGTGTCCGTCCGTATCCCCACCATCCTGCGTACGTTCACGGGCGGGGCCGCCGAGGTCACCGCGACGGCGGGAACGCTGCGCGAGGTCATCGCAGGCCTGGACGCCGCCTACCCGGGCATCGCCGGGCGGATCGTTGACGACACCGGCAAGCTGCGCCGTTTCGTCAACGTCTACGTGGGTGAGGAGGACGTGAGGTTCGCCCAGGGACTGGACACGCCCGTCCCGGCGGGGACCCACGTGTCGGTGATCCCGGCCGTGGCGGGGGGCTGACCGCCCCTGCGGGGTCGGGGCACGTCCCAGACCGTTCGTCGCTGGACTCGGCGCGCTGCCAGCGAAGTATGCCGGTCGGGGCGCTGGGGTCCCCCGGCCGGGAAACTCGGGTAGCCGGATTCGGGGAGTTACTGGTCCCGAACGCTCATGGCACGAGGTAAGGTCGTGTCCGGTCGCTGTCGGTCGCCGCGAGCGGCAAGCTCGGCTTGCTCAACGCTAACCCGCTCCGCGATCGACGGGTTCTGCGTTGCAAGGGCAGGGCCCGAGGCCCGAGCGCAGTTAGGGAGTTGTTGGGTAATGGCTCAGGGCACCGTCAAGTGGTTCAACGCGGACAAGGGCTACGGCTTCATCGCGGTCGACGGTGGCAGGGACGTGTTCGTGCACTTCTCCGCTATCCAGATGGATGGCTACCGCAGCCTCGAAGAGGGGCAGCGGGTCGAATTCGAGATCACGCAGAGCGACCGTGGCCCGCAGGCGGAGGCCGTGCGCGCTGTGTGAGCCTGTGCTGGCAAGGCCGGCCGATGGCCCGGCGCCCCCCGCGTGGGTGTCGGGCCATCGGGTCCGCTGCCACCGGGAACTCTGAACAATAATTCCAACGGGTGCCACCGGCGCCGCCTCCGCGCGGTCCGGCCTTCAGGCTGCCCGGACTCCGCGCCCCGCCCGTGGCCTCGGTGACTCCGCACGCCCCCGGCTTGCACTCTCATGCGGAGAGTGCTAAACAGGTCGTTGGCACTCTCGGCATGAGAGTGACAACGCCAGGGCGGGATCGGGGCGATGAGGCGTCACCGGCGGCAGGATGTGACTGTCCGCTGGGGAGGCCGTCCGTCGCGGGCGTCGACTCGATTCACACACAAGCCACAAAGTTCCGGGAGGATCTGGAGCCTATGGCAGCCAAGATGATCGCGTTCGATGAGGAAGCCAGGCGCGGCCTCGAGCGCGGCATGAATCAGCTGGCCGACGCCGTGAAAGTAACCCTCGGCCCGAAGGGCCGGAACGTCGTTCTCGAGAAGAAGTGGGGAGCCCCCACGATCACCAACGATGGCGTGTCCATCGCCAAGGAGATCGAGCTCGAGGACCCGTGGGAGAAGATCGGCGCCGAGCTGGTCAAGGAAGTAGCTAAGAAGACCGACGACGTCGCGGGCGACGGCACCACCACGGCTACCGTGCTGGCGCAGGCGCTGGTCCGTGAGGGCCTGCGTAACGTGGCCGCGGGTGCCAACCCGATGTCCCTCAAGCGGGGCATCGAGGCGGCGGTCGAGCGGGTGAGCGAGGAACTGTCCAAGCTCGCCAAGGATGTGGAGACCAAGGAGCAGATTGCTTCGACGGCATCCATCTCCGCTGCGGACCCGGCGATCGGCGAGATGATCGCCGAGGCAATGGACAAGGTCGGCAAGGAAGGCGTCATCACTGTCGAGGAAAGCAACACCTTCGGCCTTGAGCTTGAGCTCACCGAGGGTATGCGCTTCGACAAGGGTTACATCTCGCCCTACTTCGCCACCGACCCGGAGCGGATGGAGGCAGTCCTTGAGGACCCCTACATCCTGATCGTCAACTCCAAGGTCTCCGCCAACAAGGACCTGCTGCCGCTGCTTGACAAGGTTGTGCAGTCGGGCAAGCCGCTGGTCATCATCGCCGAGGACGTCGAGGGCGAAGCCCTTGCGACCCTGGTCGTCAACAAGATCCGCGGCCTGTTCAAGTCCGTCGCGGTGAAGGCGCCAGGCTTCGGCGACCGGCGCAAGGCCATGCTCGGCGACATCGCCATCCTCACCGGCGGTCAGGTCATCAGCGAGGAAGTCGGGCTCAAGCTGGAGTCCGCCGACCTCGACCTGCTCGGCCGGGCGCGGAAGGTCGTCGTTAACAAGGACGAGACGACGATCGTGGACGGCGCGGGCGACGCGGAGCAGATCTCCGGGCGGGTCAACCAGATCCGGGCCGAGATCGAGAACACCGACTCCGACTACGACCGCGAGAAGCTGCAGGAGCGGCTGGCCAAGCTGGCCGGCGGCGTTGCCGTCATCAAGGCGGGCGCGGCTACCGAGGTCGAACTGAAGGAGCGCAAGCACCGCATCGAAGACGCGGTGCGCAACGCCAAGGCTGCCGTGGAGGAGGGCATCGTCGCTGGCGGCGGTGTCGCCCTGCTTCAGGCTGGCAAGAACGCGTTCGAGAAGCTCGAGCTTCCTGGTGACGAGGCAACTGGCGCGCAGATCGTGCGTCGGGCGCTGGAGGAACCGCTGAAGCAGATCGCAATCAACGCTGGCCTTGAGGGCGGCGTGGTGGTCGAGAAGGTCCGGACCCTCCAGCCGAACTACGGCCTGGACG